>Ga0208039_1000605_pt1 | contig 21020 bp, 21 predicted proteins | sample June2015DPH_20_1_2_FD_184722 | JGI IMG/M metagenome (GOLD analysis project Ga0208039, IMG submission 184722) | Peatland microbial communities from SPRUCE experiment site at the Marcell Experimental Forest, Minnesota, USA - June2015DPH_20_150... | ecosystem: Environmental > Terrestrial > Soil >... | reverse complement strand
CAGGCGCCTCCCGAGATTCTGCACGTTAGCCAAGAACACATCTTCATTCAATTGTCAACTACAGCGAAAGTTCCTCCAGAGCTGAGAAGTTCAGCTATTCGTCAATGTTCATCTCCTGCTGGTTGAGCGCACTATCTGACGGTAAAACGAGGGCTAACCTCTAACCTTGCTCTATTTGACAGGCAAGACTTTTCCGTCTCACAGCATCAACTGAAGAGTTAGGAGTCGTTGAAGCCTGTGGATCACCTCACAGTAGACTTTGGACAACTCACACGGTTCTTTGCCGATGAGCACGGGAAAGGGTGGCTCGGCATCCACGTTCCCAAGCAATTCGCAGCTAAGAGGGCGGGCCCGTTCGGGATGCCCTGCCAAACCCTCTGTGGACTGAATCTACACCGCTTTCATCTGAGCTGCTCGTCTTGTCGGCTACGGCGTGTCTGGCTTGGCGAGATGCCTAACGTGATCCGCGTTCACGTTCACTCCATAGCAATCTGGAATGACCGACCGCAAGGTCGGCTGAAGGACGTGCTGCTGAAGAAATTGATTTCGGTCTGCGAGTGGCTTGCGAATTAACGCACTATCTGACGGGGATTCCTCGCGAACTATCACACGTGTTGGAATGAGCTTGAATGTGACCTTCTTGTGCTCATTGTCAATTTCAAGCTCAGGGAGGTCTTCTATGCGTAATCCGTCGTTTCCTCGATGGTTGCCGAAGACTTGGGGGCGGAAACCTCAACTATGCGCTGAAGCGCTTACGCGAGGAGCTGGAGAGGGAGAAACGGAAGACCTGAGACCGGGTCTTCGGCTATGGCCTTAGTTTCTTCTCGAACTCGCTGACCTCTCTCACAAGTTTGTAGAGCCCGACGATGTCCTCCCAGTGGATGATTCTGATGTGGGGCTTGATCTCGTGGAATGTTCCACGAGTAGGCTTCTGGTTTCATCCTCAAACTTCTCTGTGGTGACTAGGAAGGGTTCAGCTCCTCTTTGGAACTTCGGCGACCGACGGCACCTTAGGCTTGAGGGCTGGTCTCACCTGGTAGGGGATAGACGGCTTAGGCATCTCCTCGAAGATGAGTCGGTAATCGCTTTCCGGAATCCGCCGCCCAAAATTCGCGAGCGAGCCTCTCAAGTATATTGACCACCAATCCTTGTTCTTGACGAAGGAGAGCTGCCTCGATAGCTTGCGAGCGTCGACGGCGCCAAGCCTCAGCGGAGTCAACTGGAACCGCCAAGGCCGGATTACTCTGCCCTCAGCCTTCTCCTCGGGCCAGAATGGTTCCTTCGCCTCCTCCCAAGGCTTCGCGATTTCGTGCGCGCCGACGAATACTGGCGGATCCGATCGGACGATGTAGCATATTGTCTTGTCACCTGGCTTGATCTTGTCTCTGTCTGCCTCATGTTGGAAGGCGTAGACGTTATAGGTTCTGACTAGTTCCCAGCGTTCCGCGGTGGTCGGAAAGATCCAGAAGTTCACCACTTCATGTCACCGCAGATCATCACGAGATGCACACGAGGATCGGCTTGAAGCTTTCTCCCTCAACGGTTGAAGCAGTCGATCGTATTCTCCGAGGCTTCGAAGAGCCATCGCCAAGACTCGAGACAATCCGCTTGCTACAGACCGAACGGGCAAAGACAAGAGACCGCCTCCGATACTCTACTGGTGATGGCTCGACTGCGTTCTTGTAGACAACTTGTACTCTACAATGGCACGCATTCTCTCCTCGGGGTCGGGCATGGCCGCGATTCGCGTCTTGAGATCCGCCGGCAACTCTAAAGCGTGGACAAGATATGCTGGCTCTGGCTTCCTTTGGAGTATAGGTTTCACCTTTTCGAACACGCTCTCCAAGCTTCGCTCCGCGTCCAACCTCCTTCGATGCTCTATCTCAGCTATTGCGAGGAGGTCTGGGTCTCGGCCAGAAAACATGCGTGGTGGTTTTCGGTCCGTTCTATGGGGCGGAATCGATAGGATCTTCTTCAAGACGGATTGAGCCGCACCCATATTTTGCCACACACGTCCTAGTTATCAAAGTCCTGCAATGACTGCCATTCGCCCCAGTTTGAGCAAGGCCCGCCATCAATACTGCGCATTCCTAACCGGGTATCGTAGCCTGCATTGGCTCTGAAGGGGTCAATGGTGCATTGCAATGGGGACAGAATCTCTTCCGTAAGCCCTTTGTCTTGATGTAGTCGTGGACGTTCTTTGTGATCTCAGTGAAACTTACAAGCGTGCCCCTCGGGCGTCCAGTCAACATGGAAAGCACATCATCAACAATGATGCTTGGCTCAGTCAACGGATTCCGCTTACTCACAGAGACTTACCTCGGACAGCGTACAAGCGTTAGCGGCGATTTGAGAGTTCAGTATGTGATCACTGTCAACGACGGGCTGTCGAAAGCGCCTGTTTAGGCAGTTTTGGTTCTTAAGCGCGCCCGCACATGATCCTAGCTACACTCCGGTCTGGTTGACATGATACCGTGACATGCCTCAAAAGAGGCGCTGCAACCTCTAGGAAAGACGATAGGCTCGTCGTCGCGCACCAAGAGACCTCAACGACGACACCATTCATGGTGCGGCCAATCGCGCTCAATCAAGGGTTCAGGAACTTCTCGCGTGCTCCGCAAACCGTGCTCATATAGGCTTCCTTCATAAAGCGCACCTCAAGTATCACTCAGGTGCGCCCTCTGGCCAAAAACGACGCGTACATCAACATAGAGAACGTCGTCGCGTCGGCCACACTCAACCAGAGGATAGATCTCAACGCGATTGTCCGGATCTTTCCTGGCGTCGAATATAGGCCTGAGCAGTTCCCCGGACTCGTGTACCGGCTGAAGAAGCCGAAGACCGCGACACTGATCTTCAGCTCGGGAAAGATGGTGTGTACCGGAGCGAAGTCCGAGAGTCAAGCGAGGAAGGCCGTCACGAAGGTTGTCGACGAACTCAAGAGGGGCGGCATAGTCATCCTTGCAAAGCCGGAAATCCAGGTCCAGAACATAGTAGCCTCAGCTGGGCTGGGAGGCCGCATCGACCTAGAAAAAGTAATTTACTCGCTGAAGAGGACGATGTACGAGCCGGAACAATTCCCTGGCCTCATCTACAGAATGGACGACCCCAAAGTAGTCATACTCATCTTCGCCAGCGGAAAACTAGTGTGTACAGGCGCCAAGAAAGAAGCAGAAGTACCCAGAGCCATCGCAAAACTGAAGGAAGCACTTGAAGAGAAGGGACTCATAACCTACTAGTAATCCCGAGCCCGGTCACGTTTGTCGTACAATGGAACTGGGGGCTCTGTTGTGCTGGGTGGCCGCTAGGTTCGTTTTGTCACCGTGATCTCGATCGTTGAGACGTTTCGCACTTGTCCTTCCTCACCCAGCTGCTCGGTTCCGATAGTGATTTTCTCCACGTGAAGTTTGCCTTCGAAGAATCGTCTTCTGCACACTTCAACGACGTCGACGGCTGCTGATATGGCTCGCCCTCTCGCTTTGATTGAAACCTCATTGCTGCCACTGGTCAATTGCATCATGAGTGCTGTAACATACGCCATGATAGGCTTCTTTCCAATGAAAACGGTGTTAGAGGGGATTCCACTCTGAGTAGTTAGAACACCGGTGTATGGGAAAGCGATTCGGAAAGGTAAATCCGCTGCAACCTTCCTTAGTAGGGTGTAAGAGAACAATGTGCCGGATGATGGCAATCATTGGCGACTCTTCCATCAAGAAGTCAGATCTTCTTCTGAAGTTCAGATGCCTTTCCGCATGTGGAAAGGTCAGGACAGGCGCGCAGCCAGGTCATGAGGACGGCTGGGGGATCTTGTCTTACAGAAACAACTCGCCCGAGTACCTAGGCAGGTCTACAGAGCCCGCTTGGAAGAACGGGGAGTACAGGTTGGATTGCGAAAAAATCACAAATACGGACCGAATTGTCTTGGCGCACCTCAGGAAGACGTCTTCTGGAGCGGTATCCTTAGAGAACACTCAGCCACTCGTCTCTGGGAAATGGAGCTTTGGGCATAACGGCACAGTATACTCGCCCAGCTTCAATACTGGCGGCGTCCAATCAGACAGCCGAGTCGTTCTTGACAAGCTCGCGAGGGCAATTGAAGAGAGCGAATCCTCGATCGAGCAGGCCATTGCGAAGAACGTAGGACTGATTCATGAGGAGATTCTACGCGAGCCGGACAAAAAGGGCAGAACCTACTCATCACTAACGTTCATGCTGTCAGATGGCGAATCCCTCTACGTTCTCAGAGATTTCACAGAGGAGGAAGACTACTACACAATGTACTACTTCGAGTCGCCTAGCGGTGTAGTATTCTGCCAGGAGAGGATTTGGAGTGCACCCTGGAAGCCTCTTGGAAACAGGAAGTTGGCGATAGTGAACAAAGATGGACGAATACGAATAGAGACATGTGAATAGTCGGTTTCCTAGTAGTCGTTTTTCCCAAGCAAGGCTATCGCATGCCAAGTGAAGCATAGAGAATCAACTTGTCTAGATGGATCCTCGTGTGTGTGGGGTCTCATGGTGCGGGCGTCGAAATTTACGTCCTCCATCCGCGTTGCATGACCCCCGCGCCCTTCAGAAAGCCAACGCTTGCCCCGCCACTTTTGTGGCCTCTCGCAGCCGGTTAACTGGAGCCAAGAAGTGATTCATCAAGCGTCGGCGGGGCCAATATCCTGATATGAGGCTCACTTCCCAATTTCTGACTGAAGAGCTGCTGGAATGCCTCAACATGTTTTCTGTGACGCATGCGGCGCCGTCCTCTACGATGGACTCGAGCTCGAATCACCTTCTGAGATAATTCTGCGATACAACGGGAGCTGCCCGAAATGTCGGAAGAGACTCTCATTCGACCCCGACACAATAAAGATGCTACCCTACGAGGAAAATCTCAGCCGGTTAAAGGCCGACACAAGTGGGTTTTCTGAGAGTCGGAGGTAGTCAGAACCATTCGGGTCCTGCAACGCTACGAGGGAGGTTGAGGGCAAGTCCTAGGTTCCTTCCATGAAGAATCCCGCTCGTTTTTTCTCCACGATTACATTGATCAGGCAGTGCGTCAACACGCTCTGCTTCTTCGATCGAATCATGAAATCAGCAAAGGTCAGTTTTTCCAAAATCTCGAACTTTGCGTTCTTGTAAAGCACGATCTTGTCTCCTTGGAGCCCAAACATTCCGTGGGCGACAGCGTTGCGGAAGTTGAGGTCGAGGTATGGCCTGAGTTTAGCAACGGCTTTGGGTGCTCCGTCGTCGTTTTGCAGCTCCCTCAGCAGCTCACCAATCGTTGCAGTCGGCTTGAGGCCTTTGGAATGAAATAGCAGGGTTGTCCTGAACATTTCGGTTGATAGTATCGTACCAAGGACGCCTACCTGGATGAGCAAGTTGAATGCAGATACATTGTCGAACCCGAAGGGCGTGAGTGCCTGGGTGAAGTTCATAGCTTTCTCGTGGCTGTCGGTGGCATTCAAGATCAGATTGTAGCTTCTCCCGCAGTCTTCCAGAGAGTGTACGACAACCCTCAAGTCATCCAGTTCGGCATTCACATACACAGTCTCGATCCTGTTGTTTGTCTTCAGTTCATCTAACAGTTCACATAAGATGGGCTCCAACGTCGAATAGATTTTCTTCTCAGCTTCACCGAACGCTTCAGGATTCGCAGCGAGGTCCTTCCAGTCCCTAGAAGCAATCACTAACTTGACTTCCCATTGTCATCATAGCACCGCAAGTTTACGCTCTGCCATCTTGTAGTTACTGAGCAAGTCAGCGTCCGTCCATGCGTCATACGCGGTCACACGGTGACCGAGCATGTACTCTAATAGATCCTTGTCATTCACCCCTCCTAACTTCATCTGCCGTTTCCAATATCGTCGGAATACATGCGGATGAACCCCATGCCACATCCAACCTCGAAATGTCCGCTCGGTCTCATACTGAATTTCGCAGGTGTCTGCGGCCTCATCTACGATACGCGCGATCGTCCTCACCGCCATCTTATCCTTGCCTTTGGCAGTCTTGAATACCCTCCCGACGTGCGGGCGCGGTAGTTTTTCCATGAGTTTCAAGGCATTCGACCCTATCACGAATCGGTACCGTTGACGCAGTTTGTTCTTCGGAAATTCAGGGCCGATCTCAATAACGGCATGGGATCGATCTCGATGACCGAGTGCGATCCTTTTGCCTCGCTGTATCATTTCCCATGTTATCCCCGCTAGGACGCTTTCTCTTTGTCCCGTCTGCGCCAGAAAAGCGATCACAGCTCTGTTACGGCGTGCGATAAGTGAACCAAGCGTTTTGGCGGTCGTCAACTTGATCATTCTCTTGACATCTTTCTGACTGAAAGGGATACTATGAGTATCCTCGGCGACGGATGACCGCTCGATTTCAGTTGAGGAAGTGGAGCCAAGTGCACACCATTCTTTGAGAAGAAACCACGAATGACGTTCACCCATTGCAGCCTGCTGGTGCGAGCCAAACCGCGGTTTCTCATGTCGGTGTAGAACTTCATCAACGCATCTTCGGCATCCTTCGGGGGCCCCGAACGTGTCTGGTCGCGCGTTCTCTCAAGCAGCACTTCAGGAGGCGTACCGACACATTTCGAGAATCGTTCAAGCGCTCTCCTACGTCTGATTCGGCTATCTTCATTGTCGTACGAGGAAAGCCATCTTTCAATGGGATCCATTGAAGGCCCCTTGCTGGCTGATCGTTGAAATGGGCAAACGAGCTGATTTCTCTTTCTGTAGGTGAATCCGCATGAGCAAGTGCTTCGCGTTGATGTAGCCTCGTTCAGCCCAGTTGTTCGCAATCTCACGCAATTTGGGCAGGTTGTGTTCGGGGAACCTGAATGTTGCGCGGACTTCGTTGACGCGGACTTCGAATTTGAGCCGTTGATTTGGTGTGTGTGCGCACCATGATTTCCACACTCACAAAACGAGTCCAACTCCTCTCGTGATCCTGACGCCTCCAATCGTTAGGCAAAGACTCCCCTAACAATCCCTCCTGACCCAAAGTCTGAAATCCTGAACGACCAACATAGTCTACTGGCTTTCCGAGATTCACGGTCTGCCTGTGTGGAGTTCACTGCTTTCTCTGCTGAACAGCTACATGAACGGGATTGAAGGGAGGTGAGATCAATGTCAGGAGAGGAAAAAATGCAGATTGACCACAATGCGATACGAAGAGTCTTGTTGGAAATCGTCAGCAAGTACGCGGGTACGTCGAGTCTCCAGCCTAGGGTTGTCCTAGAGGAAGCTTCCAAGGTCTTAGGGATCAAGGGAAACCACGAGCTTGAACAGGCCGCGCTGACGGTCTGGTACGACCTGTTCCGGAACGGACAGATTGCTTGGGGCTACAATATTTCCAACCCAGAGCCACCTTTCTGTCATGTTACCGCACTCGGAAGAAAAACGCTCGAAACACTCAGTCGGGATCCAGCGAATCCGGATGGCTACACCAAATATCTCTCGCAAGTATGCACGTTAAGCTCGGTTGCCCAGTCCTACGTATCTGAGGCGCTCAAGACGTACAACTCAGATTGCTACAGAGCCACAGCTGTCATGATCGGAGCTGCCGCCGAGAGCATAGTCCTTGAGCTTCGAGACAGCATTGTCACAAGAATCAGAGCGCTAGGGCAAACGCCGTCAGCAAGTCTTCTTGATTGGCGAATCAAGCAGGTCTTCGATGAGCTCACCAAGATGCTGGACAACCGCAAGAATACCATGGGTACGCGTCTCAAGGAATCCTACGAGTCGTTTTGGCAATCGTTCAGCGGACAACTGCGCATGACGCGAAACGACGCCGGACATCCCACAAGCTTGGATCCTGTCACTTCGGAGACTGCGCACTCCTCGCTACTGATATTTCCTGAATTCGCCAAGTTCGCTCACGAGCTGAAGCCTTGGATTTCGACGAGTTACACTTGATGCATGACAGGATTGCCTAGATAGAGAAAGTCACACGAACTCAACGGAATCCGAAAGAGGGGTTGTTAGGAAATTCCTCCACCTTCTTGTAGCAAGTCCTCATATTCCAGGTTCTCGCCTTCTTCTTCGCCAGATCGCGGTTGTTAGAATGAGTATGAGTGAAGACGCATCGACAGTTGAGAGATGGAAAGCCAACTTCATTGTAGCGGGGTTGCTTATCCCAACAGGTGCGGTGGCTGGTCCGAGCTGGCTTTCGTTTGAAAGACTAGATAATTCGAGGGTTCGCGCCTCGGTCCAGGTCACGGTGTCTCCACGCACGGAGGATCCTGTGGACAAGTCGAGAAAGCAGCTCATCAGCTTTCTATCACTATACAACGTCCTTGCTCAGGTCGCAGCGGGAATTGAGAGAGATGAGGGTGCAAACCAGGTTGCTGGAACGGGTTTCCTTACTAGCGTCTCTGGAACGATAACCATTCGCCTCAAGCCTACGCTATCAGAGGAACAGCGAGTTGCCTTGCTCACTGATGCGACAACTCTGTTTCGGGACAACGAGGAGATACTCGACAAGAGCGAGTACCTTCATCTGCGACTGGCAATAGACTACTACAATTTCGGGAAATCATCGACGCGGCCAGAAGAATCTCTCGTCAACTGGATGATAGCGCTGGAAGCCTTGTACTCCGACTCAGCACTGCGACACAAACTCTCTGTTAGAGCCGCGTGGATGCTCGGTGAGACCCCGCAAGAACGACTGAAAATCGCGAAGCGAATGCGCGAACTATATGACTTGCGTAGCCAAATCGTGCATGGGGTCCAACCTAGAGTTAGCGATAACGATATTCAAACGATCGAGAGCTACGTTCGCCACTCCATCATTCGGCTGCTTAAGAGGTGTGACAAGCCGACGAAGGAGAAAATTCTTCGAGAGCTTGACGAGATGGCTCTCGGGCTACCCGGGCCGACATAGGATGGAGTAAGAAAGCTACGGCACATTTTTCCACGGCGAGAGGAACCTCGCAAGCTATTCAGGACCACTTGCAGGTGTGAGAGCGTACTACAAAGAAAGCATGTAAAACGGCAAGTGGGCATTTCGCAAGCTCTGGTGATTGCAGAGGTGGTCCGTCAACTGGCAAATGGTCCCGATGAAACACCTAGAAAAGTGGTCATTCAAGCAGTTTGAACCTGAGACGTTTCCCATGACCCAATATTGTAGAGGTGCTGTGTCAAGTGGCAATTGGAAATCTAGGCGAGAGTTTCTTGGAAGACTGCCCTGATGGTTAGTTATCAGCCAAGGAAGACCTAGACGAAATCAAACTGACAAAGGTCAAGCACAAAGAGCTCGTCGAGCAGATGGGCGACAAGGAAAGAATCAGAACGGCATACGAGCTGCTTGAGAAGGAAATATTTCACAAGGACGGTATCCCCACGGCTCTTCTAATCGAGATTGTCCCGGAGATTGAGCAGGAAGCCTCCAAGATACTCAGGGACCTCTCCAACGGCAGAATGGACATCAACTTCAAGTTCGGCAGAAAGACCAAGACAGGGAAAGTCACCGAGGAACTAATCGTTGAAGCAGTTGACCAAGGCAGAAGCCATCCCGTGAGCCGCTACTCAGGTGGGGAGAGAATGCGAATCAACCTCGCCCTGCGCCTGGGCGTATCTGAAGCTATCACTAGGAGAAGCGGCTACAGGGGCAGAATCGAAACACTGGTGATCGATGAAGGATTCGGAGCGCTTGATGAGGAGGGAAGAAGAGCCACAATCGAAATCCTGCAGGCGCTGAGACAACGATTTAAGAAGATACTGGTCATTTCACACATCGATGATGTTAGAGAAGCGTTTGAGACCAGACACCGCGGCGCCGACGGATACATTGTGAAACCATACGCCATGGAAGACCTGCTGCGAAAAATCAAGGGACAGCTACAGAAGCAACGGGAAGCCAGGAAGTTCAGTGAAGAGAAAGTGAAAGAATTCATCGAGGCACGCGCTGAAGAATACGAGTCACGAGCCTGAGCGAAAAGCAAACAGAAGTGAGTATTACATCAGGCTCGTCCCTCTGAAGAAAGAGAGCGCTTGGCTGAGCAGTTCTGGGCCGGCATGTTGGTTGGTAGCCTAGTTTGAGGGTCGTCGCTCCTTACCAAGTCCGCCCGCCCAGGAGCGATTTCTCAGGCGATCGTCCACGGGAAGGACGCTGACACTAGTTGAGCGTTACGAGCAGGTCTAGGCCCAAGGCGCAACGATTTTCGCGGCTCTTCAGGACAAGAGTAGCGTCGTCCTGAACGACCTCTGGAGAGACAGGCTCTGTTCGGTTTATGGCTGTTCTTTGGAGTTGTTCGGCATCGGCGGATGTCTCTTCAGAGCACCCTGTATCGTGGACGCCAACGCAGATAGTTGATTGCTATTGCGAGTGTTGCGGGAACAATGATTGCAAAAACCATTACGGGAACAACATTCCACGTCGCTCCGAACTTCTGTATCAGAAGAATCGCCGTCACCACTGAAATAGATACGGTAACGGCGGCCACGATACCCTTGGGTTAGCATTGCGCCTCTAGCTTTTCGACACGCCATCTACAGATTCTGTTTGTTTTCGTTCCCATTTCTTGAAGAGGGCAATTCCCGTCACGAGTGCATCCCGAGCACCCTCTCACTGAACGAACCTCCATGTACTTAGACCAATAACGAAGCGGGCTTTCTGTGTTGTCAGGATAAGCAATCTAGTAACGAGACTTATCATATGCCCTTTTGTGTTTGCCAATCGACTCAAGTCCTTTTTCTCGCCATGCCCGGTTTGGGTATTTGCCTGTCATTGCGCCCCTCATCGGCGCACCGGAGTTTAGAAGAAAGTGGGATTGGGACAGGCATACAGCCATGTAACTTTTCTAGCTACTTTTTGCTTTTCAGATATAGTTCTGCAACTTTGCTAGCTTCATGTATTGGTACGAACTTCCACTTCATCTCGGGCATGTAGTGAATCGTGGTGTTCGTGAGTTGGTCGATGTCATCAGTTTCGTATATTGTGAAGCCCTTGCTCTCCCCACCGATATGATAAGGTCCAAAGATTAGCTTCGGAAACTTCTCCGTCCCCTTCTCCCTTTCCGCAGTCATCTTCATGAACTTCTCTAGAACCTTGTCAGTGTCCTCAAAGCTGTACTCCCAGAACCCTATGAACTTCACTTGCTCACCTCCTCTCTTGCTTTTGACTTCAAACAGGCAGGCGGTGAACTCTATGCGGGCAGGCCGTGAATCTCAGGAAGCCACTATGCTAGTTCACTTGCAAGGATTTCAGACTTTGGATGCGTCCCAAGCGTAAGCGTTTGGTGAACGAGCAAAGAGCAGTGTAGTAGCGAGAAGAACCACGGCAACGATTAGCGTTAGTTTCCTATGGTTCATCTCTCTTTCTCACCTTTTAGCATCCAATTTCCAATTTCTGTTCAATTCAGCCTCACTTCTCCCTCGCTTCTTTTTCGAAAATAATCGGTAGCGACCTATCTTCTTCCACTTGATATCTGGCTTCGTGCTTACTAACTCCTTCTGGTATTGACTTGAATCTTGGGCAGAACCGATGGAAGTCTCTAATTGCTCAAAGCGCCAAAGCTGCTGAAACCGAACAGAAACCTAAACCCGCCGACTAGCGAACAGAGCCCGTGGAATCTTAACAATATTCAAGATTCCTCAAAGATTTCTCGAAGATTCTTCGAAGGTTCTGGGCAAGTGCTCAAGTTCAAAAATCTTTGAAAGAATCTTTGAAACTGAAAACCTTCAAAGATACCAGTAGGTTCAAATGGCATACCCTTTTGTCTCCTGTTTAGGGTTCTGGACGGGTTCAAGATTCTCCGAAAGGGATGGGCGAGCTGTAAGGATCCTGCGATGAACGACCAACCTTCCGTGTGCGTACCCTAGTTCTTCGACCAGGACCGACTCAGGCGACGCAGATACAGGAGAATCACTTGGCGGATGCTCGTGCCCTTTTCAGCTCCTCCGAAAAGAGAATTTCGTGTAGATAATAGGCGGGAACAACTGCTGCGATTCCAGCATTCTCGAAAGAGACGGGGATGCGACTTCTATCGACAAGCTGAACCTCATTCGGTTCCAAGAAGCTTCCCTTCATGATGCCCATAAGAAGGAATTTGGGCCCGCTCCAAATGAAAGACAACGGATCTCTCGCAACGCCAAGATAGAAGAATACGGGCGATCCGCTATTACCCCCAAATGACTGACACTCAATCAGATAGAGACTAAGCATCTCACCTTTCCAAGGGATTCGCTCTTGAGGCAGCATTGCCACTCGACCGAATCTCACTACGGGATAGTTTCTTTCCGCACCAAAGAATGAAGCAAAAAGACCTGTGAAGAAAACTTCGTCGCCTTCCCTAATCCCCGCCTCGACAAATTGTTCTCTTGTGCTTATCATGTTGTCAGTGAGCACTCTGTATTGATAGACATCATCCCTTGGCCTCACAGGCAGAACAACGATGTCGACCTTTTCGTCAACGTGTTTGTAGATTGGCAGAGCACCCTCTCCGGAAAGAGGCACCCGGATGATTTCTGATCCTCCTGAAATCTTGTTCATTCTGATATAGATGTCAGGGTAGTATCGACCTTGTCGATCAGTTAACACGTGTCTTGCCGTGACGAGGTATGGGAAGGCGCCTTTTTTCCTATGCTTGTCTACCACGCCCACAAAGAAACCGGTTCCGATGGCTTCATCCTCGCCTCCTGAGCCTTTGATGAAGATGAAAACTACAATCTCTTTCAGTGCATCAGGTATTGTGGACATGACTTGACCCCCGGCTGCGTTCAAGAGCGTGTGGGGATCGATCGAGCTTTGTCGAGCTCAGGCCTATTATCGTTTCCACAATATGAAATCTCCTGGCGCCCTGGTTTTCCTGAATCCTCAGTAGTAAATGCTAGAGTGGTGCGGCCGCCGAGAACCACTATTGAATCATGGTTCCCACAGAGGGGCCTAGGTCACAAATCTCAGACGATCATAGAATAGGACTCGCAAGCATTTGTGCTTTGTTATGTATCAGCCAATGGCATCGATATCCTTTGGTAAGTGAAGCCTGCCCTCTAGATTCGGCTCGAAGTCAACCACCTTAATGACGGCATCAATATTCAGCGGACACAACTGCACATGAGCTCTTTGATGGCAAATGTGCAATCATTTCATCAGTGTCGAGATTGTTGGCGAGCAATTCTGTCTTTCATCGCAGATAGACTCATTCCTGGTCACCTTTCAGCAAAAGCCACAAGCAAAGTGACAATTCCGCAATAGCAGGCCCGAGAAGAACCGGGGAAACTATCGCTTCGTAGTTGCTTCCATTCCGCTACGCTTCATAGCGGCACGTGCAGCGCTTTGTTAGGTTTTGCTATTATGTTCGACAGTAATCACTATCTTTCCTTTGGCGTGTCCTTCTCCGAAATACCGGAGAGCTTCAGGAACCTCACTCAACGGGTAACGTCCATCTATAACAGGTACTACTTTGCCTGCCTCAAAAAGTTCTTTCATAAAGGCCAAATCCTTGTTTGGTTTATGCATCAGGATACCCATTTTCTTACTCCCGGTCATTGAAATCAATGGACCTAGGAACATAGCTTGGAAAATTCGAGCCGTGGAACCTCCGACCATGACATAAATTCCCCTGGGGCTTAATGCACGCTTGTAATCGAAAATCGAATGATATGCCGCAACATCAAGAATCAGGTCATAACGCTGCCCACTTTGGGTGAAATCTTCTTGAGTGTAATCAATGACCTGGTCTGCACCAATCGAGCGCACCATGTCCAATTTCCTCGTGCTGTCCACGCCAGTCACTTCAGCCCCGAATGATTTGGCAATCTGCACCGCAAACGTACCCACACCACCACCCGCACCATTAATCAGAGCCTTTTGTCCTGGCTGAATCTGTCCTTTATCGCGAAGACCCTGCAGGGCGAGGACTGCCGCTTGAGGTACGGCCGCTGCTTCCTCAAATGTCATACTGGCCGGTTTCAGTGCTAATGCATTTTCACGAGCACATACATACTCGGCAAAACCGCCCCAACCACACCCGGATATGTCCCCGAATACCTCATCACCTGGCTGAAACTGCTTGACGTTTCTGCCAACCGCTTCAACCCGCCCCGCTATGTCACACCCGAGTATCTTGATTTTTGGTTTTAGAAGCCCAAATAGTAGGCGGTTCAGGAACGGCTTACCTCTCAGGAGCCCCCAGTCCCAGTCATTTACGGATGCGGCATGAACTTCTACCAGTACTTCATTGTCCTCAGGGATAGGTTTGGCTACCTCTTTGAGCTGAAGAACATCCGGCGATCCGTATTTTGTGCATACGATCGCTTTCATGAGTATTCCAAGATTACTTTGATCTGGTCATTCTATCTTGATTACATCGTTTTGGCAGACTCGGAAACGATTGCAGATGGATTGAATCCTTTGTACAGCCTTTTGTATAGATAGCCAATAACTATTCCAAGCGCGAGAATCCTTAGTACGTTGAACATTGCGCCGATGAGGAAGTAACGCAAGGGATCACTTGGCGTGAGAAAACTTGCAGGACCTCCGAGTAGGATTGTGACAATGATTAGGACGATGAAGCTTAGTATCACGGATTTTAGAATTGGATTCTTTGTTGGAATCTTATCAAAAAAACGAAGCAAGAAATAGCTGACAAAGAATCCGATAATCAGGCCGCCAATTAAAGATTCAACAATCATTGGAAGATAAGAAATTGAAAGAGCAGCTCTATACTCGGCGGCGATGGGAGTCAGGGAAATTGCGAAGTTAGCTGCCCAGAATGCTACTCCGCCCGCTACAGTCAGTTTATACAGTTTCTTGTAGAACTCGTATGACGTCTGTCGCTTGCTTCGACCTGAGGCTTGGGTTTCCATGGTTGTTTAACTATCCACTTGAGGAGACTTGGAAGCAATTGCGGATGGATTGAATCCTTTGACTATCAGCCATACCGCAAGAACCAATTCTTGAGCAAATATGAAGGGAAAATTCAGAACTATCTGAACAGTTGAGAATGTACCGATTATATTGAACATCACCAACATGGCCGATGTTGTGCACAATGTTACTCCAACAAGACCCCAAATTGATAGCCATCGAGGAACGAGTTTTGTTTGATAAAATATGATATAGTACATCAGAGCACCTACGCTGAAAGCTATTGGTCCAGCCCCAAATGATACCCAGTCATGACCTGATAGAAACACTGCACCTAAGGTTTGAAAGTAGGATGAAGATGGAGCACCAGCTTGAACAAATTCTTGACTTAAAGTCAATAGAAAGATCATGGTGACTACACCAACGATGTAGAGAACTGCTTCCATAAGTCTGAAACTAACAGCTCCAATAGCGAGACTTTGATTGAATTTTTTCAATACAGGATATAGCGAAATTGCAATACCAACACACAATATGGCACCGATGAACACAAGAAGTGCTCCTATTAACGCTTGGGTGGTTTGGTTTGCCGAAAACTCGGTAAAATTCAAAGTTTTGATAGGTGCCAAAAATTGTGAGCTTGATAAACTTGCAATATCTGCAAGTATAAATAATACTCCCGCAACTATCGCGTTATTTCTGTATGAATTCATTTTGACCCCTTTCTTTCAAGTTATATTTTCTTGGCAGTTGTTCTCAAGGACATGTGCCTGATTTAAGTACGCTCTTTCTGGTTGGAGATCTTCACATACAACCGCTTCGGATGGTACTACGCCTGTTTAACGTGTGGCGGCACAATACACTGGAACCAGTCATCGAGGAAAGAGATTTGTGATAAGTGCGAAGAAGAAGAGGATTGTCGATCTCAAAGAGAGTACACGTAAGCCCACTGGCGAATACGAAAGCAGCCTGAATCCTCACACTTCAGGAACTGATCCGTCGTTCTGGCAGTTCTTGTGTGTGTGGGTATCGTGGTGCGCGCATCGTAATTTGAACAATTGGGGGGGGGTCTTGTGTGTACGCGCACCAAGGAACCCGACGACAACGGTCCTCGTACGTCAGATCGTGCATTGCTCTTTGTGCCTCTTCCGAATGGTGAAGACCACGACTGCGGTTCCAACGAGCAAAGCTAGAACCAGATAAGGTGCTAGTATCAGAAGCTTGTTTGTAGGCGCGAGTACGCCCCCGACAGGATGACTTGGTTCTGGAGGAGGATTAGGCGCGTTCCACACATATCCGATCGTATGTGGCCCCTGCACGTTTGCGAATGTGTAGCGGGTACCTGGCTGAAGCTCCCCACCATCGATCTTGAACCCGTCACACTTGTAGTCTCCATCGGGGCTGGTCACGCTTGTGGCGTAGTCCTGTCGTTCATCTACCCATTCACTAGAAGTTGGGCTACCATACGAGCTTGTGACTGTGATGTAGAACTGGGTCTTGTAGTTGGCTGTGACAGTCTGACCAGATGAGGGCGTAGTGTACGTATGGGCTTGCGCTCCACCGTCGCTCCAGCTCACCCAGACGTATCGGACACCGGAACCACCACTTACAGGCGATATGGCCTCAAGATTATGAGTTTCACCATCTATCCAAGTGAATGTCCCAGGTGTCACAATAGCTGAACCGTCAACATTCACGAAGCCCGAACCCTCCGGGAGAGAGGTTATCGTGATCGAAACTCCTCCCCCGTTGGACTGTCCCATTGTTGAAAGTTGCCATTTCCAATCCGACGTTGAGTCGGTATCAACCCCGTTTGGGTATCTAGCCCAACAGCCGTCATCGTTTCCTCCTCCATTGAGCCCCGGACCGCCACGAACTCCTTGAGGTGTCACGTCAATAATACTGCCAAGATTGTCAAACAGAACTAGTATTTCGTCGGTTTGGTCAAGCCAGAGCCCGTCACCTCCGCCGAGGCCAAGGCCGAAACTCGTGATGTATCCACGTGGTTCCAGTATGCTGCTTGGCGCAATCACCCAGTACTCGGCAGTACTTGGGTGGTTTGAATCTGCCTCTACAGACCATCCACTGATGTCCACAGGGCTATCAGTCGGGTTGTAGAGCTCAACCCATTCCATGCCTACATCCGAGCCTGGGGGATCTTGTTCAAACTCGTTTATGAGGACATGATCCGTAGGGTTAGCTCGAACAAAGTTGATAACGTGCAAGTTGCTAAATGCGCCTGACGCAATAGTTATTGCGACTAGACCCAGCGAGAAGAATATCCTATTCAAAGCGACATCGGTCAAGAAGATGCCACATCCCGCGCAAGACCAGGTTACCTAGGTCTTGTCTTGTTTCTCCTCCTCACCGCGTCCAATTGAGGCAAAAAGACGCTACAGCCCACGCAAATTGAGGTGCTGTGACCGTGAAATCGCAAGATACGTTACAAGATCAAGCCAGCGGCATGTTTCAGTGCTATCTAAGATGTCTCTGAGGAACCTTCGACAGGTACGTCGCATACGGGCAGAGACAACGAAAACTCCTGCTCGTCTCAAGAGGCATAATCGACGGGTTCAGGGGGCGTTGTCAATCTGCCACGGACGCAGAGAACCTTGCACGTGCATTCAGATCAAGGTCGCGCAGAATAGAAGAAGCTGAGAGAGTCAAGTATTCTCTTAGAGTCAAAGTGCAAGACAGGACAGTCTATGTCACTCGCAAGGGTTTCCTGCGACAATAGCTTGCCGCCCTCTCTCAAGCGAGCCACCCCGTCGGCTAACGAAAATGCAAACAACGGCAAAGCTAGAGCCGATGCATTCTACTTCGAGACTTGATCCACTTCGAATGTCTTGGGCCCAAGCGCAGAAAGCTAGATAAGGTCTAAGACACGCAAGGCGAATTTGTGTAGTTTCGGGAGCGGATCTCTTGGCATGTGCGTATGACCTCAGCTTCAGGAGGGAGGATTGACAATGGCTCTTGATCCTGTGCTCTCTGCTATTCTGGTAGTATGCTTGCTCCTAGCGCTTGCGAAGATCTTGTCGGAGCTGTTTCAGAAGATTGGGCTGCCTGGAGTGGTTGGTGAGGTCTTTGCTGGAGTCATCTTGGGGGCGTACGGCCTTGGGAGTATACCATTTGAGGGAAAGCCGCTGATCCAACTCGGCCCGCTCACCGTCGTCTTCGCATATTTCGGCATGATCATCGTCTTGTTCACGGCTGGCCTTGAGACAACCTTCACTGAGTTCAAGGCAGCCGGAGTTCCCTCGTTCGTCGTGGCATCGACAGGGGCTGCACTGCCATTCGCTGCCGGTTGGTACATATCTTCTCTCATGGGTTTGTCTCAGGAAGCGGGGCTTGTCATTGGCCTCGCCTTGGTTCAATGCGATGTTGCAATCATCATTCGCATTCTTGACGAATTGAAAATGATGAACCTCAAGGATGCCAGGATGATCATCAGCATAGCTGTGGTCGCGGACGCCATTGGCCTCTCCCTTCTCACCATCGTGGGCTCTGTCGGCGTGTCAAATGTCCCGCTCACGTTCGGGAGGGAAGCATGGATCTTCGCACGGTCGCTTGGGCTTTGGTTCGTGCTGGTGGTAGGATGCGCCTTTCTCATACCGCGTTTTCTCAAGAGGAGAGCAAGAACACTCGCGAAGGAGGGGAGCATAGAATTAGCAGCGACCGTGATCTGCTTCGCCGCGGCGGCTCTCTCAGTGATCCTGGGGCTTTCACCTCTAGTCGGAGCCTTCGCTGCAGGTATGGGGATAGCCGGGTCAGGAGCCATAAAGAGGGTGAAAGAGTATGCAGAGTCGATCAGCATAATCTTCGTCCCCATACTCTTCGCACATATGGGCGCTCAAATGAACTTCGCCGCGCTCCTCTCAGGGAGTATGATCCTCCTAATCGTCGCGGTTTTCATGGTCACCGAGATTGCGACCAAGCTGATCGGGTCAGGCCTTTCCGCGCTGTACTTCCTGAAGGACAGAGGAGCTGGACTACGCGTTGGGGTGGCGACGACTTGCATGGGAATAGACGGGATGCTGGCTCTCAACATAGGTCTATCCCACAACCTAATTACCACAGACGTCTTCACTGGTATGATGCTTGTCTGTGTACTGACTACGATAGTCAGTCCCCTCATTCTGAAGCCGCTCTATGCGCGGGCCCGTGTCCCGGAATCAGAACGAAGCCAAAGCATTCTAAAGAATTGAGCCCCATGGAAATGGGCGCACGGCTGACAGGTCTCCCGAGATCGTTGCATCGAAAGACAATTCATGAGCCTCTCGCCTGCTGTGACGCCACCACGCTTATGCTCATTAACGCAAGCTAGATGATCGGTTAGAGTCTATCCCTGAAATCAGGGGAATCATGCTTCATCCCTATATTGTCTCGCAGCACTAGCTTTTGGGCTGCCCTAGCAGCGCGCTCTTGCTAGTTTGCTCGCTCGCGGTCTGTCTCAACCGGTCCATGAATTGCTGCTCAAGGCCAGTGACAACATCAAGCGAAGTGTAACTGTTGGGTCACACGTAACAGAGGTTACACGACTTCTTCTGGAACTACTTCTTCTCTCTAACAACAGTGACCGAGAGTGTCCTCACGTCACCCGGAGGGGTTTCCTCCGCCAAGAGCCAACTATGTCCGACTTGTGGAGTCTAGCGAGATCCCGCTTCTCGCCATGGCTGAGCGCCTTAATCTGCCGCTCTCTCCTCATTGCCGCCTGGCGTGTGCCAAATCTCTGCAGATACACAATCTTCCTTGGTTGCCGCATCCTCGTGTACCGTGCCCCGTGTCCCTTCTTATGCCGCTCAAACCGTGACAGCACATTGCTCGTGTATCCAGTGTAGTAGCTCCCATCGTTACACAGAAGCATGTACACGAAGTAGGATTTGGGTTTCTTCAGTGGGTTGTGCGTCTCTTGCGTTATTCTCTCTGCTCCGTCCAAGGTCCTCCCTCGGCATGTGATGTCGTTTCAAGCTGCGATGATGAGCGCGTGCAATCAAAAGTCTTCACAATACGTCTGATGAAATCGAATACCTCAGAATGAGAACGCTACGCATTGGAACGGCATTGGCAGCGTAGTTCATGTGCTGACAGATTCTGCCCTAGCTTTTTTATCGATTGGTCAGAATGCTATGTTTGTGTCTTCGGATTTGTATGTTACTTGTCCTTCGACGATGGTTGCTTCGACCTTCAGTTTGGCCAGTTGTTGGAGAGAGGCGGAGTACAAGTCTTCAGACCATACAACCATGTCAGCAGTCTTCCCTGGCTCTATTGATCCTCTGATGTTCTCTTCGAAGGCCGCATACGCAGACCCCATTGTGTGGGCTCGCAAGGCTTCTCTCATTGAGATGGATTCTTCCGGTTTGATTTGGTTCAAATCAAATGTCATTCGCGTTGTCGCTCCGACCAGAGCCCACTTCGGATCCATAATCGGTGTGGCCGGGACATCGCATCCGAAAGCGAGGCGGATTCCCTTGTTCAGCATTGTCTTCAAGGGCATGAATCGTTTCATGTTTTCCTCCCCCAGAACATCCTGCCACCCGTTGGCGAAGAATGATATCCACTGGGGTGATGTCGAGACAATGACGCCCAGTTTCTCTATTCTGTCAAGGGCTTCAGGGGTAGGTATAATGACGTGCTCAAGCCTGTGTCTGTGGTCCGCTCTTGGGTTCTTTTTCAACGCATTTTCGATTGCATCCAAGGCCATGTCTATTGCTTTGTCGCCGACCACGTGGAACGCGACTTGGTAGCCAGCATCATGGAACATGGCCACCATCTCGTTCAAGTCTTCCTGCGTGTGGTAAACATACGACCTTTTGGACGCCGATGCGCTTGTATCATACATAAGCACGGTTCCGGCTGACGCTCCCCCATCTACAGCTATCTTCCACCCTGCGAAGTTGTAGTTCTTTCCTTTCGAATGGTCAGCGCTGGCGAGCTCTGTCTTAGACTGTGCCAAGGACTCTACGTACTTTAGGATGTAGACGTTTATCGGCAGCTTTCCTTCCTTGGCTACATCCATGTACAGTTTCACATCATCGGTAGTGGATACGATCACGTCCTCAACGCTTGTGTAGCCGGCTTCGAAGCACTTCTTCGCGCCTGTGAGAAGGAATCCTCTCTTTTCTTCTTCCGTCACCACCCCGTATCCCGGGATCAGACGTCTGACCATGTCAATAGCTGGGTAGTGGTAAAGGAAGCCATTCGGCTCTCCTGTAGAC
>Ga0208039_1000600_pt1 | contig 21080 bp, 22 predicted proteins | sample June2015DPH_20_1_2_FD_184722 | JGI IMG/M metagenome (GOLD analysis project Ga0208039, IMG submission 184722) | Peatland microbial communities from SPRUCE experiment site at the Marcell Experimental Forest, Minnesota, USA - June2015DPH_20_150... | ecosystem: Environmental > Terrestrial > Soil >... | reverse complement strand
TGAATAAATTACCCTAAGGTCGGTTGTTGCAAAGATGTTTGGAGGGGTTGATCTGACCAAGTTTGGTTTTAGGAGGACTGTCTTATCTTTAACCAAGTTGATGAAATTACATGATTTGTCAATCGCTTTTTTTGTTAATTTAGCCACAGAGTTTAAGCTTTTTTCATTAAGGTCTGTCGGTGAACCACTTAGATTGTCGCTATGACTGATTGCAACTATACTATTACTGCCCATTTACTTAGCCATCCAAGAGGTGCGATAGAGGATCTACTTACATTTCAATCACACAGTTTATAATATTACCTATTACATTCTATTTGCGCTTTAAAAATTGGGATTATTTTATCCAGAAAAAGCAGCTTTAGATTGAATTGTAAACAGTTAAGCTTTTATTTAGAAGCATTAGAGTAAGAATAAGGTTCTGAGAACATGGTCGCACAACCTCAAGAAAAACCAACAGGAGCATTTGTCTTGTCTTTAATCGGCGGAATTCTAGGAATCATAATCGGCATAGTACTCTTAATAATCGGAGTTGTCTCTGCAGGAGTTTTAGGCGCGGTAGGTTACTATGGTTACACAGCAGCATTAATGCTGTTCGCTGGACTCGGCATTTGGGGAATCATAACGGCTGCAATTGTCATTGCTTCCGCGGTAAAACTCAACAGTTATCCGCTTGAACATACAAAATGGAGTGCAATAATCTTAGTCTTTTCCATTATAGGTGTCACGGGACTTTTCGGTCTGATTGGAGGAATATGGGGCTTAGTATGGAAGCCACACACAGTTGAAACGATGGCTGGACCAATGCCGCCGCAGAATATAACAAGAATATGCACTAAATGCGGTCGAGTTATTGACGAAAACGTCAAGTACTGCCCACATTGCGGACAAGAACTTAGTTAATTAAAGTAAAGCACATGCGGTTGTGCTTCTTTAATGCTTTCCGCCATCCCTTTTTTCTTGTTCATACGAAGGGTATTGTGGATAACCAATAAGACCGTCTCGGTTAATTCAACCAAATACCAGTGGTCCCATTAGTGTTTCGTATATTTACGTGTCATAAAGATTTTATAGTGTTGCTTGTGCGATTCAAAAAGTTATAAATCCAAATGGTAATAACTTCTTCAAAGGGAGAAGGGTATTTGTTCATCTGATGGCTTCGAACTATCAAAACAATGTGACTTGCTTATTTTATTGGGAGCAGCGTAGTAGTAACCTTATTATTTTTATGTTGATTCAGTAAAGGTGGAGGCAATGAAATTGCCAAAGAATTCCAGCGCAAAAGAGACCTGCAACATAAAAGTTAGCAAGCATGGGCCATATCTAGTTTCTGGAGGCATCCCTTTATTGTATATGACAATAAAATGCGACAAGCAGGGAATCCCAGTTAAATGGGTTATGGGAAAAAAGCTCATGACTCCAGAAAATTATGCTTTATGCCGATGTGGGCAATCCGCTAACAAGCCATTCTGTGACGGCGCGCACTTGAGAGTGAATTTTGATGGAACAGAAACAAGCGTAAAGTCTTATGCGAGTGAATCCAAAGAAATTGATGGTCCAGAATTAAAGTTAATTGATATTGAGATGCTTTGCGCTTCCGCACGTTTCTGCCATCGAGGAGGCAACATTTGGCAAGTAATTCCCAAATCAAACGACCCCAAAGCCAAGAAAAACGCAATAGAAAATGCTTGCGATTGCCCATCAGGCAGGCTTGTGATTTTAGATAAGAAAACTGGCAAGACAATTGAGCCTGCACTGGAGAGATCGATTGGTGTAATTAAAGACCCAAGCATCGGCGTAGATGGACCGTTTTGGATTCGCGGTGGTATTCCAATTTATTCTGCGGATGGAAAACTCTATGAAGTGCGAAATCGCGTGACTCTTTGCCGTTGCGGAAAATCCTCAAATAAACCGTTTTGCGACAGCAGTCACTATCCAGAAGAGGATAGGGAGCTGTGAAGAGAATGAAAAAATCGAGTGAGAAAAAGCAGGAGAAAGCCGAAGAAAACATTGATGATGTTTTGGGGTCTAAAGAGAAAGTGTTTGTTCTCTTCTATGCTTCTTGGTGCCCGTTTTCCCAAAGGTTCCTGCCGATATTTGAAGAGTATGCAAAAGGCAATCCGCATGAATGCATAAGCGTTGTGGTTGATGATAAGCCCGATTTATGTGAGAAATACTTGATAGATTACTACCCTACCGTGTTGCTTTTCAAAAAAGGAGAAGTATACAAGAGACTTGATGCTACGCCAGGAGCTGGATTAACCAAGAAGCAACTGACAGAACTTACAACTAACCCGTAGAGTTTCTTTGCTATTTAGCCTTCTGCGCGAGTTCTTTCGCCCAGCTTCTGATGGCATTCCAGTCTCTTGTATCGTAGATTCCTGGTTGCGTCTCTTTGTAGGCAGCTTCTATTTTCGGTCTTTCTGCTTCCATGGCTTTTTTGGCCCACCATGGTTCTTTGTTGTAGTTATAGACGCCTCCAAAGAAGCCTAACGCGACAGGTTGCAGATTGTACTGGACGGCTTTTTCTTCAAGATATTTTCTTTTTGCTTTTGCGGCTACTTCAGGCTGGGCCATTGTTGCATAAGAGGCTGAACCGCAGCAGACGAAAAGGGCCACTTTCTTTCTTGCCAATTCTCTTTGGAATTTTTTTAGGAATTTTTCGGGTTCACTGGTCCACTTGTTGATTAGTATTCCGCTGCCAACGACGACAAGGTCACAGTCGGTGATGTTGTTGACTTTTTCTTCTTTCGCGTTTACTACTCGAACTTCTAATCCTTCTCGGCGAAATACTTTTGCTAACTCTTCAGAAGTGCTGGCTGCTGCTCCATACCGAGTCCCATAAACAATCAGCGCTTTAATCATCAGTTAACAGCTCCCTGCTTTGCCGCTTTGTAATTGCTTAGTATACCGATAATTCCTGCTGCGACACCGAAGAATGGCGGAACTATGCCTCCACCGACAAGTAGCATTATGATTGACAGCAGAATCAGGAGCAAACCGCCGTTTTTGCGCTGAACGAAACCACCAGCCCATGCTACAACTATAATGCCGAAGATGATTGTGAGGATGCCAGTTATGAGAAAGATAGGAATGATTGTCATCGCAGGCTCCCCGCCCAGCACGGTCAAGTCAGGCCAAGCCTTTATCATAATTCCGCTTGGAACTATATTGCCCTGAAGCATTTCGCCTGGTCCATGAGATGCACCACTCAGCCCAGCAAAAATGCCTACAATTGAAGCTGCCGCTGCTAGTTTTCTCATTGATTTTTCACCTCACTTCCGTTTTGTTTTGATGCTTTCTTGATTTCGTCTTCTCCTAGGTCTACTCGAAGGATTCCATCCTTGCCGATGACTTCTAAGATTATGCCTTCAGCGAACGTGGCTTGCACCAATTCGCCTATTGTGCCTTCGACGAGGACGCTGTCGCTGGAGCCGTTGGTTAATGTGATGTTTTTGAGGTTTCTCTTCGATTTGAGTTCAATGGAGAAGACGCGTTCTTTACTGCTTGTTTTTCTTTGCATTATTTTTTGCCTCAATTACTGAGAAGGCTTTGAAGAGTGATTAGTTTTATTTGATACAGATGCTTAGAAGTAAGTAACAGTGCGAAAACTTTAGCATGGGTGGTAAGAAATTGGAGAATGCAGGAATTGAAAAGTTGTTTTTTGAGCTTGCAAGCGAAAGCAGGCTCAGCATACTCCGTGAATTGCAGAAGGAAAATCTTAAGATGCAGGAGATCGCCCGACGACTAGATGTAACTGCAACGGAAGCTTTTAGGCAGTTGGAACGGTTGAGCGCTGCATTGCTTGTTCAGCGGCAGCCTGACGGCACATTCGCCATTGCGGAGTATGGCAAACTGGTACTTCAGCTCGCGTCTTCATTAGATTTTGTCTCTAAACACAGGGATTACTTCTCGACGCATGACGTAATGCGGCTTCCCTTCCAATTTGTGAACAGGTTAGGCGAGCTTTCGCAAGCGAAATTGGTGATGGACACGGTTGAGAACTTGAACAATGGTGAGCGCGCGTTCATGGAGGCTGAGCAGTACGGGTGGGGAATAGCAGAAGGTACCATTCCTTTACACATGATTCCAATAATGAATGAGCAAATCATGAAAGGATTAAAACTTAAGATGCTTATTCCAGAAAATCTCCTTTCAGCCAGTGTAAGCCCAACTGCAACAGCAAAAAACATGGAAGCAAGGGGTCTCCCTGATCTCCCAGCAATAGTAGTTCTTACCGAAAAAGAGGGAGGCATATGCTTTCGCCAAGTGGGAGGGAGGGTGGACTACGCTGGCTTTTTCGGAAAGGACCCAATATTCCATAACTGGGTGAGAGACCTGTTTCTCTACTATTGGGACAAAGGAAAAAGAATATAATTTTTGGGTTAGTTTTGGCTGCTCGCTATTATTGGCTCTGAAGAGGATATTTTGCTGTATATAATATTACTAATGATGTTTTTATCCCTGTTTTAACTCGTAATTTAAGCACTCAGCATTATTTTCATTGTTTTGTCAGTAATTCTTGGTATTCAGGGTTAACTTTTCCATGCTTGTTAAGTATTACAGCGTTTATTTTACGCCAGTTTTCTCCCACTGTAGACCACATTTCGCCGCTTATGATATTCTTTTTAACATATTCGTATAATGATTTTTCACGTTTTATGATTCTTCGGTTCCAATCAACGCTAATTAAGCCTGACCGTGTCATGTACTGAATGTTCCGTATCATTTCATTCGAGTTTATTGGATAGTTAATTGCGCTGCCCAAGTCTTCGGTAAATGATTCAATTGAGAATTCGTCTTCAGGGCGAAGACTTATCACTGCAATCATGTCCTGCATGAATCTGACAGTTCTTCCAGAGTAAACAGTTTTTCTTTTCGGCACCAAAACCTGCTCTACGCGTTGACCATAGCGTTTGTAGAACCATCTTTTGACCGTTTCAGCAAGCACTGCATAGGCACCTAGAATTCCAGCTAAAGCTAAGTAAAACGCAGGTGGAGGTGGCACAAACCCGAAAAATGCACCTACTGGCGTGTATGGTACTATTATAGCAAAGCTGATGACGCTTAGTAGCATTATGGTTAGATATTTGCTTGGCTTACTCTTGTAGAAAGGTACTCGCCTGGTTCTTATAATGAGAACTACTAGCGTTTGTGAGCATAGGGACTCGATAAACCAGGCTGTCTGGAACAGATGCTCTCCCGTGTGGGCGGGCGCAGACGCTGGAACCATGGGGAGGAATATGAAGAGCATGATGAAGAAGGTCGCGAAGTCGAAAAGGGAGCTTACAGGCCCTAAAGTCACCATAAACCTCCTTATGAAGGAAATATCCCATCTCTTAGGCTTTTCAATGTACTCGGCATCAACATTATCGGTGGTCATGACCGTTTGTGATGTATCGTAGAGCAGATTGTTTAGAAGGATTTGGATGGGCAGCATCGGCAAAAATGGTAAGAACACTGAACCGCCAGCTGCGCTAAACATATTGCCAAAGTTTGAGCTTACACCCATCATAATGTACTTCATCGTGTTGCCAAAGGTTTTTCTGCCTTCCAATACACCTTCGCCCAGAACAGTCAAATCGTTCCTCAACAAGATGATATCAGCGGATTCTTTGGCAACGTCAACAGCATTGTTAACAGATATTCCTACGTCTGACGTCTTTAAAGAGGGCGCATCATTGATGCCATCACCCATAAAGCCAACGACATGACCATTACTCTTCAAAACATTTATGATTCGGTCTTTTTGGGCAGGAGTTACCCTTGCAAATACGTTCACGTCTTCCACAACAGCTGCAAGGGCTTCATTGGACATCTGGGCAATCTCGTTTCCCAAAGCTACACCTTTTACTTCAAAGCCTAGTTCGCTGCAAACTTTTCGGGTAACAAGCTCATTGTCACCTGTGAGAATTTTCAGTTCCACTTTTGCTTTGCTGAGCAGTTGAAGGGACTGCTTGGCTGTTTCTTTGGGCGGGTCAAGGAACGCCACAAACCCCAAAAATGTCATGTCGCTTTCGTCGTTTATGGAGTAAACAGCTTTTTCTTCTTTGAGCTTCTTGGATGCAACTCCTAAAACTCTTAACCCTTCAGCACTTAAGTCAAGATATTTCTGCTCGATCTTCTTCCGAGTTCCTTCAGAGATGTCAGAAATTAGCCCTTCCAGTTCATAGTAGGAGCAGACTTTGAGGATTTCTTCTGGAGCACCCTTAGCTATGAAAAATCTTTGATTTTCCTGCTCAACTACGACAGAGACGCGCCGTCGCACAAAGTCAAAGGGCACTTCATCAATTTTTTGGAATTTTGATAGGTCAATTTCTTCATGCTTAAGTATAGCTTCATCAAGTGGGCTTTTGAGTCCAGTCTGAAAGCGACTGTTTAGGAGAGAGTATAATAATACTTTCTCATCGTCTTTGCCCTCCATGTCTATGTGCAGTATGAGTTTTATCTGGTTCTCTGTGAGTGTGCCCGTTTTGTCTGTGCACAAAACATTCATGCTCCCAAAGGTTTCAATTGATGATAGTCGCTTTACAATGACGCCTTTCTTAGACATGGCCTGAGCGCCTTTTGAAAGATTTATCGTGATTATCATGGGCAGAAGCTCAGGCGTCAAACCTACTGCGAGAGCAACGGCGAAAAGTAGAGCCTCCAATATGCCTTGGGCATTCGGGTGCAAGAGCGCGTTTATCATGAAAACGAACATCACTAAGAAAAAAGTAACTTGCATTATGAGAAAACCGAATTTTTTGGTGCCTATCTCAAATTCGGTCTCGGGCGCTTTCTCGACGAGCTTTTGAGCGATTTTTCCATATTCAGTTGAACCTCCAGTCCGCACAACCACCGCTGTGGCTGTTCCGCTGACTATCGAGGTACCCATGAATAGATAATTGTTCCATTCGGTTATCGACGCTTCTTTAGCTTTTATGGCTGCAGAAGTTTTCTCGACTGGAAATGATTCGCCAGTTAATGCAGATTGGTTGACGAAAAGATCTTTTCCTTCGATAATCCGTGCATCTGCAGGTGTGATGTCGCCTGCTGAAAGATAGATTATGTCGCCTGGAACAATCAGTGGAAGCTTAATTTCTTGTTTAGTATTGTCTCTCAGGACTGTTGCTGATGTGGCAACTTTGTCTCTTAATAACTCGGCTGCTTTTGAAGCATTGTTTTCCTGATAGTATGCTAGAGATACGCTTAGGAAAACCATGGTGTAGATTACTATTACGCTTGGGATTGATCCGAGGGCTGCGGAGACTCCACCTGCAATTATTAGTATTATAACAAGCGGGCTTTTGAAGCGTGAAAGAAAATTGATAATGGCCGCGCGTTTCTTTTTTCGGGCAAATTCGTTGTGTCCATAAATTTCAAGACGTTTTTCTGCTTCTTCAGAACCAAGGCCACGCGGTGAAGCTTTCAAACGACCCATAATCTCTTCGATGGACAGGCTCAGCAGGTCTTCAGAGCTTAAGGTTGACTGCATAGAGGTAACTAGCTTTTTGCCTGAATTGTTTCTATCATGGAATCTCGACTCAGCCATGAACTATGCCGCCATTAAATCTTACAATAAAAACACATTGCTCTTAAAGGGATTTCTAAACGTTATTTCTTAGATTTGCTGAAAACTTGTGATTATGGGGTTTATTTCCATTAAGTATTTCTTCTCTTTGGAAGGTTGCTTTGCTTAGGTAGAATAACGCGATGCATATTCGTCATAATTGTTTTTGTCAAGTTGATGAAGCAAGCGGTTTGTTAACATATGAAAAATATAAAGGCACATGCAACTCAGTCTTCGCGCTGAACAATGCGGATTTAATTGGTTGTTTAGCCGGTCAGTTTCGTTTTTTTCGGCGCGTAGATTTGTTCTAGACGGTAAGCGTTTCGTTTGAGGAACCATTTCTTCACAACCTCAACTAGGAGTAGGTAGGCTACGATTAATCCCGCCAGGGCTAGGTAAAACATTGCTGGGGGCGGCGAAAACTTGAATACGTCGGCGAGCGGCGTGTAGGGCAATATGAACGCGACCGCCACGACGGCCAAGCTGCTTATCAGCAATAATCTGCCGGGCTTGCTCTTGTAAAACGGTGTTTTTCTGGTTCTCAAAACGAAAACCACAAGCGCTTGCGTTGAAAGCGACTCCACGAACCAGGCAGTTTGAAAAACGGGAATCGCCGCGTTGAACACATACAACATCAAGAAGAAAGTCAGAAAATCAAATACAGAGCTTACCGGTCCCAGAGTCACCATGAACCTTCTTATGTACGAGATGTCCAGCTTTTTCGGCTTTTCAATGTACTCCGCGTCCACGTTGTCTGTTGGTATGGTCGCTTCGGAAAGATCGTACAAGAGGTTGTTTAGGAGAATCTGAATAGCCGTCATGGGCAGAAAGTTCAGAACAGGGACGCTCCGGCCACGCTGAACATTGTGCCGAAGTTTGAGCTTACGCCCATCATGATGTACTTCATTGTGTTGCCGAAGGTTTTCCGGCCTTCCAAAACGCCTTGATCAAGCACGGTCAAGTCAGGCCGTAGCAGTATGAGGTCAGCGGATTCTTTCGCGACGTCAACCGCGTTTTCCACCGATATGCTCACGTCCGCCGTTTTCAAGGAGGGGGCGTCGTTGATGCCGTCTCCCATGTACCCCACCACGTGCCCGTTAGCCCTTAAGGCGTTGATCACTCTGTCTTTCTGAGAGGGGTTCACGCGGGCAAAAATGTTGTTGTCCTCCACAACCCGAGCCAGGGCATCGTCTTGGAGCTGAGCGATTTCGTTTCCTATAATAACTCCTTTTATGTTGAAGCCCAGTCGGTCGCAGGTTGTTTTTGTGACTAGCTCGTTGTCGCCGGTCACTACTTTGAGTTCCACGCCGTCTCTGGCCAGCAAACGGATTGATTCCTTCGCGCTTTCTTTAGGCGGGTCGAGAAAAGACAGGAAACCCAGAAAAACCATGTCGGTTTCGTCGCCAATCGAGTAGTGCGTTTTGTCGTCTTTAACTATCTTGTATGCGACCGCTAAAACCCTGTATCCCTGAGCGCTGAGGGTGTTGTATTTCTGATCAAACATGCTTTGGCAATCAGTTGTCAAATTGGTCAGGTTTTCGTCAGTTTCGCAGTAGGTGCAGATTTTGAGGATTTCTTCGGGGGCTCCTTTGGAGATTACGAGTCTTTGCTCTTCGTACTCAACCACTACCGAAACGCGTCTTCGGATAAAGTCAAACGGGATCTCGTCAATTTTGCGGATGCCGGTCGTGTCGAACTGCTTATACTGAAGCACGGCGTCGTCCAGAGGGCTTTTCAGTCCTGCTTCAAAAACGCTGTTAAAGTAAGCATACATCAGGACTTTCGGGGCTTCTTTTCCCTCTAGATCCTCGTAATCGTTTAGTGTGAGCTTGTTCTCGGTAAGCGTGCCGGTTTTATCCGTGCACAAAACATCCATATTGCCAAAGTTCTGAATGGAGGCCAGCCGTTTCACGATAACGCCCTTTTTGGACATCGCCACGGCGCCTCTGGACAAGTTAATGGACATTATCATGGGCAAAAGCTCCGGCGTCAAGCCCACCGCAAGAGCCACCGCGAAAAGCAGAGACTGCAAAATGCTGCGGGTGCCTGAATAGAAAAACGCGTTCACAAAAAAGACGAAAACCACAAGGAAAAGCGTGACTTCAGTCATTAAAGCTCCGAACCGCCTAAGCCCCTTCTCAAACTCGGTTTCAGGCGCCTTAGCCACAAGTTCTTTGGCGATTTCCCCGTACTCGGTTAATCTCCCGGTCTTCACCACGACTGCGGTTCCGGTTCCGCTAACCACCGAGGTTCCCAAGAAAACGTAGTTACTCCAGCCCGTCAGCTCAGACGTCACAGCTGAAAGCGGAGCAGCATTCTTTTCAACCGGAAACGCTTCGCCCGTCAATGCTGACTGGTTAAGGTTCAAGTCCTTGGCGCTGATTAATCTAGAATCAGCAGGAACAAGGTCTCCCGCTGTGAGATACACTATGTCGCCCGGAACGATTTCAGAAAGCTTCACCTCTTGTTTAACGCCATTTCTGAGAACCGTCGCCTTTGTGATCACTCTTTCTTTAAGCGCTTCGGCGGCGTTCTGAGCCTTAGATTCTTGATACACATCAAGAACAATGCTGAGAAGCACGATCAAGAAAATTATAATCGCGTTCGTTACGTCCCCCACAAACCCAGAGATCAAACCCGCAATCAGAAGGATAAGCACAAGCGGATTTCTCAGGTGATACAGAATCTCAACAAGCCCCGTGCGTTTCTGCTTCTCAGCCAGCTCGTTCGGTCCGTACGTTGCAAGGCGGCTCTGAACTTCCTGCGAGGATAGCCCAGACTGCGACGTCTTCAGCCGAGATAGAACGTCGTCAACAGGCAGGGACAAAAGCTCTTGGTTATCCGCCATCGAATCAACAACCGCAAAATAGTTGTCAAAAGCATAGTTTACGGCAGCGCCTATTAAACATTAAGCGCGCCAGCTTGTTGCTAAATCGATTGGTTTGTGTTAACTCCTGCTATCTTGCTATCATGGTTATGGCTCTGGTTTTTTTCGGGTCTGTTCAGCCTTAAAGCTATCACTGCCGTCAGAAGCAATAAAAAATTAAACTAAAATTTTGACAGGTGCCGTTTGGCAGACTCTAACTGTCTATAGGATGCCCAAAAAACGCACATTTGGGAGCCTAAGCCCCATAGTGCCGATTTGGGACAGAGCCATATCACGACAGCAGGTTTGCCTGCCAAACGACTCGTTTTTTGCCTTGACAATATCCTACTCGTTTAATAAGAAAATAAAAATTTGTGGTAGTGCCATAGCAATCACAAGCAACCTGCAAGCTTCCGCTGCCAAGATTTAACTATAAATAAGGGAGCTAAGTTTTTTGTAAGCACCTGAGGAGAAAAACTAATTGCATTTAGAAGAAATGAAGAAGGAAATTGAATCGCTTGTCATTGAGAAAGGGTTCTATAATAAGCCTGAAGATATTCCTAAAAAACTGCTTTTTGCCTTCATAGAGCTAGGCGAAGCAAGCGATGCTTGGAAAAAAGGTTTGCCTGAGGAAAAAATAGCTGAAGAACTAATCGATGTCGTCTTTTACGTTTTAGATGCAAGCCGCTTAGCATGCCCAACAGTGAACATGGACGAAGTATTCCAGAGAAAACTTGAGAAAAACCTTAACCGTCCTTTCCAGTATGGAGAAGGGCATCGCAACAAATAGCCTGAAGAAAATAAAAGTTAGCTCAAGAAGTTTTTATGGCACTCCTCTAAACTATAGCATGTTGAACAAAAGTGGACTTTACCTATCCTGCTAATATACGGTTCGATTGCAACAGATGTGGTTTATGTTGCGGTGACACCAAACAAAAAACAAGGCGCATTCTCCTGTTAGAAACCGAAGCCAAAAAAATTTCCTCGCAAACTTCCCTGTCTATTCCTGATTTTTCAATGGAAATTAAGGATAGGTTTCCTTACGCTTATGAGATAAAAAAGACAAGTGAAGGCAAATGCGTCTTCTTAAAAGATAACCGATGCAGCATTTACCAGTTAAGACCTTTGATTTGCGCGTTTTACCCGTTTGAATTAAAATTTGACAAAGACAAGTTGCTGCATATTTTTGATTTTACGCTTGAGTGCCCGGGAATAAATCAGGGAAAAGTGGTTCAGGAAAAAGATTTTAAAAAGTTGTTTGAACTGGCGCAAGAAAGATTGGGATAAAGCTCATTGTTAGAGTTGCTGAAGAACATCGGCCTGTTCCAAAGTAATACCGCAATAATGGCACTTCAACAATAAAGGTTCCTCATTCTTAACGTAAAATTTTGAAACGACAGGTTCATCACTGTTACTTATACAACAAGGATTTACGCATTTAACTATCCCTTCAATAGCCTTCGGCAACTTAACCTCCAACTTTTCAACAACCGTGTAATTATGAATAATGTTAATTGATGCGTGAGGAGCAACCAAAGCAATCTTATTAACTTCCTGCGAGTTAAGCGCTCGACCCTCAATCTTCAAAATATCCTTAACTCCGAAACGTTTGCTTGGAACATTAATGGCAATAGTAATAACCCGTTTCTCCTTACCTGTTATCCCTAAAATCTTAATAACATCCAACGCGTATCCGCCCCTAATATGATCAATGACGGTGCCGTCTTTGATTTTTGAAACCCGAAGTTCCTTGTCGCTCATGTGAATTTCTCCAGTAGAAGGCTATTGCATCTGCAGCAAATAAGATTTTACATTAAAAATGAAAGGGAACAACTTAGCGGAGATGAAAACGCAAGTCAATGACGGTTGTACCAGCGAACTTGTCAAAGTACCTCATGAATGTGCAGTTTTTCAGTCGCCACCCAACAATTAAGTCAAAGGGCAACAAGGGTAAAACTTTCCCAAAGTTCCTCACTGCTGCATGGTCATAGGACATTTTCTTTCCGTCAGTTCTGGCGACCTTTAGACCCATGATGCGTTTGCCTAAGCTTTGACCGTTGAATCCTTCAAGCAAAGTGGAGTAAAGCCAAAGAAGACCGACCGTAATGAAAATCACCTCGCTAGCTCCTCTGCCCAAGAAATCTGCAATAGAAAGAGAAAGCACCTCTGGAAGATAAGTAATTGCCATCGTAATTGCTAACATCAACGCGAAATCAATCACAAAAGCTGCAACTCTCTTTTTAAAAGAAGCAAGCGGAAGTTGGCTTTCTCTTCTTTGCACATCCGCAACTTCTGCCCAACCTTCGACATCATGAATAACTCTTACGGCGCTTTCACCAGCCCTGCTTAACTTGTACTTGCCCGTGGGGGTTTGCTCTATGAAAGCCGCTAACGAGCGAAGGTGGAAACTCAGCTTTCCAGTATCAACCTTTAGCAAGTTCAGCAGGTCAGTGAAAGATGACTCGCTATTTTCGCTAAGGTTCAGTAATATTTCCCTTCGCAAAGGATGCGAAAGGATTGAAAGTACCTTCGAAATGTTTTCTTGATCTACTGCCATGTTTCAAAACCAAGTGTTACAACATGTAAATGATGGACGGTTTTGACATATAGCACCATAAACATAATACTCCCATATAAGTCCAACCCAAAAAACTCTGATAATGATAGGAAAAACAATCTTAATAGTGAAAAGCAACCTATATCATAGGTATGTCAAGTGCTGAAGTAGCAGTCCAAGTATTCCGCAAACTGGAAAGCGAAGATTTCAGAATACTCAACATTATCGAAGCAGCAATGAGCAAACGCGAATTTGTACCAACAGAACAAATACAAAAATACGCAAAACTACCAATGGACCGCATAGAATTTACATTGAGCAAACTAAACAAGCTAGGCTTAATCTACCAAACAAAAGGAGCCTACATTGGACACACCTTAAACTATGCAGGCTACGATTGCTTAGCAATAAACACACTTGTCAAAGCAGGAGTAATCGAATCTTTCGGGCAAACCTTAGGCGTAGGAAAAGAAGCAGACGTTTACGACGCATTAAGCTCCGACGGCAAACGCATAGCAGTAAAATTTCACAGGCTAGGAAGAATAAGCTTTAGGCAAACAAGGCGAAAAAGAGGCTATATACGAGAACACTCCACTTGGCTTTTCCAATCGCATGTAGCAGCAGAAAAAGAGTTCCAAGCAATGCAACTTGTTTACAAAAATGGCGTTTCAGTGCCAGAACCCATAAGTCAAAACAGGCATGTAATAGCTATGGGAATGATTGAAGGCGCAGAATTATCCAAATACAAAGAAATACCAAAACCTGAAAAAATCCTGAAAGAAGTTCTGCGCAATGTAAGGAAGACTTACTTGAAAGCGCACGTTATCCACGCAGACCTCAGCGAATACAACATCATCCTAAAACCTGATGGGCACATCCTCATCATTGACTGGCCACAATACGTAACGATTGATCACGCGAACGCTGAGGAATTGCTTGAGCGCGACCTTAAAAACATACTTACTTTTTTCAATCGCAAGTTCAATGTAAAAGTGGTGGCTAAGGAAGCCTGCGACTATGTAACTGGAAAAGCCAGAAGCTTGGCTATTTAATGCTTGTCAGCATCAAGCACAATGTAGAGGATGTTGTTTCCGCGGAGCAGCACATTGCCGTAATTTGTCATCAATTGCTCATCTTTGCATTCGTTTGCGCCTTCAAGAAGAATATTCATGTGCCCATCACATTTTATCATTTTTCCCTTATATTCATACCCATTTTTGAGAACAACTTCAATATTTCCGTGCAACTGTTTTATGAGAACGTTCAACGGTTTCTTGCTTGGTTCCATCATATTACCGTGTCCTAGTCCATTTCTTGTAATATCCAAAACCCCCTACCCAATATAAAAGTCTTATGAAAGACCTGCCACTAAAGATAAACGAAAAAATAAGTTATCAAAACGAATAGGCTTATGTGAGTTAGAAATCTTGCGACCACACGTAATGTTTGCCACGTTTTTTGCTCCACTCATCAATTCCGAACTTCTTTATCGTTTCCAAATTATAATCTAGTAGAGGATGAATCTTTTTTATAGGTTCCAGTAATTCACATTTTTTAAAACAAGGGCATTCCCAGCATCCCTCATATTTCTTGTCGATGGCGCATGCTCGAATTTTGCAGATAGCCTTATCTTCGTTTTCACGGCAAGGTCCAATGCACTCCAGCTTTTCAATTTCTTTTAGCACCTCTAAAAATTCAGGATATTTCTTGAATATGGGAATTGCTTCTGATTTCAGAGCAGCATACTTCTCAAAGTTAACATGTTCGAGTGATTTGTTGAATTCTTTTAGAGTCTCGAATAGGCGCTTGTTAGAGGGTATGCAGTCTAAGCAGTACAGCCCACAGTAAGAAGTGAGCTTTTTTTCAGTCATAATCGCATATTTCCGCGGTTGAAGCAAATAAGATTTTGCCATTGAACTTTAAAGTGCTTTGAATTAGAGTTTAGCCAGTATCGATAAGGCTGCAACTACTAAAAAGGCAATGCCAGTCCAGAAAAGGTCTCCTCCAGTAAGGAAATACACGACGACAGCAACGAGAATTGCAGGAATCAGAACCAGAAACAGTTTAATGAGGATTACAATTATCAAGCCAATTATGACTAGAATGATGAGGAAAGTAATGTCAAATCCGGAGGGGAGTCCCAAGCTGCTTAGAATAGAATAAATTATCGACATTAAGATTACAGAATTCATTAGTGAACCTCAAGAAAAAGTGTGTAGAAAGTAAGTAATATATTTTTGCTATGCACTTGTTGCGAAAAAAATTTAGGTGTTAATTTTTGATTTGATTCTTGGAATAACTTCTTTTTGCGTTTGGACAACGCCATAGGTTGTTATTCTAAACTTTTCGTCAGCAGTCTTCAGCACAATGCCATTTTTAGCTAGCTCACCTAAGCGTGTGCTGGTTATTTTGCCGCTTTTCCCAAGCTTCATCTGCAACTCATCTTTCGACAGAGAATCGCTGTTGACCATGCCTAGTTTATGCCCAAGGTAATAGGCTGTTAGCCAAATCGATAAAGTCTCATTATCCGTTAACTTGTTCTTAGGCACCAGCAAGCTTACGCCGTCGCTTGAAAAAGCCGCTATGCCATTTAGGTCTTTGGCGAGCTGTTGAAGGTCGATGCTAAGCCAAAGTTTTTGGGCAATTTCAAATGATGGAATAAAGTCTTTAAAGAACTTGTTTATCAGAAGCCATGCGTCTTGCGGGTCAGCGGAAAACTGTTGCTCAATTTCTTTATATTTGATTTGAACTTGGATTTTTTCTGGTTTTTCGCTCAACTCATTTTGCCTCTAAGCTTCGAGATAACTTCTTCTTCAATCCATTTCTCTCCTTGAATTGTAAGCTTGAACTCCGGCTTATTCGGGTCTGGTTTGAACACTTGCCCTCGTTTAGTCATCTCGTTTAATCTTGCGGGGACCATGCTTTTTATTCCGCTGGACTCCAAAAGCTTAGTTACTTGCGCCGCTGTGTTTTTTCGCTCTTCGGAAGCGTATAGAACTAAGCCTACTGCTTCGTAATGGGTGAGGTTTTCGCGTGTGACTATTACTGGGCCTGCGGTTGTGGGTTCAACGATGCCTTTTAACTGTGCTCCTGATGGTGTTAGCCTGCTGGATACAAAGTCTGATAGTTTCTCAACAAAGTTTTCTGGCATAGTTTCAAGCATGTCAAGGATTTCTTGGGGATTTTCACCTTCGATGACGACTTCTCCGAAAGGAGTTTTTATGCGTGCTTCAATGCGCTTCATTTTAAGGCTTCTCCTCTTACCTCACGCTATACACTATGTTAAGCCTTTTTAGGATTTGCGGCTCGGCCCTGCTTTGCAGCAAAAAACAGGGTTATTTGAGGCGTTCCCTTAAAAGTTTGGCGACTAATTCAGGATTAGCTTTTCCTCGGACTTCCTTCATTACAGCGCCCATAAGCATTCCGTAAGCGTTCTTACCCGACTTGTCAACTGATTGCTTGTTAGCTGCAACCACGCGGTCAACAATCGGCGCCAGCTCAGTTTCGGTGAACATCTTCAAGCCTAAAGCGTCTACAGCATCTTGCACGCTTTTATCTTCGTTCTTTGAAAGCCAACTGAAAACGTCTGCTACAGCTTCTTTGGCGAGTTCTCCTGAACCGACAGCTTTGAAAATACTTTTTATTTGGTCTTCTTCGACTTTCTCGACTTGGACTCCTTCTCGTTTTAGAGCCTTTAAAGTTTCAGTTAAAAACGCTGCTACAGTTGAAGCTTGAACGGCAGTTTCCTTCGCTATGTCTTCGAAAAGAAGGTCATATTCTGAGTCGGCAAGTTGCTTGGCTAACTTTTCATTCAAACCGTACTGCTTAATCAAGCGGGAGAGTTTCTTTTCTGCAGGTTCAGGCAAATTCTTCCGAACTTTCTCTACTAATTCGTCAGTTATCAATGTTGGCGGGATGTCGGTTTCAGGGTACATTCTTGCTGCGCCTGGCCTTGGGCGCATGTACCGTGTTGTTCCATCGTCTTTTGCAGTGCGAGTTTCAGCCGGAACACCAGCCACTGCTTCCTGTGCACGTTCAACAACGGCTTTTAGGGCATCTAAAACGTTTTCTGCCGTATCAGCCACGAAAACTACTGCGTCCTTTTCCCCTGCACTAACCGCTTTCCTTAAAGCTTCCACTTCTTCAGCGGTGATGCCGTAGTTTGGCATTTCGTCAGTGTGGAATATTCCGCCGACTCTGCCCCAGAATTTTGCCCTGTCAGACAGTTCGGTTCCAACACGAAAATCAGGCATCAATTCACGACCTAAAAGCCCACCAAACCGTGGAAGCTTAACTGCTGAGACTTTCTGGTTCTTATCTAACGCTTTACGAATGACTTTACTTTTAGTATTCTTGAAAACTTCTGAAACATCAACGAAATCCTGTTTAAGGTCTGCTGCTTTGACATATCGATTCGCCAATTCTTCTTTGACGCTGATGAGTCCCAGTTGACGTTGAACCTCGTACTCAACAACTTTAGAAATAAGCTCAAGCTCTTGAACACCTTTAATCTCAATCAAAGCGCCGTTTGGCAAGGAAACGTTCAAGTCCTGCCGTATCGTACCTAAACCGCGCATCACCTTGCCAGTATCACGCAAAATCCTGCCAATTGCTAATGCGACTTCCTGCGCTTCCATAGGCGAATAAATCACTGGACCAGTTGCAACTTCAATAAGCGGGATTCCTAAGCGGTCAATGCGGTAGCGAATGGTTTTTCCTTCATTTTCCGTTCCAGTTTTGCGTGCCGCATCTTCTTCAAGGCTTGCTGCTTGAATCGGGATTGTTTTTATTCCGATTTTTATCCATCCGTCTAAGGCGATGATGCAGGTGCGCTGGAAACCCGTGGTGTTGGATCCGTCTATGACAGTTTTACGCATGACATGAACCTCATCAACGGGTTGAGCATTCATCATCAATGAAGCTGTTAAAACCACTTCTACTGCATCCATGTTTAATGGGTGTGGAGGTTCCTCATCCATCTCGACGAGGCACGCGCTTTTTTTGTTGGCTTCGTAGAGGATTTTTACGCCTTTTTGGAATTCAAAATATGCTGCTGGGTCAATTTGGCCTAGTTCGCTTTGGGTTGGTCTCAGTCGGCGTAGGAAAGTAATTTCTGGTTCTTCCTTGAAGAGTTCAGGTGGGCAACTACAGAATAGTTTGGATGCGACGTATAGTTGTTGGTGAATTTCTAAGCCAACTTTTAAGCCCACTTTAGCGTAATCAACGGTCACTTTATTGTCCTCCTTCAAACTGAAGTTTTTCTTCTTGCGGAAGCGTTCTTGGCGAAAACTCGCCTGCAATATTCTTTTTCAAAAGCTTTCTCGTCTCTTCCGCCTTATTGGTTTGGCCTAACGCCCACATGAGTTTGACGAGTCCTGTTTCAGGAAACATATCATCCAATGGAATTACGCCTAAGTTTAAGAGGTCTCTTCCAGTATCGTAAACGTTCATGTTTACTCTTCCCCAAATGCACTGGGAAGCCAAAGCAACCACAACATCGTGTTCGCCAGCTTTTTTGATGGCGTCAAAACAGTATTTGCTCACGTGACCTAAACCTGAGCCTTCAAGCAAAATGCCCCTTGTGCCTTTGTCGACATACCAGTCGATTATGGCTGGGTCCATTCCTGGATAAAATTTGATTAAGGCTACTTTTTCGCTGAAGTTTGGTTTGAGAACCAGCTTTTTGGTGGCGTCGCGGTGCTGGTACTCGTTTGTTAGCATGGTTATTTGTTGGTCTTTTACTCTTGCGATTGGGAAGCCGTTGATGGATTTGAATGTGTCTCTTCGGCTTGTGTGGCATTTGCGGACTTTTGTTCCCCTGTGAAGGGCAATAGCGGTGTCGGAAACGTTTTCATGCATGGCTAAGGCCACTTCGGCGAACGGTGCCTCTCCAGCGGCTTTCACTGCGCCAATCAGGTTTGTTGCTGCGTCACTGCTCGGTCGGTCAGAGGAACGTTGAGCGCCAACAACTACTACTGGAACAGGCAGGTTTTGCATTGCGAAGCTTAGTGCAGCTGAAGTGTAAGCCATCGTGTCTGTGCCATGTGCAATTACCACGCCATCCACGCCTTCTTGTATGCGTTTCGCTACTGTTTCTGCAAGTTCTTTCCAATGCTTCTGAGTTATGTTTTCACTGTATAAGCTGAAGACTATTTCAGTGTCAACTTGAGCAACATCAGAAAGTTCAGGAACAACACCGTAGAGGTCGCTTGCGGAAAGCGCGGAGCGTACTGCTCCTGTGCGGTAGTCAACTCGGCTGGCGATTGTTCCGCCGGTACTCATTATCACAACATGAGGCAAAGCTGGGTTCTGTTTTGGCAGGGGCGGCGAAGCAAAGGCGGGTTTTGCGCCTTTTCCAATTTTTTCAATTTTAACGTCTGGTGTTATGCGGATGCCTATGTTGTAGCCGCTTTTCATTTTAACGATGACGACGGTGCCTTCGCCTAGTTCTGAGCGTGGAATAAGGATGCCTTCGTAAGTTTTGCCTTTGCTGGTGACTCGTATGATATCGCCAACTTCGCAGTCTGCCTTTTTTAGGGCTTCTAATGCGGAGCCCTTGTAACCTGAATTTTCAAGTTGACTCATAGTGGGTTCTCCAGTTTTTTGGATACGTAAACTCCATCGCGTTCGTAACCGAAACGCATGTAATACCTTCTTGTTCCTAACGCACTTATAACTAAAAGCTTTTTCAAATCATAATCCTCACGTGCCAACCGTTCCGCTTCTTTAAGCAAATCTGCGCCAAAACCTTTATGCTGCCATGCGCCTGCAGAGTGCTTTCCTACTGGCACGAGTGGACCGTAAACGTGAAGTTCCCGCACAATGGCGGATGGCATAGCGGTGATTTCTGGCCTATGAGCCTTTGCGGAGGGAACGCGCAAGCGTAAGTAGCCTATTAGGATTTTGTTTTCTTGGTCTTCGGCTGAAATGAAGATTTCTTTGCCTTCCGAAGCCTCATAGCGAAGGGATTGGATTTTTACTTTTTTTAAGTCTGGTTTGATGTGGTCGACTGTCATTCTGTGTCCAACTTCTCTGCATCGGATGCATTGACACTTGCCACCTTGCGCCTTGAGTTGCTCATGGACAAGTTGGCGAAGGTTGCTCTTTTTAACGCCAGCCAAAATAAGCCTTGCAGGAATGTCTCGTTGAACACGCATCACTCTTACCCATGGCGGGATGAATTTTTTAATTTCAGCGATGAGTTCTGTGGCTTGTTCTGTTGTGTAGGGTTTGTAGGCGCCTTTTTGGTACCAGCCGTAGGCTTTTGTGCCGGCTATGCATAGGCAGGGGTAAATTTTTATCATGTCCGGTTTGAAGGCTGAATCTGTGAAAACCCGTTTGAACGCGGCAATGTCTTTTTGCGGGTTGGAACCTGGCATCCCAGGCATTAAGTGGTAAACGATTTTTAATCCTGCATCCTTTGCGATGCGTGTTGCTTCTTCTACGTCGGCTACGGTGTGGGTTCTGCCAACTAAGCGGTAGATTTCGTCATCTGGATTTTGTACGCCAAGTTCGATGCGTGTAACTCCCATGTCAAGCATTGCGTCAACATGTTGCTGTTTTGCCCAGTCTGGACGCGTTTCCACGGTGATACCTACGTTGCGGGTTTTGCTTGTTTCAGCGTTTGCTTTTGCCTCTTCCAGGCTTGCTGAGTCTTTGCCGGTTATTGCGTCTAGGCAGCGTTGGATAAACCATGTTTGGTACTGCATGGGTGTGGCGGGGAATGTTCCTCCCATGATGATTAGCTCGATTTTGTCTACTTTGTGCCCGATGGCTGTGAGTTGGTCGATGCGGCTTCTGACTTGCAGGTACGGGTCGAAGTTGTTTTGGGTTCCGCGCATAGCTGCTGGTTCATGTCCAGTGTAACTTTGCGGAGAGCCTTGGTTTGGTCCTCCTGGGCAGTAAGCGCACGGTTCCGGCTGTGGGCAAGGGTAGGGTTTGGTCATTGTGGCGACTACTGTTACGCCTGAGATTGTGCGAGTGGTTTTTCTTCGCAAGATAGGTAAAAGGCGCTTTGTTTCTTTTGGCGTTAAAAGGCTTATTAAATCAGCGTTTGACGGTACCTCTTGGAGTTGGTATTTGGCTGCGATTTTTATTTTTAGGCG
>Ga0208039_1000595_pt1 | contig 21320 bp, 21 predicted proteins | sample June2015DPH_20_1_2_FD_184722 | JGI IMG/M metagenome (GOLD analysis project Ga0208039, IMG submission 184722) | Peatland microbial communities from SPRUCE experiment site at the Marcell Experimental Forest, Minnesota, USA - June2015DPH_20_150... | ecosystem: Environmental > Terrestrial > Soil >... | reverse complement strand
GGGGTCAAAAACTTTACCTTCTGGGTTTTCTATTGGAGTAACACCTTCTTGCTCAAGAACCTTTCTGAGCTTTTTTAGCGTCATTTCCACGCCTTCTAGTAGGGATTCGGGCGTGGTTGAGATTTCACCGTTTTTAACCGCTAACTCCAACTCATCTACAACATCTAATAGCTGGATAACTAAGCGTTCGGTGCAGTAATTCTTTATCTGCTCCGCTTCCCTATCGAACCGTTTCTTAAAGTTTTCAAGGTCAGCCTGCAAATACTTCAGCCTAGTCAAATAGTCTTCTGCACGCTTCCTCTCGCAATCCAGAAGCTGCTCTAAGCGGTCAACAGACTGCTCTTCCTGCTCTTTTTGTGCATCAACCATTTTTCGCTTTGTCCCTCATGTTCAAAATTAATCTTACACTCTAACAGAAAAATTTTTCTCTCCTAAAAAAGATTTGCACCTGCAATCTTTATTGTTTACAATTATCTGGGCAGTTTAGCCTAGATTTTTTAGTCGCAACTAATGGCAACGCAATAGTCACAACTATTGAGTTTGCTTAGAAATTTTTGTCCAAACAAACGCTACAGCAATTTCTAGACAATTGAGCCAGCAAAAAAGCCTTGTTGTTTGCCAAATATCTAAGAAACGAAAAGAAAGACTGGAATCCGAGAATCCCAAGCCTTAGAGTAGAAGTAGAAGGAAAAAAGAGGAAAGAACTTACTATTAACACATAATATCGGGACAAGGCAGCGCGCTTGTTCGTTCGGTTTTGTAAGGACATTATTTACGCGTGCGCGCCAGTTTGATTGTTACGTTCTATCGCTTCTGAAATCACCAGCTTCAAATTATCAAGCCCAATTTTTTTCGTCTCCAAAACTGGGAGACCAAAATTCAATTTGGCTATTTCTTCAATGTTCTTCTCAGCTTCTCCAAGAGTATCCAAAAGCATAATACCCTTTAGACCGCTAAAAAACTGCCTTAAAGCGTCCTCATCAACGCCTTCTTGCCGCGCTTTTTTCTTAAAATACTTGAAAAAATCTATCATCCCAGGGTCCAATAACAAGAGTTTATGAGTAGGGTCAGCTTCAAAAAACTTTCCTTTCCCACCAAGCAAGCAGTCAATGCAGCTCACCGCGTCTACTTTAATTACGCCATATTCCTCGGCGAGCTCTTTCATCTCATTATTTGTACCAAGGCACAGGTCCCCGTAAACCAAAATTACTCTTCCGGAAAAACGGGGGAGCGTTCGTTTTAGAACTTCCCGAAGATTCTTCTCCAAAAGAGCGCAATCCATGTGAAAAAAAATGCTTACAAAGACCAAATCAGCATCCAGATCGCCTCTTTTCACGAGCTCCTGGATTTCCTTCTTCAAAGCACCGCAAGATACTAAACAAGGCTTCTCCTTTTCACTAACCATTAACAACCATCCGCTTACCTGCTAAGCGCGCGCGCTCGAACATGGTCTTAACTGTGCTGACAAACGCTCAAGCGCCAATCTTCTCTTGAAATTATCTGAACATCCAGTCGCATGGAACGTGTAGTCGCGATCCTTTATAGTCTCCTTGTGAGGCTCGTATGGGATGATTCCTCCGCACCATGCGCATCTGGGAGTATTGTCTTCAACCATCGATATTCCTCTTTCAGTGATGGTGAAGATGATCCAGCGAGTCTGATGCTTAACGCCCTTAATGGAGAATATCCTGAACATTCTGGTAATCTCCGAACCTGTGTCGTCCAGTCTCATCTCGAAGATCCCGTCGAACATAGTCTTGACTGTGCTGACAAACATGCTGTCGTGGGACGGTGGGATCAGGGTGAAAAAAGCTAGAGCGTTCATGCTTCTTATCTTGGCTGTAACTAGTTGGAGAAACTTCAGAGTCGTATCTGGATTTGATTGAATCGACAGATTTGTAATTGAATCAAAAACAAACCTCGGTTTGGACACGCCCTGGCAGATTTTCTGGCATGCGATCATGACTCCTGTAAGGTTTGCGGGGTCGACTGTGACGAATGGTCCGCTGCACATCACGCCGCGAACACGCCAGGAATACGCGTCAACCAGCCTAAGGTCACCTTTCATCCTGTCCTGGTCTTCCATGAGTTTTTGAATCGACGCTTGGATCTCGCCGCAATCTTCGTCGGTAGACAGGTATATTCCGGTTTCTTTGTTTGATAGCCCTCTGGCTATGAAAGTTTTGCAGAAGGACGTTTTTCCAGCACCTGAGGGACCTGTGAGGAGGTATATGCCGCGGGGAATCTCTCCATCGATCAGGAGACTTGCACCGGGAAAAACCTCCGCTAAAGCCATCTTCATCATAAACTATATTGGAGGTTTCCCGTTAAATCTTTTATGCATGAATCGGGTTGAGCAATGCCGCGCGCGCTTAGATAGTGTAGTCAATTATTGGATTTTTTCCTCTTGTTCTTTGCGTAAATTCAGTAAGTATTCATTGGTTTTTTTCTGTTCTTCTAAATTACTTTTAGAAGATTCTTCGCTTGTTCGTCTTCAAAGTCAGATGCAAACCATCTTAGAAAGAATTTTTTGAAAGGTGGTAAAAACATGAAAATTCCGAAAAGCGTTAAACTCCAAATAATCGTCACAAAAATAACGTTATTAACCATAAAATAGGATCGGAAATGGGAATTTTTGTTACTGCCTGAAACGAGTAATCAACGACTGATGTTAAACCTGTGCCCAATGCTATAAAAACGCAAATGCTAAATAACCTAGATTTTTCTCGCTTTTTTATCATGTTTAGGCTATTTCTACGCTATGCAGATTTAAGACTTATCTTTATGAAAACTTAGACAGAGACAGACTGACAGTGACAGACAGAATACACACACGCACGCGTAGGCGTAGAAATATGTGTGAGCATGAGAGAGAAAAAGATTAAAATTTAATCCCACACACAAAAAACACAGCCCGCTATCATAGGAGTTAGCGGAACCTTGCAAACGCATTTCTTTTGGAATATACGCTATTTGATTGAAAGGAAAAAAGAGAGATATCCCTCAAATTTGGGATAAGTTAGCTTATTTCTTTTTTGCTTCTACTATTTTTGCTATAGGCGCATTCTTCTTCAAAGATTCAATACCGTTGACACAGTCATCCTTCGAAGCATAAGCTTGGCCTACAGCGATAATCTCTCCGTTGGCTGCTTTTAACCTGAACCTGAATTTTCCTGCTTTGTCTTTATACCATTCAAAAACTGGTTCTGGCATAATATCACCTAGTATTATTATGCAGAGAATACTTTAAGAAACTTTCCCAAACCAGCACTTCGCATCTTAGGCCTATCAGATAATAGACTCCTTCCCGGATTTTACTTAAGCAAACAAAATCAAGCGCTACAAAAAAAGGGGTAAGCTGTGGCAGATGCCTTCAGTTTTAGAACCCAAGCGCTATTACTGAGATACCAATCAAAGCAAGTATGAAGACTATGACTACGAAAATTATTACTGCCACTAATGCTATTGCGAATGCCATCAGCCAGCCGCAGTCAAAGAAGTGCTTAATCAGCGCAAGCCAAATTATGAACATGATTACAGCTGCGATTATGCCGCCGACGAGGGCACCTACGATTGCGCCAATGACGATTCCGAGAACAACTATCCAGATGGCATCAGTGAACTTTGCCTTCTGTTTGCCTACGAGTGCTCTTCCAACGAGCCACAGAATGGGTGCAACAATGATTATGCCTACGACGATGCTTATCAATAATCCAACTATATCCATACCGTCACTCCCCGCTTTCTTCTTATGAAAGGTTTTACTTTATAAATTGGTTGGTTGGATTAAATTTTAATCCAACGCAAAGAGTTACCCAACTGGTTGCATAGTGGAATGTCTTTCTTGTTTCGTCCTTATGAATCTGAGTGCAACGAAGGATGCAGTAGAACTAATCAGAAACCAGAAAACAACGTCCGACAGAAAGGATGCAGGTGAGAACCAATGAGGGGGATTGACGTAGTATACATGACCCGTCTGAGAGTAACCCCACCACCCAAAAGGGAAACCGCCCCAAGTCTTTGTTGTTCCTGAATAAAGATTTGCGGGGAACAGAGTTTGCTTGAAAAGCCCTGAAACTAACGTAATTGCGAAACCCACTGCAACAGCCACAAGAATAATCAGAATAGTTCTTGTTTTCATTACAATTGCGTAAAGTGTCAGCGAGATATTTCAAAATTGTGTGTGTGCATTAAAATTTAATCCAATCCGTGTCAGGACGAATTTATTTAAGCGTGCTCAGTATACTCTGAACGAGGTTCTCTTATGGAAAAAATTGAGAAATCACAAGTCCTTGCGATGAAAGAAATGGGGTATGGTCAAAGCTGCTATGCCATCGATAGTATGAATAAAAGAGAGATGGCTATTCGAACAAAAGACTTAAGACTTGTCAATAAAGCGATGGCAGAAAAGATAGCCTTATTCGTGGGCGGAAAACTCGTTGACCTTACTCTTGATTCGGCAACTGACTGGGCAATAATAATGGAACCAATCAATAACCTAAGAATCTACTATGTTCTTCAACGTTACAGCCCAGAGTTTGAAGATGAAGTGATAGCTTTATACGGTAAGGAGACAGCAAGCATTGGAATTCCTATCGATGACCTTTATGATTTCACGAGACTTTGTGCTAACGCCTTAGTTCGAGCGGCAAAGAATATTCCAATGCTCAGTTGAAAGTGCATACTCGTTTCCGATTATACCTATACCTATATTGAGTTGTTTTCTAGTATTACCCTCTATTCCTGCTATGGGGATTCTGTATATGCTGAATCCTGTATACTGCTTCCAGTAGCTACTTTTTCCTCAGCACCAGTCGGTGAAGTTGGTTGGATTAAAATTTAATCCCCCCCGATAACTACGACGACGTTCAGGTTTAATTTTAAATCAGGTTTTGGCGAGAAAGCAAGATGAGCGGTGGACAAATCGAGGATGCCAGAGGCAAAACGGATAAGGGCGCGGGACAACTTGACAGTGCAGGAGGGGCAATCAAAATAAAAAACAAAACGAAAAACAAACCGAAAAACGAAACAAAAAAACAAACAAACCAAACGAAAAACAAAACAAAAAAGGAGTGGAAGCAGAGGTGAAAAGAAAAATGACAAATTATGAATTTTTGATGTCATATTCACCTCCGTTAAGTGCAAGTCAAATCACGGAGATAAGCCAAAAAAATAACGGATTTGATAAACACGACCATAACGACAACGCCTAGTTCTCAGATGGACCAAAGCATGATCTCTTAGCTGGCTCTTTGAATTTGACCTGGAGATCCCTGAACCCAAAAGGGTTCAAAACCCTATTCAAATGAGAAGGGATAATCTTTCCGTCTCAGATGGGGCGGGAAATAAGACTGACAACTCTGCTGATAAAATGTTTAGAATTATCCTCCAAAAGCGGGTCCGATGGTATCTGTACCTAATTCAGAGTGTGTGAAAACTCAAATTTAGTTTTAGAAATTGCTGCTTATATCTAAAAACACGTCCTGACACCCTACCGAATCGACATAAACTTAGCAATTTTCTGAAATTGAAAATTTTATGCAGTAAACATGATTTAGTGAATCGCCCCGAAACATGTTACCGCAAGATTTAAACTAAGAAACAGACAAGAACTTATGTGAAGTGAGAGACGGAGTCGATGGCAGAGGCTCAACTGTCCAAGGCTATAAGCAAACAAAGAACAGTTTTTCTCCGTTGAACGAAAGCCCAAGACTATCCTCGAAACCGTAGTGACGACCGTGAAGAAAACGAAATCAAAAAAACAGTATAGGTGGTGAAAAATAATGGAGAAAAAAATGATGTACACTTTAGTCGCCATAGTTGTAATAATCGTTGTTGCAGTGGCAGTTGCTGGCGCTTACGTGCTAATGAATAGCGGCGGAGGCGGCGGTGGCGCAGACACTTATACCGTGGCGAACGCGACGAGTTTGCAGTACAACGCTGACGTGACATATCAGGGGGTGTCCCCGACACTATTCAATGTGGCGGCGAAGAATGTGGGCGCTACGGACATGGTGTTGCGGATCGACATTTTAGGCGGTGAGTCGGGTAATTACACCTACATCATGGACCATGGAACCCAGACGGCTTGGCTATCAAATAACGGCACTTGGACTAACGTTTCCAGCGATTTCACAAATCAGTGGAACACTTGGATGGGAACGGGCAAGCCGCGGACAACCGACTTGGATGCTCTGGCGACGAATTGGAGCGGCACTGGAGACTACACTTACACTAATTCAGCAACCGGGACCACTATCAGATTCTACAACATAGCCATAAATCCTACACTGGCTGATTCGCTGTTCCAGCCTAATACATAAGCGGTTAAGCGGCTGGAAGCAAAAAAACCAACCTTTTTCTTTTTTCGACTTTCCCGAGAAAGACAAAACAGCAACCACAGAAAACAACACCACAATAGTAGTTTTGGGTTTGGGTTTTATTAAAATTTAATTAAAAGTAGAAATAAATTTTAGGATTAAACTAAAGCTATAAAGAAGCTCTACTATCGTTTTAGCTGTTTCTTAATTGCTTCCTCGGCTGCTTTTACCGTTTCCTGTAGTTTGTCAGGTTGTGTTCCGCCGCCTTGCGCAAAATTTGCTCTTCCGCCGCCTCCGCCACCGAAAATCGGCGCAACCTCCTTCACTATCATGTTTGCGTTTACACCTTTTTGCACTGCTGTTTCTCCAGCCATAACCATGAGCCTGCAGGTTTTTCCGTCGGAACCATAAAACAGCGTCACCGTTGCTTCGTTGCGCTTTATCATTTCGCTGGCGGTTTGCACCATGCGGTTAACGTCGATAACTTCGCCGAAGTCTCGTTTAACAATCGCTATGCCTTCCGCTTCAACCGTTGCTTCAGCCGTTTTCGCTTGGCCAATTGCGCTTTCCTTCTCAGCTAACTCTTTGATTAACCTGCGTTTCTCAACGTTAGCTTCCTTTAGCTCCTTCACGATTTTCTCAGCCGTCTTATCCAACTTATCAACAGGAGCCGCCAGAACCTCTGAAACCTTCCAGAGCAGGCTTTCCTGTTTCTGCACTGCCTTTAGCGCTTCAAGCCCAACCGCATAGCCTAAGCGTTCGACGCCATCTTGAACTCGTTCGGTGTAAACAATTTTTACAAAGCCAACTTCGCCAGTGCTCTTCAAATGGGTTCCAGCGCACGCTTCAACATCCCAATCGCCAGTCTTAACCACGCGAATGTCTTTGCCTGGAACCGCGCCACCCTGATACAATCTGAAGCCATAGCGTGATTCAGCCTCATTGCGCGGCAACCAAGCTGTTTCAACCTTCATGTTAGCCATAATAGCCTGATTCGCTAATGTCTCGATTTTGTGGGTTTCTTCAGGAGTTAATCTTCGGTAATGAGAAATGTCCAGTCGCGAAGTTTCCAAGCCCTTTTGCGTTCCTGACTGCCAAACATGTTCGCCTAAGACTCGTCTTGCAGCGCCATTTATCAAGTGCGTAACCGTGTGCGCTTTCATCAATGCATAGCGCCTGTCCCAATCAAGGATGCCATGAACAGTGCTGCCTTCCTTGAATGATGGTGAAACGCTGAGTTTGTGCACTATTACTTTACCAATCTTCTGGGTATCAACCACATCAAATTTTGAAGCGCCAACTGTTAGCCATCCGTGGTCTGCTGGTTGCCCTCCGCCTTCGGGGTAAAAGCATGTTTTGTCCAATACTACGTACTTGCCGTTTATTATTTTGAGAACTTTAGCATCGAACTCTTTCATGTAAGTGTCAGCATAGTACAGTTGTTCTGTTGCTGACAGTTGCTTAACGAGAATTTGAAGCATTTCTTCTGCTGGGTTTTCTTCCTCTTCCGCGGTTTTTGTTGCCTGCATGTGTCGTTTAGCGATTAACGCGTAAAAGTTCTCCGGAACCTCCACTTGCACGCCTTCTTTCTCAGCCGCCTGCTTAACAATTTCAGGTGGAAGCCCATGCGAATCGTACAGTTCTGTCAGCGTGTCCTGCGGGATTTTGCCTGTGCCTTTTGCTTTTAACTCGCTGGCTATTCGTTTAACCATGCCTTCTCCACGTTTAAGCGTCTCTTCGAACTTTTCCTCTTCAACCTTAAGCATCTCAACAATTTCGTTTCGCATAGTTTTGATGTGGGGGAAATCTTTTGACCAATAATCAACCTGCATATCCACGATATCATAGAGTTTCGCTGGCTCCATGTTTAGGGTTCGCATTAAACGGTAAACCCTTCGGAACAGCAACCTAGCCAAGTAGCCTTCTTGGATGTTGGATGGCACGACGCCTTCTGAAAGCATGAAGCTCAACGTTTTGGTGTGGTCTGTTACTGCCCAAGCATTCTCTATTGGAATCAGCACTTTATCGAGCGTTTCCATGTCGATGCCTGAAAGTTCTGAAACCCGTTTTCTAGCAACAAGCCGATTCGCGTTTTTGTCAACGCTAACCAAACCAGAATACTTGGCAACGCGTGAAAGAAATTCGTTGTCAACTTTGGTTATTCCCGCCATGCCAAGGACTTTGTCAAGCAAATCCCCGTAAATCGCTTGGAACAGGCTTGGTGTACCTTGGCTAATCCAAGTAAAGCGGTCAATGCCATATCCAGTGTCCACCGTGCGAATAGGCAGCTTTACGAGTTCGTCGCCGACGACCTTGTACTGCATGAAAACAAGCGTGCCAACTTCCAATCCGCGAACGATGCATTCCACGTCTGGACCAGCGTTGCCGCCGCCAACCCACACGTCCTCCTTGTACACGACCTCTTCGGATTTTATGCCAAGCACTTCGGTGGCGAACTGGTGGTGAAAACGCACTGTTTCGTCCTTCCAGTACACTTCTTTGTCAGGATAATTGAACGCGTGAGCCCCGCCCATCTCGAAAATGGTTAAGTGCCTGCCAAACGTGGGGCCAGTATTAGAAATATCCGTTAGCCTGATGCATGGCTGAGAAATCACCAGCGGATTCGCCGGCGGCGGAGCAATTCCCTCGGTCACGTATGGTTGGAAATCAATTATGCTTGCGTGCGTTAGGTAAATGTCTTTTCGCCATCGGGCAACAACAGGGTAAGGCTTTATGCGCGTGTGGCCGTGCTTCTCGAAAAACGAAAGAAACGCCTCTCGCATTTCAGAAAGACTAAAACTTTTTTTTGTAGCTGGATTATTAATGAAAGTGTAATATCCGCACTCGTCTGAGCTGGATTCGCCGCAAGTCTCCTGCTTTTGATTCTGGGTCCAGAAATATTCTCCGCATTTTGGGCAATGCTTCCTAACAAAACCTTCCTGTTTAAAGAATGGAAGAGCATAATCTTCTGCCGTAAACTGCTTCAAACCCGTCAGGCACTCCAATTGCTTTGGCGTTTAATGGGTTACGAGATTCATGCATTTAAATAGTTACTATAAAATTGGTGTTGTCACCCGCGCAACCTTTCCCCTTTTTTTGTTTACTACGTACATCGGTGAGAGTTTTTGAATGGGCCCCGTCTTAGACCACAGGAGTGAAAAATCGGGGAGTAGACTAGAAAATACGGGGTGGAACACTCGTATTATTGAGAGTGCTTTCCAATTTGGGGACAAGACAGCGCGCGTCTGAAACGTTGATTTTGCACAAGGGAAGCTTTATAATTATAAGGGGGAAAAACAAATAGTGTTGGGGAAACAGTTTGCAGTTTCAACGAATTGCTATTTACCTTCCACTTTTGGGATTAATTGTTTTGATCTTTGCTCTTTACTCGCCTCAGATTTTTGCTATGTATATTCCTGTTTTGTCCCAATTGAGTTTTATGGATAAGATTACTGTGCTTCTCACGTTTGCCCTTGCCTCTTTCGCCGCAGTTGAAGGTTATTCAACGTTCATGCGAGCTTCTATGGAAGCAAAATGGCATAAAATCGAAGATGCTAGAAACGAATTGGAAAAAGCTTATGGTCCCTTGTACACGTTACTAAACAAATTCACTTCCTCAAGCGATGATAAGATAGGTTTTTGGCTGGAATTTGACGAGAGAAAAAAAGTTGATGATATAATGGCAACATACCCTTTTATGTTTTCATCTCAAATCAATGATTTGTGGCAGCAAAAAATCCGCAAACTCGGGAGCCTGCTTGGAAATTCCGACGTCAAATCTGTTCATGAAATAAATCTGGATGTATACGTGGAACTTAGAAACCTGATCAACGCGGAGTATGCTCGCAAAGTCAACGAATATCATGAGCTCTTGAAGCACTAAAGAATATGGTTTGCCTTACGCTTTGAGAGATCTTTTTTTCCAAACAGCTCTGATCATGTATGCCGCCTTCTAATTGCACATAGGTAATCAACGAAGTTTCTGATGATTTAGAAGGGCAGTTTTCTGTGGTACGGCAATGCTTATCAAAATTTTGTTTATTGTTTTTGTCGTTTTTCAGTTTTTCTTTGTTTTTTCAGAGTTTTTACTTCGGCTTCAATTTGCTCTATGGTGAGTGTTTCTGTGGCTCCTCTCAGCTCGACAACAGAGTCGCCATAGCATTCTCTGATTTCGCTTATGAATTCTATGGCTCTTTTTGTTCCGAGTTCTTTCGCTAGGGCTTCAAAGGGCACTTCGACAGTGGCTATATGCGAGGTCGTCATTTTCTGTTTTACTCTCCAGTTTTCCTGATGTAATTCATTGGATTCCTAACTTTTAACCTATACCCTTTACTTGCGAGGAGCGCCTCGATGCAGTTGGTATTATCTAAAATTTGGTCGTCGCAGGTTATCAGGGAATCAGCTTTGCCTATGCAGGACGCCGCCAAGTGTAGGGCATCTAAAGAATTGATATTGCATTTGGCGTTGATTTCTTTAGCTATGGTGATTAGTCGTTTACTGCTGGTTATGTTGGTTTTGCTAAGGATTCTCTCGAAGCCTCGGATGCTTTTTCTTTTTAAGGGGTCTTTGATTTGTTCGATTTCAAACTTCACGTAATCGGAACTTATGATCACTATTTCTGTTTTTTCAGCCAAATTGACAATTTTTAGGATGGCTACGGTTTCGGCATGGATTCGTCTGTCTTTTTGATCATCCAGCGGTCGGCAGTAAGCGTTTGTATCAAGATAAATTCGCCTAATCGGTCTCATACTATCTTCGCTCTTAATCCACTTTGAGGCATTAGCTATTAAGCATTGTCAAGCTATTCGTCCCGAATAGAAGCCTCCATTAATGGTGGGCCGCGGGGATTTGAACCCGCTCTATAGTGGAGACATCACCTGCAATTCCTCCTTTTCCTACTTCGATTCCCCTAGTTTTTCTGTTGTCAGAATCAACTCGTTCTTTGAGTATTTTTGGTTGTCGAGTTTTCTGATTCTCAGAACCTTTTCTGCGCCGTTCGCGGTTTCTCTCTCGTAAACTCTTATTTCTCCCTCAAACAAGCCTATGATCGCCTGCGCTTCCTCCTGCGGGTGCATCTGCGGGTCAATAACTGCCAGGGTCGTGAAGCCTTTCGCTTTCAAGTCGGGAAGGAGCCCGCTTAACCATTTTCTGGTAATGACGGCATGATGCTGAAGCAAAACATCGGAGACGATTTCGATGCAGGCTCTCTTTGGACCGGTCGCGGACGGGTTTAGTGTGCGGAAGGCTTTGGTTACGGCGATGGCGATTTCGGTTAGGTTTTCTACTCCTTTAAGTTTAACCACGTTAGGCAGGCTTTGCATCATGGTGTCTGCTCTAGGGTTGCAGAAGAAAAGATAAAAGTTGGATTGGTATTTTTCTGCTAGAGCCTTTCCGTTTCCTGCTTCTGCTGTTATGTAGAAGTTTGTTTCGCCCGCTTCTGCTCCTGCCTCTACGAAACGTTTAATGAGCATGCCTCTTTCATCGCTGGAGGGCGAACATAGAATCACTGCATAGTTCTCTGGTATCCCTCCGCCCAAAAGATCGTCAAGTTCATCGAAGCCGCTGGAAACTCGCCCCGCAACAATATGTACTGTTGGCTGGGCTGGCTGGACTGTTACTGTAGCTGAGTTGAGGTTGACGGTTTTTGTTTCTCCCAATTCATCAACGTACGCTACTTTTGGGTTTAACGTGAAGGTCCCGGCCTTCACTGCTTGCAAGGAAAGCTTCACTGTTTCAACCTGAAAAGCGCCAATTTCTGTGTTTTTCATTTCTATGCTGCTGTTTTGCAGGTTGCACCAAGGCGACAGAGCAGTGACTCTGAACCCGTCGGAAGGAACTACGCCCTGAGCTTTGACGAGCAAACCAGGCTTCTTCGAGACGTTGACGAGGTCGAGACGCATCTCAAACTCTTCCCCAACCCTAAATTCTCTGCGAACCATCAAACTCGCCTCCAAACTCACATGACCAAACCTTTCTTCCACAGCTCGATACAACTTCTGGACCTCTTCAAGCTGCACCTTTGCTTCCTCAACCCGTCCCTGCCTTTCAAGAGCCCAAGCAAAATCCAACTTTGCACTAAGTTCCAACCCGAGGCTACGCGTAGCCTTGAACTTCTCGAAGAATTCTTTGAAGCATAGGTTTGACTCTTGCCACTGACCCTTCCCCGCAAAAAAGACGGCCTTGGCAAGTACCCCCGGTACAAATCGGTTCAAAAGCACTTCCTGAGGCAGTGCCATGAGTTTCTCGAAATATTCTTCTGCACGCTTCAAATCTCCAAGCTCAACATATTCCATGAGAAGGTTAGAGTAAGCTATTGCCGGGGCTATGAGGTTATCTGTCTTCTTCGACAACTCCAGCGCTTTTAGACTGTGTGATAACGCCTCTCCCCAATTACCCATCTGCTCATACGCAGAAGACGAAAAGGCATTCGCATAAACCAATCTATTATAATCGCCCATCTTCGTTTTCTCGTCAATTTCTATGACCTTCGCAAACACGCCCAACGCTTCATTCGGGAGCGCACAATGGACGCAAAAGGTTATGCCAGCAGTCCAGCACGCCTCCATTTGAAAGCGAAAGTCTCCAAGTTCCTCGAACAGCGCAATCGAGCGCAACGACTCAGCTATCCCCTTTTGCTGCTCGCCTAACAAAGCGTGGTTCGCCCCCAGTCCTAACAAGGCTAAAGCGGCGTCCCAAAGAGAATACTCTTCTTCAAAAACGCGCAAAGCTGCTTCCCAATCTTCAACGGCGAGCTTTGCATTGCCCTGCCCGAAGAGGTAGCCTCTTCCTCTTTGCGTTAGAACCCGTGCGCTTTCCAAGCGGTCAGCGGCGGCATACGGCTCGGCTTTCTTCACAAGCTCCATCAAATGAGGCATATCCATGTACTGGAACGTGGATTCCATTGCCTTTCTGAGAGCCCGCAACTTTGCAGCCCCCGTTTCGCTGTCGCTCAGTTCCTCGAATGTTTTTGTCGCTTGTTTGAACATGCTGTTAGCGTAGTAAGCGTCGCCCAACCCCTCTTGGGCTTTTCTTCTTGTTTCGGCGTTTTCAGGAGTTTCAGAAACACTCTCCAAAACGTATGTGAAGTGTTTGATGGCTTCCTCGTTGCTCCACCTAGCCAGCGCATCTTCTCCAGCGTCTAAGGCGTACTCTGCCGCTTTTTCCCTATTTCCTGCCTGAGCATAATGATACGCTAAGTCGCTAAGGGGCAAAGTGGGACTCTTGATGCTCTCTATTTTTTCTGCAATTCTAGCGTGGTAAGCTCGTTTTAGGGGCGCAGAAAGCTCGTCGTAGAGCGTTTCTCGAGATTTTGCATGGTTAAACCTGTAAAAGTTCTCTTCAACACAAACTAAGGAAGTGGAATGCGCGATCACGTTCAGTGTTTCAACAACTTCTAAGCTGTCAATCCCCAGTACAGTGCCGAGGAGTTCCACGTCGAATTTTTCCCCAATCACTGAAGCGGCATCAAGCACTCTTCTCTGAGCATACTTCAGAATGGCTAGTCTTCGCAGAATGATGTCTTTGACTTTGGAGGGTATACCGAATTCACCGGCGGCGAGACGCCACTCGTCGTTTTCTTGGACAAGGCTTTTTCGTTCAAACAGCATTCGAAGGGACTCCACGACGAAGAGCGGGTTGCCCCGGCTTTCAACCGTGAGTTTCTCCGCCAGGCTTGACTGAAGATTTCCGCCCATCATGTTTTCAGCTATCTTTTCGACGTTGGCCTGGTTTAGGTTTGAGAGGTTGATTTCTGTGAACAGGTCTTCTCGCCGCATCGCCCGTAGCGTTTCAGCCAGCGGATGCGGGCGGCCTTCTGCGTCGGCTGTGAGTTCTTCACTTCTGAAAGTCGCTAAAACCAAAATTCTCTCAGATGTTATGGCACGTGCGACGTAATGCAGAAGCGCCAGAGAAGCTGAGTCCGCCCAGTGGATATCCTCAATAAACAATATTATGGGCTCTTGGGTGGATATTGAATGCAGTGTTTTTGCGACCGCGTCGAATGCTTGGTCCTTCCAGATCTGAGGCGAAAGCGCTTCAGGTTTTCCAGCTGGTCTGGGTCCGGTTAGCCACGCTGATATTCCCAGGTCTTCGCTTCTGATCTGCGCAGCTCCTCCTGGACCAATGTCTGGTTCGGTTTGCTGGAGGCTGATGGGCTCTTCTTCAAAGGAATCTGTGTAAGAGTGGATGGCTTCCACGAAGGGGAAGTACGGTACTGCTGCGTCGCTAAGGCACCACCCAGCCATCACGGCTATGCCCTTCTTTTTAGCCAAACTAAGGAATTCACGGGCAAGCCTTGTTTTTCCGCTGCCCGCTTCACCCGACACGAAAACAGTCTTCCCCTTTCCTTCCAAAGCCAAATCCAAGAACGCCTGCAACTCTTCGAGTTCACGTTCTCTGCCTACCAAGACGGGTTCAGCTAGGATTTGTGTTTTCATGGTTTTCTTTGTCTGCCCATTCAGGTTTGACATCACAGTTACTCTGTTATTGACGTTACTGTGTATTTTAAACTTAAGAATATAAATAAGCGCCATTTTCGTTTATGTGACGTTTTGAAAATGCTAAACATCATTCTCAATAATTTTACTTATTAGCGTAATCGTTAAGTTGAAGGAAAAAAGGGTGATTTGGAAGTTTACTCTCGAATTATTACTCAAATTGGGCTTCCAGAGTTATAAGAGACTCAGTATTCGCTACGCCCTTAATGCCATGTATCCGTGCGATTACCCACGACAATTTGTTAGTTCTTGCATGAACGACGACATCGAAACGGCCAGCAACTGCCTTAGCAAACTGCACTCCTTCGATCTTCCTTGCTTCCTCAGCTACTTTCCAAAGCTCCCCGAGTTTTGTAGTAACGAGGATTATAGCTTCAAGAGGATATCCTTCTTCAGTCATATTTAAACCACATTCCAATCGTAATAGCTAATTACAGTTGTTAGCTTTTTAAATTTTTTGCAGGTTGAAAAAATGTGTTCGCACGCCAGTTTGTTCGAGACCCTCTTCTCAAAATAAGCTTTTCAATTTAGGGACAAACCAGCGCGCGGTGCTTTCGAATGAGCAATAACTGGGACAAAACTATAGGGTTGATTAAGCGCGAAAACGTCAGAAAGGCTTATGAACAGATATCCATAAAATATACCTCCATGTCTGATTTCCGCAAACGTACATATCTAATTGAGGGGATTGTCGCACTAATTGCAGTTTTCGCTGTAATATACATTGTACTCACTCCAGCCGTGGCCAATGCACTTGGCAATCTTTCAACAAACGACAAATTATCAATTGTGAACGGTATTGCCACAGCAACGCTTGCTGCGGTAGCAACTCTTAATGTGATTGAAGCGAGGATAGTGAGAAGTGAGGTCGTTAGGCCTCGTTTGGCTCTTGAACCGACGTATTTTGAATACGACAAGAAAACGGGTGAACTCGTGGGCTTCAACTGTCTTACCCTCGTTAATGGTGGCACGATTGCCAGAGACGTTGAAATAGACGTTTCATGCAAGGGAAAGACGAGTTTTCTTTATAATAGTTCAGTCGGAACAAACTCCAGAGTCCAGATATGGAGCGGAGAATATAACGAGTTAGGTGGTAACATTGTTGTTGCAGTCAGATACAAGAATATTTACAACAAGAGTCTTGAAGAGGTCTTGTCTATAAACATTGATTCGCTTATCTCAGCCAAAAGGAAGTTCGTGCCTGTTCAGGATCTCTCGAAAAAATAAAGTTAGAATCGTAGGATTTCAGGTGAAATCGTCGAGAAATCAAGAGTAATTGGCTATCCCTTATGTTGGATCCTCGATTTTTGAGGGCTTTGGATCGACAAACGCCCGTGATTTAACCGCGTTTTTCACGTTGTACATTTGCATGTAAAGTCAACCTTCTAACGTTACTCTTATTTCTGTAGACTTTGCATACTGGTTCTAGGCTCTCTCTCATCAGCCTTTTTTTTGTCTATATCATGGATACTTTCATGTTCTCAGCGGAACAAAATGAAAGAGTCCAGATTTTGGAAAGGCGTGAGTAGCAAAAATTATAAATCATTAGATAGCTTTACTTTATCAAAGGTGCAATGGTTTGTCAGAGAGCGTTCCAACTGGAGTTCCAGGTTTAGATGAGTTAATAAGCGGAGGATTCCCCCGTGGAAGAGTCATTTTGGTCTTGGGCGGACCGGGAACTGGAAAGACTGTCCTTGCGTCCCAATTCCTTTACAACGGAATTTCTGAACACAATGAGAACGGAATCTTGGTTAGTTTAGACGAGGGCCAGAATCATTTCGTCGCAGAAATGATGAAGTTCGGATGGGATTTCAAGAAAGCAGAGGAAGAAGGAAAATTTGCTTTCATCGATGCAACAAGATTGTCCAGAGTTGCTATATTCAAAGAGAAAATGTTGAAGGAAGAGGCAAGCAGCTTACGAGGTAAGCAACTACAGATCGACAAGTTGATTGAGGAACTGCAATACAAGATTAAGTTGATCGGGGCCAAACGGGTTGTGCTGGATACGCTTGCTTCGCTTTTTTACAGATTCACAGACCCGATCGAGCGAAGAACCGCCGGAGTAGATCTGATTGAAGAATTGTCCGACCTCGACACTACAACCATCGTTACCACAGAATTGAGTCACTTAGCTCTGGAACGAAACATTCTCGATGAAGAATTTCTCGTTCACGGAGTCATCATGATGCAGACCATATTCTCTGGAGGATCGACTACAAGGGGGCTGCAAGTCGAGAAGATGAGGGGAGTCAACGTCAACCCTAACCTTGTCCCCTACACAATAGACCAGAACGGCATCGAAGTCTTTTCAACAATGTCACTGTTCAAAGAGAAATAAAACCAAAAATCCCACCAGGCTTCAAGATCGCCAACGGCGAACACCAAAATAAACGCCAGCGTGCACCATTTTTTGGGCACCTCTGAAAAGGATATGTACAAATTATCATGGCACACTTCAGCCTTCTCTTTCTGCAGTACCATTTTGAAAAAATCTGAATTCATGTCAACCTGCAATACTGCTAATTTATTAGGCATATGTTGATATATGAATTTGTGAGGACGTGAACATGACTCAGAAACCACTAATCAAACGAGAAATCGTATACAAAATTGAGACAACTGATGAAATAGAGGCAATGATTTACGTCGCAAGAAAAATAGAGATCTTGGGGTCTTTCGTCAAATTCAGACCTTTTCAATGCATTAGCAAATACAAGGAGCCTGTTGAAATGAAGGATGTGATCTTGATTCTACCTGAACGGGTAATCGCACAAATAACAGTCAAGCGACTTCGCAGTATCAAACCATCATAAACTCTATCCTTTGATAGCTGAGAAAATTGAATATTCAACTGTTCCTGAGGGACGAAGAATGAGTTCACCAAAGTTCAGTCTGAACGGTTCAGCCTTTGGTTTGCTGAACAAGCTAATCAACAAAGCTGACAAATATGGAGTTACTGTTGAAAAAACAGAATCCGGCGCAACCCTGATAGACACGGGTCTCAAAGCCGAAGGAGGATTTCTCGCTGGAAAGATCGTCACCGAAATCTGCCTAGCTGGACTTGCCACTGTAAAGGTGCTTCCAATGCAATATGGAGATGTAGTTTTGCCCTCAGTATTTGTGTACACAGACCATCCGACGTTGTCAACTTTGGCATCCCAGTTTGCTGGATGGCAAATAAAAATTGATGAATTCTCCGCCATTGCATCTGGACCAGCGCGGGCCTTAGCGCTAAAGCCGAAAGATCTCTTCGAAAAAATAAACTATAAAGAAGAGTCAGATACCGCGGTGTTGGTGCTGGAAACAAAATCTAGACCTTCAGATGCTGTAATACAACAGATCGCCGTGAAATGCAGAGTCACACCCAGCAACCTTTACCTTGTTCTGTTTTCGACGACGAGTCTAACCGGCGCGACGCAAGTTTCCGGCAGAATCGTAGAAACCGGATTGTTCAAGCTCATGAGACTGGGCCTTGACCCATGGTTGGTGAAGCATGCGTGGGGCTACGCGCCAATTGTGCCTCTTCACCCGAGCTCAGAAGAAGCTATGGGAAGATCGAACGATGCCGTTCTGTATGGAGGAACCGCGAACTACACCCTGAGCTTTGAAGACGACGAAAAACTGGGAAACATGGTCATGATGGTCCCATCCTCAGCCTCCAAAATGCTTCAAGAAGCCAAAAGACTAGCCGACAAAAACCCCCGTTTCATCGACATCTTCAAAGAAGCAGGTTTTGACTTCTACAAAGTTGACCCAAACATCTTTGCGCCAGCAGTAGTGGTTGTGAACAACGTGAAAACAGGCAAAAGCTTCCGAGCTGGCAATTTGGATATCGAAGTAATGAAAAGTTCTCTTGGAATCCCGTAGCACATTTTATTCTGCAAAGCTGCAATTCAAACTAATCAAAGAATGACCAATAACAAAGGAATGGCGAAATTCGCGCGGGCAAATTAAATAATTTCGCCCAACTTTCAAACAAAAGAAGAATGCCAAACCTCAATCATTTGCTTCTGTTTATAGTTGCGCTTTTCCAAGCCATAACGCCTCAATGGCTTAGTAAGATGCCTCTGCGACCTAGTAGAAGTAATGTATAAACCAGGTTTGAGCGCTCTTGGAATTAGTGATTCTTTTTTCTTTAATTGACTGAATTTTCCACCGCATTTTTCGCAGCGGAATCCTTGGTTTTTGCCCATCGATTTCAACCGTTTTCCGCAGTTAGGGCAAAGCGGATTCTCCAAAAGCGTTTTCGGTTTAAGGTTTAAGATGTTAATTTTTTCCAGATTAATTGTCAACGGCTTGCTTGATGTTGGCTTATGTACGGCTCCATAGACTTCGACGCTGTCGCCAACGATGAGTTCTCTTGCGATTTTGCGAAGGCTGCCTGTTGGCTCGTAAGCGGCGCAATCCACTTCTGCCGAATCGTCTTTAATTGAAAAGATTACGTGGCGCAAGGGAACTATCCGCGGGTTCCGTGAAACAACGCCTTTAGCGATGACTGAACTGTATGGTTCAATCCTGCTTAAGGCTTCGACAGGCTTTAGGTGAGCATCTGTTCCTTGGTTTGAACGGAAAATAACCCAGCGCTCAACAGGTTCAAGCGGCTTAACCACTCCGTAAGCTTTCTTCACTATTTCTGGTGATTCGCCTCTGATGCCGAAGAGAATTGGGTCTGGACCTCGGGGAGTAATTATTACTCTGTGCTTCTCTGAATCTACATTGTTAAAAGTGTGAGGCTGCGTCTGTTTATCCATTTCAAAAATTGATGGCTCATCAACTTTTCTTTTAGAGCCCCAATTTTGCGGTGTTCTATAAGCAATTAACTCGTAGGTGTGGTCGCAGTTGAGGGTTTCGCCAATTGCTGCCAATGCGCCGATGATGCCTCTACAAGAGTTAAAGCCTAACGCTTCAGCCTCAAACTTTTTGATAAGCGCCATGGCTTCCTTGAGTGTTACAATGCTTGTTTCAGTTTTTTTCGCAAAAACCTCAAGTTCCTCTGGAATTTCTTGCCTTTTCAAAAAAACTATTCCCGGATCCGTGCCTTTCTCTTTGATGGCTGAGTTTTCTTCCCATAAAGTTATGGCTGCGTCTTTTATTTCCTCTTCAAGCTCGGCGTCATGTTTGAATCTTAGGCATAAGGCGCCGTTGCCTCTTGTTTTCCATGGCACGTTAGGATTAAGCCTAATCAAGCTTGGGTAATCAATAAATTGGACTTGAACCTTTGCAAGTTTTTCCATGAGTAATGCAGCAAGATAAGTAGTGCATCCACCTTTCGTTGAGTCTGTATCGTCTAACCCAATATGCATTACCTGTTGCTTAGTCAAAGGCAACTATTCTCCAAGTCGAATTAGAGAATTAAGCTGCGAAGCTAAAAAATATTGTTCAGCCTAAAGCTGAGTTTAGCTTTGACTTATAGGAGAATGGGATTTTGTTCAAAAATTACTTGCTCTTGCAGTGTTGTTTGTGGTTTCTCAGTTATTATCATGGTTAATTTTGAATTTATTTTGCCGATTTTTTCGATTCTTTTTGTAATGATGTATTTGAGTTTCTCCATGTTGTCTGCTTTTATGTTTGCGATTATGTCGTAGACTCCCCAGAGGGTGTGTGCTTCTTCGACACCTTCAATTTTTTTTAGCACTTTCAGTACTTGGTTTTCGGCTCCTATTTCAGTATTTAAGAGAACGTATGCAGCTGGCAATTTTTTTTAACAATCTCCTTTACTTTTGGGGTGGTTGGCTTCAGAGGCCTGGGTGCTCTTTCTTGTTCAAGGGGAACGAAAAAAGGTTCAATGTGAAGCCAGACCTCTTCATCCAACCAATAAAAAATTCGGTGCATCTGTTCAAAGTGAGAGCTCTCCCTATCATTTGGCTATTCCTGGGCATGTTATCTTGGATTTGCAAGTTCGCTTTCATTCTCTCACTACTCAGACGCACATGAGTGTAAATCGGTTGTAAAAAATTTAAAACTATGTGATTGTATCTATGCAGTCACAACATAGCATTCATTTTGGAAAAAATATTTTGTTTTATTAAGCTAACTGCACTTAGAATAGTGGTTTCTAGCATGGGTGTCTAGCTCTTTTCCGTTTTGGAAGTGGGTTCCACACCATGGACATTTGAATTCTACTTTCATGTATTATCGTCTTTGCATCTAGTTTTTTGATGATTTACGTTTGTGTACGTATTAAAAATGACAACAATGGTTACTGGTTTATTTAGGATATTAGTAAAAGAAAGGGAATTTAAGTGAAGTTATCGTTCTTCTACTACAATCATTGTTAGAGTTGACCTTACTTTGTCTAATCGTCGAATGCGCCATGTCACTATTTCTTTTAGTTTATCCATAGTGTCTGCTTTGACCCTTGCTACTATGTCGTAAACCCCGTAAACGGCTGATGCTTCTTCAACGCCTTCGACTTTTTTCAGGTCTTTAAGTACGTCTGATTCTGAACCTATTTCGGTATTTATTAATACAAAGGCTGTGGGCATATCAATCCCGATCCTATAAT
>Ga0208039_1000579_pt1 | contig 21932 bp, 23 predicted proteins | sample June2015DPH_20_1_2_FD_184722 | JGI IMG/M metagenome (GOLD analysis project Ga0208039, IMG submission 184722) | Peatland microbial communities from SPRUCE experiment site at the Marcell Experimental Forest, Minnesota, USA - June2015DPH_20_150... | ecosystem: Environmental > Terrestrial > Soil >... | reverse complement strand
TTTTGAAGTTGTTCTTGATTTACAGGGTACTCTTAATTCAGATCACTTCTATGGAAATCTTACGACAGCCCATGATGTCTTCATTTAGGCTTGATTGCTGCAATGAATGTCTGTGTTAGCTCAAAGGTTCTATTCTGTATACCATTATATGCCTCTGAAATGGGGCAAGCCCCACCAGTGATAATTTTGCCATCTTGGACGACACCAGGGCCACTATAAGTAGCCCCTTCAAAATCAGTCATATCAAAGTAACCTTTGAATAGAGGGTCCGAAGGATCTTTCGGGAAGGCAAATTTCCTTCCCTTCAAGACACCTGCTTTCGCCAAGACAGCAACAGCACCGTAAGAAGCAGCGATAGGCTTACCTTTTGCGAGAACATCCTTTATCGTTGTAACCATTTTCGGAGACGCTACATTTTCTGCTCCCATGCAGGGTATAATCACACCCACATAGTCATCCAATTTAACCTCCGACAATCTCAATAGTTTTTCGATTTTCTGGCTACGACCTGAAACGGGATCACCCTCACCCAACACGGAGGTGACATCCACTCCGAAACCTGCCTTCTTAAGAAGCACCATCATCGTGCCCACTTCCATCTTGATGGAAAGGTCAGGATCATATAAACGTCCTTCACGGATAATCATGAGGACTTTGGAGCCGCTTTGTCCAAAAGCCTGCGATGAAAAAGAAATGACCCCTGCTAAAATTACCATTACCGCAAAGATGCTAATTTTTTTCATTTTATCCCTCCTTAGGAAAAAATGTTTTTTCTAGCTTCTACGCTGGCCCCAAAGGATATTCAAATCCCCTTGGAGCCTACCGTATGGGCATTTTCTGCAAACTCCATTTCATGCTGCATCCTAATCTAAAAGGTGAAGGGTTAGATAGTTAACTGAACTTCGAGTGATTTATTCTTCATGGGAAAATTATCATTATAAATTGGACAAGTCAATCAATAAAAAGCCTTGTGGAAATTATCTTTTGCAGATTACCAATTCAAATCGTGCATACTTTGTAAAAGTGCCGGATTGATGACTTCAGGAAGAAACATTGCATCTCTGACTCCTTGTTTGCCTAAGGAGTAGGCAGGCAGACCCGCCACGGATTAACGCTGTATACCCCAAAGAGTGAAGATTTCTTTTGGAAAGGTATAGGGTTATCGCCTTTTCCTTCCGTGTAGTGGCTATAAGCCATCATCTATACTCGCTCGTTAGGCCCCCTGCCCAAGAATGTTTCGAAAAACATCACGGCCCTTTGTAGTAAGGCCCCAGTAACGTATTTCGGTCCCAGACGAGACTGCCAAACCGTTTGCTTCTAACCATTCCAACGTTTCTGTTACCTTACTCAGTGTAACGCTGGTATCTTTCTGAATCCCCCCAACTGTGCGCCTTGAGTACTCACTATTACCCAGGGCCTTGATCACCAACTCCGTTTCTTTAGCGACGTACCCATATGCCTCCACCTTCGAACTGAAACCACTTATGTCTTCCGGCTCAGTTTCCTTGACGACGATAGGGGCAATCTCCTCTTTGAGGTTTTCAACTTCCTTGCGAGCCTCCTGAGCTTCCCTCAGCACTCGTTGCGTTAGCGTCTGAATCATTGCTTTCGATGCGATGGCACCCAATAAGCAAAATCCAGAAAACACGTAGATGTCTGCTTTGCCGGAAGTACCACCTAAAAGTCCAGACAGGAGTGAGCTTGAAATTGTGTTGAGAAAGAGCGGTACTAGGAGTGAAGCACCAAGCCCCACGACCACTGACCAGAACCAATCTCTCCACGTCGAATGCTCAGTCCTTGAGAGGGCAAAGTTGACGGTGCCTCCCAATAGTCCTGCGGCCACCATGACTCCGACTATTTCAATATGTGTCACTCTATAACCTCCATGGGCTAACGGCGTCGATTAATCTTGTAACCTTGCCATTCCATTCTACTTGGTATGACTTCGGCATCTAGCCGCTTTGCCAATTCTAAGACGTATTCTTTGTTGTTGTCATGTTTGCAACCTAAAACTATTTCCTTAACTTTCAGCCTATCCTCGAATTGAATGAAATGGTGACCATCAATCTTAGTGCAGTCTTTTAGTTTCACCAATATCCTATACTCATTTTCATAGTGCCACTCTTGATATTTTACTTTGGCCAAACCGAGAAACAACTCTTCGTTTATTTTTGAGTCATTCGTCAATTCGAATTGTATTCTTATAGGGTCAGGGTTGTAATCTACCTTTAATATTTCGTCTTTTAAAATTTCAAAGCCTATCGCTATTCCCTTGTGTTTATCCGCATAGTATCCCCAGAGAAGTGGCTCACTCCAAGAGTGAGAAAAGCACAAAAGACCATACTTTTTTGAAATTTCTTTGCGGATAGTGTGGTAGTGTTTCCTTTTTTTGGGATCCTTGTATCTTAGATATGGCATCAGTTCAAATGGGTCATTAAGAGTATCCAGCGTGCTGATTCTTATCATTTTCCGTTCAAGATCATGTATTGCATTCCTAGAAGAAAGAAAGTGATAGAATATTTGTTCACTCATAGAATTTTCCGTTTATACGATTTTGCCTTTTTTTTCCGGTGGTAGCCCTTCATATCTCGGGGCCGGTTTATTGCATACAACGTTCTGCGCACGGGCGATATTTGACGGCTGGCGCTTGACTCGCCACTGCAAGGCTCGTGACAGACGGCAAATGGTAAAGTCTTATGAACGCCTATGCGCTTATTAAACGCCGGTATGAGTACCCAAAAGAGCCGCCCTATTTCTAAATCTCTTTGTTGGACTTCTTAAGCCCCTCAATAAAGCCCACCATGTCAATCAATTTTGCCTTCGTATAGTAGCGGTCAGTCTCCATCTCTGTGCCGAAATCAATAGTCCTGATTCTATGCCTGTCAAATTCTTCTTTGTTAGTTTGATAGTAATCCGAAATCTTTCGTAACAAAGACTTGCTAAGGTATTTACTGAAACCAAAGCCTTTGCAAAAATTATCATCTAAGGCTGGGACATTACCAAATACTCCGAGCATTATTTTTGTAACTAACGTGGTAGATGCATATTCGTCATCTTCGCCAAGAGAACCAAAAATATGTTTATAGATTTCAAGCAACAATGAAATGTTCTCGTCTGAGTAAGTATCAAGATCAATCTTCCAGCAAACTTTTGGCATTTTGACAATAACGGATATTAGTTGTTCATAATGCTTGACACTTTTTTGTAATAGAAAAGACGACCCTCGTAACATTCCCCAACTGGCAAGGTAAAAACCGATTTGTAGGCAACTAAATTGGACATTTGTTGGGCTGGCAATCGCCTCGATATTATCACGGTCATAAAAATCGCTGAAATAATTAAAACAGTAGTCAAAAGATGAATATCGCTTGACCGGTGAGCGATCATTCAAATAATCTCTTATGTTGCCGGTGATATCCATGTTTTCACGAACAACGGTTCTATATTGTATTATGTATTTCCGTCATTTGCCCACACTGAGCGTTTAACTCGTTTATATCCGAATTCAGGTTTGTCTATCCTCCCAAATTGGCGGTAAGGGCGAAATACTTCAGATACCCTGTATTATAGATTTCTGGTTAAAATCTACTATTTTTTGACAAAGACTGTCAATGTGAACTTCAGGAAGAAGTATGCAAGGAAAACCACTTTTATTGTTTGACAGGATTGACAAAGAGGCCATATTGAACTTTATGACTTCATACCCTTCTGGTCAAGGACATCAATCACGGTTTTGAGCAACAGGAAGAGGAAACCCTTCTGTTCTTCAGTTAATGGTACAGCATCCTCTCCTTCATCCTCCTCCATCAAAGCATCAACCACATACTTCACTACATGAGGCTGTCTGAAAGTCTGAACACTGGCAATTCTATCAAGAAATTTTTCATGGGCTCCCTCTAATCTTTCCATTAGGCCTTCATTATGTTCATAGCACTCAATAATCTCATCAGAGGAAATCTTTTTGATCTTCCCATGGGCCTTTTGAAACATCCGGTAGACAACAATAAACATATAGATCGCAAGTTCTCTCACTTCCTGACCCATCTCTTTGGACGATTCCGTCACGAACGCCAAGAGCTCTGGCTGGCTGTTTCCAATCTTCATCATTTCTTTCTTCGCTCTATCGGGACTAAAACCAGAAACTTCCTGCCAAGTTTTCTCCACTATTGCTTCAGGTATTGGTTCCATGACCCCTCTATTTTACGTCTTTCTCTGGAGTAAGTTTCTTATCGAATTTCCTTAAACCTCTTGATGCAACAAATGAACCTTTTCTCCCTTTAGAGATTATCAATCCATCTTTCTTTAGCTGACAAATCACTTTATGGACGAGCGCTCTGCTTACATTGAAATCGTTAGCAATCCCCTCATGCGTTAATTTTTGCCCCTTCTTCAGTTTGCCAGAAAGAATCATTTTTTTCAGGAGGGTATAAAGTTCTTCGGGAGTCTCACGTCTCCTGAGTTTTTCGGGAAAGATTTCTCTTAGGACTTCATCAGGTATCTTGGATATTTTACTTCTCATCTCAATTCCAGTCGTTGTTACCCATTCGAGGTCTCTGCTTCTCTTTATGGTAATTTCCCAAAGGGCTTCCCATTCCTGAGCCGTCCGCTGGATTTGCTGGTTAGAGCCTTGCCCTTATTATTCAAACTGGATCTGATGGCCAAAGGGAGTCTTCGTAATCTTTGGTGAAGACAGGTGAGTTTGCTGTTAAATACTCCAAAGCCATATCTCCAATGTTTTTGATCCCATGCTTTTTATTCGAGGGGATATAAATTGCATCTCCTGATGTAACTTCCCTGGTCTCGTCTTCAATAATCATGAGACCTGTTCCTTTGATTATATAATAACATTGCTCTGGATCATGTGCGTGAATTGGCTGCTCCGATCCTATGGGTATCGTGGAAATTTGGATAGACAGATTCTTGGTTGATGAGTTTTGTGGGCTTATAAGCATATGCGAAGTAAGGATTTCTAACTTGCCAGTATTCCGTGAATTACTTTTATTGAAGATCTCCATATTCTCCTCGTTTAAGAGCGATGATCAAAATTACAATTTGGACTTCGTCTCAATACCTTCTTAACCAGGTCTACTTTTTCAACCATTCATTGGGCACAGCGGACAAAATCTCAAAAAACCTCTCCGTTTCATCTACCATCTTTTGCTGAACATGCCTGCTTTGCCACTTTGGAATCTCTGCCTTTCTCATGCTGGCAACTGAATATTTCATGGGTTTTAGAGTAGGCTTCCTCCCATTATTGAAAAGCTGCCAAAGAGCCTGGTAAAACCGATTCAAGAAAATAAATAGCTTTTGCATCTCACGGATATTTGTCTTGGCGTATAACCTTTGCACATCTTCAAGCTTTGATAACTCTTTATGGGCGTATATCTTTTTTCTGATATCCCGATACCCGTTTTCATAAATTCTGCGGTATTTCTTAACATATCCTCGTAACCTACGAAAATCATGTGCAGTTGGAATATAAACACCCTTCATGTAATCATATATCCACTGTTCGGCATTTGCACTACCATCTCTTTTACGTGCCTCCAATGCTTTAGCTGAAAATATTACGGATTGTTCTTGGGCAATCCCCAATAGCTTGTCTACATTGTGTTGTGACTTTTGGTCGAAAATCCGCCCTAAAATGATGAAAAATGCCGTCTGCAAGGCACCTATATTTGTCCTCCAAAAGAGAGGCGTTTTATTTACCAGATCAAGTGCCTTCTTGTTATCTTCAAGGGCAGCATTTATTGTGAGGTATGCATAAAAAAACTGTATCGCTGACTCCACCTCTGTCCTGAAAACTTCAAGTTCGTCGGTAAACATGTCTTCTTTCACTTTCATATTCTTGAAGCCCAACTAAGTCCCTGCCTGGAACATAAGTAGTTCTTCAAAGGAAACGGTTTGTTTGGGGTCAAGTGGGGTCGCCATAAGAACCTCCTAAATCTTACCGAAATGGATCCAAACAGGGACAATCATTAAATTGGTCAACTTTTAGTTTTAGAGACCGAAATATTCCAACTTAAACGAAACCGACTGTGGCAATTAGGACAAATCAAATAAACTTCCCCTTTTGCACTCTTTTTACCCCACAGAAAAGACACATGGAATCCATCCTTGTAACCACAAGATGGGCACTTATATAATTCCCCCTGAGCTTTAAGTCGCTTAACCCTTTTTTCTGAACCCATCACCATAGAACTCTCCTGTAAGTATAGATTCACTCCGAATGATGATTAACCCTAATGTGATCTTCCCCCATACACTCCCGAATGCTTCTCATGCTCCTGCCAATTCTTTGTATATCGTTCAGCCAATTTCTTATCCCTGACCACAAGGAGATTTTCCGCATTGCTCTCCTCGGCAGCCTTTGTAAAATTGAAAGACCCTGTGATCACAGTCTCCTCGTCAATAATCATCACCTTGTTGTGGGCTATGGCGTGTTGGGCATCTATTTTGACAGGTATCCCGGTATTAAAGAAAAAGGTGGCTGGGGAATACTTATCGGTTCTTTGGCTCTTATCCAGAATGACCTCCACCTTGACCCCTCTCTTATGGGCATTCAACAAGGCTTTCGCAATTGGGGCGGAGGTGAACGTGTAGGCTTGGACGAGGATGGTGCTCTTGGCTTTATTTAACTCTCTGATAATGGCATCTGTGCATCCCCCATGAGGGGAGAAGTAGATTTCCCAGTTACAGGTGGTAGGTTTTTCTTGGGGGAGGGTGAGCAGTGGGGGTGAGGCAATCAAAAGGATTACTGTAAAAATGGCACATAATGCAGTTATCGGTTTCATAAGATTTCCTTGGGCTGGTGAATCATGTCAATTGTCCCAGAACTTTACCAAAATTATTGAAGGTAGTCAAAATCTGAGAGTTTAATTCTAGTTTGTCATTCCACGTTAAAGAATGGCTTCTTTTGGGTCACTCACAATGTGATGCTGAGTTATCCAAAGATCTGGCATTGAAAATGGTAACATAACTGTAAGAATTTTCACTAAAGGTAATCTGAGTACCTATCCAAGGATAGGAGTTAGCAGAACACCACCTGTGACTCAAAATAGAACTTTAAGACCATGAACCGTTTGGGAAGAACCTCGAAAAACACATATGACACCTTTTCCATTTTGACAAGAGTTCTTAATTTATCGAGGAGAACATACCTATTTTGAACTTACAGAATTGAAGAATAAATTGCAAGATAACTTTTTCATTGTCTTTCGGATCCGATTTTGATAATAAGTTTATACAATTAAGATTTTGCTTTATTCTATTAACAAGTTTTTCCCAGAAAGAGGTTTGTATGCCTATGGTTTACGATATTGATGGTCATTGGTTCCACTCAAGAAGCAGTTCACACAAAGGAGAGTTAGAGCATATAACCCGCCTTGTTCTTGAAAGTCGGAACCCTAAGTGTAGCAACCTTAGGTGGACAGAAACTGTCCCTTTGGCTGACCAATTGGCTAAGACGATTAACATAGAAACTTCTACGATGCGCACCAAAATAAGAGCCTTTATCCGTTCTGGATTCTTAAAAGACAAGACAACATGTCCTATTGAATGGTCAGAATTGGGTTTAATTTGGGAAAGTTTGCAAGGGTACAAAGATGGCAAGATTAAGGCTGCAAGAGATGATATAGAGCAACTAATAATTTCTTCCGCATTGGCCCTTTATTCTTTCAACCAGCATAGCTATGAGTTAGATCCTTCTAAAGGTTTTAATCCATTAACCAAGCTAATTTTAAGCCTAGACTCTGATGGTAAAATTTCGAGAAAAAACTTTTTGAAAGTTGTTGGCTCAAGGAACGAAGGTTATTGGCTCATTGACTTCGTGAGAAGTGGGATGTTTGCTGAAAAGGGCGGCTATATTTACTACACTGGAAAATTTCCCTTATTGTTTAAAGCTTGTAAAACTGTCTCATGGAGTGCAAAACTCAGGAAAGAAGAATGGCAAGAAATCCATGATAATCTCCTCGACCATAGAAATCCATTATCAGATGTTATAAAAGAGGAATTGTCAAATATAATAAATAAATTAAAAGAGGACGTTGTCCCGTCCTTTCCGAAAATTGAGCCATCTGTCGATAAGATGGAAGAGATTTTGGAGGAGCAGGATGAGAAGAACATCGAAATTGGGGATTATCATATTCCTGATGCCTTCTCACAAACGAGATTGAGGGTTAAGCAGAATGCCTGGTCTAACATAGTGCGAAGAGTTTATTCTTTTAGGTGCTGTGTTCCTGAGTGTGATTCAGAGGGGGAATTCTTGGTAGAGGCATCGCATATCAAGCCGTACAAGCAGCAGGACGATGAAAAACTCCCTCATAGGGCTAACCCGTCAAATGGGTTATGTTTCTGCCCTAATTGTCACAAGCTTTTTGACAAGGGATATTTCACTTTTTCCGATGATTTAAGGTTGGTAGTATCCCCAGTAGTTGCTAAGTTGAAAAAGCAAAAAGCTTTAGCCGTGATTATTAACAGCCAGGATAAGAAAATTGAGCCCCAGCCCTCTAAGTATCCCCCTCGCAAAGATTTTCTCAATTTCCATAGAGAGAATGTATTTAAGAAATAGCACTTCACTGTAAAATCTTTTCTGATTCTTCTCTTATTTTCTTGCTAAGTTCATCTCTTGATAATTTTTGTAGAAGTTCTAATAACTCTTTCAGGGGATAGCAAAGAATAGGTATTTTATCAGTTTTAGAGTGTTGAGTAAGATTCTTTACCAGCTGAGCATGCAGGCTTGGTGCCGAAAATATGCCTATTACCTGAGATTCTCCTGAGTTCTTATCTTTGTAGTTTGTTATGTGATCCGGGACGGAGGCTCCTTCTGCATTCCATTGCATTCTTGTATCTTTAATAGTTGTAACTTCAAGAACAATTGTGAATTCTCCGATATTAAATATTATATCCGATTTACCTGGCCTTCCCCCTGGTGCTGGCTGGTAGATGCCATATTTTCTGATATTTCCGTTCCACACAACGCTGTCTAGCTTTCCTTCCTCTTCAAGATTATGCAAAAACCTATATACGAGGTATTCCAGCCTTCCACCTCTTAAATAATTCAGATTACCTCTAATGTCTAAGCCTGTAATTCTTGAAACGATATTAAGTCTATTCATGTAGGCATTATCAAGGCTTCCTGATTGAATTAGCTCTTCAATCATCTCCGTAATCTCTTCATTTGTTACTGCCTGCGCTTCAGCTTTTGAGATGTCTATCTTTAATGCATTCTCCGTCTCATCAATCTTGAATTTATCTTCTCTTATTTTTGTGCCTGTTCCGCAATCGTAAATCTCAATGTGGTATTCTTCGTTTTTAAAAAGAGGGGTTTCCATCCTGTCTAAATCTTCTCCAAGTGTTTCGCCATCCACCACTTTGCCCTCTTTTTGAATTACAACAATCTTTTCTTCTTTTAAAGGATTTGTGAATGCTATTGTAACCATTTTAGGTGGGTTCAACCTATTTGGCTTTCCATAATATTCAATCCAAAGTTCGGCATTCTCTTTGAAATCGAATGGCCTTACCCCCTGGAATGTTGTCAAAATATTTCTTGCTTCCTCCTCAGCTCCATCAACCAAGTGCAGCGTGCTTATTTTGCCTCTTTTCACTTTACATAGACCAGTTCCTTCACACAGGCTCATAAAATATCTTGCCGAAGGAGCTTTTACTAAGGTGAGTACCCCTTCTTCAGTCCTTTTGAATTGTTCAATTTCCGCTCTCCTCTGGTCTGCTGGCAAGGATCTAAAATTTTGGATCCTTTGTTTCATATAGTCATATTGGTCTTCTGCTCTAATTTGGAAAAGAATGGATGCTATTTCTTCTATATCCAGATAGCCTAAGTCCAAAAGCAGTCTGAGTGTTATTCTGAATGGAAAGACAAGTATGTTAATACAATCTTCCCTAATGATTGGGTTGGTTATCTGTAATTTCACCATTTGATGTTTAACTACCGGTGAGGCTTTTATTAGCTTCTTGTTCTTTTGGACTTCTTTTAGTGTTTTGAATTTTTGTGTTAATGGGTGGTGTTTTACAAGGTCTAATCCCACGTCAGTGACTAAAAGCGTGGGCGGGGTTGATGACTTATTTATGTATATAAAACCAAGGTACTTGAAAAGGGCTTCTAAAGTCCTCCTACCCGAAGGTGAGAGTGGCTTGCCTTCTTCGGTAAGACCCCATTTCTTAAGTTCTGTATTAAAAGTTTCCTTTCTTCCCCCTGTCCAAGATTTCCCATTGAATTTGCTATCAGATAATATATGAACGGCCCCGATGGTTTGATGAATGCTTGACCTTTTAGGAATGTGCCATATTTCAAGGGTTCTGGTTCTTTTTGCCATGTTATTGTTTCACAAGGGAAACTACCCAATCTTTCTTTATGAAACCTCCTCTTCCCTGTCTTGGAAATCTCAAGTAACGATTCCTTATTACATATGAAAACATATTATCAACTGAAAACCCATTTTGCTCAGCTATATCGGCTAATATTTGATGAGTCGGTATTCTTATCCCTCTGATTTTGCTTTCCCCTATCACAATAGTATAACAACCACCTTTCTTAAGAACATCATAAATCTCAGAAATGTTACTTTCCATATCTTTAAAAAAATTATGAACAACCCATGCCCTTTTCTTGTCTACTTTATAAATACCCCTCAAAATCTTTTGAAGATTATCAAGCTCGGATGTGGGAACTTCTTTGTCTATAGAGGATATATTCTCTGTCCCTACATATTTGGGACGTAATTCCAACAGCCTATCATAGGCTATAATACCCAGCCAAAGGTTTTCCAGCTTTAAAGATCTTACGTAATCAAAAGCGTTAATGTAAGGTGGGGAGGTAACCGCTAGCTGTATTTGACCTCTTATCTTCTTTGATATCTTTCTTGCGTCATCTCCAATTATTTGTGCTTTTCCAAGGTCAGCTACGGATGAGAACTCTTCTATCTTTTTGGAAAACTTCTTAAAGTAGTAAAAAAATGTTTCAATGGCATCAATTCTATTTTTCTTAAATCTCGTTGAAACATAGGGCTTGGGGGACTGGTCATCGGCATTTGAAACTTTTCGAATAATCGATGCAAAGATTACATACAAAAATTTTCTATACTTGCTACCATCTTCCGTAAGATTATCAATTTCTGCCTTCAACCTTCCCAAATCTTTTACGGCTTTCTTTGAAAACCATTTTTCTATGTTTGGTATGTTCGGAAAAAAAACGGGCCTATTTTGATTGTTTAATCGTTTTTTTAGCGAATCTGTAATTTCCATTAGCTTGTTCATTTCTTCTTCAGTGAAGGGGGTTGTCTTTACTCCTGCGAGTAGTCTGCTGAGTGGGTCTATATCTATACCATACGAAGATTTTTTATGTAGTATACCTTCTACTAGGCTTGTGCCTGAACCGCAGAATGGGTCTATTAACGCCCCTTGATTATCGTTTAGGTATCTTTTTATCGCCCATCTGGGTATGTGCGGGATAAATTTGCATGGATACTTGAAGAAACCATGAGTGTACGCTGTAATGTTATTGCTTTCGATACTATAAGTTGCACCCTCCTCAGGGTTCAAGGGTATTTCTTCGACGACTATGTTTTTCATTTTTTCAGATAAATTATACTCTCTCTTAAGTATTTTTTTTGAAATTCTGTCTGCTTATATTGTTGTGAACTGGTGATTATATAACGTGTAATTTCTATCCTTAGATTTTCAAAGCCTATTGATTCCGCAATTCTGGTAATTAGCAAATCCGTAGGTATTATCATACCGCCATAAGCTGAGTTACTTACTACTACGCAACAAAACCCTTCAGGCTTTAAGCATTCATATACATTGGTAAGCGCTTGCGACATATCCTCAAAATACCCGTTCAACATCACAGGAATCCTTTTGTCCCACAATTCCTTTTTTGAAAGTATCTCAAGGAGTTTATTGAGCTCACCCAGCTTTAAACTTTTCTTATCATTTCTCCCGTTATAAGCAGCGCTCAGATGCGACCTTAAAGCAGTCTTCCGTAATTCTTTGAGGTCTGAGTACTCTCTAACAAAATTACCCATCCACAGTTCTATTTTGTAAATCTCAGTATAGTCAAAGCAATTTGCGTAAGGAGGGGAGAAAATCACGCCTTTTAAAGAGTTTCTTGGCAAATACTTTTGCATTTCAAGGGCAGAAAAATTGTAAATTTCCGGTTCATATTCTTTTGCGACTTTTCCGTAATATGTCTCTAAGTCCTTCAGCATTAACTTCAACTTAAGGTTTAGCAAATATCTCGTATTTTCTTTTTCACCAAGCAGTGTTGCTTGTTCATTTCTTTTTTTCTTTTTCAAACCATTTCCGGCCTTTCTATAGTTCGATACCTCTTCAAGAACTGAGAACCATGCCAATAACATTAGGTTGCTGATTTTTTCATTGTTTATTGACAAAATGTGTTCTCTATAAGCGAGCAATAATTCCAAAACCTCTGGGGCAAAAACTTTGTCTATAAAAGACAGTTTAGGCTTTGGCAAATTTCCATTTGACGTTACTTGGTTTATCTCTTTTATCTGGTTTCCCAACTCATTTATGTCTTGTTGGCTGTAGAATCGTGTTTTAACTTTCGCAAGGAGGAAAGAAAAGGGGTTGATCTCAAATCCTATGCTGTTTATTTTTCTTAAAAAAGAGCACAACAATGTTGAACCGCCGCCACAAAACGGGTCGCAAATGATCTCCCCGCTTACAACGTTGAATTCTTGAAAAATCTTATCATTGAGCTCTAATGAATAGCCTTCTTTGTATCTATACCAGCGTTGTATGGGTTTTTCTAAATCAGGTGTGTAATTTGCTATGTTGTAGTATGTGGCGTTGTTTATCTGAGGGTATACAACTTTATATCTTTTTTCAAAGTCCTCATAGAACTTGCTGCTTATAGAATCCTTCCCTGTTTCTTTTTTCATCTTATTAAATGTATGAAGCTTAGGGTTTATAAAATTTCTCAAATGGAATTAGCGCTAAATGGTTATCAAAACTTAAGTCTCGTTTGCCTGTTCTCATCTTCTATGCTTATTACTTTGTTAGCCTCTTCTTTTAGGCGCTCAATATCTTCGTCTGTGAAAAGACGCCATCCTCTTCTGTCTTTGTGCCTAACATCTTCAATAGTTCCTTCTTTTAACCATCTAAAAAAGGTTGCCCTACTTATTCCTGCGATTTTGCAGGCTTCATTAGTCTTGTAGTATATAATTCCGTTTATATCCTGAGCCATAACGATTAAATCCTAATAATACGTCTTGAGACTACTTGTTACTACTTTTATATTCTTTTGTCAATAGTAAAATTAATAAATAATGTCGAACACTTATCTTAAAAAAAGATCCACAGCGTCATGGGATTGATCCCTCCGAACAGTTCCCTCATCGTCACCCGTCCGTTTCGAAGTCCTCACCACACCATCTCTGATGCAGGCCTATCGGAGGAGGGCAGATCCCAAAACCCGGAGAGGTCAGTCTCTCCCATAATGGAGTTCTTTTTCTAGACGATTTGCCTGAATTCAAGAAGAATGTTCTGGAGGTCATGCAGCAACCTTAAGAAGAGGGAATGGTGACGATTTCCCGGGCAGCGACCTTCCTTACCCACCCTTCCCGCTTTATGCTGGTCGCTGCCATGAACCCATGAGCATGCGGTTTTCAGATACAAATTATATAGAGGGAATGCCTCTTGGTTCAGAGATCATCCCCACTCTAACTAATGAGGAATATCCTGAGTAGGTGTATCGGTGCTCGGCACCGCCACCGATTTGTTAGGAGGCGTTATGGAGTCGTTACCTCTATCTTTTATCTAAACATCGGGTGGGGTTGACCGGGGAAAGTATAGGATTGAGTCCTAAGATTGCATTTTTGATCTAATATATCTTTCAAATGTGCGTTTATTAACCCTATAGGACGGGTTTTTAAACGTCTTTTCCCGCTGGGCCATATGAATTATTTGCCCCCGGTCATGATCGCTTAATAATGGGCTTAAAAGACGAAATTTAGGTGATCCTCGACTTTTCTTTCAACAGCCAGCTTTGGGGGGAGCTTTTACTCTCCGGTTTCTCTTACCATATCTTCCAAAAAGAGTACACGCTCTTTTTTATTGTCACTGAAAGTGGCGAAGGATTGTAGAGGTGCCATGGTTAGGTGTTAGTAGCACATCGTCTTCTAATTTGATATTCACCGGTATAAGGAAGGGTGTTATCCATAAAAACGCTCCATTTTAAATCAATTACATCAAAGTTGGTTGGGATTTGGAGCTGTAAGGGTTCCCCGGGAAATTGAATCTCCATCCCCGGGAAAAGAACGTCAGCACTAGCAAATGGCCAGCTATGACGGTATCCTATTTCAGCATTTTCTAATGACAGCCTAAAACGTTCGATAGCTCTCTTTCCCTGGTTTCTTATTTTTATTTCGATACATACCTCATCGTAGTCCCGCTTTGGTTGCTCAAGATACTGCCGCTCCTCCCTGCGCATGATCCTTCCTGATTCCTCAAAACTATATTGCTTAAGTCTATTTTGCCTTCGTTGATATTCCTCATCCGCACTTATATAGCTACTCTCCTTAAAGCTTAAGGAAACCATAGGGTCTTGAGACAGCTTTAGTCGTTGTAGATCCAGGTCTTCAAAATTACTTTCGACACTGTATTTTCTTAAATACCAAATGACCAATGCCGATAAAGCAAAAAGTGCTGATTTGGCAAGATTTATAATAATATCATTCTTTTTGCTCCCTGTTTCATGGCTACCAATATTTCCAAATATCTGTACAGTTTTAAACGCTGAAAATATTTCTCTTGGTAAGATTTCTCGGTTATTTATTTCATCGATTAATTGCTTCAACCGTCCCGTACCCCGCACAGGGGTTATAGGAATTTTCTCTACATTAACAATCCGTTCACAAATTACTTCCAATGCTTTTCTCGCTTGGTTGAGTGTAATGTCTGCATCGGATTCAACTAATTCCTTACACCGGGCGAACATTGATAGAATTCGCTGGTTGTCATCCTCTATGATGTTTTTTTCAAGATTCGTAGTCATGATTCTGGTCTTTCACTTAAAATCTTCTGGATTTGGTTCCAGATGTGAACATCGAGGTCTCGGCCAGCGGCTTTCTTCCCTTTCCAAATGAAAGTAGTAGATTCTAAATCTGGGTGTTCAAGACGAATTGCCCGTAAACCTGATTTCAGTCCGCTGTCTGATGGGCGTACGAGGCAAAATATACAGCAGATTTCAAAATTTCACAAACCCTTTTTTTAAATTTGCGTTAGGATTGCGAGGACATTAGACTCACATTGGGTTGGAGCTCGCTCATCGGTGTAGCGTTATCTTTCCGAATGTGCTCTATTCTGAGCTGGTGACAGTCTGGTGACGGTGACGGTATTCTTAAGGTTTCTAACCGCTCCCGAATAATTCCTATTGACAACTAAACAAATGTATAGTAGTAATCGGGGTAATAAACGACCTTTCTACAGAAAGATCTCTGGATAATCATCTATGGGAATGGAGGGTCTTTCTTTCAGTCAAATCCTGGAACAGGAAATTCAGGAGTGGGAAAAGTTTCGAAGAGCATTGCGGAAAGAAGATCAACAATTCCTTGATCGACTGTTCGAAAAGGCGATGCTCCATGTAGAAGCCGGGGTGTTAGCCTCAAGACCGTGGCCTTTTGAAACAATATTGATTTCTATACTCCTTGAACACGAGAAAGTCCTGGCCGAATTGAAATCGAAATTAAATGCTCAAGAAATGCCGGGAGGGAAACAAGAATTAAAATAGATAAAGTATGTATGAATGAAATTTGAATAATCCAAAAATGACATCCTATCTTTTCAATGATTTAGATGCCGCAAATTCCGGTAATCGTCTATCACTAAATGGGGGTATTGTATTTTAAAATTCAATATGTTAGATTACTTTAGATTGATAGATTTGTAATCAGCGGGTTGGCGGTTCAAATCCGTCCGTGGGCTCCAGAAGAAATTAAGGGGCTGTTCCGATTAGATAAGCCCCTTTTTTACACTAATTTTTTTCTCAGGTTCTAATCCTTTAATTGATTTTTGAAGGGTTGCCCTTCAGCCCTCCCTTCGTTGTCGCAATATTTTCATTCTTATTTTCCCTTCATATTGATCTACCACCCTCATGATCTCCAAAAACTCCTCTTTGCTAAATATCCCTTTCTCCACAAGTAATCTGGTGAGGGCTTCCTGTTGGACTACCTGGGACATGAGGAGTTTTTCAAATGAGACGATTTCCACCTTATACCGACTTTACGTTTTGAAGTAAAAAGACTTAATGTATTCGTATGATGCATTAATTTCTTTTATTTTTTCTTCCGCTTTTTTCTGAAGGCGTGGATTACCAACAAATCGGTCAGGATGCCAGACGTTGGCCAAATCTCTATAAGCCTGGTTTACTTCTTCCTGTGAGGCATTTGGTTTAAGTCCGAGTATTTCAATACATCGGGATATTTTTTCTGATCCTTTCTCCTTTTTCGCCCTACGCAAAAACAAGAAAATGTATATTATTACAAAAATTATTATTCCAATTAGGATATTTCTCATAATTCCTTCCTGTTCATTTCCTTATTGACAACCTTCACCATCTCCAAAAACTCCTCCTTGGTGAATATCCCTTTCTCGATGAGCAACCTGGTAAGGGCTTCCTGTTGGACTAACTGGGACATGAGGAGTTCTTCAGAGGAAACGATAAGTTTATAATTCGAAATCCGGTGTGAAAAATCCAGCTCTTTTGCGATTATTCTTCAAGTTCCTTCAGAACAATGACATAATAAGTTACGGTATTTGTCCGTTGTGTTTTCCCGTCTCGAATATATTCAGCGTAACAGTCTATTCTTTTTGAACCCACAGGAACGTGAATCGGTACTCGGAAGTATGTATGCGACCCATATGTCACATCTTTCTCTTGAACATCAACACAGGATTGGCCATCACCTGAGAAGTTGAAACAAGCTCTGAGAATCTTTGGTTTACGGTCTGCCACAAAATTAATAGTAGTCCAATATTCTACGTTCGCTGAGAGGTTACCACTTTGGGGAACATCCACACTTAATAGCCTGAGTTCGTCTGCACTGGAGGGGGGTTCTTTCTTTCCAATCGAGATAGAGGATCCTTCCAGTCCAGTCGTGATAGTGGCACAAGAAGAAATTACTAACAAGACAGCTACACCCATCAGAACAGCTATTAAGGATTTCATAATCACAAACCTCCTTCTATCATTTTCCTTTCTTTTTCCTCTTCATCTTCATTCACCACTCTCACCATCTCTAAAAACTTCTCTTTGGAGAATATCCCTTTCTCAACGAGCAACCTGGTGAGGGCTTCCTGTTGGATAACCTCAGCTTATTTCTCTCCAGTAATAATAGCTATCGTTCCCACCATAAATGGCAATTTTAGTACCGTTGGAATAAAGGCCGCCTTTCCTGTCTGAACAAATTCCACCTTTCTTATTCCCCAACTTCGGATAGTCCCAATTAAATCATCTGTGTTACCATATACACGCTTCATTAGAAACAAATCCTGGAAAACAAATTTACCCCCCTTCTTAACCACACGCAATGCTTCTCGGATGACTTCCCGCTTATCTGCGACATCCCTCACTTCATGAAATACGAGATTGCTAACTACCGAATCAAAATGTTCATCACTAAATGGCAGCACCGAAGCACTGGCCTTCTGGAAGGTTACACGCTCATTTACACCTTCAATTCTCGCATTCCTTTCGCATATATTTTTCGAGTACTCCCACTTTATCCCCCAATAGTCAATCCCAAATACCCGAGCCCTTGGATACTTCTGAGCAAGGTTGATCGTGAGGGCACCATTTCCACACCCTATGTCCAGCACCCGTCCTTCTCCACTCCAATCCAAATGTGCCAACACCAATTTACGAACCTGATTTTCTACATTTCCCCCTTGGGGAGCAAACAGGTATCGTGCATATGCAAAGTACATAGAAACTAAAAAGAACAACGCAGCAGGAATTACCAAGATTGAAAACAGGAGAGCCAATCCAAAAAGCACCAGACCTATCGCACCTGGTATATAGATAAGTCTCTTTGGAACCCAGTTACCGTATTCTGGCTTTTCTATCATTCGTCCATTCATTTCTTTTTCCCCTTCTCGACACGTGACATAGTAAGGGCTTCTTGCTGGACAACCTGGGACATGGCGATGTTAGGCACGGTTACTCATCTGTTCGTTTTGCAAAAGCCACTCTGTAAAATTCGTAGCCTCTCAATAATCCCCTTCGTTCAGGCATATATTTATCTCGATACTCTCTGGCACTATCATCTTCGATAAGTGCCAATCCGAACTCTACCAGGTAGTCCGATAACTTATCCGGTTTGAAACCAAATGTCCATTGCTCGTCACTTTCTTTCAATCTCTTAAAAAGCTTATCTGTCCCTTCGAATGATTGCGGACTGTCCAGCACTAATTCGTCAATATATGTGAATACCAAGTAAGAACCTCTTGGAAATCTCCTTATAAAGGAAAGGGTTTTTTCAACTGCAATAGGTGTCAAGTAGTTTGTAACTCCTTCCCAGATAATCGTTGTCGGTGTGTTGAAGCTGAGATTGTTTGTAACGGCTAAATCTTCTAAACTCTGTTTATTGAAATCTATTTGATAGTAGCTGACATTTCTGGGCAACGATCCGAGTATCTTTTTAAGTTTGTCCAGCTTAAATTGTGAAGTGTCGGGATGGTCAATTTCAATTACGGAAATGTCTTTGAGAAAGTGAAGTCGTAGTGCTCTTGTGTCAAAGCCTGCTCCCAAAATGATAACCTGTTTTACTCCGTCCTTGATCGTCCGCTGAAGTAAGTCGTCAATGTATTTTGTCCTTGCAATACCAGATGATAAAGCTCCTGGACTCTTAAAATGAATAATTTTGGGAACGAGTCTTCCGATAAGCGGTAATGAAGATATTTTTGTAGCTAATTTTAGTCCCTCGTCAAGAAACGAAGTCGCAAAGGGGTCATAGAACAGCCTTTTTCGAGGAGGTCTTGCTGTCTCAATAGCTCTAAATAATGCCATATACTGTGCTGTCCTGCTTGCTGCATTTGCTTTCATTGCATGTCTTTTTCAGCCCTGATGATTCTTCCTTCTTTTCATGTTCATCTTTGGTTCTTCACCATCCCCAATAACTCCTCCTTGGTGAATATCCCTTTTCTCCACAAGCAACCTGGTAAGGGCTTTCACTTGGATTACCTAGGACATGAGGAGTTCTAATCCTATGTGGAGGTTTCTAATTAATGGATTATTTTGATTTCTTTACTATCCCTATTACGTTCGGAATAGACCAAGCAATGGGTATGTTATCATTTTCATTTGGGATTGTGGAGTGACCAATCCTCTCAAACTCAACATCATTTGCTGAAAAAAATAGGTTAGCTTCCTGTCCCCCCTCCAAATAAATAGCATTATAAATTGAAATAGGAAGTGATAATAAAATATTGACAAAGTCATACCCTGAGTAATGAGACTCGGTAAAGATAAACAATGCATTCCCATTTTTGTCAATGCCGAAGACGGCCATGCTCCACGCCTTGTCCTGTTTGCTCCAGACATTCTCCTGCTGACAACTAATCATTCTTATATTCTGGACAAGCGTTTGATACCTGTACCTTAGTCTTTCAAAATCTTGGCATTTCAGATCAATAATCTGAATCTCTGGGAGGGTAGATTCGATTGGGTTAAACGCCAAAACAGCTTTATAAGTAAGGTTGAGTTTCGGATTGTTAATATGGCTAAAATTCTTCATATAGCCAACATTTCTTATTCCATCTTCTTGGTACATCCCTGCATTAATGGCAGAAATAAGATGGTGCTTTTGACACCATTTCTTTGTCGTCATTTTTATTTTACCATGCTCAGAAGCACATAGGAGTTTGAAGGAATAAAACCTGGGATCAATCTTCACTATGGTGATTTTTGAATCGTTGATCTTTGATTTCTCTGGGTGGGCAAACTCCCCAATATATAATCCTTCGTCAACTTTCTTCCATAAATCATCTTCGGATAGGATCACATGAGGAGATAAGGCCATATAGAGTGTTGCGGTGAGGATTGCAATGGAAGCAGTTACTCGTTTCATAAAATTCCCCTTTTCATTTCTGAGGAAAAAGATTATCTAACTGAGCAGAACTTTATCAAAACCAATGGAAAGGGTCAAACATTTCAAGAGAAATAGTGGATTCAAGGGAAAGCTAGTAAATTTAAGAGGTTTAATATTTGATTTCGTTAGTAACTTATCTTACATTAATACAATAACAGAATGATGAATAATAAAATGAGTCACTCCGGATCAACGAAGAGAAAGGGATTACCATGAAGACAAAAAAAATCTTTATACGCACATTGATTTGGCTGCTCATCCTGCTAACGTTGTCCCCGCTGTGGGTATTTGCCCAGGATCAGCCGACAGCAAGAAAATTCAGGCAAGAAGAATTGGATCAGATGCTGGCACCCATTGCGCTTTATCCCGATTCACTTCTGGCCCAGATTCTGATGGCAGCTACCTATCCCCTTGAAGTTGTGCAGGCAGAGCGGTGGGCAAAGGCAAATAGAAATCTTAGGGGTGATCAGCTCAATGATGCCCTGGATCAGAAAGACTGGGATCCCAGTGTAAAGGCTCTGGCGCCTTTTCCACAAGTCTTGTCGATGATGAGCGAAAGGCTTGAGTGGACCCAGAGGCTGGGCGATGCCTTTCTGGATCAACAAGACGAAGTGATGGATACAGTCCAGAGACTGAGGGTTAGGGCACAGGCTGCGGGTAACCTGAGGGATACCGAACAACAGAGGGTGATTGTGCAGGAGGGGGCCATCGAGATCGAGCCTGTGCAACCAGAGGTGGTCTATGTGCCGGTCTATGACCCGACCGTCATTTATGGGCCATGGTGGTACCCGGCTTTCCCTCCCTTCTTTTTCCCCCCTCCCCCGGGGCTGGTTATCGTTAGAGGATTCGGGTTTTGGACCGGCATCACTGTGGGTAGAGCCTGGGGTTATTCATGGGGGCGTTGGGATTGGAGGAATCATTACGTTAATGTAAACATCAACCGCAACATAAACATTAACCGTAGTATAAACATTACCCGTACAAACATCCAGACGACTCGGTGGCAGCACGATGCGAGTCATCGGAAGGGTGTTTCCTACAGGAATGAAGCAACCCGGGAACGTTATGGCCAGTCAGTAAAGGGAGCGGAGACCCGTCGGGACTTCCGAGGCTTTGGACAGGAGACAAAAGTTCTACAGGCTCCAGTAGTTACTAGTAAGGGCCTTGCGGAGACAAAGGGCCAACAGGCCTCAGTAGTTACTCGCCAGAGTCCTGCGGCAGCACAAGGCCTAAAGGCTTCAGGAGTTACTCCCAAGGGTCCTGCGGAAACGAAGGGCCAACAGGCTTTAGTACCTACTCGACAAAGCCTTGATCTTAGTAAGAATAAAAGTGCCTTTGCAGGCGTGGAACGAGGAAGCGATGTGCGAATTCAGAGCAACCGTGGTCTCCAAAGCCGCCAGAGCATGTCTTCAAAAGGTACAGGCGGTGTGAGCAAGGGCAATGTTGGCCGTCCCCGTTAAGGGTTGAGCAAAGTATTTAAACATCATAGTTCGATGGAGGATAAGCGATGTTTATCAATACATGGAATCAAAAGAAGCGTTCGATGTGTCGTTTTGGTTTTGCAATCATAGCGGCAGCGATAATGTTAGCTGGATTTTATCAGAGTGCTTTTGCAGTAGATGCTAAGCAAAAAAGTTTCAAATCTCCTGAAGAGGCTGTTAAAGCGCTGGTTGGTGCGGTGAAGGGAAATGATACAAAGGAATTACTGACGATCCTTGGTCCTGCAGGGAAAGAGCTTATTTTTTCTGGTGATGAGGTTGCCGATAAGGCAGGGAGAGATCGTTTTGTTAAGGCTTATGAGGAAATGAA
>Ga0208039_1000575_pt1 | contig 22011 bp, 19 predicted proteins | sample June2015DPH_20_1_2_FD_184722 | JGI IMG/M metagenome (GOLD analysis project Ga0208039, IMG submission 184722) | Peatland microbial communities from SPRUCE experiment site at the Marcell Experimental Forest, Minnesota, USA - June2015DPH_20_150... | ecosystem: Environmental > Terrestrial > Soil >... | reverse complement strand
GCAGGGGGTAGTAGTGGCTCACTGTAAGACCGCACGTGACGCTAGGCTGATGGTCCAATACTCCCTGTATCCTCCCCTCGGGTACCGAGGTGTTGCCCCAAGTCGGGGATTGCACGATATTGCAATGGAGTTATCAGAGTATGTCGAGCAGGCTAATCGCGAAACACTAGTCATACCGCTCATAGAAGACAGAGAGGGAGTGGATAACTTGGAGGAGATACTATCCGTCCCAGGGATTGACGCAATATTCCTGGGTCCAGGAGACCTTTCGGTGTCCCTAGGGCATCCCGGTGAGATGGCGCATGCACAGGTCGTGGAGTACCTCAGTAGGGCTAGGGCAATCTGCAAGGCGAAAGGAAAGTGCCTTATGGACTTAGCTCTCGAAAAGAATGATGCTGAAAAGCGCGTTATGGAGGGTGCTAGGTTGCTCATACTTCATGATGATGTATTCTTCATTTACCAGTCCATGAAGGCTACGCTGGAGCAGATCCGAGAGGGCGCATCTTCGGCACTAGAGCGCCTTGATAAGACGGATGCGAGAAGTAAGCCGCCTAAGCGCGGAGCGTAATGGCACATCATAGGAGTTTCTAATCTTCATATGAATCCGAGGTGTGGAAGTTACTCATGCAACGTGTGAGGGCGGCAGTATTAGAGGCTCCGAGACAGATCGTAATCAACAGTTACGAGTCTCCGAGCATCGGGCCCGACGAAATGTTGTTGAAGACTGAGATAGCAGGTGTCTGTGGCTCTGATGTGAAGATATACCGCGGTACGATAGGCAAGGTTATGGAAATGCGTGTTCCCATGCCGGTGGTCATGGGTGATGAGATACTTGGTTACGTCGCTGATGCGGGTGAAAGGTTCTCGAAAACGCATGGAGTGGAGAAGGGCTCACGCGTAATCGTTGAGCCTCGAATACCTTGTAATCACTGCGAGAGGTGTATAACGGGCAACCACACTTTCTGTAAGAATATCAAGGCGTATGGGTGGATTCGATGTGATGAGCCGCCACACCTGTGGGGTTCCTATGCCGAATATGTATACGTCCCGTTGAACGCTAGGATCCATAGGGTTCCTAAAGATATGCCAGCTGAAGTGGCCATACTAGCTGCCGTAGTGATTGCTGATGGCATTCAGTGGATTCAGAATATTGGCGGCTTAGGGATAGGGGATGACGTAGTAGTTATCGGGCCGGGCCCTCAGGGATTGGCAAGTACGTTGGTTGCTAGGAACAGAGGCGCAGGACTAATAGCAGTTGCAGGGGTAACAAAGGACAAGGTGAGAATGAATTTTGCGAGGGAGCTGGGCGCTGACTACGTGATCGATGTGGAAAAAGAGGATTTGGCGGAACGTGTGCGTGAGTTGACCGGTGGGAGTATGGCTGATATCGTAGTGGAGTGTAGTGGAAATGTGAAGGCAATTCAGTCCTCTATTGATCTCGTCAAACCTATGGGAACCGTTGTTCACATGAGTATGACCGGTATGGAGGCGATCCCACTAGTCACTCAAAAGATTGCTGCGAGGCAGATCGCTTTCAAGGGTGGTCTTGGTCCTGCTGGCAACGTTAAGGCTGCCATCAAGCTTGTCCATGCGATCATGAATCATAAGAAGCAGCCCCTTGAGAGATTCATTTCACACAAATTCCCCCTGGAGCAGTCTGAGGAGGCGTTGAAGGCAATGGCATGCGAGATTGAAGGTATTGACCCGATCAAGGTGGCCGTTGACCTGAGATAATCCAAGTGACATGCTTTCTAAGTGAACGATCAAGGTATTCCTAGAGTAAGAAAGTGAAGGGAATCTTATGCGAGAAGATAGTGAGATTTTGCGTATTCTGAGAAATGCGAGAGTATACGACTTGGGTCATAGCATCGGCCCGGATATGGCTATTCATCCAACCCATCCCCCATATTTCTTCTCTTTGTGGAAACGCCACAGAGATTCTCCCCTCGGAGGCGGGTTATCTGCGGCCGTGGATTTTTTTATGATGTGTGGTCATCATTCTACGCATATTGACGCGCTATGTCATTTTGCTGAAAACCTAAGGATACACGGGGGCAAAGATGTTGCGGGCATCGAGTCATACGCCGGATTCAAGGAAAATAGCATTTCGGATACGCCTCCGATCGTAGGAAGAGGGCTTCTCTTGGACATACCGCGCTCCAAGAATGTGAAGGAGCTCCCTGGCAAGTATGCAATAGCAGTTGAGGATGTTAAGAATTGCTTAGAAACTGAAGGGCTTACCGTTCTTCCTGGAGATGTCGTTCTCATAAGGACTGGGTGGGCAAGATACTGGAGAGATGTTAGTAAGTATGAAATGGCCTTCGCCCAATGCCCCGGTTTATCGGGGGATGGCGCCAGTTGGCTCGTTAAGAGAAAAGTTCGGGCGGTGGGTATCGATACGGATGCTGATATTCCCGGCTCCTTTGAGTCCCATAGGGCTTTGCTTGTTGAAGGGGGAGTTAACATAATTGAACGAGTATACTTGGATGAGCTAGCTGAAGATAGGCGCTATGCGTTCATCTTCATCTGTCTTCCACTTAAGATAGAGGGGGCGACAGCATCTCCAATAAGACCTGTAGCGCTTGGAGTAGATTAACCGGAGACGCTTGGAGAAAGGGAAAAGGCAGCTGATGAATTGAATACACAGCCCCAATGATTCACGACTGCGACTACGGTTCCTCGATGGCACTCATATTGGCGCGGATGCTGATATCGAGGAAAGGAACGTCAAGAAACGTCATTCACAGGTGCTTAATGTCAGATCCTACGAATGTGCCTTGTAGGTGTAGCTGCCCTTGTATGGTATCACGACAGGCCTTATTTTTGTTGAGTTGAATAACTTGGTAAAATCCTGAGGGTCTATCGTATCTCCGCTCCAGAGGTTGTAGTGACACGGGATGACCACTTCCGGACTCAGTAGCTTGGCAAAGATGACCGTATCTTCCGGCTTCCTTATTCCATGAGGTAATAGGTCGCTGAGTATGGGGAGCATCGCGATATGGGGAGAAGCGTTCGCGACAGGCTCCAGCACTTCGCTTGGATTCTTCAGCATCGCTCGGGATGAATCTCCCATGTTGTAGATCCTGATTCCTTCGATGTCGAAGAGATAACCGAAGTGGGTGGTCTTGTTCTCTTCAGATACCTCATCTGGTGATATGGAAAAATAGGGAGTGACCTTGAAGCCGTCCACTTCAAATGTTACGCGGGCTTTGAGGCTGGTCACCCTGTTTCCATCTACGCCTAGGTTCACCATGTGTTCACAAGACTCTGATGTTCCAAAGAATGTGGCTGTGGGGAAGTTCTTTGCTATTATAGGCAGGCTAATCGCGTCAGTGTGGTCCAAGTGGTCATGAGTGCAGAATACGTAATCAAACTGGCAGTTCTCTGGCCTCATAGGAGGCTCTGGGTGTAGGTAGTGAAGTCCCGGGTCCCTGCTCAAGTAGATGTCCAAAGCAATTAGCTTGTCCTGAGATGTTTTGAAAACGAAGGAGTTCTGCCCCAGCCAAAATATCTGCACTTCGCCCTTGCGGACCTTCGCTTCATGAATCTTGTCTATCATACACACACCTGTTCTTTATCAACGTCCCACAACTTGGCCGAGCATCTGTCAACTTCTTTGACCGCCTCATTCGTAGCATAGTCTGCCCCTGTCTTCTGCGCATGGTCTGGCGTCATGGATGCATCTTCGATTATTTCCCCGAGACCCGCCTTTTCAAGTTTCTTGATTGCAGAATCCATGCCACGCATGCTTACGGAGACTAAGTGCCAGTGCACTAGTCACCTCGGCGACGGACGCTTCCAGATTGTTGGTCTTTGAGTCCACGACACGAGGAACACTGGTTCAGGCACTAAGTGGTATACCCGCCGTCCACCAAGATCGTTGTCCCCGAAACATAAGCGGAAGCGTCCGAGGATAGGAAGACGGCTGCTCCAATTACATCTTCGGGGTTACTGTAGCGGCCGAGCGGAACACCTTTGAGTTTGTTCTGGTACCAGTCTTTCTGCGCAAAAAGTGGCGCGTTAATCTCAGTTTTCACGAAACACGGGGCCAAGGAGTTGACCCTGATCTTGTACTTTCCCCATTCGGCGGCTAGGATCTTTGTAATGCTGTGCAGAGCCGCCTTACTAGGACAATAGGCGCCATGGTTCAACTCTACCTTCTGAACGACTTCTGATGTCACGTTAATGATGCTGCCGCCTTTTCCCTGCTGGACCATGACTTGGCCAACCTTCTGACAGAGGAAAAAAGCGCCTTTGGCGTTCGTGTCCATTACGAAGTCCCAGCTCTTCTCGTCTACCTCAAGGGCGGGAGCGAAGAGAACTGTACCCGCGTTATTGACTAGGACATCGATATGCCCGAACGTTCTCTTCACCTCAGTTACCAGATCGCCGAATTGCGAGGGCTGGCACAAATCGACGACCAAGGCCAATCCTTGGCGTCCCAGTTTCTCGATTTCCTTGACGACCTGATCCAAGTCCTTCTTAGTGCGCGAGCAGACAACAACGTCCGCTCCATGCTCTGCCAAGCCCAAGGCTATGCTCTTGCCAATCCCACGACCGCCCCCTGTGACGATGGCCACTTTTCCAGTTAGGTCAAACAGTCTACTAGGCATCACTCAACATCTTCGACGAAGGCGACCACTATTGCTAGAAATAAGCTTTCTTCAGCAAAAGAAAGCGGACAATCAGTGCTGCAGGCAGTTCGACGTCTTCCCACTTCTCTATTCATCCCCTCAAGACACGGCCTAGCAACTAGATCTTAGTATGATTGACAATTGTCGGCACGCACGAATAGCAAACTTCAGCTGCTGCGCAGAATTCTGGAGTCTTCCTTGTCAGAGCCCTACCCACTGACTCTGCTGATTCTCAAGGCCGGAAGAATGCAAGGGTCTGCGGTTTCACCGTCATGGTTAAGGGGGTGGTAGACAGTTTGTTTTCGCGGCGAGTTAAATGCTCGAGGGAAAGGTGGCTCTTGTAACTGGATCTGCACGTGGCCTTGGCAGGGCTTATGCGCTTAGACTAGCAAAGCTAGGAGCAGATGTCGTGGTCAATGATATCAATCTGAAAGCCGCCGCGGAATTCAACGAACGGCTGACTGCTCCAACCGTGATGGATGAGGTAAAGAACCTTGGGCGGCGTTCGATCGGCATTCAAGCTGACGTATGCAAGAAGGCGGATGTGGACGGAATGTTCAAGAAGATACTCGACGAGTTCGGACGAATCGACATACTCGTAAACAATGCTGGCGGCAGGCTACGTCCGGGAGCGGGATGGGCATCCAGTGTGCCGCCGGAGGATCTCCGCTTCATCATCGATCTCAATCTTGTTGGAACCATTCTTTGCAGTCAAGCTGCTACTATTCCGATGAAGCAGCAGAAGTTAGGAAACATCATCAATGTCTCGTCGATTGCGGGGCTCGAAGTCAGCAGGTCTGGACGTGGAGCGGACTATGCGGTAGCCAAGGCTGGTGTATTCCACTATACACGCCTCTTAGCTGCTGAGCTAGGCCCGTACGGCATACGTGTCAACTGCATCGCTCCAGGTTATATCACCTCAGCCAGAATAGTAGCACAGGCTCAGGCCTCGGAAGAGCTAGCAAGAGGGTTTCCGTTGGGAAGGCTTGGTAAGCCTGAAGACTGCGCCAACGTGATCGAGTTCTTGGCCAGTGACCTGTCAGGATACGTTACGGGCCACTGTATCACCATTGACGGCGGTTACTCACTCACTCACATGTGGCCGGCATAGTTCCGACAGAACTGTATCAGATCACCGGCTCCTCCGCCTGGTTGCCTGTTCGTACGCGGCTTGGCATGAGATTGTTAGCCGCTTCATGAGCGGCTTTGCGTAAACGACCGTGTAGCATTCGAATCCGAAGAAATGAGTGCTGTACTAGTCTGGATCTGTGATGAAGTTATCGTTTTCCTTGCAGAAGGCCTACGCGATCGCGCTAGGCCCAACTTCAACATCGTTCTGGTCGGCGATAACTTTGGCGTGACCCTTTGATTATTCGGAATTTGTCAGATCGTTCATGTGAATGGAGACGGTTGTACTTTGTTCTGCCGTTGCACCATGGCTTGTGTGTGTTAGCATGAGGATTGAGTTCCAGCTTTCACTCTTTGGAAGTTGGTCTTGCCAGTCACACGCCTATCTGATTCTGGTAATTCTGAATCTTCATGTTTATCACGTCATCCAGATTGACTGCTTCTCCCGAGAATGAAGATTCCAGCGCGGAGTAGATTAGTGCGACCGCTATCATTCCGTCGTAAGCTTCTGTTTCCGGTTGTCTGTGATCTCGTACAGAGTCTATGAAATCGAGCATTTCTAGTGCTATCAGTTTCCTGTCAACTTCCTCGAATCTCATATTGTAACCATTTCCTATACTTGGGAAAAGTGTCTTCGTGTAGTCATCGTATGTCTCGTCCAAAACGGAATCGATCATATTCTGGGACTCCTCTTCATTGTACGGAGCACCCAGCCATATCTGCGCGGGATTCAAGCCGAGGTAGTCGTCGTCGTGGGCACGAATCGCCTTGACTTGTTCTCCTGTCCTGTCCATCGGAACTAGAATGCTACCATCCTCACAGTACACTATCCTGTACCATAGACCTTGACCGGCTGCAGCGCAGTTCAGATACAACTTTGCAGATGTGCGGCCTTCATACGAATAGAGCGCATCGAGAAAATCTTCCGTCTCGCATTCAACGGCAGCACTTCTGATCGCCTTGTTGTTGACCATTTCGCGCTTGTAGCGATAGTTTCTGATTATGGAAGCTGTTCCGAAGGCCCTTCTTGGTAGGCCCAGGAAGTAGTAAATCAGATCTGCGTAGTGGGCGCCCATGTCAAGAGAAATTACGCCGCTCTTCTTGTGGCGCCAGGTGGACAACAGCAGATTATCGCCGCCGCCAACGGATAGCTGTAGCATGTGCAATGGCTTACCCAATACCTCATTCTTGATTAGTGATTTAGTGAGACGGTTGCAGGGATCCCTCCTGTAGTTCTCTGCGACCGCCACCCTGACTCCGTGCTTTTTCGATTCTGCTATGATGGCGTTGCAGGCTTGCACCGTGACTGCAAGGGGCTTCTCTACTAAACAGTTGACCCCATCTTGTATCAAGCTGATCGCGATTGTATGGTGCGTTTTCACGTCCGTTGCGATGTCAGCGATATCAGGTCGTGTACTATTCATCATGGAGCCAATGTCGCCATATGTTCTCGGTGTGTATCCCAGCACTTCCTTTGAGAGCCTCGCAGCTTCACCAGCCCTAGCTAGGTCGGAATCAACGACCGCCGTGAGTTTGACATCAGCTAGATTGTCCGTTATCAACTGCTTGAGTCCATGAATGTGTCTCTTCCCCATGAGTCCACAGCCGACAAGAGCTATGTCCATACAGTGTCTGCACCGCCTCTGCGCGACTATTCCTCTTCTATTGGCATAGAGATCTACCCGAACGATGGAATGATATCCTGGCTCAGAATCTTGACCGTTCTAGTTGAAGGAAAATCCAGAGGATACAGCGTAAAGTGCTGTACGCCAGCCTTTTGATATTCCTCAATTCTTCTGCAGCAGACCTCGGAATTTCCAATGATGTATTTGCCGAGAATATCTGTGGGTGGGGGAGCGTGTATATTATACGATGAGAAGGAGATGAGCCATTTCTTTATCTTCTCAGTTTCCCATTCATCATTCGTGACCATGATTCTGGTTTCCATTGACTTCTCGATTTTCTCGAACTGCCTTCCGTTCCTTTCGCAATGCTCCTTCAATACTCCCAGCTTTCGTGCATACTCGTCTGCTGGAAGTGCGGGCACGTTCCATCCATCTGCATGATTTGCCACCGCCCGTAGTAATAGCTTCTCCCCGCCGCCTCCTATCCATATGGGCGGATGCGGCTTCTGAACCGGTTTTGGATTACATACAGCCTTGTTTGTGCTGAAACTCATTCCTTGGTAGGTAACGTGTTCCTGTGTCCACAATGCCTTGACTATCTCGATAGCTTCAATCATATCATGGACTCGTTTTGCAGGCTCATCAGACCAACCAAGCCCATATGCGAGATGTTCGTCTTTGTGCCACCCAGCTCCGAATCCGAAGTTCAGCCTCCCTCCACTAATTACATCCAATGTGGCCGCCATCTTAGCAACCAGCGACGGATTTCTATGAGAATAGCAAAGCAGCAACGGCCCAATCCTGATCTTTTGAGTAACAGCCGCGATTGCGGCGAGCAAGGTCCAGCATTCATACATAGCATCGCCAAGTATGAAATGATCTGGCGCCCACAGCGTATCATACCCCAACTCCTCGCACAGCATGGCGTAAGGCTTGATCAAACTGTAGTCAAGTCCAGCGTAGAAGGCACTTGCCTCGTTCCAGGAAGCCAAGCAGACCCCGAATTTGAGACCTCTCAACTTGTCACACCGCTGGAATCAACGAAACTTCGGGAGAACATGATCGGCGAATAGTTTCATCCCTTCATCTGAAGGAAAGTCAACAAACCATAGAATGAAGCGCGTCATGCCTAACTCAACATATTCACTGATTCTCTCTATGCATTCGTCGGGAGTGCCGTAGAGATACATCTCCCTTAGGTGGGTTTCGTCACGGTAGAATGTCGCTTTAGGATTATGCGACCTTATCTGCTTCATTAGCCCGTCGAGTCCTGCGTGGTTCTTTGCGATGATAACCTGGGTTTCAAGTGACTTGACGATCTTGCTGTAATCTCGTCCTGCAGAGAGACATTCATCCTTTATCCGCTGAAGCTTGCCGGCGCACCACTTGACAGAAGCTGGTGTATTGTTCCATACGTCGGCATACTTGGCTATGAGCCCGAAGATTCTCTCCGAGCCGGAGGCGTCGTTCCACCCTTCTCCTCCCATTGTTCCTATCCAGATTGGAGGGAATGGTTTCTGGACCGGCTTTGGGTTGCACGTCGCATTCTTTAGAGTGTAGTATCTTCCTTCGAACGAAACCGTCTCTTCTGTCCACATTCGTTTTGTGATTTGGAGCGCCTCATCAAATCGTTCAATCCTCTCCTCGTCACGCTCAATCCATGGAAAACCGTAAGCTACGCACTCCTCCTTGAGTCCTGCATGCCCCGGATCAACGAAGAAATCCAGTCTTCCGCTAGAGATATTGTCCAGTGTAGACGCCATCTTAGCAACGAGAGAGGGATTTCGAAACAGATTATACAGGTGAATGGTTCCCAATCTCAGTCGAGATGAGATGGCTGCAATGGCGCTCAGAGTGGTCCAGCACTCGAGGATCGAGTTGTTCAAACCGAGCATTACGTGATCCGCAACCCAGACAGAAGTGAAACCGAGCTTCTCGGATGCTGAGATGCTATTTCTCAGTAGGGGCCAGTCTAGTTCGCGCAATAGAGGCGTACGTGGGTGGGAATCACCTCCCCCCGGGAAGATTGGCAACGCAAAACCAAACTCCACCTTGGTGGGCGTCAAACATATCCAACCTTCAATTATGCATGGATCTTTCTTCTCACTTAGTGCTAGATTTCACTATTTAGATTACCTAGGCTCCAGACGGTATTCCGTCCTGTTCTCAGCATAATCCCTCACCTTCCGAACGCGATAGGGGTGAAACTAAGACCCGGGTTGACCCGTAGAGACGGATCATACAGATCAGTTTTTCAAGCCACACTCCACACTTTCATGATTTGGAGTAGTGACATTGTTTCAGGGAGATGTAGTAATGCCGGTGATCCTAGGCTACAAAACGTGTCATGAGCAGTACGATCCTGTGAGACTTCTCGAGCATGCGGTCTTGGCTGAGAAATGTGGATTTGAGACATTGTGGACAAGCGACCATTTCCACCCTTGGGCGCACACAGGCGCTTCTGGAGGTTTCGCTTGGGTGTGGATGGCTTCCGCCGCGGAGAGAACTCGGAAAATGAGAATTGGAACCTCGGTTACGGCACCAATCCTCAGGTATCACCCCGCGATTGTGGCTCAAGCCTTCGCCACGCTTGCTTTCACCTATCCAGACAGAATTTTCCTAGGCCTCGGAGCAGGCGAGGCCCTGAATGAATCTCCTTTGGGTTACAGATGGCCCTCCCCTAGACAACGCCTCGAAATGCTTGAAGAAGCGATCATAGTAATCAGGAAGCTTTGGACGGAGGAATTCGTCACGTTCAAGGGCAAGTATTATTGTCTCAGGAAGGCGAATTTGTACACGAAGCCCCCCAAACCCGTGAAGATAATTATCGCGGCGGGAGGACCAAGGGCCGCAGAACTTGCCGGGAGGCTCGGAGATGGAGTCATGGTGGCGACAGGTTCTATTGAGGATGCAAAGAAGCTGTTACGGGTCTTTGAAGACGGGGCGAGGAAAGCGGGAAGAGACCCCGATCTACTTGAGAAGGTACCGGAAGTTATGGTCTCCTATAGTGATGACTACGAGACGGCGTTGAAGGGCTGCAGATTCTGGGCAGGATGCATGATACCATCATTCTTCAATCAGGACATTTCTGATCCCAGAGAGATCGAGTCACAGGGGCAAACCGTAACGGACGATGCCGTAGCGAAAAAATGGATCGTCGGAACAACTGCCGAGGAGCATATCAGAAGAGTGCGTGAATTCGTGAAAGCCGGTTTCAATCATCTAGAACTTCTGAGCTCAAGTCCAGACGAATGTAAGTTCATAGAGTTCTACGGCAGAGAAGTTCTACCACACCTCAAGGAATGAAGTACTCTTTCAAAAAAGGGCAATGACCAGTCATATCCACAAGCTTCGCACTCGTCATCGCGAGCGGGGTGTCTTAGAACCGACATCGAGAGCGCTTTCCTTCGGGCTTTTCCAAGATTCCCTCAAGTCGTGTTCTAATTCCTAGTGGTCCCTCTGAGAAAATCGACTTCTTGATCGATAGGCTTAATTTTGGTGACCTTATCGGTCTGTTTGAGGTTCTGACCCTGATGAACAAAGCTGTCTTGGAGAGACTGAAGGAAGCTGTGGTGAAATTCGACGTGGATGCCGTGAAGGATGCCTGTGACGATGCCCTGCGACAGAAGATTTCAGCTTATGAAATAGTGACGGAAGGCATGGCCAAGGGTATGGAGGTCATAGGTGAGAAGTATGAGAGAGGAGAGTTCTTTCTATCCGAACTCATCATGGCCGGGGAGACCATGAAGGAGGGCATGAAGATTATTGAGCCGCATCTCCAGCCTGGAGGAAAGGGCGGAAGAGGAGAGGTTGTCTTGGGGACAGTCGAAGGGGATCTACACGACATAGGAAAGAACATTGTAGCCAGTCTTCTCAGAGGATCGGGCTTCAGAGTTGCAGATCTTGGCGCCGACGTCCCCCCAAGAAAATTCCTAGAAGAAGCCGAGAAATTGAATGTGCGAATTGTAGGCATGTCCGCGCTACTCACAACCACTATGGTCAAGATGGCTGACACGATCAAGGCCCTTGTCGAAGCTGGCATCAGAGATCGGGTGAAGGTGATTCTCGGTGGAGCCCCGGTAAGCCCTACTTATGCAAGTAAGATTGGCGCTGACGCCGCCGCGAACGATGCGATAGACGGCGTCGCAACCTGCAGGAAATGGTCGGACCTCTCCCAAGCTTGATTCTTGCAGGAATGAAGAGCAAGGATGAGATCGGTGAGGATGTGATTCTGCAGTGAAGCCCAGAGAAAGAGTAGCGACAGTTCTTGATCACCATGAGGCAGATCGGGTCCCTCTGATCATGTGCGGAAATCACGCCGGCATCAGCAAGGGAGCCTACGAGAAACTGTGCCGGTATCTGGGGCTGGGTGAAAGCCGTGCTCCCATCGTAGACAGGATGCAACAGATCGTCGAACCCGACGAACGGGTGTTAGAGAAGTTCGGGATTGATTTCCGATTCATATATTCAAAGCCTCCCCGAAACTGGAAGCCTACTGAGTACTCCGACGATTCTTACAGAGACGAATGGGGTATCCGATGGAGAAGACCTCCGAACGGATACTGGTATGACATGGTCGACCATCCGCTCGAACAAGCAAACCTTGAAGATTTGGAGAACTACAATTGGCCAGACCCCAACGATACGGGTAGATTTGAAGGCTTGGAGAGAGAGGCGGATAGGCTGTATGAGAAGACCAGTTACGCTTTAGCAACAGCCCTTGGGGGTTCGATATACGAGCAGTCTTGGTATCTGAGAGGTCTTACGAAGTTCACATTTGACCTCTACCGCAATCGAGCCTTCGCCGAAAAGCTGATGGACAAACTTCTCCAGATTCACATGGCGTTCTACGAGAGATTCCTGGAGTCCGTAGGCAAGTATGTCCAAGTCGTCTTTGTAGGCGATGATTTGGCTGAACAGAAAGGCCCCGCCATAAATCCTGAGATCTACAGAACTTTGGTAAAACCTAGGCATGAGAAGCTATACAGACTCATCAAGAGCAAAACCCAGGCCAAGCTTTGCTACCACTCTTGTGGGTCCGTCATACCATTTATCAAGGATCTAATGGAGATCGGTGTTGATGTTCTAACTCCAATACAGGTCTCAGCGGCGAAGATGGATACCCAGAAGCTCAAGGAAGAGTTCGGGGACAGGCTTTCATTTCTGGGAGGTATCGACACTCAGCATGTGTTACCGTTTGGGACAACCGGTGATGTGAGAGACGAGGTCAGAAAGAGAATTCGCGACCTTGCTCCAGACGGCGGGTATGTTTTAGGTGCCGTGCACAACATCCAGCCCGAGGTGCCCCCAGAAAATATCTGTACAGTGTTTGAAACTGCAATGAAGTACGGCCGGTATCCCGTCAAGGTCGCGTAGGCGTCTCGCATCAATTGCCTGATTGAGAGTTCTCTCATGGCACCATATCTGAGCCGGTCCATAGACCCAGTCGGCAATCCCAGTGTAGCCTCTATGGTCTGACCGACACACTTCTATCTCCCCACGAACCGCACCATCTCGCTTGGTCCAGACGGGAGTATTCTAGATGTAGGTTTTACGGCGTGACCCGATGCCACGCCGGTCACATGCAAAGAGAACTCCTATCAAGGAACAGATACCCTTTTGTCTACTTCATTCGCTAGTACAAGTAATTCTTCTTACATACTTCACCCAGCCCATCCCCCATTTCGTGGGCGCCACAAGTCTTGCTGGAAATCCATGTTCCGCAGTTAACGGAATACCTCTAGCCTTCAGAGCGATTATGTTGTCCGGATTCGAGATCTCTTTGAGCTCAGAGCTCAATGTCGTCTTGTAGCCTGTAAGGCTCTGAATTGTGACGTAAGCTATCTTCTCGGGTGCTCCCGCTAGGCTAAGAAGATGAGATAGCGGTACACCTTGCCAAAGAACGTCGGCTGCCCATCCATCTACGCACTCGATCTTCACGGTCCTTTGGATATCGGACATGGCATATAGTTCTTCGATCGTGAATTCCAGCGGCTTTGATACATCTCCGTCGATCGTCAATCGGTAGTCTTTCGGGTTGACCTCAGTCGTCTCGTCTGCGTTCCATGTCACCGGGAAATCAAAGGCTTTCGAGGCCGTCGCTGATGTTTGCGACGCTTCCGACGTCGCTATTGCAGTCTGTGATGCTTCCGAGGGCTTCACTGCAGTCCGAGATGCTGTCGTCGGCGCTCTCGAAGGCTGTCCAAAGAACCACCATGACCAGCCAGCAAGGGCCACAGCCAATCCTAAGGGAATCAACCGTATGAACGATCTTCTCTCGAGCTTCATGATGGTCCCCTTTGTCTTCGCTATGACTTCATCAAATAGGGGAGATTCGAGCAATTGATCTTACCGATCAGGTGGAATGTATGAGAACCTTTTCCTGTTTGAACTCACAGTCGCCGGTCAAACAATGAAGTAATGGGAAAAAGGTTATTGTCTTGGGAACGATTGAAGAGAATAAGAAACTGCGCGATTTTCCTTTGGACAGATGGGACGCCCTGTACCTATCTCGAAGTAGATGACTTAAGCGGGCGATGGCGGAGATTGCTAAGACGGATCTTGACACCTACTGGCAGAGAGAGTATGCACGAGCATTCTGTGGAGGAAAGGTCAAAGGTTGGACCTGAGATAGAGATGCTTGAAGAAGTCTTCCACGGACCAAGCAGTGTTAAGGTAAGCTCAGGATAGCAGGAGGGAGACGAGTGGAGCACGAAATCCTTGCAGGTCTGAAGAAAACGGTTCTCGATTATGATATTGAGAAAGCTGAATCTATTGCAAAGGATGCGATATCTAAGGGGCTTGATCCGCTTAAGTGCGCAGAGGCTTTGACCGAGGGAATAAGACAGATAGGAGAAGGCTTCGAAAAGGGCGATCTTTTCCTTGTTGACCTGGTCGCTGGATCGGAGGTCGTCAAGAAGGCCTTGCCTCCAATACACGAGGAGATCACGCGCCGAGGCCAGAAGACCGCGTCCCTTGGCAAGGTGGTATTGGGAACTGTTTTTGGCGACATACATAGCATTGGGAAGGATATGGTGGCCACGCTTCTTTTCGCAAACGGTTTTGAGGTCATAGACCTTGGAGTAAATGTGAGAAGCGATAGTTTCATCGATGCCATAAAGAAAAGCGAGGCAAACGTTCTCGCCATATCGGCCCTTTTGACCACCACAGTAATGGAGCAGAAGAACGTGATCGAGGGACTAGGAAGGGAAGGCATCAGGCCCAACGTAAAGGTGATAGTTGGCGGAGCACCCATAAACCAGGAATTTGCCGATAGCATTGGTGCCGATGGATACGGCTCTACTGCTCTTGAGGGGGTAGCAATTGTCAAAAGCCTTCTTGGTACAGAACCCCAGAAACATGCCTGAAAGTCCGCAGGAGGCCGCAAGATGCGAAGGGGATTTAGAAGAAGAATACCGCCAGTGAAGATACTGTCCGATTGCGAGGTTGAGGCCATACATCGCGCTACCCTCAATCTACTTGAGGAGGTCGGGTGCAGGTTTGAGAGCAAAAAGGCGCTGGAGATTCTCAAGAAGAACGGCTGCATCGTTAACTACGAGGACTTCCGGGCAAGGATACCTGCCTACCTTGTCGAAGAGGCCATAAGAAAGACTCCGTCGAGCTTTCTTGTGAGGGCAAGGGATCCAAAGAACAACATGATGTTTGGTGGAAATACACTTTACTTCATGTCGAGCGCCGGCGCAAGGATCTGTGATCCCGAGACCGGAATAGCCAGAACAGCTACCCTGGAAGAGAACAACCAAGCCGTGCTCGTTTCGGACGCGCTTGAGAACCTAGACTGCTTTCCCTCTTATACCCCGTATTTTGAGATCGAGGACGTTGAACCTGTAATGCTTTGCCCCACCAGCCTTGCTTCCCGCATAAGGTACTCCTCGAAGGTCTCCAGAGGCGCGCAGGTCACCGATTCTTACATTTGGGAGATCCAGCTCGCGCGGGCAGTTGGCCAGCAACTTCTTGGGAATATGGAGGCTGCGCCGCCTCTCTCCTATCCGGAGGACGCAATCAATGCGGGCTTTGGATATGCAGAAGCGGGCTTCCCAATCTACATAGCAGCAGGCGCGGTTATGGGCGGAACTGCGCCGGTTACGCTTGCTGGCTCAACCATTACGAACAATGCTGAGCTTCTGGCCGCGGTAGTATTCCTGCAGCTTGTAAGGCCTGGGATAGGAATCATCGCAAATGATTTTGTTGAGCCCATTGACATGAGGACCGGTAGCCCCGCGTTCGGCTCCCTTGGGTGCAGTCTTCATCACATGGCCTTCAACCAGATCTGGAATGGGTTCTACAGGATACCCACCAACAACACAGGGGCAGCGTTTCCGAACTCCAAGCGCATAGACTTCCAGGGAGGCTATGAGAAGACCCACATTGCGATGGCATCCGCCCTTTCAGGCGCAAACATGATCGTGCTCCACGGAGGAGTGAGCTCTGAGCTCTCGTACCACCCGCTGCAGGCAGTTATGGATGATGATATAGCAGCGATTGTTGGGAGGACGATCGAAGGATTCGAGGTCAATGATGAGACCATGGCATTGGAGATCATGAAGGAAGTAGAGCCGATGCGCGGCACATACCTGAACAAGACCCACACGAGAACCCTCTGGAAGAAGGAGTACTACGTCCCCAAGGCGGCCGACAGGCTAACCTACCAAGAGTGGCTTAAGACAGGGCGAAAGAACTCGATCGACTATGCGCGTGATAGGATGGAGGAGCTTCTTGCAGCGCACAAGCCAACTCCCATTACGCCCGAGCAGGACAAAGAGATAGACAGGATCTTGGAAGAGGCAAAGAAGTACTACAGGAACAAAGGTTTGTTGTAATTAGAAGGACGAGAGCGATCTGCTTGACACAGGATCCCCAAAATGGCCACTGGTCCGAAAGGGCAGGTCAGTCGCTGCCTATAGAAGTGAACTTGTCCTAACGAATTCGTTAGCTGACAAGCCTAGAACTTCAGCGGGTACTGGCCGAACTCTCGCACCGCATCGTAGATGGCGAGGAAGTTCTCAACCTTCGTGTCGAGTAGTACTTGATTTGAGGGCGAGATTATTAGCCCTCCGCCTTGTCCACATGTTCGGATTCGCGCCTTCACTTCGCTTCTTACATCCTCTACAGTTCCTCGAGGCAGCGTATCCTGAATCGAGATCGTTCCGCTGAGGGTCAACTTCTCGCCGTATTGTTCTTTTATCTTGGCGGGGTCCATGCATTCAGGCTGTATTGGATTCAGAATGTCTACACCTATCTCGATGAGGTCAGGGATGATGGGCTCACAGTTACCGTCCGTATGATAGAGAACGTATACCCCTTTCTTCTTCGCCGATTCGATTATGGTCTTCATGCGCGGTTTTATGTGCCTGCGCCAGAGCGGCGGAGATATTATCAATCCTGTCTGGGCAGCTATGTCGTCAGCTATTGCGATTATGTCAACTCCCATCTCCGCGAATCGGTCGGTGGCCTTCAGAAAGATCTTGAGAAGGTTGTCCAGCAGTTCGTTCATGAGACTGTTGTTTGAGTGCATGTCCAGAATAGTCTGTGTGAAACCTCTGAGGTACCACGCTTGGCAGAAGAAGCTGTCGCCTCCCCATATGGAGCTTACCAGGTACTTGTCTCGCCAGTTTTTGAGAAGCTTCTCTGCGCCGTCAAACCGACCTTCTGCATCGGGATCCGGGAAACTGTAGTCGTCTAGAGACTCTTTTCCCTGAAGCGGGTGGTAGACTATTCTGCTTTGGGTTTTGGTCGCATTCAGTTGACGCCTGATTCCCCATTCATCCTCAAGAGTATCAGCTGAGACACGAAGACCCCAGGGCTGATGGAACATTGGATCGCACACCGCTCTACGCTGAAATTGTGTCGGCGGATCCATGCTCACGGCCCGAAAGTCCGTGCCCAATGTTTCTGCTAGGCGATCAAGTTCCTCTGCTGACCCCAGCATTCCAGACTTCCCTTGCGCACTGCCAAGTCTCAGGCGTTCTAGGAGGTTCAAGAGGAACGGGTGTGACCATTCTGCCCAGGCTGTACCTTCTAGTGGAACTCGATCCGGTTCACGGTGTTCTATCGCTCGGATCGCTCTTTCTCTTGAGTTCATCGCTACTGCATCCATGATCTTATGAGTCTGATTCCCTTTACCGCGTCATTGACCGCAGCGTCGACGCCGTAATCCTTGACCATCCAATCCCTTACCGCGGCGCCGCCAAGAATGACCCTGGAATTCTTGCGAACGTCTCTATTGTTGAGTTCGTCGACTACCTTTGCAGCTGCAGGCGTACTTGTAGACAGCAATGCGGATATGCCAAGCACCCGAGCTCGCGTCTGCTGAACTTGATCGACAAACTTGGACGGGCTAACGTCAACTCCGAGGTCATCTACGTCGAACCCTTCTGCCATCAACAGAGACTTCACGATCTCTTTCCCGATATCGTGGAGGTCCCCGAGTGCGGCGCCCAAAACAATTGTGCCTCGTGTCGAGACCTGTCTTGCCTTCAAGTACGGCTTTAGGGTTTCGACGTTTCTCTTCATCATTTCACCGGCGATTATGAGTTCTGATATGAAGTACTGTCCCTTTTCGTACTTAGTTCCGACTTCCCAGATTCCGTCTCTTAGAGCGTCGATGACCTTGAGAGGATCCGCACCAGTGTTCACAGAATTTCGGACGAGGACGGAGAGTTCATCCTCTTGAAGCGATGCCATAGCTCCCTTGATTTGTGAGAGAACGTTCTCCGCCATTCCACTAACCCTTGACGGCACCCATTGTCATCACTCTGACAAGGTGCTTCTGTATGATCATTGCGAATGCGATCACAGGCAATATTCCTAAGAAAGAAGCGGCTGACATCTCTCCCCACAATGTGCCTTGGATCGTCACGAATTGAGCGATCGCTCTAGGTAGCGTAACAGCCTTGCTGTAAGTGAGTACGAACGAGAACATGAACTCATTGTAGCAAGTGATCACGGAAAAGATTGCTGTCACGAGTATTCCCGGCAGCGCGACAGGAAGGAGAATTCTGCGGAAAGCGCTCATGGCTGTACATCCGTCAACGTAAGCGGCCTCCTCGATCTCGATAGGGATCTCCTCAAAGTAGGTCATCAAGATCCAAACAGAGAAGGGCAAGTTGAGCAGAATATAGGTCAAGATCAACGCGAGCTGAGTATCGAGTAGATGCAGCCCAGAGATAATGAAGTAGTATGGAATGATGATGGAGACAGGCGGGAGAATTCGCTGAGACAGGATGAAGAAAGCTACGTCGTCACGCCTCTTGAACCGCAACCTGGTCAACGCGAAGGCGCCGAGAGTGGACATCGCTGTTACTATGACAGCTGTACTGAACCCAACGATCGCACTGTTCAATATGTTGGGCAACACCGAGTTCACGAACTTGCCTCCAAAGATAACCGTCTGAAAGTTATCAAGGTGCAAGCCAGAGGGCCAGAACTTCGGGGGATACGTAAAGTATTCCCCTGAGAAGTATCCGCCACCTCCATACTTGAATGCATTCAATACCAGCCAGTAAAATGGAAAAAGCACAAAGACAAGTACGAACGCGAGAACGATGTAGAAGGCTAGTTCCCGTATTCTATGGCGCCAACCTTTTTTCGCCAACCTAGGTTGGCCTCCTCAACCTCCGAAGAAGGAGTTGTGTCGGGATCAGTATGAGAATGAAGAGAACTAGGGACATGGCTGCTGCAGACCCTAGGCTGAAGCGTCTGAACGCTAATATGTAGGTGAAAAAGGAGATCACGGTTGAGGAAGTGCCGGGGCCTCCCTCTGTTACTGTGTATATTATGTCGAAGGCTTTGAATGCGTCTATCATCCTGATGAGAACAGCGACCGCAATCGAACCTCTCAGAAACGGCAGTGTTATGTGCCTGAATCTTTGCCAGTAGGATGCACCATCCAGTTGGCTGGCCTCCACACATTCTGGCGAGACATTCTGCAGACCAGCCAAGAGCACCAAAAACATGAATGGTGTCCACTGCCAAATGTCGACCAGTATTAGAGAGAATAATGCGTAGGTTGCACTGGCGACCCATAGGACAGGCGAAAGACCGACGAGGCTTAAGAAGTAGGTTAACGGTCCGTATTCCACATTGTAGATTATTCTGAACGTGAGGCCGACAGCCACGGGCGTGACAATCATGGGAAGATAGATCAGTGGCGCAATAATCCTCTTCCCTTTGAACTCCCTGTTCAATAGCAATGCTAATCCAAGTCCTATCAGGAATTCTGTGACCACCGTGGAAACCACGTAGACCAAAGTGTTCCCGATCACCTCACGAAAGGTCGAGTCAAGAAATATCTCGAGGAAGTTCTGCAAGCCAACGAATACAGGTTTCGTTGAAGCAGTCTGCATCTGAAAAGAAAGCCATATGACATAAAGGAAGGGGTACAGCCCCAAGGCAAGTATGGCTATCAGGATTGGGCTGATCAGGGCATACGGAAGGATAGCTTGAGTCCTTTTAGCCAAGCTCTCTCAGCCATCAACGATTTCCGATTGCGGCCGAACTCTCTTGGTCACCGAAATCTGTTCAAAAAAAAGGGTGGAGATGCAGATCTACGGAGTCTGCATCGCGACATAGTCGGGTGGAACGTTTGGACTTCCAAAGTACTTCTTGCAGAGATCGGTCCAGTGAGAGGCCACGTCATCCAGCGCTGCTTTGCTGGTAGCCTGCCCAGCGACGGCTCTGGAGACATTCTGATCCAAGTAGTCGAGCATCTCAGGTGCATGTGGAAATCTCAGATCAGGCACACCGTTCGCTTGGCCCGCCGAATATGCATCCATGAACGGTTTGCTTAGAACATCTATTATGACCGGGTCCGTGTATTGGCCCTTCAAGCTTGGCTGAACGCCTGTTTCGGGGTGTATGTTCTGCCACTCACTCTGGGGAAGTCTGCACATGTATATGAGGAAGCGATAGGTGTCCTCTGGGTCCTTTGAATCCGCGTTGATGCAGTATGACCACCCGCCTGCGAGCAGCGTGTGTCCAGCCTTCCCGGGCCCCACCCCGGGGACCGGAGCGATTCCTAGCGGCCAATCCGGATCTGTGGGCTTCTTGCCTTGGACGAAAGACTTTGGATTCAACTCGACATCCGACCAAACGTTGGCCCACTGTAACATCTGAGCCGCCTGGCCGAAGACCATTGCATTCTCATGCTCTTGGAACTCATAGTCTATTGCGCCGGGGGGTGCATATTTCAGACTCTCCTTGAGGTTGTCAAGCCCTTTCACCCCGATGTCAGTATTCACTGCCGGTGTGCCATCCGCGTTCAGGAAACTGCCGCCCATCCCAAGAAGTCTGTGTCCGAACCACCAGACAGCCATCCTGCCTCGATGGGTCGCCTCAGTGGTGCCGTATTTGATATACTGCCCCTTGGTGGTATCCGTGAAGAACTTGGCTATGTCAATATACTGATTCCAATCCTGCGCTGGGCCTAGATCATATCCTAACGCGCTCTTGAAGGCTGCCTTGACATCATCCCTTTCAAAAATATCTTTCCTGTAGTAGTAGTTTATGGAGTCGCCGTCGAATGGGATACCGTAGAAATGACCTTTGATCTCTGTGTAGAACTTCCTACACGTAGGAACAAGATCATCCCAGTAGTCATGATCATTGTACTTGTCTATAAGAGGGTCGAGTTCGACAACGTATCCTCCTTCAACGAAGTCCGCTAGCCATTCATACCCATATTCTATGGCATCGTAGGATCCACTGTGGCCCATGAAGTCAGTCATAGCTACATCATAGGTGCCTGCTGCCGGGGCCGAGATCGAGTTGATGGTGACCCCCATTTTGGGGCCAAACACGTCTCCCCAGTGCCTCGTCACAGAGTCGAATGGGGACGATGAGATTATGTTCAAGCTCGCTCCTGGCTTGACCGCGCCCGCCGCTGCCGCGGTAGTTGTAACTGGTGCCGCTCCAGTGACAGTGACCGTCTGTGTCGCTGTCTCTGTCTGAGTGACTGTCGCTGCTGTTCCCACCGGTTTAGCGAGATACCCTATCGCGCCACCGACAACCAGCCCAGCAACAGCTCCACCAACGGTTTGCAGATACGATCGCCGCGTCACGCCTTCAGTCTTCTTCTCTTGCGTCAAATTGTAAAACTTCCATTTTTCCGCAAGAAGAAGTCCGCCCTGAATGGCTTTAACGCTTTCGGTGATCGCTCGTAATTTCTGCAAACGAACTATGAATGTAGCCGGACCGCAAAGGTGAACTATCGGGGGACATCGCTTTCTCCGAACATGTCTGGTGTGTGGATTTGAGGCAGGGCGTAGAGATCAGCATGCCCACGGGCAAGCTAGGTGTATTGCTTGTCGGTCTCGGAGCCGTCAGTACGACCTTGATCGCCGGAGTCGAAGCGGTGAAGCTTGGAATCGCCAAGCCAATTGGCAGCCTCACGCAGATGGGAACCATACGCCTTGGGAAACGAACTGAGAAAAGAACTCCTCTCATCAAGCAATTTGTGCCCCTAGCGGATCTTGAGGATCTTGTTTTCGGTGCGTGGGACATTTTTCCGGATGACGCGTTCGTGGCTGCGTCGAAGGCCGCTGTTCTGGACCAAACGCTGCTGAAGAGTCTGGAGACACCCCTTCGGAATATCAAGCCAATGAAAG
>Ga0208039_1000571_pt1 | contig 22056 bp, 22 predicted proteins | sample June2015DPH_20_1_2_FD_184722 | JGI IMG/M metagenome (GOLD analysis project Ga0208039, IMG submission 184722) | Peatland microbial communities from SPRUCE experiment site at the Marcell Experimental Forest, Minnesota, USA - June2015DPH_20_150... | ecosystem: Environmental > Terrestrial > Soil >... | reverse complement strand
ACCAGGCATTAACTCTTGTCGTAGGCGATTTCGTGCGCCGCCAGTTAGGCTTGGATAGATATAAGCCTACAGATGAAGAAATCTCCCGTTTCATAGAAGAGTTAAGATTGTATGAACGGTCGGTAGGCCGTTTCCAATACCACATTCCCGATGACGAATTAAAGAAAGCACTTAGTTTGCTTCCAGTTGAAGTCACAGGAACTGAATCAGACCCTGTAGAAGTCTCTTCATACAGAAATCTTCCAAGAATCGAGACAAACCGCGTAAGAGGTGGTGCCCTCAGGGTAGTTAACGACGGTATCGTAGGGCGTGCTCAAAAGGTTTTGGTAATTATTGAAAAGCTCGGTTTCCAAGGTTGGGATTGGCTAAGAGAATTCCGAAAGAAATCCGAGAAGAAATCAGGCGGCTTCATGGATGACGTGATTGCTGGGCGCCCAATTTTCTCTTTTCCTTCACGGCGTGGCGGCTTCAGGTTAAGGTATGGCAGATCGCGAAACACTGGCCTCTCAGCTGTAGGCATCCATCCTGCCACAATGCTTGTACTGGAGAGTTTTCTTGCTACAGGTACCCAAATGCGCTTAGAACTTCCGGGGAAAGGTTGCGTTACAGTCCCAGTGGATAGCATTGAGCCTCCTATTGTTTTACTGAAGGATAATTCAGTCGTTCGAGTGTGGCTGGAAAATTTTGCCGAAGTTAAAGGCAAAATCCAAAAAATCCTGTTTTTAGGGGATATCCTGATTAGTTTTGGCGATTTTCTCTATACCAGTAAGGGGCTTTCGCCTTCAGGGTACGTTGAGGAATGGTGGGTTAAAGACCTACAGAGTGTTCTTACGGAAAAATTCGGCTCAGATCACGAGAAAGCAGCGGAAGTTGCTCAGGTTTCTTTAGGAAGACTGAATAGTTTTCTGGACGACCCGTTTAGCAACAAACCTACGGCTAAAGAGGCGATACTTCTTAGCTTGCACTTGGGCGTGCCTTTGCATCCAAATTTTACGTTCTTCTGGACAAGCTTATCCTCTGTTCAAGAGGTTGAGTTTCTGAAAAAGTGGTTGGCTTCTTCTGAAATTACCTTGGAAGATGGCGTTGTTTGCAGAATTTTGGGAGAGACCAACGAAGGTATTGTAGGGTTATTGCGTAAAATCCTTGTTCCGCATAAACTAGTAGGTGATAAGATTTTGCTGGAAGGTGAAGATGCGGTCGCTTTGGCCTTCTGTCTTGGTTACGGTAATACACAAATGGTTGAGAGTGATCAGGCGGCTACTGTGTTGGAAGCAATTAGCCTGCTTTCTGGAGTGCAAGTTAAAGATAAAGCGCCTACCTTTGTGGGTGCACGCATGGGTCGACCTGAGAAGGCTAAAAGGCGAGAGATGAAGCCGCTTGTTCACGTTCTATTTCCAGTAAGCTTAGCTGGCGGTTCGCACAGGGATCTTTTGGAAGCGGCAAAGCAGGGTCCTGTGTTTGTTGAGATAACTAAGAGGAAATGCCCAAACTGTAAAACTTACACTTTAAGGGTAAAATGCTCCAGTTGTGGATGTGACACTATAGCAGAGAACAGTTGTCCTCGTTGTGGTAGAGCTTTAAAGGATAACAGTTGCCCCGCCTGTAAAACGGATGCTGTTCAGTACCAGCGGCAGCCGATTAACTTCAAAGACTTAATCGATACTGCATGCAGGTCACTTGGTTATCCAGTTCCGAAAATCTTGAGGGGCGTTAAAGGATTAACTAATCAGGATAAGACTCCTGAAATTATCGAAAAGGGTGTTTTGCGGGCAAAATATGATTTATCAGTGTACAAGGATGGAACAATCCGCTTTGACGCTACCAATGCTCCCTTAACACATTTTACGCCTGCCGAAATCGGAGTGCCCGTTGAAAAGATAAGGCAGCTAGGATACTGTTACGATATCCATGGCGCATGTTTGACTGATCCTAATCAAGTTTGTGAGCTTAGGGTTCAGGATGTTGTTATTCCATGGCGAGCAGGAGAATACTTTATTCAAATTGCGGATTTTATTGATGACCTACTGACAAGAGTCTACAAGCTTCCCTCTTACTATAACGTTAAGAAGCCTGAAGACCTTGTTGGGCATTTAATTTTAGGTTTAGCTCCCCATACATGCGCTTGTATTTTAGGGCGCATAGTTGGTTTTACTGATCGTAATGTAATTTATGCTCATCCTATTTGGCACTCAGCCAAACGCCGAGACTGTGACGGTGATGAAGACGCTATCATGCTGGCGCTGGATACACTTCTCAACTTCTCTCGCGTATACTTGCCTGCTCAGATAGGCGGAATCATGGATGCTCCCCTACTCTTAATTCCGTTTGTTAACACGAAGGAAGTGCAAAGACAAGCCCACGATTTTGATGTTGACGCAACTTATCCGCTTGAATTCTACCAAAAAACTCTTGAGAAAGCTGAAGCTAGGCCAGTGAGCTCTATTATGGACGTTATCAGTCATAGGCTTGGGACTGAAGCGCAGTTTGAAGGATTTAACTACACCACTCCCGTGACAAACATAAACCTTGGTAACGCTAACAGTTCCTATAAAGAATTCAAGTCCATGATTGATAAACTGAATATGCAGCTGGAGTTAGACGAAAAAATTGACGCTGTGGACGTCAGGCGTGTCGCCTTAAAAGTCTTAACAACTCATTTTATTAGAGACATAGCGGGTAATTTGCGTGCTTTCTCAACGCAAGCGTTTAGATGTAAATCATGCAACAAAAAGTTTCGTCGATTGCCTCTCAAAGGGAAATGCCCTTTTTGTGGGGGAAAGTTAACTCTCACTGTTTACCGTGGCGGTATAGAGAAGTATCTGGTGGTGGCACAGCAACTTGTTGATAAATACGGCTTACCAAAGTATTATACTCAGCGCATGGACCTGATAAAAGAAGAGATAGCTTCTATGTTCGATAACAAAAAGCCAAAGCAGGCCAGCCTTTCCGATTTTACCTAAAGCTTTTCAATGTAAACCGCGTTTTTATCTATCGGTGAAATGGTATAAAGGAATCTTTGCATCCGAACGCTTACTTAGAACATGTGAGAAACGTAAGTAGCGGTGTTAAAGCCAGAACTAAAATACTAGAAACTCTTGAGAGCAAACCCAGTGATGCAGTAAGTATAGCGAAGGTAACGTCTTTATCTTATAGCGTTGTTCTGCATCACTTGCGACTTCTTGAAAATGAAAGCATAGTTCACCGCAAAGGACGTAGACCTTATAATTGGGTGTCTACAGGTTTAGGGCAGAAACGCCTAGTTAGTTAGAACGTGCATTGGCATGGTGACTGTTGACATTTTGGGCATTTATAGTTGTATTTGTTGATGGCTGTTTTTTCAAGGTCTATTCCCATTATGTTAGCAAGAGATGCAAGCCATGCAATTACATCTGCAAATTCTTTCTCAGTAGCCTCTTTATCGGTTCCTTTTTTCAATTCTTCCCCTAATTCTGCAACCTCATCAACAAGCCAATTGTATGTTCCGTTTACTCCACGTTCGGAATCTCTTTTAAAATATAGGCGACGCATCATTTCTTGAAATTCATGAATGTGCATAGGCTCACCAAGTTTTGTGGTAAATTGTTAACGGATGTGGAGTTTAAACTTTGTCAACAAGCGAAAATTTCAGGTTTTGAAATTTTGGAATCTGCGTAACATTAATTAAATGCATGCAATACTTGAAAAGGGCAGGGATATTTGGTGAGTAGACGGAAAAAGAAAGAGACAGGTCCAATGCCCGCGGCAAGTGCGGGTTTGCTGAGGTTCTTTGAGGAAGAGACTGAAGGAATAAAAATTAGACCTGAACTGCTTGTGGTCTTTGCGGTTTCATTGATAGTTATTTCTGTTTTAGCAAAAGTATTCTTTGCAGGTTAAACAGCTTATTTAACGCCTCGGCGGCGTAGCGTGTAAAACTTCTATTCTTTGAACCGAATTCAGATGAAGAAATAACTCGCTTCTTTCTTCTCGACTTGCCACTTGCGGAATAGGCTGGGCAATTGTAGACCTTAAAACGATAGCTTCTGCGTCTGAAAGCCAGATTCCTGATGGTTCATACGTTACAGCGGCTAACGTGCCCTCGAAACCGTAAGCTGGATCTATAATAACTCTGATTTTCTTGCCCACGTTTCTCTCCAGCATGTGAAATATTGAAGGGGGCAAATCTTGATCTGGCATAGACTTCGCAAACTAATATGATTGTTATTCTAAAGATAAAACAATTCCCCCTGTTAAAGCATGTTAACTTCTGTGGCTATAATGGCAAGATGGCGTTTTGTTTTCCTTGCTTTTTGCCTTTTTTTGTGCTAAAATGTCAGGGTCTCTACTGTGAGTTATTAAAAAATATGTATTTAGTGTCGGAAAAATAACTCCTTGACTTGGCTAAATTTTAATAAGCCTGTCCAGTTCCATAAGGAACCCAATCTGAGGATGGAAACATGGCGACTGAGGATTCCCTTAATCATTCAATGAATAGTGCGCTGAAACACTATTCCTCCCTGTTCTTCCTTCCCTCATACAAAAAATCACTTCTAGCAATTGCTGTAATCTGTATTGTTGTGGTTGGGCTTTCAACTTTTGCTCTTTTCCCATCAATTCAAGGGTTAACTAGTGGCTTGGTTCTTGGCATTTCCCTTTTCGCTTTAACGCTTGTCGCTGATTCAGTAATGAGCAGGATAATTCTAAAGGTTGATCCAATTTACTTGTTGAGACGCACTTTGGCGCTGTCCCTCTTCTGTTGGCTTCTCTGGCTATTTTTCATCGCCATAGGCGTTGTTTTAGGCTTTGCTTTTGGTTGGTTATTATGGGTTAAGCTTTGCCTTTTAGGCTATGCCGCCGTTGTAACTCTAAGGGGCGTCGTGTTTATTGCAACGTCTTCCGCAGCTATGTGGCGGAAACTATTGTCTGTTTTGCTTAATCCCACCCTTTGCATAGTAGCTTTTCTTGCTTTTTGGGGTGGCATTTCAAGTGCTATTCTAATTCAAATTCTACCTTTCTTAGTCATTTCTCCAATAATTGGTTGCGTTGCAGTTTTCCTGTTCCTTTCATCCCTGGACCGTTTAGGTCAGAAAACCTATTCGATACCTTCTTTGCCACTGTTTAGGGCATTTATGCTTAACTGGATAGTTGACCTTAACGCGCCTCTTGAAGAGCTTCTTGAAAAGCTGGGTGAAAACGCGGATGTGGAAGTTACTCTGCTAAAGTTTGACTCTTCCAAGCCTAAAGCTGCAGTCATTGTTCCTCTTGTGCATCCAGGCCCATTCAAGAATGTAGGTAGTAGCCTTTTGCCCTCTCTTCTCAAGCATGAGTTCGAAAGAGAATTTGGATGCGACACCTGTGTTCCTCTTGGCATTCTTGGGCATGAGCTTGATTTAGCCTCGCAAGCGCAGAATCATAAAATAGTTTCACAGGTAATAGCTTCTGCAAAGTTTAAGGCATCGTCTGATTTAGCTTCGCCTTTTGTTAAAGTCACTGAAGGTGTCGCTGCCGCTTCATGTCAAATTTTTGGGGACACTGCGCTTCTTTCTTTTACGCTTGCTCCAAAAACAACTGAAGATTTACCGCAAGAGTTAGGTCACATTGTCGGTGAGGAAGCAGAAAAGTATGGATTAAAATATGCTATGGTTGTTAATGCCCACAACAGCATCAACGACATAGTTGATACCGAAGAATATTTAAATGCGTTGCAAATTGCGTCTTCTAAATGCCTTCAAAAAGCAGTTACGCTGCCAACTAAAGAGTTCATGGTTGGAGCCGCCACTGTTTTCCCTACAGAATTTGATTTAAAAGATGGCATGGGTACAGGCGGAATCACCGCAATAGTTGTTCAAGTAGAGAAACAGAAAACTGCTTACGTTGTAATCGATGGAAACAACATGATTTCCGGTTTGAGGGAAAAAATTCTTGCCGCTTTAACTTCTGTTGGTTTTGATGAAAGCGAAGTTTTCACTACAGACACTCATGCCGTAAGCGCCGTAGTTACGGGAAGGCGTGGTTACCACCCGGTCGGTGAAGTTATGAGCCACGAAGTACTGATTCGTTGTATTTGTGAAGTAGCAAAAAAGGCAGAGGCAAACTTGGAAGCTTCAAAAGCTGGGTGTCTGCGTCTTGTTGTTCCCCAAGTAAGAGTAATTGGTGAAGCTCGGTTGCAATCAATGTCGATTCTTGTGGATAAGGCGATTCAGAAGGCGAAACAAACTTTGATTCCGGTCTTTGGGTTGGAGGGACTGTTTTTAATCTTGCTCTTAACGCTCTTCTAAGTTAAACTGCTGTATCTTTTGGTGCGTAAAGGTTAATATTGCCTCTTTACTAGTCGCTTTTGATTGGAGTTATTTCAAAATGGTTGCTTACCCTAAAATTGTTGTTTCTCCACCTGGACCTAAAGCTAGAGAGCTTGTTCAGAAGGATGAACGGTTTGTTTCCCCATCGTATATGCGGTATTATCCGCTTGTTGTTGAGTCAGCAAACGATTGCATAGTTAAGGATGTTGATGGAAACGAGTACATTGACCTTAACTCTGGCATAGCCTGTATGAACGTTGGTCATAATCACCCCCGTGTGGTTGAGGCTATAAAAAGTCAGTGTGACCGCTTTCTGCATTATTCTAACACTGACTTCTACTACAAAGAAGTAATCAACTTAGCAGAAAAGTTAGCTAAAATAGCTCCTGGCGATTTTGAGAAAAAAACCTATTTTGGCAACAGCGGCACCGAAGCCGTTGAAGCGGCAGTAAAACTTGCCAGATGGCACACACGTAAACAATTATTCATAGGCTTCATCAGCGCTTTCCATGGTCGCACGATGGGTTCATTAGCTTTCACCGCCAGCAAACCAACGCAAAGGAGACATTTTTCTCCCTTTATGCCGGGTGTAGCTCATGTTCCTTATCCCTATTGTTACCGTTGCCCTTTCAAACTGGAACAGCCGGACTGTAACTATTGGTGCGCAGATTTTATTGAGGAGCAAGTATTGCAAAAGTATATGCCTCCTGAAGACGTGGCAGCGATTCTTTTTGAACCAATCCAAGGAGAAGGTGGTTATGTGGTTCCTCCTCCAGAGTTTTTCCAAAAGCTCAAGAAAATCGCTGATAAGTATGGTTTACTGCTTATCGACGATGAAGTGCAATCTGGCATAGGCAGAACGGGCAAATGGTTCGCTATTGAACACTGGGGCATTGAACCAGACATAATCTGCAGTGCAAAGGCTCTAGCTTCAGGCTTACCCATCGGCGCAACAATCGCTAAAGCGAAAATTATGGACTGGACTGGCGGTTCGCACGCAAGCACTTTCGGCGGAAACCCCTTATCATGTGCAGCGGCAGCCGCAGTTATAGACGTCATTAAGGAGCAGCAGTTGCTTGATAACGCCAACAAGCAAGGGGCTTATGCGATGAAAAGGTTGGAGGACTTGAAAGAAACCAGCAACATAGTTGGAGATGTACGTGGTAAAGGTCTAATGATTGGTGTCGAGCTTGTTGAGGACAAGGAAACAAGAAAGCCTGCGCCGCAGAAGGCTTATCAGGTTATTTTGCGCTCCTGGAAGCGTGGAGTAGCAGTTGTTACTTGTGGTGCTTCAACGCTTAGGATAGTGCCGCCGCTTACTATACAAACTGACATGCTTGGAGCAGCCTTGGATATTGTTGAAGATACGATTAATGAGGTAGCAAAAGAAACCTAAAGCTATCTTGCCTTCAAGCTTTTCGCTGTTCTACGGGGCTTTCTCTTAAGTTCTGTACCACAAACTTGGCACTCCTTGGATGAGCAGTTGGCAGGGTATTCTCGGTGGCACGCTGGGCAGTATCTTATCCACTCTAAAAGGCGCTTGATACCGAAAGTAGCGAGTGCTAAAAATTCTATTCCTAACTGAGTGGCAACATTCTGGATTGAATAGTCATCAGTAACAATTTGAGGCGTGTAACCTGTTGCTTTCAATTCGAAGGCTAAAGCCAAAAGCTGCATGTCCGTTTCAGACAGTAAATATGAGTCGCCCATTTTACTTGCCGATGCTTTTGCTTTGTTCCAAAATGTTTCTGAAGGCACCTTAACCTTTAATCTTCCACTTTCAATTGCTGTTTCAAATCTAACCCGAGTCATAGAATTCTTTCTTATTTCTTCTTCAACTTTGGGCACGGTTACTTGTTCTTCGCTTAATGAGAAAGGGTCAAAACCTGCCAAAAAAGCGGAAGTGTCTAGGACAATTACTCTTTTACATTGATTATCTGCTTGGCTTTTCATTCTGTTCCCTTAAAAAGCAACCGACTTCTTAACCGGTCATAAAAATCAGTTTCGAATCTTATAAAAGAAGTTACATTTTTGGATCTTGTGACCTTAAGCATTGGCTCTTTAACGCTTACAAGTTTACGGTAGTTTCCATCAATTAAAACAAGCATGTCCTTTGGCCTAATTACGTTGAAGGTAATAGTGGAGTCCGCTGGAAAAACAAGCGAATGGAACACAGTTAACGAACAGATCGGCGTAATAACGAAAGCATCTACTTCTCGGTCTAAAACCGGTCCTCCTGCTGAAAGGGAATAACCAGTAGAACCCGTTTGGGTGGCTACGATTAGGCCGTCTGCTTGGCATTTAAGAATTGGCTTCCCGTTCTTGCATATTTGAGTGTAAAGTATTTTTGATGGTTCGCCAGCAGAAATAACAACGTCATTTAAAGCGTCTGGCATTGATTCTTCGCCTGCTGACACAGCTAGCTTAGCGCATTTTTCTATTTTGTACTCGCCTTTCAAGATTTTTTCTACTGCTTCACAGGCGTTTTTAGGTTCAACTTCTGTTAAGAACCCTCTGACTCCCATGTTAATTGCTAAAATTGGCGGTTCCGGCTTAGGTACCGTGATGCATGTACGTAGTATTGTTCCGTCGCCACCGATTGTTATTATGAAGTCAGTTTTCATTTTTGATAAGGGAACCATCTCTTCCTGCGTGGTGACTTTTCCTGCTAGAGTATCTTCTATGTAAACCTTCAATCCTTTGTTTTTAAGATACTCCGCTAGCTCCTCTGTAAGCTTTAACGCTGGCTTTTTATCGTAGCGGGCGACTAATCCCACGCTTTTGAACACTAATTCCACCGCTCAGTAAATAGCGTGACTTTAATCTATATTAACTTTTTAAGGTGCACTTCTTGTTTATTCACGCTTTGGGCTTTTTTCTGCTTTGTTAGAGGTTGCGTCTCGAGCGTGAATTTAACAGGGGTTTATTACTCAATTTTGAATAAAAATGGGGGATACCCCTTGAAAAATATTGTGCAACAGACTAAGAATCGCCCTCAAAGAAATAACCACCACAATAGACGCCGCAGAGAAAAGTGATCAAGGTAAAAATTCTCGAAGCTTGCGCAAGATTCAGACCCTTTACAATTTTTCTAGGGCTTCCATGATCTTCGCGTAACTCTCAATGCTACATCGCCAACCTGAAGAAACCATATCATTGATAGCTGTCTTTGCCTTAGCTTTTGAAATGAGTCCTTCGTATATAGCCTGCACCAAAACATAACATGAACCTACATAGTCAACGTCATAAACCTTTGCAGTTTTCCTAGCCACTTCGTCATCAATCACGGCAATTCCAGCGTGTTCATGGGCAAGAGCTAAAATCTCGGCATCTGCAAGATGTAGTCCATGGGTCTTCAACAGCATGGCCAAGAACTTCTTGTCTGTAGGTTCGCATACTTTGAAGGCTCCGTTGGTAAATAGCTTGTCTAGAACAATCGCATCGGGAATGCCTTTGTTCTTGCCTGCGTCAACAACCTCTCTCTTGACCAAAGACGATGTAAACTTTTCGCCTTGCAAATCCTCAAAGATTCTGCTACCCACACAATATGTCCATATAAGAGAACGAATCGCACAAACGGGCAAAATCCCAGACGCCCACATTATCACCCCGAAGGGCATAGTTTGCATTGATTCAAAATTTCCTCTCGACAATTACAGGGAAATGCTGGGAGCGTCCGATGACCTGCAAAAACAGACTTTGGAAACAAGCTTCTGCAAAAACGTCGAAACCCACATCAACAAGATCAAAACCGACTACGTCAAACCTGAAGAAGGCACAACACCATTTGCGTTCGGTTTTATTCCCTCAGAAGCCGTCTACCAATACCTAACCGAATGCCACCCAACACTAGTAGCCGACGCCGCAAAAGACGGCGTGCTCCTAGTATCTCCAGCCACCCTCGCAATCAACCTCAACCTACTAACCATGGGTCTCAGAGCCACGGAAATCGCAGAGAACGCCCAACAAATCCAAAACAACCTCACAAAACTCTCCAAATCCCTAGATGAAGTGCAAGAAGCATGGGGCACGCTCTATGGCCACATCACAAAAACGTACAACAAAGCCTCAGAAGTCAACGACAAACAAAACCGACTAAAAACCAACTTCGAACGGATCACAGAGAAAAAAGAAGAAACCTAAAATGGCTCAGGAGAAGAAGAAACACCACTGCGAAGTATGTGGGCGAGAAATAAGCCAAGAAGATTACGATAGTTATGAGGGTATGTGCTGGGAATGCTGGGATGACCAGCTAACTGAAGAATCAGACAGCATGTTCGGAGACCTAATGTAGAGGTAACTTCAAGCTTAGTTTCCAACGAATACCAATATGGCCTGAGATTAAGCAATTAGACGATCAAATATCAATCTAGTAGACAGGAGAAGTAGCCTTCGTAGAGAAGTGGAGGTTAAATAATTCTCGCTTTTCTCCATTCTTCAAGGCATATAACTTTACGGCAAATTCTCCGGAAAACCGAATACTTTGCTGGGTAGGAAAAACCGTCAAACGTGGTAAGCCCTCTGGCGTTTGGTCATCAAAATTCAAAGTAACATCCAACTGACTCTGATGTTGCTCTTGCGGCCTCGAACTGGTCTGCAGTGCACGCGCCTTCTTAGAAACCTCCTTAACGTCTTGCTTCAGAAGCTTGAGCTCTTCATTGAAAGTTAACCCTTCATATCTCCGCTCAAACTCTCGCCCTCTCTCATCTACAATTTCTCTTATTTCCTTGTTAAATTGGCCTTTAACGTAAGATCGTATCTTGTCCCAGTCACGCTTAATGGTCCGAGTAGAAACACCAAGCTCACTAGCGATCTGACTCTGCGTAAACCCCTTCTCAGCCAAAAGCCGCACCTGTCGCCTACGCTCCCTTTCACGCTTATACCGCTCCACACTCTTGGTATAGGCTGAAACCTTGCGATAAGACGCCTCTTTCACGTCAAAATGCCCTGTTTTCTTGCTGAAACACCGTTTTTTCGGGAGTGAACTTCACTAATTTCGCCTATTCCAGGAAAATGATTGTTTTCCAAGCTTATCCCTCACTACAATACCCCTTTTTCCCGCAATTTATCGCAAAAAAGAGACAAAATTACGCCACTTCTAACCATTGCATAAAACACATAATCGGTTGCTAAACATACTTTTAGCCACCTGCACAGAAACGCCAAATCCGCGTATAATTCGCGTAAGTAAGCGCATATTTCCAGCCATGTTCCTTCACAAATTCATAAGGCTCTAACTATTTTCCATCAAGCATAAGCGCTTCTGACTGTTTTTCAAGCCTCTTCTTACACACAATTTAGTGCTTTTTGAAGAATTCGCTTCACAACAGGATCTAAATGCTCGATTCCTTTAGTCAACCCGTTAACTTTACCCACCCTCAGAAGTCGATGAACATAAGCCTTTTAGAAAGCGTAAATGATGATGGAAATTCTAAAAGTTTACCTAGACAATTAAAACTTAATAAATATCTATATATGGCTGTTATTCAGAATGCTTTGAATAGACATAGTACTGTTGGTGAGTGTATGAGCAGACCAGTCGATGTCGGAGAATTACGCGTTGGCGGCTACATGATGATTGAAGGCGAACCCTGCAAAATAGTAGACATTGCAAAGTCAAAGCCTGGAAAACACGGCTCCGCCAAATTCAGAATAGTTGCCATCGGCGTATTTGACGGTCAAAAAAGACAATTCGTCAAACCCGTTGATTTAGGCGCTGAAATTCCACTAATTGATAAAAGACCCGGACAAGTTTTCGCCATCAACCCCACGGGAGTTCAAATAATGGATCTAGAAACCTACGAGTACTTAGATGCTCCATTTCCTGAAGAGGAAGACCTCAAAGCCAAGCTATCCCCCGGCGCAGAAATTGAATACTGGAAAATACTTGGAAGAGTAAAAATCGTCAGAGTAAAATAATCAAGCATTCAAATGCTATATTTTCTCTTCCATTCATCATTTTAAATTTGCTTCTTGCCCTGTATTCAGCTCTGTTTTTCTTGTTAGTGCTTTTTCTGCATGAAAAACAGATAAAACTATGATAAAAAGCATTGAAAAGCAATGAAAAGCAGTGTCCTTAGGTTGTCATTTCTGTGTTTGGCCTAGAAAAAATCGTTATAGCAGGTTTTGTTCTACTTCGTTTTCTGCTTGGAATCAGAGTTAGTTCTGGTCGATTTTCTTACTGCCCATGCAACCGCGCACATGGTCACAACTATCATTGCTACCGCCACTAAAATTAGGCCTACACCGCTGAGCTCCGGCACAGTTGGGCTCGGCGACGCAGAGGTGACCGAGGAATCTGAAATCACCGATACAGTGCCGTGTTCAGAATTGGGTACGAATATCTCTCCTTTGCCATAATCATAAGCTATGCTTTGGGATTGGATTTCTGAGGGTATGTTTGCAACTATAGTGTTGGTGCTATCCGATATCACTGAGATCGAATCATAGTTGACTACGAATATCTCTCCCTTACCAGAATCATATACACAGCCAAAGGGTTGGTCTAATGAAGTTATGTTAGCAACTACAGTGTTGTTGCCATCCAATATCACGGAGACTGAACTGGAATTATAATTAGTTACGAAAATTTCACCCATGCCCGAATCATAAGCTGCACAATATGGGTTATTTCCCACAGTCACGGTTGCAACGACGCTGTTTGTGCTATCCGAAATAATTGAAACCGTATTATCGCCATAATTAATAACAAAGATCTCGCTCTTAGCAGAATCATACACTAGATTATAGGGACTATTTCCCACACTTACAGTTGCAATGACACTGTCAGTACTGTCAGATATCACCGAAACCGTATTGTCAAGTCTATTGGCTACAAAAATTTCCCCTTTTCCAGAATCATAAGCCAAGCCAGAGGGTTGCCCTCCTACGGTTATGTTTGCAACTACAGCATTAGTTCTATCCGATATCACCGAGACCGAATCGTAAGCATAGTTGGCCACGAATACCTCTCCTTTTCCAGAATCATAAACTACATCAAGGGGTAGGCTTCCTACGGGTATGTTTGCAACCATAGTGTTATTACTATCCGATATCACGGAAACCGAACCGTAATCCGCATTGGTTACGAATATCTCTCCCTTATCAGAATCATAAGCCGCGCCATAATAGCCTCCCGGGGTTTCCAAAGTTATTCTGTCAATTACTCCTAGGGCATGGACCCCATCGGCAAGTTGTGCCTGCTTGGCTGCTGGTGCTTGGTAAGAGATAGCTAATGCGACAATTGAAGAAGCGATAAGCATTGCTATCACTATTGAGGCGATTATGATATCTCTTTGTTTTTTTGAGGATTTGGCCAGAATTTACCCCTCTTTTTTTTGCTGCTTTCTTCTTAGGCGAGGAATAAACCTGGGTGTCGTGCGCTTGTATTGGCTGAATTCTTCGCCGTATTTTGCTTGGGCTTCTTTTTCCTCAATCTTTGACAGGCGATAATACAGGATGGCTAGAACTGGCCAGATCGCTGTTGTAATGATTGTCAACCATTGGACGTTTAAGCCGCCGGTTATCATTAGAAATCCGAGGTATTGTGGGTTGCGAATGTACTTGTAGAGTCCAGTGGTCACCAGTTTGCCTTTGGCTTGGAAGATTTGGTACCAGCCGAAGATAACCAAGAGCATGCCTGCGCCGATTATTATTTTTGAGGCGGGAAAGACCCAATAGTGGTATACTATGTAGAACGGTTGTTGCCCCGTCACTTGGGTGAGAAGGAATTCAATGCTGAAGATTTTGTTGTAGCCGAAGATGCCCATGAAAAAGTACATTGTCAACGGTATGCCATACATTTCTGCGAACAGGGCAACGATGAAAGCTACGTAGACACTATTGGGCAACCGGTTGAGTTTCCTTCGGAAGGACGAGAGCAAAAAGAAAACGCTGAAGAGCACAATATTCATGATAACGAATTGCCAATTGTTATAGCCAACCGAGGTAAAAGTGAAGTAGTACATGAAAAACCCGATAACCACGGTAACTAGAGCAACTAGCAAAGCAACTCTAATTTTGCCCTTTGTTTGCTCGGATAATTGTCCTTTTTGCACCCATGACACCTTACCAATAATAAATGTCAACAGGCAACTTTTAGTTCTACACATGGAACACCATGTTCCATAGCTGGAACACTTGATTGCGAAATAGAAGCTGGAATTTTTCAGTTGGTTCTCTGCCTTGTTTTGAGAATCACAACTGTTGCTACCGAGGCGACAATAACGATAATGACCACTATTAAAATAATAACGAATGATGAATTAGACGACTTGACTGGGTTAGTCAACGCGTAAATGTTGCCGTCTAGGGAGCCCAGGTAGACTACGCCGCCGACAACTGCAGGAGACGCCTCAACAAAGCCGTTAGTGCCGTAGCTCCAAAGTTTAGCGCCACTAGTGGCGTTTAACGAGTAAATGTTTCCATCCTCAGAACCCACGTAAACTGCGCCATCGACGACTGCAGCAGACGAATAAACCGTGCCATCAGTGGTATAATTCCAAAGTTTCGCCCCGTTAGTAGCGTTTAACGCGTAAATGTTGTTGTCCAAGGAGCCTATGTATACAACGCCACCCGCAACGGCGGGAGAGGATTTAATAATGTTACGAGCGGCGAAGCCCCAGACTTGTGAGCCGTTAGTTGCATCTAAAGCATAAACGCTACCGTTATCGTAGCCTGTGTAAACGAATCCGCCTATGATTGTAGGCGACGACTCGGTTGGGTAGCCGTTAGTGTAATTCCAGAGTTTGGTGCCGCTAGATGCATTCAACGCATAAGTATTGCCATCAGTAGAGCCTATGTAGACAACACCTGCAACGACAGCGGGAGAGGACCAAATCGGGGCAGAGGTGCCGTAAGTCCATAGCCTTGCGCCGTCAGTGACATTTAAGGCATAAACGTTGTTGTCGTATGAGCCTACGTAGACAACGCCGTTTACAACGGCTGGAGAACAATCAACCTGGTCGCCAGTGGTGAAACTCCACAGCTTGCTACCGCTGGTAGCGTTTAAAGCGTACACTTTGCCGTCAGCTGAGCCCACATAAACGACCCCGCTAGCAACAGCAGGACACGAATAAACCTGACCGCCGGTAGTGTAATTCCACAGCTCTTCTCCACTATTAGCCTTCAACGCATAAATGTTGCCGTTTAAGGAGCCTATGTAAACCACATCGCTCATCACAGCCGGAGACGAGTAAATTTGGCCGCCGATAGTATGGTTCCAGAGCAGCTTGGCAGTTACCACGGGGCTTCCTGTGCCTACGCCGCTGTGAGATGGGTCAGCGCGGAACATTGGCCAATCTGCAGAAGCTTGTTGAGTCGTCGACATGGAAGGGACTGCTGAAAAAATGGATAAGAACAAGATGGCAATAAACATAATCGCTAATGAGCCCTTCAAGGTTTCTTTCCCTTTACAAAGTAAACATTCACCAACTATATTGAAATTTCATTTTTAACACTTTGCGTTTTGCGGCTATAGTCTCTACTAACCAGCAGAATGTTTGCAGAGGCCGGAAAACTTCCACCTAGAGCTAATCCTTAGGTTTCATCCTGAACCGAATTGCTTCAACTAGGAAAAGCGAGGCGGCAACAATAGTGGTAACGATCCAGAACCAAAACGCCTCCTCAATCGGAGCTCCTACAATCAAATGAGGAACCAGGACACCAACTTCAGCGATTAACATGCCTACGAAAATAAAGCCGATGATTATAAAGCTGGGCATTAGCGTCTTTCCAACCCAAACGTAACCTCTCTTGCTCACTTTTTCCTTGACCACGTAATTGTTATACTCATCTTTAACAACCAAGCCTAAATCCATAAGTTTCTGAAGGTTCCTGTACGCGACGCTTGGGCTGCTCAGGTTGGCTCCACGCATAACGTCTCTGGGACCAACAGGCCGCCCAACCTTAACAAGATACATATAAGTTTGGAAAGTTGATGCGTTAAGTTCTTCGCTTGGCTCCAAACTAGCAACATCCTTGAACCATCTAGCATGGTCTGCCTTAAAAACCCAAGCCATAAACGGTAGACAAGGGGATCATTGCTATTTCTCAGCTCCACCATTTCCAACCGAGCTTTTTGAAGCTCAAGTACATTGCTAAGAGAATTATACCCCAGCTTAAAGCAATGCTCGCGATTACAAGTATAAGGTTACTCTGTAAGTAAGTGTAGCATGCCCACGCGCTTAAAACTGTTAAACCAACAAGAAATAAAACAAAAATGCCAGCATGTATTCCTCGTTCTGCATCCAACTCTCTCGCCCCTACAGAATATAGCCTATTTTGTTTTAAGATTTTCCATTAACGTTTATTTTCTAGTTGGAACCTTTTTGCTGATGAAGCCAATGATGCATGAAGAGCCGTCTGAATTGTGAAGATAGCTTAAAATGGGGAAACTGAGGCTTCACAAACGTCTTAAAAAAGAAATTAACCTGTATTATTAGACTTTTATGCTGTAATCTTTATTTAAAAGAATAATAGATGTTTAAGGGCTGGAGACTCTGATGGCATTAGACAGGTTAGGTTCTTCTCTTTACGACGCCTTGAAAAAGGTTTTCAAAGCTTCCGTAGTGGACGAAGCAACAGTGAAGGAACTCGTCCGCGACATACAAAGAGCGTTACTCCAAGCAGATGTTAATGTTCAACTTGTCCTCGAAATATCCAAGCGCATAGAGGAGCGAGCGTTAAAAGAGAAAGTTCCTCCGGGCATTTCAAGACGCGAGCACGTTATAAAAGTCGTTTACGAAGAGTTAACTCACTTTGTAGGTGATAAGCCTGTTCCAATCAAGATGGAGCCTGAAAAAAGGAAAATTATAATGCTTGTTGGAATCCAAGGCTCCGGAAAAACCACTCAGGCAGCAAAACTGGCGAGGTATTTCCAGAAAAGAGGTTTAAAGCCAGCGTTGATTTGCGCTGACACCTATCGTCCTGGCGCGTTCGCTCAGCTTCAGCAACTGGCAAACAGGATAAACATTCCTATTTATGGTGACTTGAAGGCTAAAGACCCAGTTAAAGTTGTCAGGGAAGGCTTAAAGCAGTTCAACGACAAGGACCTGTTAATCGTTGATACGGCGGGCAGGCACAAGGAAGAGAAAAACTTAATCAAGGAAATGAAAGACCTTGAGAAGAACATCAAGCCTGACGAAGTCATAATGGTGATTGACGGCACCATCGGTCAACAAGCACTCATTCAAGCGAAAACATTCCATGAAGCAACACCCATAGGCGCAATCATCGTAACAAAACTCGACGGTTCCTCACGTGGTGGAGGCGCACTGTCAGCAGTTGCAGCAACAGGTGCTCCAATAAAGTTCATTGGTACAGGCGAGAAAATCGAGGATATCGAGCCGTTTATTCCCTCGCGCTTTGTCGGTCGACTCTTAGGCATGGGCGATTTAGAAACGCTCTTGGAGAAGGTGCATGATGCCGAAATTAAGGTTCCGCAGAAGAAAGCAAAGGAAATACTCAGCGGCAAATTCACCCTAACCGACATGTATGAGCAGTTTGAAGCTGTCAAAGGCATGGGGCCCTTCAGGAAAGTGCTCAAGATGTTGCCTGGCATGTCCTATGATGTGCCCGAAGAAATGTTGAATACGGCTGAAGGCCGCTTGGATAAATGGCGAGTAATAATTCAATCCATGACACCTCAAGAAAGGGACAACCCTAAGGTGTTGAACTCTTCTAGGGCAAGACGTGTGGCACGCGGTTCAGGAACAACTGAAAAAGACGTTAAAGAACTTCTAAAGCAGTATGTTATGATGCGTAAAATGCTAAAGATGTTTAAGCGTAAAAAGAAACTGCCTTTCGGTCTTGGCGGAAGGGGAATGCCCGCGACTTTCGGCAGGTAGGCTTCATGAAATGGATGTACTCGAAAAAGCGTTTGAGCTTCTTAGCAAATATCCCCTTTGTGACCATTGTCTTGGTAGACAATTTGCTTTGCTTGGTTACAGCATGGAAAATAACGTTCGAGGTGCAGCATTAAAAATTAGTTTAACCTTGCAAGCCAACGACCTTGCTAAAGAAAAAAACCTTGATGGCATTAAACAGCTTAAAATTTTGGCGGCTAATGGTTTTTCAAGAGAAGCCCAAGAAACCCTAAAACACCTGAAGAAACGCGTTCCTAAAAAAGCATTGGAAGCGAAGTGTTTCATTTGTGAAGGCAAGTTTGAGCTTCTTAACAGCCTAACCGAGAAATCCTTAAGCGCCCTCGAAGGTTATGAGTTTACTACGTACCTTGTGGGAATTGAATTACCAGTTAAGGTTGAGGAACGTGAAGATGAGTTTAAGGCTGCCTTCAACCTTGGCTACGGCGAAAGTATTAAGCATGAATTTGGACGATTGTTTGGCAAAGCCCTTGCCGAACGCACGGGTAAAGAGGTGGATTACTTAAAGCCTGACATTGTTGTAGTAATCAACCCTTTCCTTGAGAAGGTGCGTGTTCAAGTTAACCCTCTTTTTGTCGCCGGTAGGTACCGTAAGCTAGTGCGAGATATTCCGCAGTCAAAATGGTTCTGTTCAAACTGCCGCGGAAAAGGCTGTGAAAAGTGCGGCGGAACCGGTAAACTATATCCAGAATCAGTCGAGGAGCTATCCTCAAAGCCGCTGTTGGAAGCAACTGAGGGCGAAAAAACAGCGTTTCACGCTTCTGGACGCGAAGACATTGATGCTCGGATGCTGGGTACTGGGAGGCCTTTTGTTATTGAGGTTTCTAAGCCAAAAAAGCGGTTTGTTGATTTGAAAGAAATACAAGCCAAAATTAATGCTGATGCCGTGGGGAAGGTTGAGGTTTCGCGGTTACGTTTTACCACTAAAGATGTGGTCAGGCGACTGAAGAAGGGTGAAGGCGCACAGAAGGAGTATCGGCTATTGGCTGAGTTTGAGAACGAGGTTTCCGAGGAGGGTTTGCGAATGTTGGAAGAGACGCTAAGTGGAGCTTCAATAAAGCAGCAGACGCCACTTCGTGTTTTGCATAGGAGGGCGGATTTAATCCGAGAAAGGTACATATATAAGGTTAAAGTTAAGAAGGTGTCGCTTAAGAGGGCTCTTATGGAAATTCGTTGCCAAGGTGGCCTCTATGTTAAAGAATTGGTGTCTGGAGATGAAGGAAGAACAATACCAAACGTTTCGGATTTGCTTGGAAACAGAGCGAAGACGCTTAAGCTTGACGTTCTAAAAGTCATAATGGATGATTAAAAAAAGGTGAACATTGGATGAGAGGTTCAAAAGGATATTACTCGGGGACTCGCAGTCTTCTGAAAAAAGCAACCAGAGAAAAAGGTAAGCCACATATTAGCAAAATACTTCAAGAGTACAAGCCTGGTTCTCAAGTGATTATAAAGATGGATTCTAGCGTACAGAAGAGTATGCCACATAAACGCTTCCACGGTAAAATAGGCACTGTAGTGGCTAAGCGTGGTAGAGGATACGTAGTAAGCGTTCCGCAAGGCAACGCTATTAAAGAAATAATTACTCGCTCAGAACATTTAGAGCCGTATACGGGCAGTTGAGGAAAATGAGCAAGAGAGAAATAAGCGAGAATCGCTTGACAATACCGCAGGTTAAGAAGGTATTAGAGACCATTGGCGAGGAAAATCTAGACCAGTTCCAACGCCGAACTTTAGATTATGTAAAAAAGTTCTCCAAAGTTGACCCTGAAAAGGCGGAAGAGCTCTTGCAAACTCTCGTTAAAGAATACGAAATTGACGAGGCTGAAGCAGTTCAAATTATAAATTGTATGCCTGAAACTGTTGACGAGTTGAGGGTTTTCTTAGCTGGCGGTCGCAAGATTATAGAGACTGCAAAATTACATGCTATTGTCGAGCTTCTGAATGAGAATAGAACTCTGAAGTAGCAGAAAGCGGCTAAGTATTTTTAAGCAGTAAGCGAGAATAGAATAGAGGACGGACTTAGTGACAGTTATGGAAAAACGATATGAAGAGTACGCTTACGTGCTAGATTTCTTGCAGCACGGCAAACCAGGATTCCGCCCGACTGGACGGGCAGGTTACCGAGCGGGAGCTCTAATTCAATGTGTGGGTGAAGAGTTCTTTACTCTTTTGGAGGCTTTGGTGAAGGAGGGCTTAATACTTAAGCCTGGTGACCGCGTGTATGTGGGAAAAGATTCCCGCAAGGAAGTTACGTACATTATAGGCCGTGTTGGCTATGATGAGTTAACAGCTTCAGCGAAAGCGGAACTTCCAAGCGTAATAAACCGTATAGTGTTAAACCGGGAAAAGTGGTTTGTCAACTTCTTCAATACCGCACGAGCAATTACTCCTCGAATGCATGCCTTAGAGCTTATTCCAGGCATCGGAAAAAAGTACATGTGGCAAGTCATTAATGAACGTGAGCGGAAGGCGTTCGAAAGCTTTGATGATTTGCAGAAGCGAACTGATTTGCCTAATCCTGTAAAATTGATCACAAAGCGGGTTATGGAAGAGCTTGAGGGCGACAGCAAGTACCGATTGTTCACGCGGTCACAGTAAGGCATAAAGCGATGAGTCTTGAGGAAACGAAGCAGCTGCTTCGAACCTATCGAATTACCCCGAATAAGCTTTTGGGGCAGAATTTCATGGTTGAACCTTCACTTTACGGCATGCTGTGCGCTTATGCTTCACTTGGTCCTTCAGATGTGGTATTGGATGCTGGTGCAGGCTTCGGTTTTCTAAGTCGTTTCTTGGCTGATAAGTGTAAGGCTGTAGTTGCTGTTGAGAAGGACCCGCAAGTTGCAGAAGTGTTGCGTGAACAAGTCAAAGGCATTGGCAATGTGACTGTAATAGAAGGCGATGTATTGAAGGCAGTGTTGCCTGAGTTTAACAAGGTTATAGCAATTCCTCCTTACTATTTGTCTTCTCGTCTTATAATGTGGCTTTTTGAGCGCAGAATTGATTGTTCAGTACTGATTTTGCAGAAAGAATTTGCCAGTCGTCTTGTAGCGGCTGTAGGCAGTGAGAATTATGGTTGGTTAACGGTTCTGACTTATCAGCATGTAGAGGTTGAGCTTTTGGACTCGGTTCCAAAAGTAATGTTTTATCCTCAATCGGAAGTAGATTCATTAATCGTTCGGCTAAAGCCTTGGAGTCAAAGATCGTTTGAGGTGAAGGATGAAATGTTTTTCAAGCAAATGGTCAAGTGGCTCTTTACTCAGCGTAACAAGAAGTTAGGCAAAGCGCTTGCGCCGTTCATTAGGAGCACTTTGAAGTTAAACAAGCTTGACGCGGAAAAGATAGCTCTCGCCCTGCCATTTCATGAGAGGCGCGTAAGAGAGTTATCACCTAAAGATTTTGGAGCATTAGCAAATGCCATTCCCAGTTAAGAGAGTACACTTTGGCAATTACGTTTTTAATATATGGGAGAATGTTTACGAGCCTGCAGAGGACTCGTTTCTTTTCGCTGAAAACCTTTATGTAGAAAAAGGCGCGCAGGTATTGGATGTGGGTACTGGTTGCGGTATACTTGGCATATTGGCAGCGGAAAAAGCTGGCAACGTGGTTGCGGTTGACTCAAATCCCTATGCTGTACGTTGCGCAAGGGAGAATTCGGCGCTTAATAATGTACGTAGTAAAATGGCTTTCATGCAAGCTGACCTATTAACCGCTTTAAACGAAAAAGCAACGTTTGATTTACTTCTCTTTAATGCACCGTACCTTCCCTCAGCCGAGGATGAAGCGGAATCCTGGATTGGGCGCTCATGGGCAGGAGGCATTAATGGACGGCAAGTTATCGACCGCTTTATCTCCGAAGCCTCACCGCACTTGAAACCTAACAGTCGGATTCTCTTAAT
>Ga0208039_1000566_pt1 | contig 22234 bp, 20 predicted proteins | sample June2015DPH_20_1_2_FD_184722 | JGI IMG/M metagenome (GOLD analysis project Ga0208039, IMG submission 184722) | Peatland microbial communities from SPRUCE experiment site at the Marcell Experimental Forest, Minnesota, USA - June2015DPH_20_150... | ecosystem: Environmental > Terrestrial > Soil >... | reverse complement strand
GGATGCCGGTCACTTCAGCCACTATGGTCTGGCCAGCGTCGCTTCGCTCCGATCGCGACCGGCATCACATCGGAATCACTGACCGGGATCAAATCGGAATCAGTGACCACCTTCATCGGAATCAGCACCGCCTTTCCTCTGATAATAAACCGGGACCTGAGCCGCAACCGCAGCCACGCTTTTCTGTTGTTGTTAAAGGGGGAGTCATTTCTCCTGTTAAGGAGCGATCAATATTTTGGATGGTAACTTCCGTTTCTGGTAAACCAATTCTTTCTCCAGTCGCCGCAATGGCGTATGTGCATTTTACAAACCTTTCGAAAAGTCCATTTTCAATTGATGGGTACACGATCGAATTTGAGGTAAAGCCAGGAAATTGGAAAGCAGAGCCGCTCCTGGACGTTAGACATTCGGAATTATTTAACGTCAAAAACTTCAATTTCAAAAAAGCGCTCGTTTTAGATTTTTCAAACAATAGATTTGATGCTCTAGTAGAACATAAGCTAATAGATGCGAATGAAACGGTAGAAGGATGGGTGTTTTTCGAATGCTGGGAACCTAGCACTGCATGGAGAATGCGAGTGCGAGACGCGGCAGGTTCAGAATCAGTCCAAATGATTTTAAACGGCCCCTTCACAATGGGAATGAACTTTGGAGCCGGTTCTATCCACGTTACTGGACAGCGCAAGGACATCAGCGGTGCTACATTTGACCCAAGAGTGGATTTAACTCAATTACCCAGGTAAATCCGACATGAAGATGGGGCAATGGGTGCCTCGGCCATACGGCGAACTGGCCCGCCCCATGTCGTTCTAAATCATGAGGCCGTCAGTCCATCAGGCGCTCATCACCTTTTGGAACGCCGTCTTGAATTTTTCCATATCCTCACGCGAGCCTACGGTGACGCGCACACAGGTTGGCCAGATCGGCCAGACTCGCCCGATGTAGACCTTCTCCGCAGCCATGGCTTGTACAACTTCCTGGCCGGGACGCTTCACATCCACCATGAACATGTTGGCTACCGAAGGGATAAAGGAATAGTTCTTCCTGCTCATCCAATCGAAGACATCGTTTCGGATGTCGGCGACAATCTTACGGCGCTCGGGGACGAGGTTCTTGACCGCCAGGCTGGCTGAGGCGCCCACCATGGCAGTGACGGGCATGGAGGGTGGACCGTAGTCTTTCAGCTTGGTGATCAAGTCGGGACGGCCCAGGGCCACTCCGGCACGCAAGCCTGCCATGCCGTAGATTTTCGAGAAGGTGCGCAGGATGATCACATCCTTGTCCGCGCCGACCAAGCCGGTGGCGAACGGTTCTTCGCTCCAATGAATGTAAGCTTCGTCGATCATGACCACGGCGCCTGTGGGCTTGTTAGCCACCAGCCATTCGATGTCCGTCTTGGGGGTGATGGTTCCTGTGGGATTGTTTGGGTTGCAAACATAGATGAGTCCGGCGTCCGGCGAAGCCGCAGCCATGGCTTTCAAGTCGTGCGAGTAGTCCGGGCGCAAGGGAACATGGATGACCGGCGCGCCGATGAACTTCGCCGCACGCTCAGGGGCCTCGTAACTTGGATCGGCGATCACCAGCGGCTTGGTCGGAGAGGTGTAGGCAAGCACGGCGCGATGCAGAGGATCGCTCGAGCCTGGAAACGCTATAGCGTAGGAAGGCTTCAGGCCCATCTGCTCAGCCAGGGTCTGAGCCATTTTAAAGCCCTCGTCGTACATATACCGGCCGCACTTCTGTACCACGCGGTGAATTGCCTCGGCAGCCTCCGGACACGGACCCATGGGATTCTCGTTGGCGTTCAGTTTCACAGCGTCCGGCGGCAATGGGCCAAGGTCGGACAATTGCGCCAGCGCAGGTTCGTTGTAAAAGGGGAGCGCGGCTGCCGCACCGAGCAGCAATGAAATACGCGTAAAGTCGCGGCGGGAGAAGCCTCGCCGCAGGAAGTCGCGTTGCTGTTCGTCGCGAATAGAAGCTATCATCTGTGCGCCTCCTCAAAGCCGCCGGGGCCGGCTCAAGGTACCTCCATCCGGGCTACTCCTGGAATCGTGCCTTATCCGGCTCACAACACCCTTCTGCCACTGTTGCCCGTGCAATATCACAAATGATAACCCGGAGATGCTGCGGCTTCAAGCCAGAATCTGCGAGGTCCCTGCAAAGACACGGACGCGGCTGCCAAGGCTGCTTAGGAAGAGGCGAGGAAGAAGGCTGAAGAGACGAAGGAGACACGGTCGGCGAATCCCTGGTGCTGACGAGTGCGGACTTCGGCGGGGCGTGCATCACAGTAAGGATGGGCAGGTCGGTTTCTGATTGAACTGTCCCGGCGTGCGCGGGGGGCGGGCGCCGATTCCGGATACCGGTTGTGGTCTCTTCCAACATGATCATGGACGGACACAACTGCTTCTGGCTGATGCAGTATCCACACGAAATGCTGGCGGGCGGCTGCATGTGGGCCGTGCACCTGCCGCCGGCTATCCCTCCCGCCGGCGCTCGGGGAGGTCCTCCGGCGGCTTCGGAGCGCAAGCGGTTTCTTGGAATGCCGGAAGACTGGCGTCTGTTCATCCTCAAACTAGTTCAGCATCCGGAACTGCTTCCGCAAGTGTGCGCAGACATAGAGGCACAGATGTGGAAGCGATATCGACATTGGTAAGTTCGCGATTCGCCGAAGCGGGGAGAAGGCGCGAGTTGAGAGTCGAAGCTGCTGGACGGCTGGCAGGAGAAGCCAGCAGTCTCACCTGAAACCGTTGGGGTAAACATTGACAACGAGAGAGAATCAATGCTAGGTTTCTGAGATTAGAGCGACGGAGAGGTGGCCGAGTGGCTTAAGGCGGCGGTTTGCTAAACCGTTGTACGGTCAAAAGCTGTACCCAGGGTTCAAATCCCTGCCTCTCCGCCACGTACCGTACGGTGCGTGGCTCCGCCAGACTTTCAATCAGTTGAGTCTAAGGGTTAAATCCAAATCACCCGTTGATTACATGGAGACGATGAAAATGCGCAGGCTGCTTGGCGTTGCCGCAATACTCCTTATCACTTTGTCTGCTGCTCCACTCGCTGCCCAAAAGTGCCAGCCGGATGACGAGCCGTGCCGGAAGGCCGAGGAACTCCGGGATTACATTAAGGCGAATTACACCAAGAGCGAATACATGGCGCCGATGCGCGATGGCGTTCGCCTCTTTGTGTCCGTTTACGCGCCTAAAGACGCTTCGAAGCCATACCCCATCTGGATGCTTCGCACCCCCTATACGGTGGGGCCCTACGGCGTGGACAACTATCGCGGCTCCCTCGGCCCCTCGGAGTTTTTCGTGCACGAAGGTTACATCTTTGCCTACTGCGATGTGCGCGGGCGCGGCAAATCCGAAGGCACCTTCGAGCATGTCCGGCCGTACATTCCCGACAAGACCGCGAAGAACCAGGTTGACGAAGCCAGCGACACTTACGATACGATCGAGTTCCTTTTGAAAACCATCCCGAACCACAACGGCCGGGTGGGCATCTCCGGCACATCCTATCCCGGCTTCTACGCCACCATGGCGGCGCTGAGCGGGCATCCGGCGCTGAAGGCAGTGTCGCCACAGGCCCCGGTCACCGAATGGTTCATCGGTGACGATTTTCGGCACAATGGCACGCTCTTTCTGGCACACGCGTTTGGTTTCTTTTCTTCCTTTGGACGCCCGCAGCCGGGAGAAAACGAAGTGCCCGGCCCCCGCTTCAATTACGCTACCCCAGACGGCTACGATTTCTTCCTGCGCATGGGGCCGCTGGGCAATGCTGACCAGAAGTTTTTCAAGGGCCAGATCGAATGGTGGCGAGATCTCGTCTCGCACGACACCTACACGGACTTTTGGAAGGCCCGCGACCCGCTCCCGTACTTGAAGAACATTAAGGCCGCCGTCATGACGGTGGGTGGCTGGTTCGACGCCGAAGACGTGTATGGGCCGCCCCACACCTATGAAGCCATCCGCAACCAGAGCCCTGGCACGGTAAACATTCTGGTCGAAGGTCCCTGGTCGCACGGGCAGTGGAACCGTGACTCCGGCGAGTATCTCGGCGACGTGCGCTTCTATCAGAAGACGGGCCAGTACTTCCGCGAGCACATCGAGTTTCCGTTTTTCCAGCACTTTCTGAAAGACAAAGGGGAGGAGAAGCTTCCGGGCGCCTACGTTTTTGAAACCGGGCGCAACGAGTGGTTTAAGCTCGATAGCTGGCCGCCCAAGAATGTCGTGAAGAAGACGTTCTACTTCCAGAGCGCGGGCAAGCTTTCGTCTGAGCGCCCCTCGGCGTCCGGCGAGGAGTTTGACGAGTACGTCAGCGACCCGGCCAAGCCGGTTCCGCACATCTCCTGGACCAGCACCCAGATGACCTACGAATACATGACGGGCGACCAGCGCTTCGCCTCTTCCCGTACGGATGTGTTGGTCTACCAGACTGAGCCGCTCGAAGAAGAGGTAAATGTCGCCGGGCCGGTGACCGCCTCACTGTACGTCTCCACCACCGGCACGGACTCCGACTGGGTCGTCAAGCTCATCGATGTTTATCCCGGGAATTATCCGGACCCTGACCCGAACCCGAAAGGCGTGCGCATGGGCGGCTACCAGCAGCTTGTTCGTGGAGAGCCCTTTCGCGGGAAATTCCGAAAGAGTTTTGAGAACCCGGTGCCTTTTGAGCCCGGCAAGCCGGATAAAGTGGAATACCAGCTTCCGGGGGTTTTTCACAGCTTCCGCCGTGGCCACCGTATCATGGTGCAAGTGCAAAGCTCGTGGTTCCCGCTGGTGGACCGCAACCCGCAGAAATTCATGAAAATTGATGAGGCGCGGCCCTCCGACTTTCAAAAGGCTACCCAAAGGGTGTACCGGTCGGGGAAGCTGGCATCGGGCATCACGCTGGATGTCCTGCCGCTAGGCGCCGACTTCGGTTATTGAGGCCCGCGGCTCTGAAGGAAAGCTTGTCTGATGCCTGGAGAGGTCAAACTCGAATCTCGTCTAGCCCCCCTCGTACTGGCCCTTCCGCCGCCGCCTTTCGACTCGCAAATGCCGGTTCGATTCCGAATAAAAGGTGGGTTTTTGGCCCCCTTTTTGGGTTCGATTTGAGTTCGTTTGCACTCAAAAACCAGTTCGTTTTCAGCGTTTTAAAATGCTAAGTCCTTTGTTTGCACTAGATCGGTAGGTTCGTTTCGTCTAAAAAACATCTTTTTACCGTTTCCGCGCCTTTTCCCCCTTTCGGGGTCCCTTTTGCCTGTCGTTGCCGCCGCCGGTTGCCGGCGCTCTCTTGCGGCAACTCTCATAGGCTACAACGAGTGGGCGGGCGTGTCAAGAGAAAAGTACAGGAGACAAAAAGGCAGGCGTCGTGTGAACGATGACGTGCGGCTCCGCCCAATTGGTTTAATGCAGTTGCCAGACAAAAGCCGCCGGCTGGCGCAGAGCGAAGCTCTGCGTTTCAATTCGCCATGCGGTATACTGCCGTTGTCGTGCCCGTCTCGCAACGCCATTTCGCGCCCGGCCAGTTACAGTTTATCACCTCCAGCGTCTACCGCCGCATGAAGCTGTTTGACAGTCCCCGGCTACGCGGCGAGTTCGTCGAGGTGCTACGGCAACTCCGGCAGGAGGCGGGCTTTCTCCTCATTGGCTGGGTTCTGATGCCGGAACACTTTCACTTACTGATCAAGCCCGAGCCCGCGGAGAGCACCAGTGGCATCATGAGGGAGCTAAAGAAGCGCAGCGCACAAGAGATTATCTCGATCTTGTGTGAAAATCAGCGGCATGCCTGGTGCCGCAAGATGCTGAACGGCTTGCGTCTGCCCCCCACCGTTCACTGCGACTCTTACTATCGTGTCTGGCAGCGGCGTTTCTACCCTTACGGCGTCTATAGCGAGAAGTAACGCCTTGAGAAGCTCGACTATATGCACAACAATCCGGTCAAGAGAGGCTTGGTGCGGTCACCAGAACAGTGGCCCTGGTCGAGCTACAGGTATTATTATCTCAACGATTCCTCCCTTTTGAGTATGGACGCCCTCGTCTGAGCTGCGTCGAAACGCAGAGCTTCGCTCTGCGCCAGCCACGTACCTGACACCTTTTCAGTCCCCCCTATATTGTGGATTCGCCTGGTTTTCGTGTTATATTATTCCGAACTGGAGGGTTTTATGCTTGTCGTCCGGCAAGGTCAAACGCTCTACAACATCCCGACCGACCAGATTGATCCAATGTGGTGGCAGGCACCACCAACTCAGCAGATTCAGTTTCAACAGCCCACGGTTGGTAAAGTCATCACCGATGTTCTTGGCGCGGTGGCAGTCGTAGGGTTGGGTTTCGCGGCGGGAGCTGCTATAGGTGAGCTATTATTCGGACAGCAAGAGCGTGTGCTCCATTGCTCCGATTGCGGTCGGTCCGGGCATAAGGCGCGGAAGTGTCCTGTCACTGGACAGCGAGTCGCCCTGCGGAAAGAAAAAACGGGCAATTGCGGTTGTTGTGGTCGGCGGTTCCGCTCCACACAATTACACCACTATGCCGGGCGAGGTCTGGAACGGGGCAAAGAGATGTGCCTTCCCTGCCACTTGCAGTGCGGTCATGATGGCAATTGGAAGCTCGGCCCTTTCAACCCGCGGTATTGCCGTTTGGACACATAAGACCGTGCGCGACTTGCGGCGCGCCTGGTTCGGAAATGATTTGGGCAAATGAAGCCGGTATTCAATCCAGGTCAATTTTGTGTAGTGCTGGCAGGCTGTGAATGATCCTGTTGACTTTCTCTTCTGACGGATTCTGTTCGAGGGGCTTAATGACCTCGAAGACATGATCCCTTTCTACGATCAGCAGTCCGTACCCTCCCTGTTTTAATTTCCGGTCCAGCAACGTTGCATCCCAGCGGTTGACATTGCGGTTCTCCGCATTTCGTTCGAGATAGTCGGCCGCGAAGGCGGGAGTGCATGCGAGATAGACCGCTTGCGCGTACTCTGCAAATGTTGCCATCTGATCCGGGCCGCGCCGGAATTGTTCGTCGCTGTTCTTGAGTTCGATAGCCGTCAGACGGTTCTTGTTGTTATAGCCCAGAACATCGATGCGGCGGCGGCCAAGCGGGATTTCCATGTAGGGTATCTCGCCTCCGGCTTGAAGCCATCGGGCGACGGGACGGAGAAGATCCTCTTCACGGGCGACATCGCAAAACTTGTCCCTGACAACGCGTTCACTGAGATGGACGCCGCGCATCCGCCAGATAGATGCCGCGAGGATTTCCTGTGGGTTCGTTTCATACCAGAAAGATGTTGGGGTCTGGCGGAAGTGATCGATTTGCCCTTCGATTGCAGCCTTTTTCTCGTTCTCCGCCATGTCGTTATGGGTGGCGGTAGTTCCTGGAACCTGAAGCTGCTCCATCAAGCCGGAAATGACTATGGGGTCTGAGTAGTATTCCATTAGCTTGCTGGCGCGGATATAGCAGTAACGGGTATCGTCCGGTGCAAGTTTTATTTGCGGCGCGGTGGCTATGGAGGCGGGTTCATCCGCCGGAGACGGGGGTATAAATTGTGGGTTGCGGAGCTTCGCACGCAACTTCGACAGTAGTGCAGCGGCGTTCGGGTCGTTTCCGGTTGCAAGCTTCTTAGATTTGCCGGCGCGCGTAAAGATGATTTCTATTGAATCGTCATTCTGGTTGATGGCGGTAATGTGGCGGAAGTAAAATTCCTCCGCCGTGGTCGCCAATTGAATCTGGCGCGTTGCGAGGTCGAAAGAGGACGCCAAACATATTGCGAAGAAAGCATCCGAAACATACACGCAGGTGAAGTTATATAAAGATGGGGGCAGAAGGAGTTGGGAGAAGGAAGACGGAATCACTAGGATGGTATGGTCTGAGGTATCGAATGGGATGCCAACTCGTTCGGCTCCCGCTCTGACAATGGCGTCCTTGGCGCTGTCGAGAATGCCCCGCGAGTCTTGCTTGACTCGTTGAATTGCATAGAGGTAGACGGCCAAGGGGATAATGGCAAAAAGAAGTCCGGCGCTGGACTGCGTCATGATAGCGCCGGTGATGGCGAAAATGACGGCGAGAATAAAGAGGGGACGGCGATTCCATCCTAGATACCAAAGCATCCGGGACGACAGGTCGAGGCCCGTATCAATGTGAATAGGTTGTGTGGGCATATCTAAAAGGTAAAAGTATCACTCTTCACAACAGATTGGATCAAGAAAAAAGTGAAGATCATGCTGCTGGTCTCGTCAATTCGCGTTGCGGGGGAATGGGAACGGATCGAAGGAAAAGGTACCTGACACCTTTTCCCTCTTCACCTTTTCCTTGACACCTTTTCCTTTTGACACCTTTTCCTTTCACCTTTTCCTTTTTGCTCCCTAAGAAGATAGATGAGCGAAGCCAGATGCGTATAGCGTCGAAGGTAGGTTTCTTTTTTCATGGTGCCGCCAGTGTACCCACAATCTCCCGTCATTTGGCGGCTTGGTATTCTGTGAGTGATCCCGTGGGTTAGAATAGCCGCATCAATGCCCTACGGCTGGTGTGGGCCGGTAGACGGCTTGCCCTCAAATCGAATGCTGGATGCGCCCTTTCCGAGGTTGCAATCCTCACAGGCAGTAACAAGGTTCTCCAAATCGTCCGTGCCACCGTCCTTGACCGATACTTTGTGATCCGCGTGGAGAGTCACTTCGGGTGGCTTCCTTCCGCAGTACATGCAGGTGTGCTTGTCACGCTCAAGTACCTGCCAACGCTTCCTCGGGCTTACATCCCCCGGTCGTGCGGGTTTCGCGGGCTTGCCCTTGGCGAACGGGGCATGAATCGAATACTCTCGGCATTCCGTGTAGTGGCACGGTGTTATCCACTGCCATCGGGCGTCGTGTTGGTCAAGAGTGCCCTTGCGTTCGTGATACGTATAAAGGGTTTCGCGGTCAATGTCGTCAATGTACTCATGCAGGAAGGACGCGAAAAGACCGAACCTGTCGAAAGAGACTTCGGGACAAAAGTGATCTATCGACTTCTCGTCAGCTACGGGTTCCTCTTCCGCAACGACCGGAACAAACATTTTCCACTTTCGTTCGAGTTCAGCGTTTCGTTCTGGCGAAATTGAAGTGAATTGCCGATTTCTTCCAAGTGCGTCGAGGCTTAGCCAATAGCGCGGACATAATGCAGCGTCGGCGATTGGGCACCTCGGTGAAAGACCCTTCCTTTTGCTTTCGGCTGTATACCAAGCAAAGTCGGGCTTGTCGGGGGAATCTTTGGAAGCCATGAGACAGGAATATACCACGGCTAGAACAGCCGCATCAACGCCGCTTGACCGGCCTTCGCTGCCTGAGGGAGAAACGGTGTCAGACCGTTTTCGTCCACAAGGAATCACTTCGTGCCTCCGTGTCTCTGCGGTTCCTTTTTCTTTCGAACCACCGAGGCGCTAAGGCACAGGTCGCGAAGCCCCTTTGGAATCGCCCCGATGCATCGGGGCGCCGCCGCGAAGAGCCACGGTCAGGAGCGGGTAGCGCAGAGTCTCGCTGTTCAGAGACTCTGCGGTTCTTAATATCGGATAACAACCATATGAGTGTTATTAATATCATAACATGGATCGGCGGCGCGGAAAAGCCGCAGAGTCTCAAAGGCGGAGACTCTGCGCTACCTGCTCCTCTTCTAGCCTCTTTAACCATTCGGGCTTACCGACCATAATCTCACCCCCTACGGCAAAAAAGAACCGCATAGAGAACTTGGTCCTTACCCCACTCTGCATCATTGCGGGCTTTTTCATTTTCAGGATACCACAGGCATCAAAGCGAAAAGCCATCAAAAAAATTCAAACTAGGACACTACCCGCCGTTTCTCGCGGTTGACATGCTTATCGGCAATATGCAAGAATTCAGGGTTTTGCTGGGCTCAGAGAGAGGCTTTCCCGTAAGCATCGACGGAAATGGCTGACGAACAAAAGGCGCCGCCCAAGGCGGCCAATGGAGGCGAGGTACAAAAGCCCACACCGGGAGCTAGTGGGGCAACTCCCCCGGTCCGGGCCGAGGCCGCTGGAGCTCCCAATTCACCTCCGTCATCGGCGGGTAGTCCCCCATCGGGAACCTCGGGAACTCCCACTCTGCCCAAACCTGCCGGCGCTGCGCCAGCGAAGCCTCCAGCGGCAGCCAAACCCCCCGTAAAACCTGAGCCCTGGTCAAGCCCACTTCTTGACGTGCTCCAGAAGAGGTTTCCAGGCATCATCAGCGAGGCAGTCACTTTCCGAAAGATGCCGTGCATTACCGTGGCCAAGGAATCTTTGCCGGCGATCTGCCAGTTTCTGAAAGGCGAAGAAGGCGGAGCCTACACCTTGCTCACAGATCATACGGCGGTGGATTATCCCAAACGGGAGAAGCGTTTCGATATCATCTACCACATTTATTCTTTCAAAGGTAATGACCGGTTGCGCCTGAAGATTGTTATTGGTGAGGGCGAAACGGTTCCCTCAGTGGTAAGCATTTGGCTCACGGCAAACTGGCTGGAGCGCGAAGTCTACGACATGTTTGGGGTGGTTTACGACGGCCATCCGGATTTGAAGCGGATCCTTCTTCCCGATGGGTGGACTGGCCATCCTCTGCGCAAGGATTACGACATCCTGCGCCAGGATGATGCCTGGGTAAAGTCAAACCTGGGAATCGAGAGCGGACAGTAAGCGATGCCCGAAACTACTTTTCTCGACGCTAGTGAACTGCTCATCAACATGGGGCCGCAGCACCCGGCCACGCATGGAGTTTTGCGCGTCAAACTGAAGCTGGATGGTGAAAGGGTGTTGGGCTCGGAATGCGTCATCGGTTACCTGCACCGGGGGGTGGAGAAAATTGCCGAGAACAGGACCTACGCGCAGTTCGCACCTTACACGGACCGCATGGATTACGTCGCTGCGGTCACCAACGGCATGGGCTATGTCGAAGCAGTCGAGAAGCTACTGGGAGTTGAGATTCCGCCACGCGCCCAATACACGCGCATGATCCTGGCCGAACTACAGCGCATTGCCAGCCACTTGTTGTGGCTGGGGACGCATGCGCTTGACCTGGGCGCTATGACGCCCGTCTTCTACACCTTCCGGGAGCGGGAAGAAATCCTGAAAATCTTTGAGAAATACTGCGGGGCACGGCTGACCACCCATGCCTTTCGCATCGGCGGATTGCAGTACGACCTGTACGATGGATTCGAACAAGAATGCCTGAAGTTCTGCGATTACCTACCGCCCAAGATCGATGAATATGAGCAGTTGCTCACCAAGAATCGCATCTGGATAAACAGAACCAGGGGTGTGGGTGTCCTGAGCGCCGAAGATGCCGTCGCCTATGGAGTGACCGGGCCAGTACTCCGGGGCTCGGGGGTGAAGTGGGACATACGCAAGGCGCAGCCTTATGAGGCCTACGACAAAGTGGAATTCGAGGTGCCCACCGGCGCGCACGGCGATACCTACGATCGGTACATAGTTCGCATCCAGGAAATGCGTCAGTGCGTGCGCATTATCCGCCAGTGCGTGGAACGTCTTGCTCCCGGACCTATATTCGGGAAAGTCGGCAAGGTGATTAAGCCGCCGGTCGGTGAGGTGTATCATTCTATCGAAGCGCCGAAGGGCGAACTTGGATATTTCGTGGTCAGTGACGGAAGTACGAACCCCTACCGTGTGCGGGTTCGGCCGCCGTCCTTTGTAAACTTGCAGGCTCTGGACATCATGATACGCGGCCACCTCGTCGCGGACGTGGTGGCGGTGATCGGAACGTTGGATATCGTGCTCGGCGAAGTAGATCGGTAATGCAAGTGACAAGTGATGAAGAAGGATTCAGGAGTCAGGATTCAGGATTCAGGGGTCAGAATATAGGGGTGAGTATCTGCAGCCCCCGCGCCGCTTACTCCTGACATCTGAAACGCGGCAGTTGCTTTTCTGAATCCTGACTCCTGACTCCTGAATCCTGAATCCTCGCTTGTCACTCGGCACTTGTCACTGCACTAAGGCTATGGCCCAAAACGCAATTGACTTTTTCCAAGCCCATCCGTTCATCTTGGCGGTCATCAAGATCCTGATTGTGCTCCTCGTGCTTTCGGGGATCGTTGCCTACCTCGTCTACATGGAGCGCAAAGTCCTTTCTTTCATGCAGGCGAGGCTGGGCCCCATGCGGGTCGGCCCCTGGGGGCTGCTCCAACCCGTTGCCGATGGCATTAAACTCCTCCTCAAGGAAGATATTATTCCGGCAGGAGTGGACAAGTTCGTCTTCTTGCTGGCCCCGGTGATAAGCGTGACGGCAGCCTTCGCCGTCTTCTCCGTCATCCCATTTGCCGGAAACTTTTACATCAGCGACATCAATATTGGTCTCCTCTTCATCCTGGGTGTGTCCTCCTTGGGGATTTTCGGCATCATCCTGGGCGGTTGGTCATCGAACAGCCATTACCCGCTCCTCGGAGCGCTGCGGTCTGGAGCACAATTGGTGAGCTACGAAGTGGCTGCGAGCATGGCGTTGGTGGGCGTGCTGCTGATTTCGAATTCTCTCAGCATGGTGGAGATCGTGAATCGCCAGCAGCAAATGGGGGTGTGGAACATCTTTCTCCAGCCGGTGGCATTTTTCATTTATTTGATTGCTTCGGTGGCTGAAACGAATCGCAATCCATTTGATCTGCCGGAGGCGGAGTCGGAACTCACCGCAGGTTTCCACACGGAGTATAGCGGTTTCCGCTTCGCGCTTTACTTCCTCGCCGAATACACCAATATGGTTGTGGTTTCCTGCGTCGCCGTTACTATGTTCCTGGGGGGCTGGCTGAGACCGTTTGTGAACATTCGGGCGGTGGATTTCTTGAGGTTTGCGCCTGTCGTGGCATTTCTCGGCGCGGCAGCGTTCATACTTTGGCTGGGGCTGAAGAGTCTGGTCCCGTTGGAGCGATATTTCTTCGTCGCTCTGGCCGCGGCTTGCGTGGTGCTGGCCGGCATTGTGGCAATCCCTGTGGTGTTGAATGCCATTCAGGGGATTTTTTGGTTTTCGACAAAGGTCCTGGTTCTTCTTTATGCGTTCATCTGGTATCGCGCGACCTTCCCGCGATACCGCTATGACCAGCTCATGAACGTTGGCTGGCACTGGATGATTCCGATAGGTTTGGGGAACGTCATTGTGACCGCGGTGGTCCGATACTTTGTGATTTTCCATTCGCCGAGCACACCGGCCGCTGGGTTGGGCGGATAACGCCGATGGGATTGACTGATCTTGTTCGTCGCGTATTCCTGGTTGACCTCGTTAAGGGCCTGAGGCTGACGTTTTCCTATCAGCGCCCCAGCGCCACCTGCACTGAACAGTATCCGCTGGAGCGCCCGGTGGTCGCAGAACGCTACCGGGGCGCCCCGCGCCTGAACAACCACCCGGAAACCGGCGAGACACTCTGCATCGCCTGCAACCTCTGCTCGCTGGCTTGCCCGGAGAACCTGATTGTGGTGGGATGGGCGCGGACCGAGGACCGCAAGAAGCGATTGACGACCTTCACCTATGACCTTTCGCGCTGCATGTTTTGTGGCTTATGCGAGGACGCTTGCCCCGTGGACGCGCTGGAACTGACCCAGGACTTTGAGATAGCCCACTATTCCCGCGAAGGAATGATTTGGGATCGGCAGGCGCTGGAGGAGGGACCGCAGCCCACGCGGTATACACGGTAAGAAGGCAGAAACCAGAAAGTAGAAAGCAGAAAGTAGAAAGCAGAAAGCAGAAACTAGAAGACAGGAGTCAGAAGAGAGCAGTCGATGACAATGATCAGCCAGGAGTCGCGTGGCGGTTCTGATTTCTAATTTCTAATTTCTGATTTGTCCAAACCCATGCTTCCTTTGATTGCATTCGGAATCCTCTCGGTGCTTGCTTTGGCCTCCGGCATAATGGTGATTACCCGCCGGAATGCCATCCATAGCGTTATTTGGCTGATCGTGACGCTGTTCGCGGTGGGGGGGATCTTCCTGCTGCAACACGCAGAGTTCCTTTTTGCGGTGCAGATCATTCTTTATGTAGGCGGCATCATGGTGCTGTTCCTGTTTGTCGTCATGCTGGTCAACATTGATGTAGCGTTGAAGCAGGCTCAGTTCAGCCGTCAGTGGCAGCTTGGATTATTCACCGCCGTCTTAGTGTTCGCACAGCTTGCTTACATGATTTACAAGATAGGGGCCGGTTTGAGCCTGCCGACCCAGCCTCCCGGTCCGGAGCCGGCGCACAATACCCAGGCGATAGGTCAGGCCCTTTACCAAACCTACATGTTGCCTGTCGAAATTGCTTCGCTCCTGTTACTTGTGGCCATGGTAGGTGCAGTGATCATGGCCAAAAGGAAGTTCGAATGATCCCGACTGCATATTACATCTTGCTGGGCAGCGGCCTTTTCACTATTGGGGTGATTGGCGTGTTGACGCGGCGCAACGTGCTCATAATCCTTATGTCCATCGAACTGATCTTGAACGCCGTCAACATCAACCTGGTGGCGCTTTCCCAGTACTTCCGCTCCGTGGACGGGCAGGTGTTCGCGATTTTCGTGATTACAGATGCGGCCGCGGAAGCGGCGGTTGGCTTGGGTTTGATTATTGCCCTCTTCCGCAACAAGGAAACGGTGAACGCGGACGAGATTGATCTACTGAAGTGGTGAGTCAAGTGTGAAGTGTAAAGTGTAAAGGGTAAAGGCTGAAGGCGAATGAGCAAAGATCCTCCAGACGTTATTAAGGCATGCCACCGATCGACGTTAATTAGGCACCTTTGAATCGACGGAGGAAATCATAATGGATATCCAGGGAAAAATCGTTCTCGTCACCGGCGCATCAGGTGGCGTTGGTGCCGCAATAGCCAAGGCAATGGCGCTGGCGGAGGCTGCTGAGGTTCTGTTGCTGGCCCGCAGTGAAAATGCGTTGAATAAGGTCGCTGCCGGAATCATGGCATCAGGCGGCAAGGCTCGTGTCTATCCGGTTGACTTATCTGATCCAAATCAAACGTTGCTCATCGCACATCGCATATTGGATGAAACTGGCGTTCCGGACATCCTTGTCAATAACGCCGGCAGCGGCCAATGGAAGTTTCTGGAAGACACGACTCCAAAGGAAATTCATGACATGATGGCGCTACCATATTTTGCCGCTGCCTGGCTCACCCGGGCTTTCCTGCCAGCCATGCGCCAGCGCGGTAGCGGACACATAGTGAACATCAGCTCGATTGCTTCGCGCTTCGTCTGGCCAGGCGCTACCGCCTATACTGCGGCACGATGGGCGATACGCGGGTTTACTGAAGCGTTGCGTGCCGATCTTTACGATAGCGGTATTGGCGTGTCCTTATACGAAAGTGGCGAAATCGAGTCGCCTTATTGGCTGCACAACCCCGGCAGCCGGGAACGGTTGCCGAAAATCGGAAAAATGATTCCGGTGCTGAAACCCGAGCAGGTGGGAGAGGCGATTGTAGCCGGTGTGCGTAGCAACAAGCGACTTATCGTCATCCCCCTCATGCTGAAAGCGATCTACCTGCAGCACTTCCTGTTTCCTTGGGTGGTGCAATGGCTGATGACGGTGACCGGCTACCGACCTGCTCGCAAATACGAGCAGACACTCCCCCACAATAGGAATCAATCTCCGTGATCGATCACTCTGATATGTGCAAAATTCAAGATTTTCGCAATTAATGCTGGAGCAGGTTTGAAGCGTAAAGGGTGAAGTGTAAAGGTGAAGGCTGAAGAGGAATGAGCAAAGATCCTCCAGACATCCGGAGACGCTCATATGGCTACTCGCTGCGAGCAATCAAGCTTTATCAAACCTTGCAGCAGGGCAAGGACGGGGCGGGTTGGGTGCTGGGCAAACAATACCTGCGCGCCGCAACGTCGATCGGAGCGAATGTGGAAGAGGCACAGTCGGCGGAGAGCCGGCCGGATTTTGTCCACAAGTACGGAATCGCTCAGAAGGAAGCAAGGGAGAGCCTTTACTGGCTCAGGCTGCTGGCCGAGTCCGGGATCGTTCCGTCGCAGCGTTTGAGGCCATTGATGAAAGAAACTGAAGAATTGTTCGCCGTAATAACGGGGATCATCCTCAGCACCAAGAGCAGAAGTTTGAAGTGTAAAGGGTAAAGGCTGAAGAAGTAATGAGCACTAACCTTGAAGTGTAGAGGTTAAGGGGTAAAGGCTGAAGAAGAACGAGCACAGATCCTGGAGACGGTCGTATGAATACACGCTGCGAGAATCTACCCTCTACCTTTTACCCTTTACCCTTTAGCCTTTAACGTTTTGACATGCTTAGATACATCTGGCTCATACCGTTGTTGCCCGCGCTTGGAGCGCTGACCCAGCTCCTTTGGGGACGCAAATTGTCGAACAAAGGCGTCTCGGCCGTGTCCGTCGGGCTGCCGGGCGTTTCGTTCTTTTGGGCCCTGGGATGTTTCCTGGAATTTCTTAAACTGCCGGGAGATGTCCATGTCTTCAGCAAAGTTATCTATTCATGGTTGCCGGCGGGAGCTTACCGGCTGGCTGACGGCTCGCTGGGCAATTTGAACGTTCATGTGGGATTTCAGCTTGATCCGCTTTCCACCGTCATGATGCTGGTGGTGACGGGTGTCGGCTTTCTGATCCATGTTTATTCCATCGGCTATATGGGGCATGAAGGGGGCTACTACCGGTTTTTTGGATACATGAATCTCTTCATGTTTTCGATGCTTGTCTTGGTGCTGGCGGACAACTACCTGATGATGTTCGTCGGCTGGGAGGGTGTTGGCCTCTGTTCTTATCTGCTGATCGGCTTCTACCTCCAACGCAAGTCTGCTTCGGACGCCGGCAAGAAAGCATTTATTGTAAATCGCATCGGGGACGCGGGATTTCTGTTGGGAGTCATGCTGATGGCGGTCACCTTTGGCAGCCTGGATTTCCAACGGGTCACTGCGCTGGCACTTAGCGGCCGCTTTCCAGTCGGGAGCGGCGTGATCGTAGCAATCTGCATCCTGCTTTTCGTTGGCGCCACGGGGAAGTCCGCACAGCTTCCTCTATACACCTGGCTGCCTGACGCTATGGAGGGCCCCACGCCGGTGAGCGCTTTGATTCATGCGGCCACCATGGTGACGGCGGGTGTTTATATGGTGGCGCGTTCCAACGCGCTTTTCATCCTGGCGCCGACGGCGATGGCGCTGGTGGCTGGGATTGGCGCCGCGACCGCCATTTGGGCGGCAAGTATCGGACTGGTCCAAAACGACATCAAGCGCGTGCTGGCCTACTCGACGATCAGCCAGCTCGGGTACATGTTTCTGGCATGTGGTGTGGGGGCGTTCGGCGCAGGAATCTTCCATCTGATGACGCACGCCTTCTTCAAGGCTCTGCTCTTCCTGGGAGCTGGGAGCGTGATTCACGCTTTGAGCGGCGAGCAGGATATGCGCAAGATGGGTGGGCTTTGGAACCGAGTTCCCACCACCGCCAAAACCATGCTCGTCGCTACGCTGGCCATCAGTGGCGCGCCTCTTTTTTCCGGGTTTTTCAGCAAGGATGAAATCCTTTGGAAAGCCTTCTCGAGTCCTTACGGCGGGAAATTGCTTTGGTTCGTCGGCTTCGTCACGGCAGGCCTCACGGCCTTTTACATGTTCCGGCTCTTCTTCCTGACGTTCGCCGGCAAATCCCGCGCGCCGCATGAGGTCGAACACCATATCCACGAATCGCCAAAGGTCATGACGGTTCCTCTCATTTGCCTCGCGGCTGGGGCGCTGGCTGCCGGATACATTGGCTGGCCGAAGATGCTTGGCGGCTCAAATCACTTTGAGCGCTTCCTGGAGCCGGTCTTTGAGAATCCCAGGGCGATGCCGGGGTTCGAATACGCATGGAGTAGCGAATTCGGCCTCATGCTGCTTTCCGTGGCTGTGGCCGTGGCGGGCTTCATGGTGGCGTATTTCTGGTACGTTAGACATCCGGAAGCCCCCGACCGCGCGGCTGCCAAGGCTGGTCCGATTTACCGGGTTGTGCTCAACAAGTACTACGTCGACGAACTCTACGATGCGCTTTTTGTGAACCGGACGAAGAATCTCGGCAACGCCCTCGCCGCCTTCGATTTGGGAGTGGTGGATGGAGGAGTCAACGGTGTGGGTTGGTGTGCGCGGATGTCCGGGGAACTCTCGCGTTTTTGGGACACCTGGGTAATTGATGGGCTTGTGAACGTGGGGGCGTTTCTGGTCAAGGTCATGAGTTACCCGGCGCGGGTCATTCAGACCGGTCTCGTGCAGAATTATGCCTGGATGATTACTTTGGGTGTGCTGATTTTCATGGTGTATTACCTGGTGCATTTTTGAAAAGAGTCGAGAAGTCGAGAGTCGAGAAGTCGAGAGTCGAGAAGTCGAGAGGCTAGAGCCGAACGTAACTCTTGACCCTCGACCCTCGACTGTCGACTGTCAACTGCTTTTCCGAGGTCAACGATGGCTTTCTTTCATGACCACATTCTGAGCTTCATCCTCTTTACGCCGGCTGTGGGGTTGATTGCTCTCATGTTTGTACCCGGCGAGAACAAGCAAGCCATCCGCTGGTGGGGTAACATCGCCATGTTCATCAGCTTCCTGGTGTCGCTCCCGCTGGTATTCTGGTTTGCGGGGGAGGCGCCGGATCAGCAGTTCAAATTCCTGGAAATTCATGACTGGATACCCAGCATCGGCGCGCAGTACCACCTCGGGATTGACGGCATCAGCTTCTTGCTCATTATGTTGACCACCGTCCTCGGCTTCCTCTCCGTCCTTTCCTCATGGACGGCGATTCAAGAGCGGGCGAAGGAATACTACGCCATGTTCCTGCTTTTGCAGGTGGGCATGCTGGGCGTTTTCATGTCCCTGGACTTCTTTCTCTTTTACGTTTTCTGGGAAGTCATGCTGGTGCCGATGTATTTCATCATCGGCGTGTGGGGCGGGCCGCGGAAGCTTTATGCCGCCATCAAGTTCTTCCTATATACCCTTACAGGTTCCGTCTTGATGCTGCTCGGGATTTTGACTCTCTACTTCCGTTATCACACCGATACCGGCGTCTATACATTCGACCTCATGCAACTGATGCAGCACACCTGGCCCTTGAACCTTCAATATTGGGTCTTCTGGGCATTCATGATCGGGTTTGCCATCAAGGTTCCGATGTTTCCGTTCCACACCTGGCTTCCTGACGCCCATGTGGAAGCTCCAACGGCGGGCTCGGTCATCCTTGCCGCCGTCCTGCTGAAGATGGGGACCTACGGCTTCATTCGCTTTTCGCTGCCCCTTTTGCCGGAAGCCAGTCGCAATCCCACGATCGTCAAAGTCATGGTCGTGCTTTCCATCATTGCGATCATTTACGGCGCGTTGGTTTCCATGATGCAGCGCGACATGAAGAAGCTGATCGCTTATTCTTCTGTCAGTCACCTGGGCTTTTGTACGCTGGGAATTTTCGCCTTGAACCCCCACGGCTTGCAGGGTAGCGTCATCCAGCAGATCAATCACGGGATATCGACTGGCGCGCTCTTCTTGATTGTGGGACTCATCTATGAGCGCCGCCACACGCGCGAGATCAAGGAATTAGGCGGGCTCTCCAATGTAATGCCCGTGTATGCCACCCTGTTCATGATTGTAATGCTTTCCTCGATCGGGCTGCCTCTGCTGAACGGCTTTATCGGAGAGTTCACCATCCTCCAGGGTGCGTTCGAAGCGAACTGGCATTGGGCCGCGTGGGCCGTGGTAGGAATCGTGCTGGGTGCGGCTTACATGCTCTGGCTCTATCAGCGGACCATGTTCGGGGCCTGCGACAATCCCAAGAACCAGGTGCTCAAGGACTTGAACTTCCGGGAGATTATGACCCTGGTTCCACTGATTATCTGGGCTTTTTGGATCGGGCTTTACCCTAAGCCGTTTTTCAAGGTACTCGATAAACCCGTTGCGGCAATCGTCGAGCGGGTTAATCCGGACTTTTATCGACCTGCGGCAGCCAATATCACGATAACGCTTCCCATGCAGGCTTCTCCGCCGGCGCTGGTCGAGCCGGGGGAGGCTAAGGAGCCTGCTTTGTCTGCGGCGCCCCAACCTGCAGGAGTCGCGCACTAATGGTCACGCCCTTCTTCCACAGTTCGGACTATCAGGCGATTAAGCCGGAAATCCTCCTGGCCATGTTCGGGCTGGCGATCCTGCTGTTCGATTTCCTGCTCGAGAAGCGTGACAAGTACATGAATGCCGTGACCGCGCTAGCGGGCTTGGCCCTGGCGGGTCTTAAGTTGGGGATGTATTGGTTCGTGCTGGGTGGACAAGCGTACCACGGCTTCGGCGGCGCCTTCAGGCTCGACTCTTTCGCGATTTTTGCCAAGCTCATCATCGTTATCGCCACGGCGGTCGTGGTGTTGCTCTCCGTGAAGTATCTCGAGATTGAGAATGCGAACCTGGGCGAGTACTACGCCCTGCTCCTCTTCTCGGCCGTGGGGATGATGTTTTTGGCTTCGGGGACTGATCTCATCGTGCTGTTTATTTCCCTCGAGCTCATGGCGCTCTGCGAATACATCCTGGCGGGCTTTCTGCGTGGCAACCGGCGGTCAAACGAAGCGGCGGTGAAGTTCTTCCTGCTGGGTGCTTTTTCCTCCGGCTTGCTCCTTTACGGAATGTCTCTGCTGTACGGCATTGGGGGTTCGACGAACCTGATGGTGATTGCACAACGGCTATCGGATCGCCCTGTGCACGACCCTCTGGCTTGGATCGCGATGATTACGCTTCTGGCGGGAATCTATTTCAAAGTGGCGGCGGTGCCTTTCCACCAGTGGGCACCGGACGTGTACGAGGGCGCCCCAACCTCCATCACGGCCTTTATTTCTGTGGCGCCGAAGGTGGCTTCATTCGCATTCTTCATTCGTATTTTGATCTCCGGGTTGTGGCCGTTGCGAAGCGAGTGGCAGGTATTGACGATTGGAGTTTCCATCGCCACCATGACCCTTGGGAACCTGGCGGCTATAACCCAGACCAACATCAAACGGTTCTTCGGTTACTCCGCAATCGCTCACGTGGGCTACCTGCTGCTCGGTCTCGTTACCGCAGCCGACGGAAACCGGGACGGCTTGACGGCCATTGCCATCTATCTCCTGGTCTATGCTTTCATGAACCTCGGGGCTTTCGCGGTGATCATTGTGATGCGGCGGAAGGACCTGGTCGGCGACGAGATTGATGACCTGTCCGGCCTGATGGCACGGGCGCCAGGGATGGCAATCCTCATGCTCATATTCCTGCTTTCGCTGGCGGGTATTCCCCCAACGGCAGGGTTCATCGGGAAGTACTTCATCTTCCTTTCCTTGGTTGAAACGGGGCATTATTACTTGGCCGTCCTGGCGGTGGCCTATTCGGTTGTGGCGTTGTACTATTATTTCCGGATTGTGGTTGCAATGTTTATGAGAAAGGCGGCGGAGGCGGTCCCTTTGGCGACCGGTGTGGGTGTGAAACTGGCGCTCGCCGTTACGCTGGTCATGACGTTGGTGATCGGGATCTACCCCCAGCCTTTCATCTCGATGGCGGTTGAGGCCATTCGGCCCTTCTTTATGTGAGAGGAGGGCATGTGCCCTGGAGTACCGGGAAGCAGGCTAACCTCTGGGCCCAGGTCGGGTTCTATTCGAGCCTGGGTATTATTTTGCCCGCGGGTGCGGTTGTAGGTGGTGCAAGCGGTTGGTACCTGGATCGCTGGCTGCACACCTCGCCGATTCTGACCGTGGTGATGGGCTTTCTGGGGGCAGCGGCCGGGTTTCTTGAGGTTCTGCGGATACTGAAGCGAGCGGAGAAAGATGCAGACAGAGACAATTCAGATGCCGGAACTGGCAAGGGCTGAAGCGCGCATGCCGCGTTGGATGATGCTCTGTGGTTTCCTGGCACTCACTGTGATCCTGTTGTGCGGACAGTATAGAATCGCGGTCGGTTTTGCCTTAGGGGCTGCACTGGGAATCTTGAACTATTATTGGCTTCACGATGCAGTGGAGGCCCTCGTGAAGGCCGGCCAGTCCCGAATTCCAAAGTCGGTGGTGGCAAAACTCCTGATAAGATATCCGGTCGCATTCGGTTTAGTGCTTGTCTTCATCAAGACCGGATGGTTGCCTCCTATGGCTATTCTGGCCGGGCTGTTTGTGCCCGTTGCCGGCGTTCTGATTGAAGCAATCATCCAGCTTGGGGAGGGATTACTTTCACCCCATCCGTCCTAGTACTTACTTGAATTAATAAGCGAACTTATTGTATGCTTTTCGGCATGAGCCGAAAAGCCGTCGAGATTACCTTGAACGATACCGAACGTGCGCAACTGGAACGTTGGAGCCGAGGTCATCAGA
>Ga0208039_1000545_pt1 | contig 23017 bp, 24 predicted proteins | sample June2015DPH_20_1_2_FD_184722 | JGI IMG/M metagenome (GOLD analysis project Ga0208039, IMG submission 184722) | Peatland microbial communities from SPRUCE experiment site at the Marcell Experimental Forest, Minnesota, USA - June2015DPH_20_150... | ecosystem: Environmental > Terrestrial > Soil >... | reverse complement strand
CTTTAAGACCACAACTGCCGCAAGCCACGATTGCACGTCCCTGGTCTCGAATTATCTCAACTCTGATCGCTTCCTTCCCGCATCGGGGGCAAGAGAAGAGTTTCGGCAAGTGCTTCTTGGGAATGCGAACAACTTTTTTCCTTCTTCTTCCCATCATCAGGTCCTTCTACTCAGCCGGATGTTGTTACCTCCATATTTACGTTTGTACTTAAATATTTGCCTACAACCATAGACCTTGAAGGTGCATCAACTTGAAGTTGACCGCTGAGGTTCTAAATCTAGACTGGGCAGAAGTGGACAGGAGGGTTTGCCGGTTCATCAAAGATTACGTTGAAAGATGCAAAGCTAAAGGCGTGGTCTTAGGACTCTCTGGCGGCATTGACAGCTGTACCATAGCAGCCCTCTCGGCACGGACTCTGGGCGGTCACAATGTTCTGGGGCTCATGCTATTTGAGAAGGAGACACGCAGAAGCGATGATGTCAGGCATGCGGAACTTGTCGCCAAAGAGTTCGGGTTCAAAACGGAAAAGGTTGACATCACGCCCCCATTAGAAGCCCTTTACCATTCGGCACCTGTCTTCGATCCAACAGACAAGCTGAGTAAGGGCAACGTAAAAGCGAGAACGCGTATGATTTACGTATACTATTACGCCAACAGATTACGTTTGATAGTTTGTGGAAGCTCAGATAAGTCGGAAACGATGATGGGTTATTTCACTAAGTGGGGGGATGTCGCAGCTGATATATCGCCGATAATGGACTTGTACAAGACGCAAGTCCGAAAGCTGGCTCAGCACATTGGAGTTCCAGAAGAGATAGTTAGGAAACCTTCTTCGCCAGCTTTGTGGCCAGGCCAACTTGCAGAGAGTGAGCTCGGCATAAAGTACGAGCAGCTTGACCTCATTCTTTATGGGCTTGAACGTTTTATGAGACCTGAGGAAATAGCAGCACAGTTGCACGTGGAAAAGCAATTGGTCGACGGGGTCAAGCGCAGATGGTTGTCTGCGGAACACAAGAGGCGAATGTTATTAACGGCGAAGCTTGAATATCGGACGGTGGGAGCCGATTTTAGACTCCAGCGGAATCCGCTTTAAGTGAGAGGGGCTAAAACATGAAGGATGTATTCAAGATAGCACTTGCCCAGATAAGCTGCAGGCAAGCAGACAAAACGAAGAACCTGAAGGAAATCAAGAAAGCCGTGGTAAAGGCCAAGAAGCAAGGAGCAGAACTGGTCATCTTCCCGGAGCTTTCACTGACGGGCTATGTTGTCAGAGACGAGATTTATGAGTTGGCAGAGAGAATACCCGGACCATCAACGAAAGTCATGGAAGACGTGGCGAGGAAGAACGACATTCACGTTGTTTTCGGCATGCCGGAAATAAGCGACAAAACAGAAGCTACGCTCCACAATAGCGCAGTTCTCATCGGTCCAGAAGGCCTCATTGGGAAATATCACAAGATGTACCTTCCAACTCACAGCATCTTTGAAGAGAAGAGGTACTTCCGTCCAGGCTATCAGACGGCAGTGTTTGACACGGAACTTGGAAAACTGGGGTTCATCATATGCTACGACATCTATTTTCCGGAAGTGACTCGACTGACGCGTCTCAAAGGGGCCCAGTTGATTGTCTGCATTTCTGCTTCACCGGGAGTGAGGCGATCGTTCTTTGAGGCGCTCACGGTGGCCAGGGCGATTGAAAACACGGCTTTCCTAGCTTTCGTGAACCTGGCTGGAATTGAAGACGGACTGCAGTTCTGGGGAGGCAGCAGGCTGGTAGGGCCTGACGGCAGAGTTCTTGTTCAAGCCAAGTACGACGAGGATGACTTCGTGATGGGCGAGGTCAACTATGCCGACATAAGGCCCATCGAAGCTTTTGTCCCCACACTGAGAGACCTGAGGCCAGAGTTGTTTGATCAATTAAAGCGAGGCGCAGAAGAACTCTAACGAAGCCTTATCCGAATTTTTTAAGGGTCCTTTCCATCCTATTCAATGCTTCTTCCAGCTTTTCATACGCAGCAGCGTAAGACAATCTGAGATAACCTTCACCGCAAGCGCCGAAGGAAGAGCCTGGAACCGTTAAAACTTTCGTTTCCTTCACAAGTAATTCTGCAAGCTGCTCCGAAGAGAGCCCTGAACCCCTAATGTTAGGAAAAGCGTAGAATGCACCTTTCGGAAGCTGGCATCTGAAGGCCCCAATTTCATTGAGGCTCTTATAGACAAGGTGACGTCGCCTATCGAATTCCTCCACCATTTCTTCCACGAAGGCCTGTGACCCTTTCAACGCGGCCAAAGCAACGTACTGCGAAAAAGTGTCTACGCACGCAACGGTGTATTGATGCACCAGCCAAAGGGGCGAAACAAGGTCTTTTGGCCCGTACACGTATCCAACTCGAAGCCCTGTCATTGCATAAGTCTTGGAAAAGGAGCCGACAACCAAGGTGCGTTCCCGCATACCTGGAAACGCTGCGAGGCAGTAGTGCTTGACACCGTCGTACACCATTTTTTCGTAGACTTCATCGGATATCACAATCAAGTCACGCTCAACAGCAATTTTCGACAGGGCAGCAACTTCATCATAGGAGAGGACCGACCCCGTGGGATTATTCGGGGAATTCAATATCATCACACGTGACTTTTCGGTGATGAGTGACATCACATCATCGATAGAAGGTCTGAAATCGTTCTCTTCAAGCAAGGGAACATGAACAGGAACACCCTCCGCCAACAAAACACCGGGCTCATAGACAACAAATCCAGGGTCAGGAATCAGTGCCTCATCACCCTGATTCAACAACCCCATCAGAGCAACGAAAATCGCCTGCGTCCCACCGACGGTGATCAGAATCTCACAGTCAGGGTCATAGTTAAGCCCATAATCGTGATATGCTTTTTGTGTTAACGCCTCCCGCAACTCAGGAATCCCATTTGTTGGCGCGTAGTGTGTTTTGCCTTGTCTAACCGCTCGCCAGCCTCCGTCCAACGCGTGCACAGGAACGCAGAAGTCGGGTTCGCCTACGCTCAAATTGACACAAGTTGGCATTTCCTGAGCCAAAGCGAAAAAGCGCCGTATTCCAGAGGGTTTTACCAATTTCAGGCGTTCCACGGGCTCTACGTGCGAAACCAATTCCCATTCCTCACTGTTGATTGTGTTGACCAGCATAAAAATCTTGCATGCCGAAACGGCCACCCGAAACGGTCGCAATCGGCATACTTAAAAGCGCAGCCAGTATACAAAAGTGTATCCATTCGCCACAGTCTCTAGAGGGAAAACCTTGAAGTTAAAAGACAGCGTACAATCCTGGCTAACAGGCTCCATCAACGACCCGATTGTGAGAATCATCGCCAAAAATAGTCACTTAACCAAAACCCAGCTCGAAACACTGCTCATAGACATTTTGTCTGAGAATATTGCTGGGAAACCGTTGAAATACGATGAAAAGGCCAGCTTAAGGCTAACCAAGGCCAAAATAAGCCGCGGAGCGTTTAACAGGACTCTGCGACAGGCCAAAGGAAACGTCATAAAATCCATCTACACAGTGTTACTCTTAGGGTACTTGGGAGTCTTTGAGAGCACAACTCTCGACCCCTACCTCGAAATCGCGAACAAACTGCACGAGTACCTCGAAGCGTACAAAGACATCCCGAACAAAGGCGAGGAGCTAAGTGACCACCTGAAAGTCATAGAAATGATACGAGAACAGCTGGAAACAAGTCTAAAACAGCTCTCAAGTCCATCAGAAACCGTCACGTGACGTCACAAATCACACCTCCAAACATGGTTCTACAGGCCACATGACACCGGAAAATGGCATGACACAATCCAAGGCCGCAAACTTGAAAAGGACCACGAATTCGGCTTCTACAAGAACCCACGACGGGGCACAGAATTGGTCAACATCTGTCACTCAAACGGTGATGTGTGACGTCATGAAGGGTCGCATTGATGATGATCACCATAAGCCTTAAATTCTCAATGGTAAACTTGTGATGTGTGACGCAACATGTGTGAATCACACACAGTCACGCGAGAATCACAGAGGCGCGCGAGTTGCCAGATGTATTGCTTGTCCTCTTGAGCATATTGCTTGCTACGACTATCATCGCGGCAGTTGAGTACTATAGACAACTTCGCAGGGCGCAAAAAGAGTATGAGAAGGCTAGAGACGCTGTTGAAGATATAGTGTTGAGTTTCAATAGGCAGTTCAAACATGAAGCCGACAAACTAGAAGCTCTCGGATATAAGATTGAGGCTGCCGCTTCGAGGACTGATGGTGCTGTGAGGAAAGCAGAAGAACTTGACGGAATGATGAGAGCCCTCGAAAGTAGAATTGCCACGGACTCAGAGGACAGAAGAAGTATGTCCATGCACTTGGCTGACCTTGAAAGAAAGGCGTCTGATTCTGTTGCATCGCAAGGGACAATTGCGTCCAAGATTGCCAGTCTGGAGGAACAGGCTAACCAGTTCAGGCTAGCCCCTGAAACGCATTTTGAAGGTGTGATACCATTAAAGAGAGAAAAGGCCATGGCCCAGCTGACTGACACTGAAGTATCAGTTCTGGAGTTGCTGGTTTCTGAAGGGGCTAAGACCGCGCCAGAAATCAAGGAAAGAGTCAAGCTCAGTCGGGAACACACCGCCCGACTGATGAAGAAGCTTTATGAGGAAGGATATTTGGAAAGGGAAACTGGGAAGATTCCATTCAAGTATACCGTCAAGAAAGAAATGGAGAAACTTTTGAAGAAAACCGAAAGCGAAGCAACGTGATCGCGACTTTTTCTTGAAGTAATGTGCTGCAAGTGTAATAAGGGGCGGGTAGCTGATTTGTCACGAGCAAGGCTACAAGACATGTCGGCTTCTCACTAGTTGGAAGAAGAACCCAATGCGGGTGCAAGGAGTAAGAGAGTTGCTCGATTCTCAACGAAGTGTGCGGTGTCGAGCATAAAGATTGCAGTCGTCTCGCAGGCCAATATGATTAACGGAGCCACGGGTTCTGACAGGAAACTCCATGGCAACTGAATCAGGTCATCTTTTGTTTTACAGTTGCTTGTGGAACACCTTGCGTTGCCTTATATCTCAGGTTGGTGGAAGACCCCGTTTTCAGGACCACTCCTTTCGTCGCCATCCTAGAAAGGTATGTAGCCACGGTGCTAAGACTTATGGGTTCTTTGAGTTCCTGTTCATAGACGGATTGGACTTCCCGCGAGGAAAACCAGACAACCGGAAAGTGCCTCTGGACGATGACCCGAACTTTATCGCACTTTGAAAGCTCGCTCCCCGGGACCATGGATCCGGCCCCAGGATTGCCACCGCCGGGCATTCCACCCAGCAACTCTACCAAGTCCAAGAGGCGCAAAGCCTTGTCCCTAGTCACTTGCCCCTCGAAACTTATCGAGTAGCGATTGCCCTCAGTGTCGAACAGATCCACGCGTATTTTTCTCGCAGGCATGAGTAGTGTGCACCTTAAGATGGTGTTCACAATTTTACAGTTCACAAGTTATAGGTGTTACGGTGAATACTCTCACAGTAAAAACCAAGGAAAAGGCAGGACAACTGAAATAGAGCCTGATGCGCAGTGCCCTTGGCGTCACAGCCGTCACACTGCTGCAAACAGAGCAGAGTTGACCTGGCTGGGCGCAGATGCGATTCTCCAGTAGAAAGCTAGGGGTGGCCTATTCACAAGAATAAGCCGTAAAGCAGTCAATAAATCAAGTAATAAGGCTGAGAAAGAGACATTACTGAGTCAAGTTCACAAGGTCTTCACAAAAAGTGAACGAGACAAGTGTTACTAGGGCGTGTATTAGTCGTTCTTTCCCAGTGTTATGTTGTAAATATATCAGTGAACATCCGTGAGACTATATTGGTATACAAAACATCAACATTCATTCCAGGGAGTTTGGAGTGAGAGCCACCCCTTGCTTTCCATTGGAGAATGCTAGCGAGTTTCTTGGCGCCGCTTGTGTGTGCAATTTTTTCTAGTGTGTATCTAAAATCTTTAACAGTGATCATTATAATAAGTTCAAGGTAGTTACCGTTCAGAGTATATTTCTTACAGAGAAAGAAATCAACATTATTTTGAAAATTAAGACAGAGTTCCAGTAGAAATTGTGGGGCGTGTGCATGATTGAAAAGGATAGCGCCATAGTGAAGTTGCTTTTCTTTTAGGATCGTGGTGTTATGCATTTAGTTTTCTGTATGACACAGCTTATTCCTCTACACAGGAAAGGGGGGTGTTGCCTTTGAAAACCGAGGAGGAGTTAGGATGAGTGATGTTGATGCTCTCAATGATGTTTTCGAGAGGTTTGTAAGTAACGCGAGGATTTTCAAGGATCGGGAAGTGTTGCGTCACGATTATCTTCCTGACAGACTTCCTCATCGAGAAGAACAGATTAGACGTCTCGGTGAAACTGTGGCTCCCGTGCTTAAGGGTGCGAGGGGCTCCAATCTATTCATTTATGGGAAAACAGGCACAGGCAAAACGGCCGTGACAAGGTACGTGCTCAGTCACCTTGAGTTTAGAGCGAAGGAGTTCAACGCGCCCGTTAAGTTTTGTTACGTCAATTGTCGTATGGCTGGATCTGACTATCGCGTCTTTGCGAGTCTGTGTCAAAGCATGGGTGTGTCTATTCCTTTCACGGGTTTGTCTGTCGGTGAGGTGTTTGATAGGTTCAGGGCTGGGCTTGATGTTTCAAGGGTCATCCTCATCATCGTGTTGGACGAGGCTGACGCGCTGGTCAAGGCCCGCGGTGATCGTCTTCTCTACGAGTTAACGAGGATAAATGAAACCCTGGGCAAAAGCAAGGTGACCCTTATCGGCATTTCAAATGACCTTCGGTTCAAGGAGTTTCTCGACCCTCGAGTGCTCAGTTCGCTCAGTGAAGAGGAGATTGTTTTCAGGCCTTACGATGCCAGCGAGCTGAGGAACATCCTTTCGGAACGTGCGAGGACAGCTTTTTGCGATAATGCGCTGTCTGACGCTGCTCTTGGTCTCTGTGCTGCATTAGCCGCCGCTGAGCATGGGGATGCAAGGCGAGCCCTGGATCTGCTGCGTGTGGCCGGCGAAGTTGCGGAGCGAAAGGGAGCGAGTGTCGTTGTCGAGGAACACGTGCGCGACGCTGAGAGGCATATTGAGCATAACCGCGTGTTCGAAGGGCTTCAGAATCTGACCTTGCACTCTAAGCTTGTCGTTTTGAGCGTTTATCACCTGAGCAGGGCAAACGTCAGCGGCGCGATTACTGGTGAAATCTCCGAAATATATGATGAACTGTGTGCTGAACTGGGCGTCACGCCCCTGACACAACGTCGGTTGAGCACATTGGTGAACGAGCTTGATGCCATGGGATTGGTCAATGCGAAGGTTGTGAGCATGGGGAGATATGGTCGTACAAAGAAGATAAGGTTAGAGATTCAACGAAGCACTGTCAAAGATGTGTTTGCTGGCGACAGCAGGCTCGGGCGTCTAATCGAGTATAGTGCAAAATGCCTCTCAAAGCATACCAACTGAAACATGAAAGTGAGCTAAAAGCTACGAATCGAGAGCAAATGTTGGGACCGCGCTCGAAAAAGTCTAGGCTCTCACGCGAATGGAATGACTGTGACTTCCATGGATTGGAGGTTCACGACTGGAACCTTAGCCGGTGTTGGTGTAAAGTTGTTTCTCCGCATGTAGTCTGTTTGTTCTTGCCAACATCCTGAGTTCACAATCAAGACGCCACGGTAGTTAGCGTACTCTAGCGCGTGCACATGCCCAGCATGGAAAATGTCCGGGACTCGCTGGATTACAAGCGGGTCCCTGTTTTCGGGCGATAAGGGTGTTTTCCCTCCATATAGTGGTGCCAAGTGACGGCTTTGCAAAAGCAGTCTCATCGCTTTCTCAGGGTGGCTGTGGGTCATATCTGGCACCGTTGAAATTACATCGTCCAAGCTGCGCCCATGGAATACTAAGATCTCTACACCGTGGAGGCTGAGAGTGCATGGACTGCCCAGAGAATAGACTTTTCTTGACTCCTGCAGACTTTCAAGGAAGGTGTTTGCTATTGCTGGTTGAGGTAGGGCTTTTCTCGGAGCATCGTGGTTTCCCGGCGTGACGATTACTTCTATGTAGTCTGGGATTTGTTCAAGGTACTTGGAAGCGAGCCTGTACTGTTTGTGCACGTCCCTGATGGCCAACTCTCTTACCTGGTTGGGATACACTCCCACACCGTCAACGATGTCGCCTGCTATCAAGACGTATTTGACGTGACTTGCAATTTCTCTTGTCTTTTCGTTGCCGTATTTACCGTTAAGCCACAGTATGAAACGGTCAAAGGCTTCTCGCGTGAATTTCGTGCTGCCCACATGCATGTCTGAGGTAAGGACTGCGTAGACTGGTACCAGAGCTTTGTGTGGGGTTTTTTGGGCTACGTCTGGTAGGATGATGTCTTCAGCGATGAGCAGGTTGCTTCTTGTTTTTACCACGCCCAAGCAGACAGTCTGATCGAGCATAAGGAACCGTGCCTTTTTCTGGAGGTCGGATGATGCGTCCTGGGGCACAAGCACGACCATGCTTGCCGTTAAATCCTCGACCGTGAGTATTATCTTCTGTTTCGACTCTCTCTTTTCGGTTATCATACCGATTATTTTGAGTCTTGTCCCTGACTGGGCCCTCAGTGCATCCATGACCGACGCGGCGCTTTTCACGTCCATCCTCTGTCTGAGCAGTTTCTCCGTCTGTCTGAACCTGTCTTGGAAATATTCTAGGAAGTCTTCGATTGTTCCGTTTGAGCTCAGTTTAGTGCTTGGGTCGTCAATTATGTTGATGCTTGCGTCAACATCTTTTGCGTAGGGGTGGAAGGGCATCTTGTCTTCTGTTATTTGTGGCGTTTGTTGTCCTATCTGTGGTTGGGAGCGGTTTTGTGAGGGTTCGCTGATGATTTCTTTTGTCGGTTTCTCCGTTTCAATTATCTGTTCTAAGAAATTCCTTTCGATGAAGAATGGTCTTTCTCCGAGTTCTTCTAGCTGTTTGATTGCTTTGCTCATGACTTCCGCTGGGTCTTCCGTCGCCATTATTATGTTTAGGAATTCGAAGGCTTCTTTATTTAGCTGGTATCCTGCCGCAAGGGTTAATTTCACAGCTTTTTGCAGTTTTTCTGCTTCGCTCACACTCTGAGTTCTCCATTCTTGCTTTCTGGCGACTACTACGAAGCCTTCTTCCTCGCCCCGTTATAGCCTCTATTCGGCTCAGCAGATGCAGATATTCCGTCAACGCGGCTGTTTCGTCGTCTCTCATGAGAGAGAACGCGTTCTTTTCGGGGCGGATGACTTCTATTGTTCTGTATCCTTTTTCTTCTATTAACATGTTTAGCTTTGCAGCGCGCATCGTTAATTTCGCCATTGCTGTGAGTCTCGGTGGTATCTGGATAGGTTAAGCTTGATTTTCAGGTATCTGTTTCTCTAGAGTGTCACATCTGTTGGGTTTTCTGTTTTTCGAGTTAGACATGTGCCGATTATACTTCGGCTCTTCAGTTGTAACATCAATACATTAATCTATACGTCCGGTTTCTTGTTCAGACGTCTAAATCCTCCTATATCGAGAATCTCATGGTTGGTGATATTCATGAGTGAAATGCGCAAGGTGCAACGTACTCCAGGTGGAACTTTTTTCGTGTGCCTGCCAAAGTCTTGGGCTGAGCAGTACGGCTTGAAGAAGGGATCAATTCTCGCTCTGAGCGAGACCGGTGACGGTAAGCTCCTTATAGACACTAAACACGGTGTTGAGCCTTCGCCGCGAGTTGTCACCTTGAAACCCGGACCCTATTTAGGTCGTGAAATCATAGGAACCTACCTGCTTGGTTTTGATGTAATTCGCATTGAGGGAAAAGAACGCATTAGCTTTGAGATGCGTGACATTATTAAGAGTGCGGTTAGCCACCTAGTCGGACTGGAAATAGTTGAGGAGGATTATGCCAGCATCGTTCTACAGTGTTTGTTGGAACCTTCAGGTTTTCCGCCCGAAAAGATTCTGCGCCGTGGATACACTATTGCTGCTAGTATGCACAGAGACGTTGCCAAAGCTTTCGTCGATGGCGATGTTCCGTTGGCGAAGAGCGTAATGGCAAGGGATGACGAAGGCAACAGACTCTACTTCCTTCTTGTTCGTATTCTTCGGACGATAATTCAGAACCCACGCCTGAGTGAAAAACTGGGTGTCGGCCCGATTGAATGCTTGGATTACCGCTTGGCCGCGAGCCTTGTGGAAGCGATTGGCGACGAGTGCGTGCGCGTATCCATGAAAACGGTTGAATTAGACGGTGAGAAACTGGACGAAAACCTAAGGAAACAGTTTCTAGCTTTTGACGCGATTTGCTTCGGGGCTCATGAAGACGCTCTAACGGCTTTTTTAACGGGCGCCATAGATCTGGCAGAGAAAGTTCGGGGGACGCGAGACAAGATTGAGAAAGAGTTTGCCAAAATCGAAGAAGTTGCTAGAGCACAGTCACTTGACATTGTGACCCAAATATTATCAGCAGCCTCATTTCTGAGACAAATCTATGAGCACAGCGTGGACATAGCTGACTTGGCGGTTCCCAAAAAATCTTAGGGGTGTTCTTCCTAAGAGGGAAGCTTGTCTACTTTTTGTGGCTGTTTTGCAAGTGAAACTTTTTCCCCTAGCCTCAATTCATCAGTATACTGAACTTCGCCGTACACGTCACAGTGGGATTCGATTGTGATTCTCTGTCCGTAGATGTTGTTCGCGCTTGCACCTGTCCGCAGAAGGATTTCTTTTCCATAGACATTTTCTGCACGCGCATCCCTGTCGATGACGACTACGTCTGCGTGTATGGGGCCGTGTACTTCGCCTCTCCTTCCTATTTCGACGACGCGCGCAGTCACACCTTCGCTCGTGGTGATTGAACCACCGACTTCCACGCGCTCCTCTGCTGCGATTTTGCGTGCGCGGACTGTTCCACCGATCTCGATGTCTCTTGTTGCGATATCATCACTGACACTTACTCTTCCTCCTACCTCCAGCCTTCCTGAGAGCTTTAGGGAGCCGTCGATGTCAACTTCGCCTCCAACTTCCATATGGCAACCTTGAGTCAAGCCTGCTATCTCGACAGTTCCTCCCACGTCGATTTCCTCAAACTCCAAGTCCCCGTCAACCCTGAATGAACCTCCGACATCTATCTCGCCTCCTTTGTTCTTCCCGGCGAGCCTTACCGTGCCGCCTACGTCTATTTCCTCAAATTCCAGAGGGCTAACCGACTCAAAAGTGCCGCCTACGTCTATTTCACGAATTCTTCCTCCCGTGACCCTCGCAGTGCCTCCTACTTCCAAGCTTTTAACATCTGCCTTGGATCTTATTGTGAGACTTCCTCCTACCTCGATGCTCTCTGCAGTAACTTCACCTTTCGCTTCAAAGGCGCCACCGATTTCTACGTCTTCAGCCTTCACGTTTCCATCAACCTTCAAGCTCCCTCCCACTTCAACTTTCCCAACAGAGAGGCTTTTGCTCACATGCAAGGTGTCGTCGACGTCAATGTCGCTTGCGGTCATGTTCCCGTCGACCTCCAGACTGCCATCTTCAACTTCAACCTCATCTCTTATTTCTAGGTCTCCGTGAACTGTCACGCTGTTTTCGGCTTCAAGGTTTTCCGCGGACAGGCTGCATTCGAAGGTGTCATCTCCTTCACAATAAACGGTGCCAGAGACCGTTACTCTGGGTTGTGGAGGAGACCCTTTCACGGTTACATGTCGTCCGATTTCAAGGTCTCCGTTCACGTTGTCTAGTGTAAGTGTGCTTCTTGAAGGAACCGATGTCCTGTTAGTCATTTCACACCCTCCATATTGGACATGCTGTACCACTTTAAAAGGGGCACTCACATTTGGTGACTAGTAGCTCCTCATTGAAGCATCTGCATTCTTCTGAGGGAGACTTCTGCTTCTTTGAACACTGCAAATCCATGGTATGCTGTGGAATCGTGAATACTTCCGTACGTAGTGCAGGATGCAGATTCGTTTACACGATGATTGAGTCCTAGGATGTTGCGGACGATGCCCAACAGTCCAGTTCCGTGAGCGATTTTATTGCTATCTCTCCCGCTCCAACCCATTCTGCTTCTAACATGTCTTGCCATTCTTACCACCTCGTTTCTTTGTTGAAGATGAGTAAGCCATCGGAGCCCTTAAAAGGCGACGCACATGAGGAGAACACGTTTTGTAGTCACAAGCTGTCTGGGTGGCGCGCGCTTAGGGGAACTATGCGGCAGATTTCGTTTGGGCTGGTCTCTTTTTTTATGTGTTGAACACATTATTCGAAAGACATATTGGCAACTTGAGTAAATAGCGTAGAGTTGGGAAAGCACGGTGAAAGTTTCAACGCAACCTTTCTCTTCAGATTTTCATGACGAATTCCCACTGCCTTTAGAAAGCAGACGTGAGGCTGAACCCTTCAAGATGGCTGTCAATTGTTTGGTTTCGGACTATGATGGAACCATAAGTCCATTGGACGTTCCCAGAAGCAAATCAAGAGTCCCCGAGAAAACACGTATAATGCTTCAAAAAATAGGGAGACTCATTCCCGTAGTTATTGTTACCACGAAGGACCTTGCATTTGTTACTGCGAGAACGCCATTCGTTTATTCATGGTCAGCAGTAAGCGGGCTAGAAAGAAAGATAGGTGACACGATTCAGAAAAGACGAGGTTATGGACACAAGCTAAGAAATGTTTCCTTGGCTATCGAATATGCGAAATCACACATAACTGACACTGGAGTTGAAATTGAAGAAAAACGCAACATGAATCACCGTTCAATTGCCTTCTGTGTAGACTGGCGTCAAGCCAAAGACGCTGTGACAGCGATGAAGGAGTCAGACGCAGTCGCGGACCATTGCAAGTCGTTGGGCTTGAAGCTGATTAGGCATGGGTGTCAGCCTTTTTTTGACGTGTATCCCGTGTCCATTGACAAAGGTGTAGCCCTTAAAGAGATGCTGAAAGAATTGAAGTTGAAAAACGGGGTTCTTTATCTCGGAGACTCGGAGGCAGATAACCCTGCCTTCGAAGCATCGGATGTCAGTGTGGGAGTAATCAATACGAAGACTTGCCTGCAAAAGTTGGTTTGCGATTACGTCGTGAAGTTTGAAGATGTTTCCCTTTTTCTGAGCAGGCTTCTGGCAAATAATCTTATGTTCGATTCGGGTTTTCCTATGATCCGAGCTAATCTTGAAGAGATGAGGCAGAGTGCATAAAAGAATAGGCGTTTTGATGTATCAAACAAGCACGAGCAAGGGTCAAGAACTCGTTGCCCAGCGAATGGTGCGAGACTTTATCTCACTGGGGCATGAAGCCTATTTGATTACTAGCGTTTTTCACGACGGCAAGGAAGTCATCTCATCCGAGAATTTAACAAAGGGCAAAGGCTACATTTTCGTGGCAGATCCAGAGTTGGGGATTCCAGTTATTCGCGTAGCCAGCTACGTCGTGAAATGGCCTCGTCGGCGCATAAGCTTTCGAGATTTTGTTCACGTCTTGGAAAGGATTGTTGACGAGTTCAAGCTAAACGTGCTCATAACCCACAGCACTCTCTGGAATGGGCCAGAGGAGGTTGCCAAGTTTGTTGCTTGGAGACGATACATGAAGGATTTGGGAGGCTATGTGGACCCCATTGTTTTTTGTCACATGTCTCACTTTCAAGAACCCTCGGCAGAACATTACCCTCTTGTGGAGAGAACTTTCCGAATGGCCTGGAACAGATTGTCATTGTCTCAGATTCTGAAAACAGCGAATCTCGTGCTTGTTGTAACGCCCATTGAGAAGGAGACAAAGATCAAGATGGGCGCCGACCCGAAGAAATGCTTTCTCTTCCCCGGCGGTGTGAACGAGGAATTGTTTCTGCGGTTTGCGGCTGCAGACACCGAGGATTTCCTTAAGGGACATCAAATATCCAAAAATGCAAAGCTAGTGTCTTATCTCGGCACTCTGGAAGAGAGAAAAAATCCCATGGCTGTTCTAAGAATTGCTGCTATTCTCAAGGACAGACCTGACATCCACTTTGTGATAGCAGGGAGAGGGGGTTCACGCTATGCTGACAGGCTCAAAGAGAAAGCTAGTCAGCTACCCAACGTAACCTACGTTGGCGAGTTGGACGAAAAAGACAAGACCTCGCTTATCAAGTCTTCATTTGCCAACATCCTCATGAGCGAAGTAGAAGCGCTTGGTTTGAGTCAACTAGAATTCATGTACATGGGTGTGCCTGTCGTTACTTCTGGAGTTGGGGGTCAGTCATGGCTGGTGCGAAACGGGCGTGAAGGCATACACACTGAAGGCCCAGAAGATGTTGATGGCGCAGCGAAGGCGATACGAAATCTCGCAGATGATCCTGAGCTGTGGAATAGGCTGTCTGTAAACGCAAAGGAAAGGGCAAGGGACATGGCATCCTACAAAATCATAAGAGAATTAGATGATGCAATAACTGGAGAGCTGGTAAAGGAAAGCGGCTTGATGCTCATACCGCCTGAGACCATCCTAACTTTGGCCGAACCAGAACACGTTTTGAAAACATGGGCAAAAGGAAGTTGGGGAGTAGTTGCCACGGACAGAAGACTGTTTATCAGGCATGGACGCATCTCGAGAAAAGTCACAGAGATCCCCTACAAGAGCATAGTGTACATTGAACATACAAGGAGGTACCCGTGGAAAATCTTGCTGGCTGGACTCTTGCCCGCATTCGTTCTCCTGTTGGAACCTCTGTGGCGATACATTCTCAAGTCGACGTTCATCTCAGTCATTGAAACATTGACGAGTTCGATCATAACAATAGTCCCTCAACTCGGATCAGCTCAAATGCTCGTGATTCTTGTCGCCTCGATTCCATGCCTCATAAGCATTGTAGCGTTTGCGGTTCAAGCAAGAACCGGGTTCAATCTACAGGCGTCGGGGATAAAACTTGCATATCTTCCTCATGGATTCCGAGAAGCAATAGCATTCATAAGAAGTGTTCAAGATGAGCAGAATGCCGTGTACACAGAGGATGTTCAAACAAGATTACAAAAGCACCGGGCGAAAAAAGGAGTGCGCACGCCAATCAGTAAAGCGGACTAAAGCGGAATCAGCAGTTGAACTCCACCCGAAATTCCGGGCAAGTGCTTTTAACTTGTGCCTTGCCGCCTATTTTTCCAGCGCGGCGAAGAACTTTCGCATACGCTTGAAGGTTTCGAGGTATTCTAATCCCCATTTTGTTGCTCTATATTTCTTCGAGTTCTCGAAGTTGACTTCGTTTATGAAGCCGTGTGCGACCAAGAAGTTCAGTTCTTTCTTTGTTCTGTCTACTGGCATGTTGGCTCCGTAGGAGACTCTCGTCAGGGAGCAGAGTCCCTTTCTTGCAACTATCTCTACTATGTCCGCGTAGATGTCGTACTTGGTTCTCCTCTGTTCGCTGGACAAGAAGCGGTTTCTCCAAGTTCCACTATTATTAAATGTTGCACATTTAATCTTAATTGCGGTGAGACAAGGTGCACTCAACGGTTTCGAGTCGTAAACAATATCACATCGCTTGTGGGACTGGTGATTTGGCTGAGTACTTGCTCGTGCCAGGTGACCCGGATCGTGTTCCAAGAATCGCGAAATTCTGGGATTCAGCCAAGAGAGTGGCCAGCCACCGTGAGTTCTGCAGCTACAGGGGCAAGTACAAGGGCGTGCCTATCTCAGCCCTGTCAAGCGGCATCGGCCCCGCTTGCATGGCTATCGCAGTCAACGAATCTTCAAGCATAGGGGTAAACACCTTCATCCGCGTCGGAAGCACCGGAGCAATTCAAAAAGACATTGCTTGCGGCGACCTCATCATTTCCAGTGCTGCGGTACGCCTTGACTGCACAAGCAACTGTTACGCTATACCCGAGTATCCTGCAGCAGCTAACTACGAGGTGTTGTTGGCCCTGATTGAAGCCGCCGAAAGCTTGAACGTTTGCAACTATCATGTCGGCGTAACAGCGACCACCTCAGATTTTTATGCTGGACAGGCTCGGCCGAGTGCTAGAGGCTGTTCATTCAACATGGAGAACCTGCTTCCAACATTACAAAAGGCTGGAATACTCAGTTTTGATATGGAAACGGCAACATTGTACACTTTGGCAGCGCTTTGCGGGTTGAGGGCGGGCTCTATCTGTGCAGTTTACGCCAACCGGTGTACAAACGAGTTCAAACCAGGCGAAGGCGAAGAAAACGCCATAAGAATCGCGAACGAAGCTGTGAAGATACTCAAGGAATGGGACACAGTGAAGAGAAAGAAAGAAAAGCGGTGGTTGTTTCCATCGCTAATCCACAGCCTGAAACCGAAATAGAACAGGTCATGAATAGGTGGGCCACTGCACAAACATTGAATAATCAACCTCTGTTCAACAAACAAATCTGGCATCGCGTTTCTCTGCTGGATAAAGCTAAAAGCTACTGTTCAGAATCTCTAAACAGTGCCGGGGTGGCGGAGTGGTTATCGCGCTGGCCTCGAGATCGCACTCTAAAACAGAGGGCCTAGAGCACGGGGGACAAGTAAGCCAGTGGGCCTTTGGCTCGCAGGGGTTCGAGTCCCTTCCCCGGCGCCATTTTACCAATTGAGGCTAGATTTTGAGCTTTTTCGACGGGAAGACCTTGATTTTCGCGTGCGCTACGTAAGAATCGTAGCTGGCATCATAATGTGTTTCAGTCTACGTATCAGCTGACTAGTCTCAGTCTCAACCAAAACAGTTTTCGGAGTGAAAGGGCACTTATCGTAACATGCGAGATGCGAGCATAAATGTAGTGGATCTTGATGAGAAGAATGTTGATGATGCCTTGGATGTCTGCGCATTTCCAAGCGTAAGAAATGAATCGAGCTACCGAAAAGGTTGTGAAATAAGAAAAAAGTGGTTGATGGACCTCTATAGAACAGTGGGTCCGTGCGCCAAAATTGCCTAATTCGCGAACAAGCCCGTTGGGGCCATCGAGTATACTCCGCTTCATTCGATTCCATACTTCAGGACGAGGAGGAGAGATGCCCTCTACATTCATTGCATGTATGTTCCAAAGAGATACAGGCATCGGGGCGTCGGTTCGGCTCTCTTGGATTCACTAATAAATGAAATGTCAAAACCGAACAAGCTTTTTCGCCAAGTCCCCTGCCGGATGCTTGTCACATCAGCCAGCAAGATCCATGGATACACGCAAGTGGGACTCTTCAAACACAAGGGTTTCAGAAGAATTAAGGGCAACGCAGATGTTGGGCTTGTTCTGTCCTTGTCTGGTACTGTTAAGGATGTGAAATTGGATATTCCTTCTTCAAAACCCAGAACCGTGAAAGAACATGGCGTCAGAATATTTTTCAAATCCACTTGTCAGTACTGCATGCATACAAATGAGAGAATGATAAAGGCCGAAATCAGAAAAGTGAACAAAGAAATACCAATCAAAGAATGTAATCTGTGGGATTGCCCTGAAGAGGCTATTCGAAGACGCATCACATACGTTGCAACGTACATAAATGGGAAACCCGTTTCTTCCAATGGCACCGCGAAAGCTCCTTGAGACCTTGAGGCGTATGGCTTCGGAACCGAGTGTTAAAGCTTGAATGGACCCTATTAGCCCCAATTACCTCGACGCTGAAACAACGTTATTCTTGCAATTTACTCCTTTCTTGTTTTGAGGGGTATTTCAGTCGTTTCCTTGCAAGTCTCGAAGACCATGCACGTGAGGGTCTTCTCGATTCCCCTTACGAACCGTAGCTTATCGATAACGAATTGCCCTATCGTGTGAACGCTTTCTGCTCTGAGTTTTATTAGTAGGTCCCAGTCGCCCGTTATTATGTGCACCTCTTGAACCTCTGGAAACTTGGCAATTTCCGCCGCTCTTTCTCTCTGCGAAAAAGGCCTCTCCCCATCCCTTACACCGTAAGTTACGGAAGCTAGGATGAAGGCCGTGGTGCCGCAACCAAGTTTCTTTGGATCAAGAACTGCTCTATACTCTTTTATGACACCTAGCTCTTCCATGCGCTTTATCTTTGCGAAGACGGTTGTTATTGGCGAATCAATTTTTCTGGCAATCTCCCTTGCGGTGAGTTTGCATTCTCTCTGCACAAGAGCCAAGATTGCTATGTCTTTCTCGTCGAGTTTCGCTTCCATAGCTGTAATTATTACATCTTCTGCTATAAAATGCTAACGTTTTCTGAAAAATTTCCAATTTTTGTTATAAAAAGTTTATTTTCCAGTACGTACACTTCTACATGCACCAACATTGGTCAATCTGGAAGTGTTCACAAGACATGTTGAACTCAAAGGTGATTGGATGAGTGAAAAACGTTTCAGCCCGCAGAGAAGTCTGACGATTAGTGAGTTGCCTAGGCCATTGGAGGAATTGTCTGAAGACGAAATCCAGAGAAAACATTGCATCAGCAAGATAATGACTTGCACTCTGAAATGCCTAACTCAAGAGTTTACCGACAACGACTTCGAATGGTTGCTGCCAGTCATTCTTTCCCAGTCAACCGACCCCCTGTGGCCAGACTCATGTGCATCAATCGAGAAGCGCGTTGAGGTCGAAATCTACGGAAAAACAGTCAGAACGACGACAAGCATGATAGTTCACAAGATGGTTGCCTGCTCTCTAGCCGTTCCCAAGCTATTCATACTCTCTCCGAACGTAAGGATAGAAAAAAGTGAAAGAGCGACCACTGGAATGCACGCCTACGAGTTCACACAACTCGACTTCGAAGCTAGGAACGCCACATCACGAGATATCAGAAACTTTGTTGAAAAAGTTGCCCAGCGATTGATAGATAGTTTGAAAAAGAACATGAAGGATGAGCTGCTATACCTCAGAAAACATGATGGGTTGAGAACCCCAAGAACCCCTTTCAAAGTCCACGATAAGGTAGAACTCGAAGAAGAGTATGGAAAAGAATGGGAACTTCAAATTCCATCTGAAACCGAAGATCCGGTCTGGGTGACCAACATTCCCCGAGAATTCTACGATTTTGAGGATCTCAAAAGCGGCAGATGGGACAACTACGATCTGTACTTGCCAGGATACGGAGAGGTATTGTCTGGTGCAAGAAGAGAGTTCGAATACGCCAAGATTAGCGGAAAAATGGAGAGAGACGGCGTCAGAAAGGAAAACTATGCGCTGTTGCTAAAACTCGCAAAAGAGGGAAGACTGAAGTCCACAGCTGGCGCTGGAATAGGCATAGAAAGGCTCGTTAGCTGGATAGTTGGAGCCAAGCACATTGGAGAGACACAGGTTTTTCCCAAAATACCGGGAGTAATCCATGACTTATGAACAGCTGAAAGCGACGCCATCTCAGTTGCAAGGTTGTACATAGTAATGAAAGATTTGCTTGAAGAGAAAAACGCTCAAGCCTTAACCATGGCGTACGGTGACAACCCGTTGCCCGTCCCGTGCGTTGCCTACGCTAACCTGAGAGATGAGGGAATACCCGCAGCTTGCGAAGCAGACATCAACTCTCTTCTCTCAATGACGATCATGCATTACATTGCAGAAAAGCCAAGCTTCATGGGCAACATGTTCATCGACCCAGCCGACAAGAACCTTATCATCAGCCATTGCGTATGTCCACGAAAAATGCAAGGATACAAGACCAGACCAGCACCCCACATGCTGAGACCTTATCACACTGAAAAATTCACTGGCAGCCTGACAGCTTTCGTCAAGACGAAAAAAGGCCAAGAAATAACGTTGTGGCGGCTCAGCGGCGATCTCAAAAACATGTTGATTACAAAAGGGATAATTGTGGACAGCGTAGAACACAAGGGCGAAACTTATTGCAGAGCAAAAATAGAAGTGAGAATCAACAATGCAAGAGAGCTTGTTCACAAGACTTTCGGAAATCATCACATGATAGTCTACGGCGACTACACAGAGCAGTTAAGAAAGCTCAACGAAATCCTGGGCATAACCACAATAGAAGTATAAACACTTTCACAAGTGAGTCCAAACGACTGCCCGTATACAGAACCGCCTCAAAGATTATAGTTATTGACTGGCAGATTTGACAACCGCACTATGGAGCGTGCATGCAGGACAGTTAACAGTGATTCGTTTTCTCAATTCATAATCCATATTAGCTTCAGAACAAAGAAGCCTTTGAGGGTTCAATGTTGACTGAAACTGTAAACGATGAAAAGGTTGTCATATCAACTGAAGCGTTACCTTCTAATGAAAGAATAGCTGAGAGGAAGACGATCGTTTACGAAACTCGTGTTGACCCAACCGTGATAAAGGTGGCTGGGGAAAAACTCAAGGATCAGCTGTTCACTAGATTTGGGTTCTTGAAGCCTAAACCAGGTGAGGTTCAATTCGTTTCCATCGAAAAGTACTACGAACCTTATTCGATGATTAATGGAAAGTATTTCATTGATTACTATCGCAAGTGCGCCTACTTGGTTAAGGTTGACGGCAAAGTTCTGGAAGTCGTTCTCTTAAACAACAAGTTTGAGCCCGAACAGTCGACGGATTCCTATGCAAAAGATCACAAAGTGATTAGACTCGAGGGAGAAGAGCGGTTAAGGAACGAGGTTAAAGCCTCCCTTATCTTGGATCGGTCGGGACAAGACGTTACACTTGAAAAACTCCCCTCTGCTCCTTCGGAGAGACACCCTAAGAAAATACTGGCAGAATTTGGCGAACAGGAAATCGCTGGAAACGCGGACTTGGACATCATCCGATCCAGAATAGTCAAACGCCCAGAGGACATAAATCGACTTGTCAGTGAGCTTTTTGAAGTTGACGAACGAGCCGTAATCTACACTCCAAGGTTTAGAATCCTATACAGAAACCTGAAGACAGGCGAGGAGAAGACTGTTGAATTTGACGGCGTTACAGCTGAAAAAATCCAGCAAAGCAAGCACGCAAGTTCACACTGCATCTCTCCTGTTCCTCCTCCACCTCCTCCACCACCATGAACGCATGCTTGTCTATTTCGTCGAAATCTAGCAAACACTGTCGAAAATAAGGAGAGAGAGCGCGCGCTACGGGCAAGACCTGACTAGGGTTCATCGCGGCTCCTTAGATGCTGGGGTTCGCTCTTTACGCCCATGTTTCTTGTCGTGTGTGTACAAGTTTTCGAGCATTTCTACGGCCGCTCCATAGCTGAAGTTCCACGTCCCATCTTTGAACATCTGGTGTATTTCCACATTGTCCCATGTTCCCTGCAGGTCTCCTAAGAGCATATGGGCATCTTTGATGCACCCTCTCTCTGCCAATTGCCTGAGGGACTTTCGCATGCCTGCGGATTCAAACGCTGGGACTACAAGGCGAACGAACAAGGCGTTTCTTTCAAGTATCCTTTCGTAGCTGGTGTTGTATGGAAGATGTTTCAATGCTCCAGTGAATCTCCTCAGGTTCGCGTTGCTTGGGAAGTCGAGGTAAAACAGGAAGAATAGTGCCGTCTGTTCTTGATTGGGGAACAGGTACACTCTGTAGCCGTTGATCAGTCCTTGAGGGTTAAGGTTATTCTTGATCCTGCGGGAAACCATCGGGATGAATTTCTTGCCGTTTTTTTCTCCAATTGTTTGTGCTATTTCTGCAACGATTCTTCTTTGTGTCGTCCGTGCATTGAGTTCCAAACATCGCAGGATGATGAGGTCAATCAAATCAAACTCTGCTCTTCTGCAGTTCTCAGGCTCATCAGGTCTTTCTGCTACAAATGAATCGAAGGCTTCTACCCATCTATGCCAGTCGAACACAGAAACGCGCTGTTTTCTGGTGTAGAAATCCATGTCCAACAAAGGATACTTGGGGCTGGCGGTTGCGTAGATTTTAGAATCAGAAATCAGCTCTCTCTTTGCAAGCTCGTTGAGAAAAGCCTTCAGATCCCTTTCCTTGTCTGGAGGAACAGCGTAGCGAACGTAGTTACCGAGTTTCCATCCGTCTACAACGGCGAGATATCTCCATAGGGGGAAACTGGTAAGGGCGCGGCCGGCAGCCTCTTCTTTTCCAGTTGGCGCGGACGCCAAAACCGAGTAACTCTTCAATCCCAGCTTGGCCTCATTGATAAGCGCTCTGAAACGGACAATATCATCCTTATCAAATCTTCGAATACGATAACTCACCGTCTGCTGGGGCGCGCCAACTGCTTCAGCCAACCTGCGAACGTTATAGACACCGTGCGCAAGTATGGCTCTGATAATCTTAAAGTCCAAAGAGTCAAGCCGCTTGAACTTCTGGGAATATTCAGTCATCGAAGGAAGCAAGCGTTCATAACTCATAAACTCGCACCACAGGGTCGAGTTGTCGAAATATGCACGCAACCATTCTTAAACATTGCGTACAGAAGTTCCATTCTGTATCGCGCTAGCAATATTGACTAAAGACTTATATGCTTTGTTAGCAGAAATATCATTAGGGGGAAAAATGAGACCCATAATCCTTGTTGCAATCCTGCTGCTGTCCCTTTTCCTCGTACCAATGACGCTTGCCTTACATCAGTCGCTTCGAATCCCGAAGATCATACTGACTAGGCTCAACCTTGATTCCGGCTGCCAATTGTGCGGAGCCACAACCAAGTCTACTGAGCCTGGAAGCGGCGGTGGAGGGCAGGGCGTCATCTGATTCATGGTAGCAAGTAGGATGCTTGTCTGACAACGTAGGGTCGAGCGGTAATGACTGAGGCAATTGTATACTCCCTTCTCTCCTTTCTCCCTCTTTTGCTTATTGTCCTCACGAACAACAACGCCCCCTTGCGCAAGGAGCACATACTAAACAAATTGACACGATTTTATTCGTGTGTACAACGACAAATTCGATGAGGCTTTTCGGTTCTAGCCCTCGAGGTTTGATGAGCTCAATGCGCTAGCCACGGGGTTTGCCACTCTTCTTTGAAGAAGATTTCTGAAAGCTCTTCCCTCGGTCTGGGAGCAGGTGTTTCATTGGGTATGCCGATAGGCAGCAATGCGACAACTCGCATTTTTGCAGGAATCTTGAGCAGACGCTTCACCGCGTCCTCGTCGAAGGCACCTATCCAGCAAGTGCCGTAGCCTAGAGCCGTGGCTGCCAAGGCCAT
>Ga0208039_1000543_pt1 | contig 23078 bp, 27 predicted proteins | sample June2015DPH_20_1_2_FD_184722 | JGI IMG/M metagenome (GOLD analysis project Ga0208039, IMG submission 184722) | Peatland microbial communities from SPRUCE experiment site at the Marcell Experimental Forest, Minnesota, USA - June2015DPH_20_150... | ecosystem: Environmental > Terrestrial > Soil >... | reverse complement strand
TGATTAGAAATTCGAGAAAAGAAGTCGCGTTAATTGCAAACAAGGAAAGAATCATACTGATTCTGTCTCAGTTATCAGATGAATACAAGCAGGCAATAAAGAACGGTGCTCAGATTCGACTGATCTTCGAAGGGGACAGCACCGACATTTTGCTTAAAGAAAAAGTACAACAACTCATCGATGGGGTTTCGGTTCACGTCAAGTTTCATCGTAAACCTTTGAATCACTTCATAATGTCCGATGATACAGAAGCATTGATTACCGGCTCCAAAGAAACTGGATTAGGCGAAAGCCCTTCTTTATGGACTAACAACAGCAACCTTATAGGCGTACTAAGAACAAGTTTTGAATCCGACTGGAAAAAAGCTGAAGACTAACCTGAGAATCTCATTTCTCCTTTAGTTTCGAGCCTCAGTTTCTTACCAGCAGTTGGGCCGATTAGCGCAGGCACAACCGCCAGAATGTCGGTGCGGGCTTACATTCACACACGCTTAACTCTGCCAACGACCATTAATATGGTAGCTTAAATCGTGAACGTAGAAAGGAGGGATAGATAAGTATGAAAAGTAAAGAGTTTATGGATAAAGATGTGTTTGCGTTAGACGAGAAAATCGGCACAGTCAAAGAAATAGGAATAGATCCGGAAGAGTGGAAAATAACTCACCTTGACATCGAATTGGAAAAGGACATAGCTGAGTCTGTGCTTGGCGCAAAGAAAGGCGGAGTACGAAACATGTTGAACATTTCAGCCCTAGAGAAAGGGACTGCACGCTGGACAGACAAAGGGCTGCACTTAAAAGTATCAAAAGATCAACTTCACATGTACCTAAGACCAGTAATTGACCAGTAGTTGAGACTTAGTTGAGGAGTTTGCCATGAACACGTTGTTGACGATTGCTATAATTATTGTGATCAAAATACTCTGAAAAGTCAAAGTTGCAGAATAAGCGATAGCGTAGCTTAAGTTTCTGTAGCAGTTGGGCTACACTAACAGACTCTTTTTATTCCAAATCTTAAGTTGTTAAAGATTCTGGTCAAGCATTCATTGGAGGTGAACTAAAAAAGTGAATAATAGATTTGCTTATTGGGGATATATCCTGGCGTTAATAGGCGGAATACTCATCGTCGTCTTCGGTTTACTGGGTCTTATAGGGAATTCTTTAGGAAGTGCTTTCTCGCCAGCTGGTTACTACTTAAGCGGAGCAATGTACAGTATAGTGGCAATAATAATAGGCGTAATCTGCGTAATTGGGTCAAAGTCCGTTGGAATCTTAGTATGGGCGATAGTGCTGTTAGTGCTTGGAATCGTTTCAGGCGGAATCGGAGGAGCCTTAGTTATTCTCGGAGCCCTTCTGGGATTAGTATCAATATTCGTCAAGTCATAGCCAGGATAGACGAGGCCAGATTCAAAATAAAATTCTTTTTAGCTTTTTTTAGCTGTGATTTCATCGTTAGCTCTTTGAGGCTGTTTCAGAAACGATTGTTATTTTTTCAATTTGCGATGACTGAGGCGTTTAAAACAGCGGAAAGATATTTGGAACCTTTAAATATCTCATCCCCTCGAAAGAAGATAGACACTTATTCTTTGGACTGTAGTTTCCCAGCTTCTCAGATTATTCTGTTCTTAGCAACACTTTTCTATCGTGCTTAACAATTGCTAAGGAAAGTCTTTTCCGAAGCTGAAGAAGAGACGCTTACTCTGAATTGGCTCTCCATTCTTTACCAGTCAAAAGGCAAAAAAGCTTGAAACAGGCGCGCTCGAGGACATTTTTTCTTTTGAAGACGAATTCATGGGCTAATGAAATAGATTTAGCTTTCTCCAAAAGCGCCTTCGCTAAGGGGGTGACAGTTTAAACGCTCAAACAAAATGATGGCGCGGGGTGTGTGGGACCCCGCCTTATTTTACCGGTAAAAAATGCTTACGATAGATGCTTCAAGAGAGTTCGAATCTCTCTGGGTGATGCAATTTGGCTAGTGCAATCATTAACTGATGGAAAACTAGCTGCCTTCCAAATGAAAAATGGCGAATTAGAAGAAGTAGCTATAGATTTGAACAATTCAATTTTGCCTTGCTAACCCTCCCATAGGATCCCAAGGTGGAAGAACAACAGGTTCGGTGCAGAGAACACTCAAGAGCTCTGGAGAGAGGTATTCTTTTCTAACAGTTATTTCGAACACATATTCGTCGAACCACTCATCCATCATATACATATAACCTCTGTCCCCAATCATAGCACCCCAACTGTTTTCAACCCGCCATTTTCTCGGTTTTCCTGTTTCATCAAGATCCACACCTGTTAGCACCATAGCGTGTGTCATCTCGCTATTCCTATATTCCAATCTTCCGGCCTTATCTAGCTTAAAATCTGTTCCGTAAACGATGTCATAATCATACACGTTCAAATCCATTGCGCCCATCTCTGTTTCAAGCATCTGGCCAACGTCACAGCCAAACCAAACCGCATGGTTGCCCTTTATCATGTCGACGGCAGCTTTCTTCAATGTCTTCATATCAACGTTTAAGTAACGAACCGGACGTCCACAGATGACGTTACCAAGATACTGCACCGTATAGATTTTATTATAGGGCTTGTCCTTGGTTGGGGCGTTTATTAGGCAGACTAGACCATCCAAGTCAACGCCCACATACTTCTTGTAGAACTCTCTAGGTGTCATATCACCATCCCTGTGGAATACTTTGTCTTTGTCTCGCCACTCCCAGTAAAAGTTGCACGGAGGCTTCCCTAAGTGAATTGCAAGCATTCGATAGAACTCCTCAAGTAACTCGAACTTTGACTTTCGCAACTCCTCTGCAGAAGAACCCTGAGCATACATATCCCTGAGCAACTTCGCATATTCCCTCAGCTTGGAGACTAACAGAGTGTTCATAGAATCGGAATTGCTGCTACTGATTGTCTCGGGCATAAAAGACTTCGGCACAACCCCGTACTTATCTACGAGATTCACGAACATGTCCCACTGTCCACCATCGGAAAGTGGATCAGAGAGAAGCGCAAGAATCATCCGGCTGTCCAGTGGCTCATCCCTGGTCTCGATGATGTTCTCAAGGAAATAATTCGCCTTCTCCAATTTATCCCAGAACATCTGGTAGACCTCGGAGAGTTCAAAGGTCTGAAGGTTCAACTTTTTCATAGCTTCCAGGCAAAGGAGACTAAGCCCGGAGAATAACCAACACCGCCCTGACCCCTCTTGATTAGTAGCCTCCGGTGACTCTATGAGATTACTGAATGTGTAGTTAATTCGATCGACTTCTTTTCGACTCAAAGCCACAGCTGCAATACCGTTCTGGGTCACCGCGTTCAACGCAAGAAGATTCTTAGGGTCTCTATCAAAAGATGCTAAAAATCGCTTAATATCCTCATTCGTGACACTTTGCTTCATAATATTTCCCGACCATTTATGATACCTTAACTTAGGTATCGATCAAACTAAATTAAAGTTTTTGACTAACAAGTCTGAAGTAGCAAGTTACCTAACTAATTCATGGAGCTTTACATGTAACATAGACACCTGTTTTCAGGCCTTTATCCTAGTCTATGAAAGGGCTATGCACAAGAAGCATTAAGAATATTATCATCAATGTCGGTGCCGTTACGCTTAACCCTACTTAGTTAAGTCCCGTGCCTGTTTCTTTCCAACTCTTCTTCTGTAGAACCTTTTAATGTGCTGCAAAACATGAGCCAGAAACCTCTCCTCTTGAGCGTGTGCTGTTTTCAAGATTGACTCTGGGGAAATTAAAGCCTCTTTAAGTTCAGCAATTTCTTTCTTAGGCGAATATTTAATGTATATAGGGACTCCCACAAAAAGCAGGACTAGACCTAACGCAATTTGACTAAAATTACACTGTGTGATCAGGTATAGGGAAAAGATTACTCCAAGAATTGGAATGAACAAGCTTCTAAGGTTAAAATGAGCTTTAGCACCCTTGCGCCGCAAGAAAAAGGTTGACGCACTTGTCGCCGCATAGGCAACTGCCATGAAAAACACAGAAGTCGCTATCAGCACGCTTAGATTGCCAATGAGCGCTGCTACAAGCGCTGTGACGGCTGAAATGATTATTCCCAAGTAAGGCGTCTTAAATCTTGGATGAACTCGGGCGAAAACGCTTGGAAAAAGACCGTCAGCAGCCAGCGCATACCCAAGGCTCGAAGTCCCTATCATTCCTGACTCGTCAGAACCAGAAACCGAAATTAAGGCTCCAACCCCTACTATAATTACACCGATCAGAGCCAACGTTGGGCTTGAACCTAGAATTGCGCTGGTCGCGGCAGTCAAAGGCGCCTTATCCAGAGCCAGCAAACGCCAAGACCTCACTCCAAAAAGCACAATGTTTGTTGTCAAATAGAATACAGTTACGATTGAAATTCCAAGTATTATAGCCTTGGGGATTGTTCTACTCGGATCTTTTATTTCATCTGCTGGAATTGTTGAAATTTCAAAGCCTGCATAAGCCCAGAATATCAAAACAAGAGCCGCCCCAAAACTGCCAACGCCAAAAGGGGAAAACGGAGAAAAATTCGCAGTCACCAAAGTTACATTAAAGACCATGAACAGTAAGCCAATTACAGCGAAGAAAACCAGCGGAACAAGCTTAACCACTGTAAGTATGTCGTTTGTTCTTCCTGCAGCCCTGACCCCGACAACATTTGTAACTATGAGAAAGACAACGAATAACACCCGTACGGTAACCTGAGAAATCCAATCGAGACCAGGCAAGAAAAACATCAAGTACTGAGTAAAAGCCACAGGGAAAACGGCCAACGATATCCATTCGGCAAGCCAAAGAGACCAACCAACAATAAAACCTGCAAAAGGACCCCATGCCGCACGCGCATATGCATATGGCCCACCGACCCTAGGAAGCAAGGCAGAACACTGAGCAAAACACAAGGCAATCACTATTGCTATTATTCCAGCTACTACCCACGCAACCAATGAAAATGGTCCTAGAAGGCCTGCCCCTAAGGCAGAGGCGACGTATATGTCAGCCCCGATTATGGCTCCAACTACTAGATTAGTTACATCAAAAAGCGTAAGTTTGGATTTGAGCTCGGCTTCAGACATCAAAGCCACCTATTGACAATTGTTGGATTTAAATTGTCTCCCACCCCTTGGCAATAGCCAAAACGCCAGCAAAACGTAACCGGTTCAATCGCAATTAAGCTATTCTTACTGGCAAATTAATAGTGTGAAGAAGTTTAAACCAAGAGTATGAACCTGTTTCGCGTTAAGGTTAGCACTGTTTACCGGTAACGCGTGTTCAATTTTTTAATCTAATTTCTAATCTCCCAAATTCATGAGCCTTTAATTTAAATAAGCTCAAAACAAGCTGCATTCTCTGGAACTGATGATGACAAATTAGTAATGAGGGTTTCGGAAAGAAGAGTGCCTATTTCTCGTTCAACTCTACTACTTTCTGGAGATTCTGGGCACAGGGGCAGTCGTAATCAGATGGATGTTGGCTTTAGAAGAATCATATACAAACGCCTAAGTCTAAAAACAGCACTTCCAACAGAATAGAGTTCTAGCCGGTTGGGATGCAGCTGGTCTTTTTTTGCTACGGAGGCATTATTAAGGTTATCCAATGCGAAAACGCGGGCATTTTTCTCATTGCTTCATGTTTCTACGATTTTGCCAAACTTCGATTTCTGTCATTGCTCTTTCAATGGCTGATTCAATTCCGTGTGACAGCTCTCTATAGACTGTTTCTGGCGAACCGATTTTGCTGAAGTACCTATCAGCCCCAAGACCTAAAGCTTCAATGCTGATTTCATTTCTGCCTTCCCCACTAAAAAGAACAAAAGAAATACGGTTGCCCTTTTCTCTCAGCTCTTTCAGAAACTGCAAACCGTCCTTCCCAGGCATCTGATAATCGCTAACAAACGTCATATTCATTTTCCCCCATTTTTTCGAAAAGCGAAGATAGTTACATATTTTGCGAAAACGACCAAAAATTTCAAATACAAATTGCATAAGAAATATTCACGGGAGTTGAGAATGTCCAACGACGAAAACACGGACCTCCTGCTTGGTTTGGGTTTAAGTCTTAATCAGGCAAGGGTGTACTTAGCAATACTTAAACTGGAAAAAACTACGGTGGGACAGGTAGCGAAATTTTCAAAAGTGCGCAGGGAAGACGTCTATAGAACTCTGCCGGCACTTGAAAAAATGGGCCTGATTGAAAAATTGCTGGGCAAACCAGCTGAGATCCGGGCTACTCCGATTTCGGATGCCCTAAGCTTCCTAGTGGCGGAAGAAAAAAGCAAATTTGATGAACGTTTATTGGGTATGAGGAGCAGGGTCCAGAGGCTATCCCTTAAAGATTGGAAGCAGCCGCTTCCTGGAGAAGAAAGCATCTACATACTGATAGCGGAAAAGAAAGCGATTTTGGCTAAGACTTCAGGACTGATTAGAAATTCGAGAAAAGAAGTCGCGTTAATTGCAGACAAGGGAAGAATCATACCGGTTTTGTCTCAGTTATCAGATGAATACAAGCAGGCAATAAAGAAAGGTGCTCAGATTCGACTGCTTCTTGAAGGAGAAAGCCCGGACGGTTTGCTTAAAGAAAAAGTGCAAAAACTCATCGATGGGACTTCGGTTCACGTCAAGTTTCATCGTGAACCCTTGAATCACTTCATAATGTCCGATGACAAAGAAGCATTGATTACCGGCTCCAAAGAAACTGGATTAGGCGAAAGCCCTTCTTTATGGACTAACAACAGCAACCTTATAGGCGTACTAAGAACAAGTTTTGAATCCGACTGGAAAAAAGCTGAAGACTAACCTGAGAATCTCATTTCTCTTGTGGTTTCAAGTTCCAAATTCTTTATAGCAGTTGGACCGATTAGCACAGGCACAAACGTCAGAATGTCGGTGTGGGCTCACATTCACAAGTGCTTAACTCTGCCTATGACCATTTATAGTGTAGCTCAAATCGTGAACGTAGAAAGGAGGGATAGACAAGTATGAGAACTAGAGAGTTTATAAATAGAAGCGTGTTTGCGTTAGACGAGAAAATCGGCATAGTCAAAAGTATAGAAGTAGATCCGGAAGAGTGGAAAATAACTCACCTTGAAATCGAATTGAAAAAGGAGATAGCTGAATCAGTGCTTGGCGCAAAGAAAGGCGGAGTACGAAACATGCTGGCCGTTTCATCCCTAGAGAAAGGAGTTGCACGCTGGACAGACAATGGACTGCACTTAAAAGTTTCAAAAGATCAACTTCACATGTACCTAAGACCAGTAGTTAAGACTTAGTTGAGGAGTTTGCCATGAACACGTTGTTGACGATTGCTATAATTATTATTATACTTTGGGCGGTTGGATTCTTTGCTTTGCCAGGCGTGGGCTCATTAATACATATACTGCTCGTGATTGCCGTAATCTTAGTGGTTATTTGGCTGTTGACCGGCAAAAAACTGTGGAAATAAACTGCTTTCTCTTTTTTTGTTACATTTAGTCTAAGTTAGAGAAAATAAATTGGTTAAACAGAACTTAGGAGTAAGTTTGGGAGAAAGAACCTTTGAGGAAAGAGTTTGATGGGAAATGCTCAGCAGACGTTGTAATTGCGGCGTTGAACGAGGAGGAAGGTATAGGTCTTACGTTAGCGGAGATTTCGCAAAAAATTAGTCCTAATCAGGTTTTGGTGGTTGATGGTCACAGTCACGATTGGACGGTTGAAATTGCCAAAGATTTGGGTGCGCATATTCTTTTTCAGGATGGCTTAGGCAAAGGCGATGCCATCTCGAAAGCTGTTGGGTACATAGATTCTGATGTGGATTACGTTGTTGTTACCGATGCGGACTTCAGTTATCCGGCGGAGCATATCCCAGAAATGATACAGATACTTGAAGAGAACCCTAACGTTGGCATGGTTTGCGGTAACAGGTTTAATTACTACGCCGAAGAGAGTGCGTTGCATAACTTGTTCTATTTTGGAAATAAGCTTTTGGCTTTCTCCCATAGCTTACTTAACGGGGTAAACCTGCAAGATCCGTTGACTGGGTTGCGGGCAATTCGCGCTAAAATCCTAAAAGACTGGCAAGTGAAGTCAAAGGGTTTTGATATAGAAGTGGAACTGAACAACGAAGTAGAGCGGAAAGGCTTTGGGATTGTTGAGGTGCCCATTAGGTATAGGAAGAGGCTTGGGGAGAAGAAATTGAAGGTAAGCGACGGCGCAACCATTCTTAAGAGAATTCTGCTAGAATCAACCCGTTTGTCTTGATTAGATCAGCATCAGAATGCTTCAGTTTTAGCTTGTGGCTGTTAGCGTGCGTTCTATGCTTCAGCCAGTTTCAGTGAAAGACCAAAGGATTCATGGAATACGCCAGAAGTATAAGCCTGATAACCGAAAAAATGCATGCGCAATAACAATTATACCAGACGAATTACATGTTCTCTAGGGGATTATTTTATGTTGAAATATGCAGCTTCAAAAGAACAGAATATTTCAGATTTAAAAATCGTGAAGATCTTGAGCACCGTGCCACATGATAAGGGGTTCCACTTTTTCAATGATCTGGGCCGCAGCACTGGCGAGACTGCTAATAGTTTAGAAACATTCGCACAGAAACTTGAAAGAATAAATGCTGATTCGGTCAAGTTTCATTTTCAAAGAAATGATTTTCAAAACTGGATACAAACCACTGTTGGAGATGATGTATTAGCTGAAAGGATTAACCATATAAGCAGACAGCTTCCTGTTGAGGATTTGAGGAATGAACTAGTCAAAACGGTTCAGAAGCGCATCTTTCAGCTAAGACTCATACACGGCGAATCAATCCCCTCACAATAAAGCATGGCCGGTTACGACCAACACACCAGCCCCACATTAAACAGTAAGATTTTATACAGCACGCGCTACAATAGTCGCGCGAAGGATTATGCTAACTTAGAAAGGAGGTGAATCTATGAAAAATGCGTCAGCAGCTAGGCTAGCTTATATATTGGCTCTCCTAGGTGGCATATTGCTGGTAATCTTTGGATTACTGTCACTCATTGGCGTTTCTGTTGTATACTTCGGGCCGTTCTTTTATGTGGCATTCGCTTATTACAGCATCGTGACTATCATTTGTGGCATCATAGCAATCATTGGCGCAAAAAGCGTAACGCATCTCGTTTGGGCAATCGTGCTCATAATCGTTGGAATCATCGGTGGCGGACTTGGCGGACTATTGGTGATAATCGGCGGAATAATTGGACTTATCTTAGAGATAGTTTAAACATTGAAGGAAACCGAGAAAGTTGGGTAAGGTATTGCCTGGTGATCGGGCTTCCGTAAAGGTTGCTTTGAGACTTTACCTTCCCAACTTCAAATGCGCTACAGCGCGCCAGCATGTACACCCATACGCGCTACGTAGAGGTCCTTGCAAAGGATGGAGCGAATAGGACTTAAATCCAAGTCCTTGAATAGGAGCGTGGAAGAACCTGACCTCTGCATCTGCATCAACAAGACGAGGTCGGGCTCTCCAAACATAAACGGTAATTACTTAATCCGCCTGCGCTCTTTGCAAAAAGGGGGAGTTGGAAATTTCCAAGTCGGCTTGGTGATTGCTATTGTTTCTGCGCGTAGATTATCTCTGTCTTGTAACCTATCCTTATCCATCCATCGTACAAATACGCGTAGACGACATAGCGCCCCGTTTCCTTGGGTGTGAACTCAGCGGTGTAACGGGATTCCTCTCCAACGGGAAGATCCTTTATATCTATTTTAGCTTGCTGTTCATTCTTTCCTGAGGGGGTTTCCACCCAAAATTCCAGTTTCAGTCCACCATTTTTTCTTAAGCCCTTAATGGTTGCCTCGGCGCTGAGGGTCTTTCCAATTGTCGTATACGGGTTTGAAAGCAAAAGTATAGCTTTTCCATTTGAGTGGATTAGTCTTGAACCTGTTGTTCCGGTTCGTGAGGCAACTGTGGATCTGGTTGATGAGGGAAACAAGTTTGTGGTGCATGCTGAGATGCCTGGCGTAGCTAAAGACAAGATCGACGTAGCCCTGACGAAGGATGGTATAGAAATCTCGGCTGAAACAGATGTTGAGAAGGAAGACAAGGAGAAGAACTTTGTTGTCAGAGAACGCGTTTATTCGCATATTTACAAACAGCTGTCGTTCCCCGAAGAAGTAATCCTGAGAAAGCTGAATCCACATTTAGGGACGGATTACTTGAAGTCTGCATCCCAAAGAAGACGATTGCACCAGCCCCTAAAAAGCACAAAGTCGCAGTGAAATAGTTGGTATGTAGCATTTTTATGCTCACTCGCTATTTCCTACAATATTTTTGAGAAATCAAGCACGCCGGGGCGTTAGTAAAATCAACCGCCTCGAATTGTTGCACGTTTGTTACACGATGAGTGGCTCTTTCTTGCTGTCTGCTGAAAAACCTCGCGTAGAATAGATCAGTATACCCAACGAGACGAGAGCAAAGACGACTACCCCAGCAGCAATGTATGGCATTCTGCTTAGCGTCGTGACTACAGCTTCCGGATTCATGATCCCCCCCAGAACTATTGCAAAAATTATCATTCCAACGGACAGGATAAACGAAAACTTGTAGGGTCTATCTGACTTGGTCTTAACCAGTTTCTTTCTGTCAAGTTCGCCAACAAGAAAATTCAAGAAGACTCCTACTGACCCAATTAGCAATGGAATTGCAAAAGAAAGGTTTTCCTTATGCATGCTGAAATCGATAAACTGCTGCAAGCCAAGAACAGAAAAGATTAACATAAGCAGAACAAGAGCTATCGACCCAAAGAAGATGCACCGGTCAAGAAACTTCCCTGATAGAGCTGGACCATAAGTTCTTCTATTTGGCAGTGGTTGTTCGCCAGGTTTAATATCTTTTGTAGTTCTTCGTGTCAGTCCTGGCAGATCGTTCGAAAGAAAGTAGATCTTATGTTTTGAATCAAGCGGCAATTTGTTGCCATCCGAATCATACACCGCTTTGGTTACAATTCTTGAAAAGGGGTATAGCCATTCGACGCCTCTGTCCCTTGTTGTAGTGAATGAATCCAGGAACGAGTGGAGAAAGGCTCCGATGCCGAAAAACGGGTTTATCAAATACACTATGCCGATGAATAAAAAATTGTGGAATAATGCACGATGTATTTGTCGGCGTCGAAAAGACTCCTTGCTGAAAAAACCGTATTCTCTATCTAGGTCAGGAATTGCAGAACCGACGCCAACCATTAGCGCTATCTCTGGTCTGCCAAAGAATAAGGCTCCAACTAGAATACCGAACATTATGTGGGTGGAAAGATTCATGAGAACATTCCGTCGTCCTCTTACTAGACGATTATGATATGAACAATTTTAAGAATATAAAGGTAATTAGATTCAGAATCTTCGTTTTTCAGCGTATTTAGCCCAGAATCCTGCAATGGCTTAATCAAGTTTGAAATGATATTTATTTAATCGCCTAAATTTCAACAATGCCAATAAGGACTATTATTACTCCAACTGTTGCCCTTATTATTCTAATTAGTTGTTCAGGAAAAGTTTGCTTGGGATATTTGACTATGCTCAAAACACCGTCTACGATAAGCCAAAGACCTAAACCAACAAGAATCACCGAAAGACCATTCAAATAATCTTCACCTACTTTCCCAGACAATTTGCCCTTTTGCAAGGCATATATTCTCTCTTAGTTGGGTCTCAATTAAAGTTAATCTTTTTTCGGACTTCTCGGTGATCCTATCGACCATTGGCTTGGTAATTATGACGGTTTAAGATTTAACGGCTAACTGAACTCTACTTACCTCAGGGCTAAGTTTTTATGTTGGGTCATTTAAATGATAATTGTAGAATTGTTTTGTATTTGCAGCATTAACTAAGTTCTGATTGTGAAGGAAATTCTGTCTTTTCAAGAAGTCTCAGGTTGATTTTCCTTCTCAGGGTATCTATACTTGTTGGGATCCTTCAAAAAATTGTGCAGAAACTCTTCGACATTTTCGTGCAAAAAGGGAACTGGTCTTCGCATTTCTTCCCTGACTTCGGCTTTTGGCTGGAAATAACCGTGCTGGGTCATGAAAAAGAATACGCTTGAAAAATCTCCGGCAAGGGCGCAATCAACCTTTTTCTTTCCCAATTCTAAATAAGCATAATATCTATGGTGACCATCCAAAACTGCATACACCTCAAATCTCGGAGCTTAACCACGATTATTGGCGCAACTTTTTCGCCGCTTTTAATCTTATGCTTGTATTGCTCTACGGCTTCCGGATTCACTTTTGAGTCAGCAATGATTTTGTCTATTGGCAACCGTATTAAGTACTTCTCAGGATTAGAAAATACATCGACGTTAATTTCTCGCCCTCTTCTCCTCATCAAGCGCATAACTCTCAACCTTAACGAATCCACGATGTCTAAAACACGTTTTCCCAAACAATACACGTCTCACATTAACAAGGATAATCAAGAGATCTTGACTTTGATCGCAAGAAGTAATTAATTAAAAATGTTCGATTAAGGTATGTTCCATAGTAAAGCGATGGAGTCCTTATTAGGACGCTTTCAGCGCAGTTCGGACTACGCCATGAATATAATGTTCGCAGCGGAGAATTGTTGTTGTACATTTCGCAATAGCCCAATCGAAAGTACTCTTGCTTTGTTGTGGAATCGACTATTTGGGAGCATTGGGAGTATCCGGAGAATTGGGCACATTAGGACCATTGGGAACGCTAGCATACCCTGTTGAGAAAGGTGTTTGGTATTTGCCAATGTTCTCTCTGATGATTCCGTAGGCCTTTTCTGCTTCGGAGTTAGGCAAGTCGCCCAGGGCTAGCGGCTCTCCACCGAGCCTAAGCGTACATTTGATAGTTGACCGCAGTATTCCCTTGTCCAACACCACGTTAGCTATGTCCCTATAATTGTAATCGGTGTAATCCTTCTTCAAACCAAGCGCGTGAGGATGCCGCAGAATCATACGTTCGTTCGTAAAGACTACAGAGTCAATATTAATCTGAGGATGGTAGATTTTCTGCTTAATATATAACTCAACCTTCTCGTTTGGACCAAGAATTTTCGCTATATCATCAGGAGCATCCATAACTGTCAACCAACTTAGAGCATTCTTTAACTGTACAATTATGACCAGGTGAGGGGATAAATAGCTATGTGACTGTGAGGCTACAGCGACAAGCGGTTTGTGATTATTTCATTGACTCTTCAATATGCGTCCAATACCCTGCGAGATTTACTTGCTCTGTAAGATTTGGGTGACTTAGACAGCACGTTTTCGAGGGACCTTCTCACGGGGAAAGTTTCAGAATTTTACCCGCTTGTAGAAAATTCCTTTCACCACTTCCCCCAAAACTATGTAGAGTACTACAATTATTGACATCAAAAGAAGAACCAAGAGGGGCGGCTGGGCAAAACCAAATAGGCTGCCAAGCGGAGTGAAGGGAAAGATAAGTGTGGCACCAACAATCACTATGGTGGTTAACAGCAAATACTTCCCCGGAAAACTTTTAAAGAATGGTCCTCGGCTCCGAATTACCAGCACAATTAAACTTGCAGAAAGAACCGATTCTACGAACCATCCGGTCCTAAACAGGTTCATAGGACTTTGCAGAACAAAAAGAAGTACTCCAAAGGCGACATAGTCAAAAACCGAACTTAGGATGCCGAAAACTATCATGAAATTGCGGATGAAGGTGACGTTCCAGCGCCGGGGATGTTCAACCATTTCACTATCCACGTTGTCTGTGCCGATGGTTGTCTCTGGGAAATCTGTCATCAGATTGGTAAGCAAAATCTGCCTAGGCAGGAGGGGAAGAAATGACAAAAAGAGGGATGCACCTGCCATGCTGAACATGTTTCCGAAATTTGCGCTTGTTGCCATGAACACGTACTTTAGAGTGTTGGCAAAGGTTTTCCTTCCTTCTTTCACGCCATTTGCGAGCACACTCAGGTCCTTTTCAAGCAAGACGATATCAGCCGATTCCTTTGCAACATCCACTGCGCTTTCGACCGAGAGACCGACATCAGCTGCGTGAAGAGCGGAGGCATCGTTGATTCCATCGCCCAAGTACCCCACCACATTTCCAGCTTTCTTGAGCGCGAGAATGATACGCTCCTTCTGGTTTGGTTCAACCTCTGCGAAAACGTCAACTTCATTAACCTGTCCAAGCAACGCTTCATCACTCAGCACACGAAGCTCTGGTCCAGCGAGGATTCTTGGATTTGGAAACCCGACCTGCTGACTTATGTTACTCGCAACTAATCGGTTGTCTCCGGTTACAATCTTTAGCGAAATCCCAAGATGCTTCAACTCGCTAATCGTCTCGGCGATTTTAGGCTTGGCAGGATCAAAGAGAACCAGGAATCCCAAGAAAATCATTCCAACTTCACTATCTTTAGTGATGAGTTTATCAGATCCGATGTCTCTGTAAGCTATCCCCAGAACGCGGAAACCTTGGCTGCTGAACTCTTCGAAGCGTTGCTGGATCTGCTGTTCAACACTAGTGATTTGCACGGTCGTCCCTTCGGAAGTTTCGACTTGGGCGCACACGGCAAGCACGTTTTGCAGAGCGCCTTTGGTGACCATCAGATTCGTATTGTCTTTTGACACCAAGATGCTTAGTCGCTTCCGAATAAAATCGTACGGCACCTCATCCAGCTTCTGGTAACCAGACACGTCAAGATGGTTTGCGCAAATCGCTTCATCGATTGGATTTGTGAATCCCGTCTGATACGAAGCATTTAGATAAGCGTAAAGTAGCGCCTTCCCGCTTGGATTGCCGTTAAAATCAAGAACCGATTGTATTTTTATCATGCCCTCCGTCAATGTACCGGTCTTGTCGGAGCAGAGCACGTTCATGCTACCAAAGTTCTCAATGGATGCGAGCCGTTTAACAATCACCTTCTGGGTTGCCATGCTCTTGGCTCCGTGAGCGAGGTTAATACTGATAATCGCCGGCAGTAGTTGCGGCGTCAGTCCAACTGCGAGTGCTAAGGAAAAGAGAAGAGACTCCAGCACAGGACGGGCAAAATACACGTTTATGGCTAAGGTGGCGACCACCAGCACCAACGTTACTTCCATAAGGAGATAGCCGAAATGCCGGACCCCATGTTCAAACTCTGTTTCAGGCGGTCTGAGTCTTAGCCGTTCCGAGACTCTGCCGAACTCCGTTTGTAACCCTGTTCCTACAACAACGGCTTGCGCGCTGCCACTGACCACGTTAGTTCCCATAAAAAGACTATTTGTCCTCTGACTAAGTGACGTTGCTAATGGCAGGATTCCAGCAGTTTTTTCAGCCGGAAAAGTCTCTCCAGTCAAGGAGGCTTCGTTTATGAAGAGATCCTTTGATTCTAGAATTATGGAGTCTCCAGGTATTAGGTCTCCAGCGTTGAGGACGATGACGTCTCCGGGCACAATTTTTTCAACTGATATTTCCTTTGGAGTTCCGTCGCGAAGTACGGTCGCTTTGGTTTCAACGATCGCAAGCAGCTTTTCGACGGCATTGGCTGCACCTCGCTCCTGCCAAAATCCAAGAAGGCTGCTTATTAGGATGATCGTTATGATAATTATTGCATTCGTAGGCCAAATACCGGACGATACGTCGAGGAAGAATGACAATCCGCCTGCAAAGATGAGGATGAGGATAAGTGGACTCTTGAATTGAGTTAGCAGGAGTGTGAGCGTGTCTGATCTTTTCTTGGGTTTAAGAAGATTAGAGCCATATTTTGTGAGTCTTTTTTCAGCTTCATCGTCAGTCAAGCCTTTTGATGTCGTCTGAAGTTGCTGAAGAAGCTCAGAAGTGGGGACGCTCCAGAATGTTTGATTGTTTTGGCTATCTTGATTATTCAGAGAGACCGCCTGGCAATTGACGTTCTGATTTGCCTAAAATGATTAATTGAAGGCAGGTCTATAAACAGTTTTATTGATGCTTCGGGTTGAAATTGCGGGGTCGCATGATTTGTTGAAACCTGAACCCATCTTTCTTTAATAATGCGCGATTGGACAGCCAGCCCAAGAGTTCAATTCCCCAAGTAACTTCGCTCTTATACCGCTTAGATGAGTTAGCCGTGTAAAGAAAGCGGATGGTTTAGAAGATTTCTGATGAAATCGTGAGGAGATTGATTTTGCAGGATAACCCGTTTGAAATTTTGGATGTTAAAGGTGTTGGCAGGTTAATGGCTATAACTGTTGAATGGGGACGCAAAACAAGGCCTGACTTGAAAATTGGAATTTGCGGTGAACACGGAGGAGAACCATCATCAATCGAGTTCTGTCATAGGATAAATTTGGATTACGTTAGTTGTTCACCTTACAGGGTTCCAGTGGCACGGTTGGCAGCTGCACAAGCCAAAATCAAAGAAAAAAAGGGCATGATAAAACCATTCCAATAAGCCGCAAAGAAAGTACATGCTCTCTCAACCTACCCCCTACCCTCTTTTTGCTGTCTGATTTTACGAACTAAAAGCCTACCGGGTGTTTCTTATAGTAAATCCTGCGCCAACGCCAATGGATAAACTGAAAATTATTTCGTTAGATTGTGTAGTTGTCGCCTGTTTTGTTTTCTTCCGTCACATAAAAAGTGGAGCAAAGCTTGCAAAAATCAAGCGTCACTTCGTCCCAAGTTGTCTCATGGTTTGCAAGTTGTTTAGCGGTTTTCTTGGCTTCTGCTTGGATTCTGGGTAGAATGTCGTTGAATTGTTCAGTGCCTTTGATTGCGCGTTTGGAGTTTATGTATTGGCTTACTGCAGCTTGGGTTGTTTTAAGTTTCTTTGCCACTTCAACCTGTGTTAAATGGTAAGTGTTAACGAGTTCTTTAGCGACAAGGGACCTGAAGACGGGAAGCACGAATTTTCCTGTGGTTTCGCATCGAGCACTCATTTTTGATTCTGAGGGTATAACAGCATTATACTTAATAAATTGAATGGCAATATTCAAAAGAAAGTCACTACAGTGCTTTTCCATTGGAGGAGCGGCTTAATGATTTACTTAGGGTTTAAAGAAAACAAAAGACCCGAACTTATAGAATCCGATGTTAAGCCCACAAAAGAAACCCATCCGCAATACGACTTTATTTATGGCCCCTTCAAAACAAAAGAGGAAGCCTCAAGATACGTTAAAGCAATGACTGGGCTAGCTTGCGGCGAGGGCTAAACAGCCATTGAAGCAACTTCCAGGTGTTTTTGACTATAGTTGAGGTTTTTTAACCTAGATTTTAGTCACAACTATTGCTGCGTTCTTAGTTCAGCAGAGATGTTAAATGGCACCGAGACAACATTTAGTATTTGACTAACAGGTGCCGAAACAACATTCAGCTTTAGTCAAAAACGTTTGATCATTAAATTTTGGAGTTTCAGGTCTATTAATAAAAAATTTACTTTTAATTTAGTAAGGGTAGTTCGGTATAGCCTTGCACGAGGGGTTTATATGATACGTTTGACATCTATTGTATTACAGTGATTCCTTGTCCGAAACGATTAGCCTAAGGCTGCCCCGTGAAACAGCCAAGAAACTTCGTGAAATAGCCAACAAAGAAGGAAAAGACAGGTCAACTTTGATACGTGAATTGTTAGAGCATGGAGTTAAAGAAAAGAGCTTAGAGCAGGCTGTTGAGCTCTATCGAGCAGGCCAGGTTACTGGTTGGAAGGCGGCTCAACTGGCTGGCGTTTCCCTATGGAATTTCTACAAGATACTAGCTGAGAAGGGAGTCCTCATCCAGTATTCCGAGCAGGATTTGGAAGAAGACCTCAAGTCTTAACGGATGCTTAATTACTTGCCTGTTGTCGTCTCTAATACTAGCCCTCTGATATGGCTCTCAAAAACTGGCAAACTTACCTTGCTTAGAGACCTTTTTAATGAGATTCTAATTCCAGAAGAAGTTTACAACGAAGCGGTCGAAAGAGGCTTACAAGAAGGCTTCAGTGACGCTCTGGTAATCAAAGAAGGTGTTGATCAATGCTGGATAAAGATTTCGCAGCTGAACAAAAACGAGAACGCGCTCTGCAACAAGATAATAAAACATGCTTTTGAACTTCACTTGGGTGAAGCCCAAGCCATAGTATTGGCTCACAAAACGGGAACGGACACGCTACTATTAATTGATGAATCGAGTGGGCGAGCATTTGCTGAAGCATGGGGTCTAAAGGCTAAAGGAGTACTTTATGTGATAATGACCGCTCTTCAATGCGATTTATTAGATAATGCAGAGGCAAAGGAAACAGTGCTAACTCTAGTGCGCAAAGGGTTCAGAATCGAACCCAAGCTGCTAGCACGAATAATAAGAGAAATAGATGCATACAAACCCAAATGAAAGTAACCAAGTAACCCGTATTTACTAGTAAATTAGAGAGTTCGCGAATAACTTCCCTGGCGCTATTTTACTATATGGCTTTTGTTTTAAATCATTCTTAACAAATCTGCCTTGGTAATTATGCCTATTATTTCGCCTTTTCGGGAAACTAAAACAGCCGAGTAAGTCTGCAAAAGGCTCGATATCAACGACAATGGGGCGTCTTCGTTTATTTGAGGGAAAGCTTCTTCCATTATTTCCTCAGTCGACAATTTAGATATCTGCTCCAAATCCTTCCCTGCCAAAATTTGCCGCAGAATAGCTTTTTCTGATATGCTACCAACAGAGTGTTTGCCTTCGAAAACAGGTATCTGCGAATAACCATGCTCCTTCATTAATTTCACCACTTTGGAAAGCGGCTCGTTTTTCTGGACAGTAACAACGTTTTTGTGGAGCACTTTGCCCGCTTGAACTTTCGTTTTAAATTCTAACCGCTCAAGCACGTCAAATATTGTTTTTACTTTAGTGTAGGAGGAGTCGATGGTTCCTGCTTCCAGCTTGGCGATTAAGGATTGGCTTACGCCAGCCATTTTGGCTAGTTCTGACTGTTTTAGGCCTAGTTGGCGTCTGCGTTTTGCGATGTCGTCTAAGGTTGGGAACATGGTTTAGTAATTGGTTGTGTTGGGTAATATTCTTTTTGGAATATTTTTTGCAAAAACCAATATAACGCCGTTATTGGTTATGCCCTCGAAAGGTGAGAACAAAATGGCACCAAAAAAACTTGACACTCTTGCACTCCACGCTGGACAGGAAACAGCTGACCCAGCAACAAACGCAAGAGCAGTCCCCATATACCAAACAACCTCGTACGTATTCAAAAGCACAGAGCAGGCGGCAAACCTGTTTGCCCTAAAAGAACTAGGAAACATTTACACGCGAATAATGAATCCCACAACCGACGTTTTCGAGAAAAGAGTAGCTGCAATTGAAGGCGGAACCGGCGCTTTAGCCGTTGCCTCAGGGCAAGCAGCCATATCACTAGCGCTACTAGGCATAACGCAGTTGGGCGACGAAATCGTTTCAGCAAACAACCTGTACGGCGGAACCTACGAGCTCTTCCACTATACCTTCCCCAAGCTTGGCAGAACCGTAAAATTCGTAGACTCCACAAAACCAGCGGAATTCAAAAAAGCCATAACCCCCAAAACACGCGCAATCTATGCTGAAACAATCGGCAATCCGAAACTCGACGTACCTGACTTCGAAGCCATCGCCAAAATAGCACATGGCGCAGGAATCCCTTTGGTCGTTGACAATACCGTGGGAGTGGGTTTAGTAAGACCTATAGATTATGGCACGGACATAATCGTTGACTCGGCCACAAAATACATAGGCGGACACGGTACCAGCATAGGCGGAGTAATCGTAGACTCAGGCAAGTTCGAATGGAACAACGGAAAGTTCCCAGAATTCACCGAGCCCGACCCAAGCTACCATGGAATCAAATACTGGGACGCATTCGGAAACTTTCCAGGCTTAGGAAACGTGGCATTCATTTTCAAAGTACGCGTACAATTACTGCGAGATTTAGGAGCAACCTTGAGTCCGTTCAACTCTTTCTTGTTCCTCCAAGGCTTAGAAACATTACCCCTAAGACAACGTAAACACTCCGAAAATGCACTAAAAGTTGCCACCTACCTCAAGACGAATCCGCTAATCAACTGGGTTAACTATCCAGGCTTACCTGATAACCCGAACCACAAAATAGCATCCAAATACCTCAAGGACGGTTATGGTGGTCTCATCGGCTTCGGCATAAAAGGCGGTTTAGAGACAGGCAAAAAATTCATCGAATCGGTTAAGCTCCTCTCGCATTTGGCTAACATTGGCGATGCGAAAAGCTTGGTTATTCACCCAGCGTCAACAACACATCAGCAGTTGACTCGTGAGGAACAGCAGGCAACAGGCGTAACCGAAGACTACATCAGGCTATCGATAGGCATTGAAGACCCTGATGATATAATTGAAGATATAGAGCAAGCGTTAGAAAAATCAGCCAAACCTTAGGCAACGAATTTTTGGAGGCAACACATTTAGCAACAATTAACCAACCCCTTGAAAATTCTGAGCTAAAGTACTTTACATTCGCAAATCCACCAGACGAATTGGCTCTTGAATCAGGCGAAAAACTCGGTCCCATAACGCTTGCTTACGAAACATACGGTACATTAAACAAGCAAAAGCAAAACGCCATCCTTGTACTCCACGCGCTCTCAGGAGACGGCCATGCCGCTGGAACCACTGGCTGGTTCGATAGTTTAATTGGTCCAGGCAAAGGCTTAGACACAAACAAGTACTTTGTAATCTGCTCCAACGTAATTGGCGGTTGCAGAGGCTCAACAGGTCCATCTTCCACAAATCCGAAAACAGGCAAACCCTATGGCACTGACTTTCCCATAATAACTATTGGCGACATGGTGAACGCTCAAAAGCGCCTAATTGACCATTTAGGCATAGAGAAACTTCTCGCAGTCATCGGCGGTTCAATGGGTGGAATGCAAGTTCTCCAGTGGATGGTTTACTACCCAGAAAAGATACGGTCTGCAATACCAATCGCAACAACCATGAAGCACACGCCTCAGCAGATAGCCTTCAACGAAGTTGGCCGCCAAGCAATCATGGCTGACCCCGACTGGAAGAAAGGGCATTATTATGGTTCGCAGGTTCCAGCGAAAGGCTTAGCCGTAGCACGAATGATTGGACACATAACCTACATGAGCGATGCTTCAATGGCTGAAAAGTTTGGAAGACGCCTCCGCCAAGACAAGGAGCCTTTCAAGTTCGGCGCGGAATTTGAGGTTGAAGGCTACTTGCGGTATCGAGGCGACAACTTCGTCAAACGATTCGACGCTAACTCATACCTCTACATTACCAAAGCCATAGACTACTTCAACATTCTCAACGGAAAAAACCTCGCCAGCATCTTTAGCGGGTTAAAGGCAAAAGTGCTCGTAATAGCCTTCAAATCCGACTGGCTCTACCCAGCATATCAGTCTCAAGAAATCGTTAAAGCCTGCAAACTAGCAGGCGTGGATGCCACCTACTGTGAAATAAATTCCAATTATGGGCACGACGCGTTCCTTCTTGAAACAGAGCAAGAAACTCAGCTGATAAAGCATTTCCTAAACACAGTTTCGAATGGACATAACGGTGGTACATAATGAAGCAGGCGCCAGTAAAAGCAGAGCACAAAATCATCCTAGACTGGATAACCAAAGACGCTTCCGTGCTAGACCTTGGATGCGGTAACGGAGAACTTTTAGCTCTCCTCGTAAGCGAGAAGCAGGTGCATGCTCAAGGAATAGAACTAAGCGAAACAGCCATTCATCGATGTGTAGCCCAAGGATTAAGCGTCTTTCAACAAGACATAGACACAGGCCTCTCTGAATATGCAGACAGCTCATTCGATTACGTTATACTAAACCAAACACTACAGCAAGTAAAAAAACCAGACTTTGCCCTGAAAGAGGCTTTGAGAGTGGGAAAAAAAGCTATTGTTGGCTTTCCCAATTTCGTGCAAGCCTCAGCCAGACTCCAAATATTCTTCAAAGGAAGAGTCCCAGTAACTAAAGCGTTACCTTACGAGTGGTATGATACCCCAAACCTTCATTTCCTAGGCATTGCCGACTTCAAGGATTACTGCAAAAAAAGAAACATCCTCATCAAAGATTCAGCTTTTATTAGAAAAAACGCTAAGGTCAGATTCTTTCCAAATTTGTTTGCTGAAATTGGATTATTTCTTTTATCCGCGTAACCTAATTTTTATCAAAAATGCACGGGAAACTGGATAGTTGTTGCTGTGTTGCTACAGCCACTTAATTTTAAGAGCCTTAAAAAGCAAGTATGCGCAGACGTGCGTTGTTTTCGCACGCTACCCTGATTAATTATTGGGTATCTAAAGCACTCGCCTGACCTGAGTAGTTTTTCGCACCCTTAAAAAATAGACAGTAACCAAAAATTGCCCGATAAAGGAGCATCAGCTGTCTGGTATTAGTACCAATCGCGTAGTTGATCGGCTGTTTTATGTACAAATTGGGAAAAAGCATTTAAAAACCCACACCATCTTAGTGCATTTAAAAATCCACACCATCTTAGTGGTAGGTCGTGATTACAGAATGGTAAAGAAACAAGAAGACAAAAGATTCAAAATTGATTTAAAAAGTTTTGACTATCACTCTTCCCGTTTCTTCGCTCTTCTTTTCCCAGCAATGTACTTAGTGGCTATAACCGTCTTCTGCTTAGAATACAAAATTCTTCCCGGACCCGAATTTTTAATTTTAGGCATTCTAATCTATGTTGCGTATAATCAACGAACATGGCGTGCCTTAAAAGATTGGCTCCCATTCATCACGGTGTTTTTCTCTTATGAAATCATGTACAGCGTGATGGGCAGTATCGACCAGGACATTCTTCATTCCGGACCACGTAATTTGGATCTGCGATTGTTCGGTCAGCTTCCGAGCCTGGTTCTGCAGCAAACCATTAGGATGCCTATTTTAGATTACATGGGAGCCGTCTTCTATTCCTTATATTTTTTCGTACCAACCATCTTCGCTTTTATTCTTTGGAAGAAAAGTCCCAAGAACTACTGGAAATACATCGTTGCCTTTGGTGTATGCACGTACGGTGCTCTGATAACTTTTCTCTTTTACCCTGTGGCGCCTCCGTGGATTGCAGTTCCAAATGTTACGCAAATCTTAACTGTGTCAGTTGATGCTAGCATAGGTATTCCTCTTTACAAGACGCTGTTTTATTTTT
>Ga0208039_1000541_pt1 | contig 23129 bp, 21 predicted proteins | sample June2015DPH_20_1_2_FD_184722 | JGI IMG/M metagenome (GOLD analysis project Ga0208039, IMG submission 184722) | Peatland microbial communities from SPRUCE experiment site at the Marcell Experimental Forest, Minnesota, USA - June2015DPH_20_150... | ecosystem: Environmental > Terrestrial > Soil >... | reverse complement strand
GATGGACCGTTCCAACTCTGCCTTGCTTTGCGAGTTCGCTAAGGCGATTCTCAAGCTGTCGGATTTCAACCATTTTCTTGTACATGTCGAGAAGCTTCGACGACTCAATCTGAATCTGAGACATTGGTCCATCGCCGCATGAGACTCGCCGACTGGTATATTTGTGCTATGCATGTGGTGCAGCATTGGAGGAATCCGCACTCGTTGATTTTGAGTCGGCTCTACTGTGCGCTAGCGATCGTGGACCTCATTATACATCGAGTCTGTAGAGGATTCCTCGAAACATTGCGTCTAAAGATCCCACTCTGACGCCAGTGCAGATTCTAGGAGCCGTCTGTCAGATGACTGATGTATTGGAGACCTTTGTGGCGGCAATATGCCGGCCGTCAAAGGATTTAACCTCAATTCCTATTTTGGCTGCATACGTTCCATGGATGTCTTGTAATTCACTCTCGTAAGATTCAAGGAATATGCGGATTATATCAAGAGATGTCTTCCATACTAGCGAGCTGGCCCGAAACGCTTTAGCTCAGCTCTTAAGCCATGACAGGTCCTCGATCCTGCCCTTTAGATCTGAGAGAAATCTTGCTGCGTCGGCGCCGTCGATAATGCGATGGTCAAAAGCAAGCGACAAGTAGGCCATGGGTCTAGTCTCTATCGTGTCGTCGCAGACGACGACTCTCTTTTCGACCTTTCCAACGGCGAGTATCGCGACCTGGGGCGGATTTATGATTGGCGAGAAGTTCTCGACCCCGTACATTCCAAGATTCGATACCGTGAATGTTCCGCCCATAACCTCGGAGAGGTCCAGTTTTCCCGTCTTGGCTTTCTCAGAGAGGTCTGTGATCGCAGATGATACTCCCAGAAGCGACTTTTTGTCCGCTTCGGATACGACAGGAGTGATCAGCCCACCATCCAATGCTACTGCGACAGCTACGTTCACAGACGCATATGATCTGAGCTCACCGTCTTCGAAGACGGCGTTGATCATGGGGTAGTTCTTCAGTATGTGGGCTGCACTCTTGACAATTATGTCGGTGTATGTAGGATGGAAGTTCTTTTCGCTTTTCAGAGACTCCCTCAGAGACGATGCCTGGGACATGTCAACTTGCAAGGAAATAGTCAGGTGGATAGCTTCATTGTAGCTTCTGGCCAGCCTCTCACCGATCCTCTTGCGCATGTCAGAGAGAGGGATTACCCTAAACTCCGGCCCCGCAGCGGTGACCTGACTGGGCTCGACGGCCGGCTTCGCAACGGCTTCTGTTCCAGGTTTGGAAATCTCAGGCGGCAATGACTCTCCTGGCTCGCCGATAACCCCTACCGGTTCAAGGCAGTCGAGGGTTGTCCCCTCTGGAGCTATTATTGCAAGAAGAGTCCCGGACTCTACCGCTTCGACGTCAGTTGTAACTTTCTCAGTCTCAACCGTGTAAAGCGGCTCCGCCTTCTCGAATCTGTCGCCTTCCTTCTTGTGCCACTGCGTTACCGTTCCCGATTTCATCATCATGTTCAGTTTTGGAAGACGCAAGATTTCGGTCATGGACGCGGCAATACTCCCGAAGAACTAATAGATGTTTCTTTCGTTTCGTCGAAGATTTGATGAGCATACTGGTGGCCGGCGAATTCTCGCTCGCTTCAGTTGGTCACCTCGTTAGGAAGCCTCCATCGACCGGCAGCGCGACACCTGTGATGTATTTCGCCGATTCCGAGGAAAGCCAGAGAACGGCTTCAGTAACATCCTGCACGGTCATTACGGAATGATCGGGAAATAGAGTATTCGCACCGACCTCACCGGCGATCTGATTCCAACCTCTTCTAGTGTAGATGTTCGCCAGTGCGCGAGACATCTCGGTGTCCGTCAGCGCTGGGCACAGGGCGTTAACGGTGATATTGTAGGGGGCGAGTTCTTGCGCCAAACTTCTCGTGAATCCGATCATTCCATGCTTTGAAGCGCAGTAGTGGGCTGCGTAGGCTGCTCCTACAAGTCCGTAAACGGAGGAGATGTTGACGATACGGCCGTAACTCCTCCTGATCATTTGTCTGCCGACGTGTTTCGAACAGAGAAACGCACTCCTAAGATTGACTGCAATTGTCTCATCCCATACGTCATCAGGCATGTTAACTACCTCCGCCATCGTGGAGATCCCCACGTTATTGATGAGGACGTCGATCTTGCCCAGATCTTGAACAGCACGTCTCACCATAGTCTTGACTTCGACCGCTTTACTCACATCCGCCTTTACTGCAACGCACCTTCGTCCAAGGCGTCTTACCTCTTCAGCCACTTCCGTTAGTCGTCCTTCGGTGCCAAGTGGGTATTTGACAGTGGCTAACTCCGCGCATATGTCGTTCGCGATGACATCCGCTCCCTCTTTCGCAAATGCGATGGCCAATGACCGTCCCAAACTTCTAGCGGCGCCTGTGACCAAGACGGCTTTTCCATCAAATCTTCCTTTCAACGTTCTCCGGCCTCTTCTCTATTCCCTGGTATCATTAGTCCTACTAGCCAAGCCATAAAACGCTGTCTTTGCGTCACTTTGGCTGGAGTTTGCGACAACTGCCCCTTTGGCTCCTCCGGACCAGACGATCGAACAGTCGAGAGAATTGCTTCCCACTAACGCGCGAAACGATAATACTATCGAGTCGGTTAGCATTGGAGAAGGATCATGAGGCGATATAATTGAAGGCTGACTTGAGCCAAAGGGTCGCTCTTGTTACCGGCTCGGCAAAAGGAATCGGAAGAGCGATAGCTTTGTGTCTCGCCGAGAACGGTGCTGACGTTGTGATTAATGACTTGGACGAATCTCAGGGAAAGAAAACTTCTGAAGAGATCAAGGCGCTTGGCACAAGATCCATGTTCGTCCAAGCGGACGTGGGCAATTCCGAACAGGTCGCGAAGATGGCATCGCAGGTCATAGAGAGGTTTGGGCGGATTGACATACTGGTGAATAATGCAGGAGTTGGCACATACGGTGTGCCGTTTCAGGACTACAAGGAGAGCGACTGGCGCAAAACGATGAGCATCGATCTTGACGGGACTTTCTTCTGCAGCAGAGCTTTCGTCAACCAGATGATCAAGCAGAGGAAAGGAAAGATCATCAACATCAGCTCCGTAATTGGCTTAGTCCCGGTTCGTCTCCACACGGCCTATGCAGCAGCGAAGGCTGCGGTGATAAACCTCACGCGAATAATGGCTTTAGAGCTCGCAGCGTATGGAATCAACGTGAACGCAATAGCTCCAGGCTCAACGCTCACTGAAGCGACGCGTTTCATATATGAGGATCCCAAAACAGCTGAAAGAGTTCTCTCTCACGTCCCCATGAAGCGCCCAGCAAAACCTGAGGAAATTGCAGGCGCTGCGCTCTTCTTGGCTTCGGACGACGCGGACTATATCACCGGGCACACACTCGTGGTGGATGGGGGTTGGACGTCAGCATACATACGCGAAATGGATCTGGTCTAGGAGAATCACTTGGTACTACTTTGAGTTTCCCATCGCACACATCGAGGTTAGGCCTAATCCGCCTGCCTTGGGCATCCGTAGAACGGCATCCACGCCGCCGGGTGCCAGCAATGAGTTGCCCGTTGGCCGTCTGAATGCGCAATAGAATGTGCTGGGTTCGCTCGATGCTTCCTTTTAGTTCTTCCCGAATCTGTCTCGCAATGCAGGAAGTACCTCCTTTCCACAGACCTCGATGAATTTCATCTGGTCTGAGCCGAAGTTGATGTAGTAGACATGGTCGAAGCCCAGCGGAACATACTCCTCAGCTTTCTTGATGAGAGGTTCGGGATCAGTCGTAATTGTGAAAAGCTTAGTGTAGTCCTTTCTGTCCACGAGACTGCCAAGCGCTTCAATCTTCCTAGGATCATAGACGTTGAGGTCTAACATTCCTGGTACAAGATTTGCCGCCACCCTGCCAGCGCCTGCCTCCGCTTTATCGTAATCGTCATCGTAGGAGCAAGCGATTCCAACGACTTTCTTGATTGATTTGGGGTCACGGCCGGATTCCTTTGCACCTGCTTCAAGAGCTGGGAACAGTTTCTCTCTTATCCTCGCGGCGTCCAAGCTGCCTGTCATGTATCCTTCCGCGTATTTTCCCGCCAGTTTTGTTATGAGTGGACCCCATGATGCTACGTAGATCGGCACGGGACGAGGGGGCTTGTCGTATAGATTCGCCTTCCTCAGTCTGTAGTATTTGCCCCTGTAACTCGCGAAGGGCTTGCTCCAAAGCAGCTTCATAACCTCGATAGATTCGACGAACCGTTCTATTCTCTCCTCGGTCTCAGGCCAGTCGTATCCGAGGGGGACCTCGTTCATCGCTTCCCCTAGCCCAAGCCCCAGAATAATGCGTCCAGGGTACATATTCTCCATCGTCGCGAAAGCCTGAGCAACTATTGCTGGGTGGTATCTCAAGATGGGAGCTGTCACACACGTGGCGAGGGTAGCCCGTCTAGTCTGAGCGCCTACAGCAGCCATGGCGACCCATGCAAATCCCTCATGTGCGCCTTTGTGCAGCCAAGGGTGAAAGTGATCGCTGAACCAGATGGTATCAAAGCCCTCCTTCTCCACGCGAAGGCCCTGCTGAACAATGTCGTTCACGTGCGAAAGGTCCATGTTGAGGTCAATTCCGAAAGTCACCATTGCCCATCGGCTCAACATGTACGCGACCAGCTTCTATAAAAAAGGCCACCAGCTCTCCTCGTCTCTCGATCTGCGATCGTGTCCGGACAAGGAATCTGTTGGAGAAGCACGAAGCCTTCGGGAGGATTCCGATCTTGGAGGTAGGGCAAGTCTGCTAAGTGTTAAATGTAATCCGCTACTGTAAGGAAGACATGATCAAGGCAAATATCGTCAGAGCAAGAGACGGTGCGCCCGTGCTATACCGTACTCTACGAGGTGGTTTTGGGATAAGAGTGGTCCATCCCCAGACGACAGGCTCGAAGAACCTCAGTGCTCTAGTGTTGTATCTAGGACCTGGCGGGGTATTGGAACCGCATGATCATGAGAATGAAGAAATCTACACAATCCTTGAGGGAGAAGGAGAAGGCTACTTCGGTCATGACAAGCCGGTGAAAGTTGAACCCGGCATGTTTGTACACATGCCCGCACACGCAGAACACGGTCTGAAGAACACTGGCGATCGAATGATGGTTGTACTAGTCTGCACTTCTCCACCTTTTCCCGCCTTGGACTGGGACACTGATCTGAAACCAGCAACGTGATGTGGCCGAGCACAGGCACTTCCCCTGAGACTCTCAGAGTGAGAAGTTTGGGAAATGCCAGCTCTGTTGTGGCGGACCTTCCGGAGAAATGTCTGCGAAACGCTTTAGTGCGCGTGTCTTCGGGTTGAGCGATTGCGACTTGGGTATGTGCGTTGCTCTAGTTGCCTTGTAGGAGAAGCCCACCGTCCACAGTGACACATTCGCCTGTTACAAAGTCTGAAAGATCGCTGACGAGGAACTCAACCACTTTGGCAACGTCCTCGGGCGTTCCAAATCTTCTTAGAGGGGTTAGTCTTAGAAGGTCTTCCTTGCTGAGAATGCTTCGAAACCCCTGCGCTACCAGCCTGGAGGATGTGATATTGCCTGGGGCAATGCAGTTAACGCGTATGCCATGGGGGCCCAATTCATAGGCCAGGAATCTCGTGTAATGGACGACCCCTGCCTTGGCTACGGCGTAGTCTGCGCCAGCTCCATATTGAACTACCCTGAGCGCGGCCCCGGAGGAGATGTTGACGATGTTACCTGACTTCTGTTGTTTCATTGGAACACATGCGGCTTGGCAGCAGAATATGGTTCCAATGAGATTGAGATCTATGATGGAGCGCAGGTCCTCTTCCGGTACGCTAGACGCATACCCCTCTCCAGGGCGCTGTCGGCCACCAGCATTGTTCACAAGTATGTCTATTCGTCCGAACTCGTCCATTATCTTCTTGAACATTTGATCGATGTCGGTTTTCTTGCAGACATTTGCTTCGATGCCGATCGAACGCCGTCCGAGGTTCCTCACCTCGTCCATCACAGTAGCAGCGGTCAACTCTTCGCTAAATTCCTCTGCAGCTTTGAGGTTAATGTCGTTGATCACGACATCTGCCCCTAGCTTTGCTAGTCCGAGGGCGCAAGCTCTCCCAATGCCACGGGCCGAGCCAGTAACGAGAGCAACTTTCCCTTTGAGCATCAGAGCAACCCCGCATGGGGGAACCTATGGTCGCCCATAAATGTGATGATATTCTCGTATGTGAAAGCTCAATCTGATTGCCTGTCCTGAAGCTCATGCGAGTAGGTGTCTTTCCACACTTGCATAGGGGGCTCGATTGAAGACTTCGTGAAGACTTCGCGTTGCGGACAACACTTTCAGATTGTTTGCCAATCGCACCCGACCATCGTTTCGCTAGTCTAGACCGAACCTGACTCCTTGATACTCAACAAAGGCGATACGTACGCCTTGAATGATATAGACCAATTCCTTATGCCTCCTCTTGTTCGCCCCGGCAACAGGTTCGTACCCCTTTTGCTTCAGTTCATTTCTAACTGCGTCTAGGTTCTGCACCTTCAGGTGAAAGGCCGTGATCCCGTATGTTTCTGATGGGGGGCTGATTCTCTGAAGGAGTTCTAGGCCGAATGGAGTTATCGCGGGTCTAGCTACAACTCCGCTGATGTCCTGCTTGACGTCTCCGATTTCCATGAATGTGGTCTCAAAGAGTTCACCAAAGAACCTCTTTGCCTGCTCAAGGTCCTTCACCGTTATGACAACCTTGTCCACCTTTTCGATCTTCACGTAGATTACCTGTCATTGCCAGAGTAGTGCTAGGAGATAGTGTTTGTGGAATCGAGAAAAGATACAGTGCAAGCTGCTAATATGGTAGTGGTCACAGGTTGGGCAAAGAGAACCGACTCAATTATCAAGGCTGCTGGACTTCTGCAACAAGCAGGTTTCGCAAAGGCCGGCGGGTCTTGGCTTTGGAACTTGCAGCCCATGGAATCAATGCCAACGCAATAGCGCCGGCTCAGCGGTCACTGAAGTGACGCACTTCTTAGCGGGCCTGAGTCCTATCGTGGCAAAGGAGATCTACGTAAGGCTCAGAGCACTCAAGGAACGTGTAATGACAGTTCTGCTGGTGGACCAGAGTGCGATTGGAATATCTGATTACGCGCACGTGTTGAAGCTAGGAGAAGTCGTGAACCAAGGTTCCAAGGAAGATTTCTCTAGGAGAATGGATAGCTTGGCGAAGGATTGGCTAAAGCAATCGAGAATCCCAACGGCGCTTACTGGAGACGGTTGAGTCTTTCCGGTTCATTCATCAATGTCCAGGCCCGACGACAATGTTGAGCGGCTCTTGTCCTCTGAGGACTCTTAACACGTCTGAGACGACGGTGATTCCAACTTCTCGATAGACCTCCTCGCTCAATGTCGAGTTGTGCGGGGTCAGTATTACGTTATCGAGCATAAGGATCGGGTCGTCCACCGCCGGCGGTTCTTCGCAGAACCTTCCGAAGCACTCAAGGCCCGCTCCGGCTATCTCCCTGCTTGACAGAGCATCGTAGAGAGCATCTTGATCGACTACGGGCCCGCGAGCGACATTTATCAAATATGAAGTCTTCTTCATCAAGCCGAGTTCTCTTCCTCCTATCATCCCACGTGTTTCGTCCGTAAGGGGGATGCAAATCGACACAAAGTCTGATCGACGAATTAGCTCATCCAGATCAGCATATTCTATTCCCAGTTGCTTTTCTAACGCAACTTTCCTAGTCCGATTGTGGTAGATGACCTTCATGCCAAAACAAGTTGCCATACGAGCCACTTCGTGACCAATCCTTCCCAAACCAAGAACCCCCAAGACCTTCCCGTGCATGCATTCCACCATGGGCGGCCAAGCTGACCCCAATGTCCAAACGCCATCCCTAACGTATCTGTCAGCCCGGAGGAGGTCTCTGGCCAAAGCAAACATCAAAGCTATCGCATGCTCTGCCACCGTAATAGCCAGCGACGCGATCGGCGCGTATGTCACGTAGATCCCCTTCTCGGCTGCTGCCTTCAGGTCGATATTTTGATACCCAACCCCATGTCTAGCAATAATTTTCAATCTGTTGGCTGCAAAAATGATTTCTCTGTCAAACTCCTCGCCAAAAAGTATTACGGCGTCCACATCACGAACCTTCTCTAGAAGTTCTCTCTTCGTGAACATTCTCAGCGGGATGGGAGGGAGAGGGTTCTCTTCAAGTGAAGCTATTCCTTTCAGCATAGCAGCGGCGTCGAGATGTAGCCGCGTTGTGGACAGCACTTTCCAATTGTCTGTCAAACGTTCTCAACCGTTGTTCTTGTTAGTCTAGACCGAACCCGTCTCGGTGGTTGGTCTAACATTCGTCAGCCAGCGTTGCAGGTCCTGGTCGTTCCTAAAGTAAAGGTACTTCTTGGCCGTCGTAGTCAAACCCGTTCAACAGTCCAAGCGACATGACAGAAATAAAAGGGATTTGCGCTTGATCGCTGGTGCAGACGAGCGGTTGACGGTCGCCAAAGTGTACCCTGTGTGGGACCAAATTTCCTCCGATACATGCGCACGTACCATGGCAATCGTAGAACTGAAGGAAAGAAATGGGCTTGACGGTGAAGACACGAAGCTGGAAATGACGACAATCAGTGTCCGGTGGATCAACGAATTTCCTAAAAGGAAGGAGTCAGGACTAGGCGCTGCATGGGAGCGCATGTGATCAACAGACAAGACGTCTTGCAGAAGATAGACGATGAGAGAATCGTTGATCTTGTCAGCCAACTAGTGCGAATTCCGAGTCGAAATCCACCAGGAGACGAGAAGGGCTGCGCTGAGTACATTATGCGGAAGCTAAAGGAGTGGGGGTTCGGGGTGCAGGTAATTCCCGAGCCTTTCCCAGACCGACCTCAGGTGGTAGCCACTTGTGAGGGGACTGAACGACGACCAACACTGGTTTTGAATGGACATATGGATGTTGTGCCCGAGGGCAACGTGAGAAAGTGGAGCGTTGATCCCTTCGGAGGGGTAGTCAGGGGTGGAAGGGTTTACGGAAGAGGCGCATGCGATATGAAGGGCGGAATTGCCACCATGTTGATGGCGGCAAAGGCCATCAAGGACAGTGGCATCAAGCTGAGAGGCAATTTGATCCTCCAGTTTGTCATAGGTGAAGAAACAGGAGAACCAGGCACTAGACACCTTTTGGTGGAGAGAGCTATTGGGGGAGACTTTGGAATTGTCCTTGAACCAACCAATCTAAGAGTGGCGACGAGCGAGAAGGGCGTGGCATGGTTCCAAGTCGTGGTCGAAGGAAAGCCGGCTCACGCCGGCACGCCTGAGAGGGGCAATAACGCAATACTCAGGGCTTCAAGAATGGTAACCCTATTGGAGAAATACAATCGCACTATCTCAAAGCGTAGGCATCCTTTGCTCGGAAGAGCAACATGCTCCGTAACCATGATTGAGGGCGGAACAAAGGAGAACGTCATACCTGAGTCCTGCAAGCTCACCATCGATAGAAGGTTCCTACCCAATGAGACAGCGGCGGGTATTGAAAAGGAACTTGATCGCATCTTCTTAGGAGAATCCAACCTCAAGTATCGGCTTGAGAGGAAGATCGTCTATGAACCTTTCGAAATTCCGGCGCAATCGAAGATAGCACAATCACTAAGAAAAGGCATGAAGGACCTCACTGGCACTGCACCGAAAACATTTGGTATGCCCGTTGGCACTGATGCGCGGAATTTTGTCAACGATGCGAGAATACCCGCCGTATCATGGGGGCCAGGCGACATCAAAGTTGCTCACTCCTTCGACGAGTTTGTCGAGATAGATCAACTTGTTACGTCAACGAAGGTGCTGTGCCTAGCCATACTCGACCTTCTAGCATAGCAGACCAGCAGACCAGCAGACCAGCAGACCAGCAGACCAGCAGACCAGCGAGAGCGGCAAGGGTCGATAAGACAGGTCCAATTCTCGAATCGGATGCTATGGCTGATGATCGCCTCTACGTTATTCATCAACGCTAAGATGATCATTCGGAACCCGACCAGCATGGAAGGCATTCGCTATTGCGGCCGATATGTCTATGAAGGAGAAGTGAAATCCGCAGACCAGTAATTCGAAGTCCCTGGTCATTGGGAGAAGCCCGAACGCTTCTACACAACATGATCTGGGCTTTGATTAGACTCGGTTTTCTGGAAGATCCTAGAGTCAGACGTGGGATAGATTGGATCGTGACCTACCAGAGGTTAGCAGGTCCTACGCTCGTTTTTCCGCCATGAATGATTCGATCACGAGTCTCGGATTTGTTTCGCATCGTCTTTCGATCTCAGCCGGCTCTCTTAGCCGTGCGCTGAGTTCCTTCGCCAGTGCTATGCCGCTATCGAGCGCAAAGATTCGATAGTACCTAGCCGTTTCGTGGCTACTTGTCCGAAGAGCCACTCTACGCAACACTTTTGTGCACGTCTCAATCCGTTCTGGGCTCATGTCGCAATTCACCGTTCTCATCACCTTCTGGGATATTGGCTACCGCGTCCATGAAGATGGAGTGAAATTACTCAAGGAAAACGGTGTTGACGTTAAGGTGAATCCGCGATCCCGATTCTACACCGAGCAGGAGCTAGTTGAGACAATCAAAGGAATAGATGGGGTGTTCGCCAGCGCCTTGGAACCATTCACTAGAAGAGTCTTCGAAGCTGCTGACAAACTGAAAATAGTAACTCGGAATGGAGTCGGATACGACAACATCGATGTTCAGGCAGCGACAGAGAAAGGTGTCTGTGTAACGTTGGCTCCGATTCCCGAGCACGTGAAGAGTGTCGCGGACGGAACGTTCACTCTAATTCTATCCTCGCTCAGGAGAATTCCACAACTCGACAAGATTGCGAGAAGCGGCAGTTGGAGTGGTGACAAGTTCGTCAGGTTCGTACATGACGCCTTCGGAAAACGGCTCGGAATAGTGGGGCTTGGCAAGATCGGAACTGAAGTCGCCAAGCGAGCCAGAGGTTTCGACATGGACGTGGTATACTATGATATTGTCAGAAAGGAAGATGTTGAAAATAGGCTCGGTGTAAGATATCTCGGCCTGGAGGAACTGTTGAGTACCTCAGACATCGTTAGCATTAACGTCGCGTTGACTCCGCAGACCAGACACATGATTGGGGAAAGAGAGTTCGCCATGATGCAGAACGGTGCCTTCTTGGTCAATACATCCAGAGGACAAGTAATTGATGAGCGAGCCCTCTGCACAGCACTCAAGAATGGCAGGCTGGGAGGAGCAGGGCTTGACGTTATGGAGCAGGAACCGCCCTCACTCGACAATCCTCTACTCAAGCTGGAGAACGTGGTCCTAACTCCTCATGCGGCGGGTAGCTATGAGGACGCTCGAGCCATGACAATGACCAACTGTGAGGACATGGTTCGGGTGTTCCGAGGGAAAAAGCCGAAGTACCTTCTCAACCAAGACGTGCTCAGGAGAATTCAACTTAGGGACGAGTAGTTCTTATTCTCTTCAGGTTGAGCGATTGCGACTTGGGTATGTGCGTTGCTCTAGTTGCCTTGTAGGAGAAGCCCACCGTCCACAGTGACACATTCGCCTGTTACAAAGTCTGAAAGATCGCTGACGAGGAACTCAACCACTTTGGCAACGTCCTCGGGCGTTCCAAATCTTCTTAGAGGGGTTAGTCTTAGAAGGTCTTCCTTGCTGAGAATGCTTCGAAACCCCTGCGCTACCAGCCTGGAGGATGTGATATTGCCTGGGGCAATGCAGTTAACGCGTATGCCATGGGGGCCCAATTCATAGGCCAGGAATCTCGTGTAATGGACGACCCCTGCCTTGGCTACGGCGTAGTCTGCGCCAGCTCCATATTGAACTACCCTGAGCGCGGCCCCGGAGGAGATGTTGACGATGTTACCTGACTTCTGTTGTTTCATTGGAACACATGCGGCTTGGCAGCAGAATATGGTTCCAATGAGATTGAGATCTATGATGGAGCGCAGGTCCTCTTCCGGTACGCTAGACGCATACCCCTCTCCAGGGCGCTGTCGGCCACCAGCATTGTTCACAAGTATGTCTATTCGTCCGAACTCGTCCATTATCTTCTTGAACATTTGATCGATGTCGGTTTTCTTGCAGACATTTGCTTCGATGCCGATCGAACGCCGTCCGAGGTTCCTCACCTCGTCCATCACAGTAGCAGCGGTCAACTCTTCGCTAAATTCCTCTGCAGCTTTGAGGTTAATGTCGTTGATCACGACATCTGCCCCTAGCTTTGCTAGTCCGAGGGCGCAAGCTCTCCCAATGCCACGGGCCGAGCCAGTAACGAGAGCAACTTTCCCCTGAAGCAAGTACGCCACCACGACACGAAGGCAGATAACACTTCTTTAAGCTTCGTGTGCAAGGTCTCGCCTCGCTCTGAGACGCCCTCTGGGGGATTCAATCTGCAACCTTGAAATCTAGAGCCACTGAATTGTGTAATCGTGATTTGCGATTGACACCGCTGGAACGGATACTTGCGGCTTTTGAGGGTAGGAAAACTGACAAGATCGTCTGGCAGCCTCGGATCGACCATTGGTACGACGTCAACAAGAACCTTGGCACTCTTCCCAGCGAATACAAGGGGAAGGAGCTGCTGGAGATCTATGATGACCTCGGAGCGTCGCCACGCACATACCGATTTTTCACCCCGACGATCAAGGTCATTCAAGGCGACGGTGTCGACCTGAAGGTGACGGAGGACGACGAAAAGATCGCCACCACATATACTACGCCGATCGGAAAACTGACGGAGATCCAGACGAGAACAGTGTATGGCGCCTCAACGTACCGGACTGAGTACTTGCTCAAGAGTGCGAGAGACTTCCGGACCATGATATACATCCTCGAAAGGCAGAGTTTCGAATTTGACAGACCACTCTACGAGAAAATCTGTATGATGATTGGCGATAGGTCAGAACCGATCGTAAACCTTCCTTGGGGCTCGCTTCAGCGACTGACGATTGACTGGATGGGATTCGAGAAGACTGTGCTCTCGCTCTGGAAGCATCTGAGCGAGACGGAAGAGTTGATCCAGGCGATTCATGATAACGATAGCCGAAGGATCGAACTCATCAAGGAGAGCCCAATCAGGTTCGTGAACTTTGCCGATAACATTGACCAAGATTTGATCTCCCCTCCTTTGTTCAAAAAGTACATGCTTCCGTGGTACAGGACCAAGACAGCTGAGCTACGGAAAGCCGGAAAAATCTGTGTCTCCCACTGGGACGGCAACATCAAACTGCTTCTACCATACGTCAGAGACACTGGACTAAACGCTCTCGAATGTGTGCCTCCCGCCCCCATGGGCAACGTTACATTGGAGGAACTACATGAGGCGACAAAAGACATGATTCTCTTCGACGGACTGCCCGCTACCTATTTCCTGGACCTCGTGAGCTTACATGAGCTGGAGAACTTCGCGAAGAAAATCCTCGAACTCTTTTCTCCGGGGATTATCCTAGGCATCTCTGACTTACTTCCTCCCAATGGAGACATTGAGAAAGTTCGAAGAGTGGGTCAGATCGTGGATCGATTCGTACCATAGGCCAAGCTTTCTAGACCTCATCAAATCCAGCGCCCGCGGGCAGTGCGATGTTCGACGAAGTCGCCTTGAAAGCGTCATGAATCGATCGAAAGACGCATCAGATCCTCAGGCCTGACCGATGTTCAAGGCATTGATACGCTGGTAGACATCACGGCGCGCTCGCCACTGTCTTTTGACTGAAACCAGCGTTCGTGTGTGTGCCTGTCGAACATCCACTGTGTTTGGCGACCATGAAGCGTGCACTGCAAGCTGATTGGTAGACCAAGTTCATTAAGTACACCTTCATCACTGAATTGCCTGAGCAGCGCCACAGGAGTTTCTACGAATGCCTGTTGTTCACATCTATATGCTAGAAGGAAAGACCACTGACCAGAAACGGGCTATGGTGAGAGAGGTTACGGAGGCTTTGTGCAGAACGCTTGATGTGACCGCCAACAGCGTCATTATCCAACTCGTTGAGCTGGAAGGATGTAACGTTGGAGCCGGAGGAAAACTGGCGTTGGACCAGTAGGCACACCGAGCTATCGTTGATCCAGTAAGATCGTCTGTTCGCTTCTTTGCCGTCTCGGGAACGGGAACCGGATTTCCCGCCTGGAAATGCTCACGTGAGCTTAACCTTGCAGCGGAGCATGAACCCACTCAATTGTCAAAGCGGCTGAGCTTCGACCAAGCCCTGGACCTTGCCTGCAACAAGCTGGTTTCGCAAAGGCCGGCCAAATGGAGGAGCTGACATCTCGAAAACGTCCCCTGGTCTTGCCACAATTCCGGCTGAGAAGCTGAGTTTAGCTGCACCGAAGAAGTGACAGTGCACGTCACCGGGCCGGCGGAAGTCAGAGTATTTGAAGTGGTGGTGCTCGATATTGGCGATGCTGTGCGACATATTCGCTTCACCGGTCAAGAATGTGTCCTTCCATATCTCGACGTTCCCCCGCAACACGCGAACCAATCCTGAAATGCTGTCAGGCAGTCTACCGATCAGCAACTCCGGCCCAATCGAACAAGTCCTCAGTTTCGAGTGGGCTAGATAGAGGTAGTTTTGTCGCTCTAGGACGTGATCGGAGAACTCATTGCCGAGAGCAAAGCCGACGCGGAACACGACGCCGGATTTGCCGATCATATAGAGACCGACAATCTCCGCTTCCTCCCCTCCATCTAGAGCAAAAGAAGGCAACTCAAGCGGAAGGCCGGGTGGCACGATGCAATCTCCATCGCCTTTGTAGAACCACTCCGGCTGGACACCCACCTTCCCTTTTTCGGGCTTTCCGCCTTCGAGCCCAAGCTTGAACATCTTCATTGAGTCGGTGAGCGTGCTCGACTCGGCGCCGAGCTTCACATGCATAGCATCACGAGCCATCGCGCTGCCAAGATGGTTCAGCCCGGTACCGCTGACGTAGCAATGAGCAGGGTCGGGATGGTCAAGCGGTGGTAATAGGCGATTCTCTGAAACAACCCGGTCATAATTGACCACGCTGTCACTCACGCGGTCCATAACCAGCCGTTCGAGCATCACCTGTGACCCGCTCGCCTCTTGAGCTAACTCATACGCACTGGTCGCCCGCAGCACCCGCAAAGATACATCGTCTTGGCTGATCAGACCGACCTTACGGGAACCATCTTGCGCCTTGAATTGGACCAGTCTCATGTTCCTCTTTTCCCCTAGAACTCTGCTTGAACGGTCACAAGACTCTTTGAGAGTTTTAGAATCTTTCTACCTCCGCCATTTTGCGAGTCATTCGGGAGGGCGATCAAGGATCGACCTCACCGTCTAGCCAAGAGAGCTTCTGCCGTCAACAAAGAGCTAAGGCATTCTACGCTCTGAGTGTAGGTCTTCCTGACAAAGGAATCTCAGAGAAGCTTCTCATCCACTTGCATGTCTGCATAAGGATAGACGGCGACTGTCGGCTTGCCAGGGTGAGTGGACTTGAGTAGCTCGATGACCTCCGACCATTCGCTAGTCCAAATGACCGATTCTTGCTCACCGATGGGTGTTAGGGGATCCTTGACTTTGTATTGTGAGAATACTATCATTCTGGAGTACTTGGGCAAGTATGGGGCATACAGCGGCCCACCGGATTTCTTGCCGAACTTGCCGACCAGATAGTGGGTAACCTGGCCTTCAGGAGCATTCACGATGACTACTAGCGTCCCATTCTCCTTCAGGCCAATCACGCTTGATTGAGTCGCAAGGGTCGCATCGCTAGCCTTCGCGTACGCATTCGAGACAACGATGTCAGCATTGTTTACTGTTTCCGTCGCGTAGACGCCTCTCGCGATCTTAGCGGCTGCCCTGTGCTCGTCGACAAAATCTCCGACAAACACGTCACTGGTTTCCCCATATCCGTTAATGACGGCGTCAACCTTGATATCGAGAGAAGCCATTCGCGCGGCCTCCTCCTGGTCTGACCTCATTGGGTTCGCTTCGACCTTGCCCCAGCCGACGGATAGTTTCTCGCTTGTGCTGTCAACTCCAAAGAAGGTTGACATCGAGATTCCGCCGACTTTCCCGTGGTTGTGCGCCATTGACTCGATCGAAGCAACGCCGGGAAGTATTATCTTCGCGCCTCCTCCAAAGCCTGAGCCTGGGTGAGGGACAACAGAGCCCAAACCGATCTTCAGATCACAGCCCATCACCTCACTGTTTATTTGCACCGGTGTCCCCAGCTTCGTCATTCCCAGATCGGTTAGGTTTGAGAACGCATTGTGATTGTAGACCGGGAACTCTTCGACGATATCCTCCCCAAGTTTCTTAACGAAGTCTATCCGGCTGGATGTTCCATGACCGCCCAACGCACAAACGAATCTTATGTGATCATTTGAGATTCCGTCTGCGTTCAATTCCTCGATTATGCAAGGCACGATCTCAGCTGCACGTGTAGGCCTGCTTGTGTCGTCAAAGAGGATGACAGCTTCCTTCTTCTGCCGGGCCATTTGCCCGATTGTCTTGGAGCCAATAGGATTTCGCAAAGCCTCCTTGATCCCGTCGGGGCCGATTCGTTGCCGAGCGTGCCCTTTCATCGGGCAATAGTGCACTCTCCACTCCGACGGGAACTGTAGGTTAAGCATCGTGTTGCCGTACCAGAGAAGCTGAGGGACTTGAATGTTCTGCATCTAAGTGCACGTTCGAGCATTCACCTCATGATGTATATGTATTTTGTTACTTGGAGTTAGCTTAGATGTTCATACCTGAGCATTCTCTAGAGACGAAGTAGTGTCCTTCTCAGCTTCCCTCCATTCTTCTCTGCGGAATCGCGTTCTCGCCCGGTTTCTTCCAGGCGTTACTGATACGCCCATGAGAATGTGCAAGCCGGACACTCGTGATGAACAAACAGTTTATTGGGACAAGGAGGATCAACTCATTGGCGGCTAACCCATGCGGAGACTATTCGTCGCCAGTGCAGTCATCGCCCTAGTTGTGGCAGCATCTCTGATAGGCTACTACCTAATCGAGCAAGGAGGGCAGCGAGCGATTGAGTTCGTGAAACACTACAAGGGAGTTCACGGAAATGGGGCCTCTATCTCAGATTTTGTCAGTCTCACTGACCTCGGATGCAGTTGTGGCAGCGCCGGACAGATATCACAGTCATGGCAAGCTGAGCCGACCGGTCGGCCGAACGTGTGGCGTGTGACAGTTAAAGTGAAGACGGCTTTGAGGACTAGAGAGCTTACATTTTACACTGACATGGTGACCGTGTGGGCAGGCGACCAAGAGGCCGAGAGGATAATTGAGCAAGTTAACGTCTTACAATACACACAGGATTTTTGCACCAAATTTGTACAGCAAGGGCAGGATCGAGGCGTGGGTGATCAAATGAATTCGGGATGCAAGTCCCCATGATTGAGCCTTGTTCCCTTTCCAGCAGATCAAAGGTCAAAGTGAGCCGCGCGAGCGACTAGACCGCTCCCGAAAGCACGAAAGCGTTATATCCACAACGGAGCCCCACTAACCGTCATCGGAGCATGGGATAGCCTTGCTCTGAAACAAGATAAAGTGGTAGAACAGAAATTTGTCGGAAAAAAATGTCGATAGAAGAACTGCACTGAAGTACATTGGCGCTGGAGTCGCTGGTTTAGCTATTGGTGGTCTTGCGGGCTATGGCTTAGCTCCTTCGAAGACTGTCATGGTTCCAACAACCGTCACAGAAACCTTGACGCAAACTGCGATTTCTACAGCGATTTCTACAGCCGCTGTCGAAAATTTCGGACCAGGAGTTGACTACTACTATGACCCAACGCTGAAGGGTACACAAATAAACTATCTTGCCGCTGCCTTGCCTGAGAAACCCCCCGTATTCAAGTACATACCTCTGTTCGAGCAGGAAACCGGCATAAAGGTGAACTTGACGGTCCTCAGCGAGACAGACGTGTTTACCAAAGCCTCGACTGTCTTTGCCTCAAAGTCTCCAGAGTATGACATCATCGACGCTGGATGGTACGGAGCTGCCGCATACGCCTATTGGAAGAGCGGTTTCATAACGCCAATCCAAGACTTCTTTGACAAAACGCCAGCTGGATGGAAAACTGACGATATCCTTGATGCACCTATGAAGGCGTGCTCTTCTTTCCCGGAAGATGGATCCAAATTGCTTTCGCTGCCAATATGCTCAACGCTCTGCATGGGACTTTGGCATAACACCAACCTGTTGAAGGATTCAGGACTGACTCTGCCTTTGGCGGGAACATGCACCTTGGAGGGCGACTATGTGCAGGGAACACCACCCACCTGGGATGAGTTTGGGGCCGCTCTTGATAAGATCCAGAAGCCTCCGAAGGTCATAGGCTTCGGTGATTTCTTGTTGCCACCGGTGCTTTCCTTCTACGGGTGGCAGCCATTCGTGTGGTCTTATAATACGAACTTCTTGCACAAGGATTTCACCCCGAACTTCACTGACCCGGACGTAATTGAAGCTACAAAACTTTTCGTCAAGATGACTAAGTACGTGGCTGATCCGTCGACGTATGATTGGGCTACTATGATGAGCCAAGCAACTGCGGGATCGCTAGCTTCATTCTTCACCTGCGCCACCGACCAGCCTGATATCTTCGCCACAGGGTCAAAGGTAACACCTGAAATAGTGAAGTACGGGTGGGCTCCTAGAGCAAAGGCTAGCGCATTGATGGTGGCTGGTGGCACGCAGTGCATAAGCGCCTTCTCAACCAAGCAGGACGCGGCATGGGCGTTCCTTTCATGGATTGAGAGTCCGAGAATGCAACAGCTTTTCCTCAACGACGGGAACTCGCCCATAAGGAAGAGCGTCGTGGAGAATCCCGCAAACAAAGAGCTGAAGGACTGGTTCGTTCAGAACAACCTACAGTCAGACCAATGGTTGACAGCAGCAAAAACCGTCGGGACACCTGGGGCAGATCTCGTGTATTGCAACATCGCGCCGAAAATGCCAAGATCCATTGACCTGACCGTTGCAGTAGGCACCGAGATTGGCAGGCTCTATTCAGGGGAAGTAACTGCAGAACAATTCGCGGCCAACTGTCAATCAGCTACTGAGACGATCCTGAAAGAAGTCGACTTCTACGGCAAGAAGACCTACGAATTCGGAGTCTAAGATCTCCTGAACATAAGATGTACAGAGTGTACAGAGTCCGGAACGTATGACACGATGAGGATGTACAGAGTCCGGAACGTATGACACGATGACTACCAGCAGACATCGCGGCATATCGCCGAACTCGTACATCCTCCCCGCAATTCTTTACGTCACTATACTAACTATCTTTCCGTTCGCATACCTCGTCTACATGAGCTTCTTCAACTGGCACATATACGGCTGGACCGGCCCCGTATTCAACGGCGGAGCAAACTTCGTTGAAGCAGTCACTAGCGCCACATTTCAGAAGTCTATAGCACTGACCCTTGCATACGGCGGTTTCTTGACGCTGATCGAACTTCCTCTCGGCATCGGAGTTGCCTTGCTCCTCAACAGAGAGGGCAGATTGGCTTCCTTTGTTAAGTTATCCATGATGCTGCCCCTCGTCATGACCCCGTTCCTGATTTTCATGCAATGGAAATATCTTCTGACAGCTGGGACAGGGCCCGTATCCTACGTGTTCCAGACCATCACTGGAGATCCATACTTCGCCTTCTTCTCGGCAGTTCCAAATGTTTACCTGACCTTTATGGCCGTTGATATATGGCAATGGCTACCCTTCGTCACCGTTGTAGCGATAGCTGGACTGAGTTCCATGCCTCGAGAGCCGCTTGAGGCCGCGCAGATTGACGGCGCAAACTACTGGACATCATTAAGGCACATCACACTGCCACTACTGCGACCCACAGTAGTGGTGATCGTTCTCTTCAGGTTAATCGATTCTTTCAAAACGTTTGAGTCCGTCTATCTCTTCACGGGAGGGGGACCAGGCACAGCTACCACTTTCGCAAGTTGGCTGATATTCAAGACAGGACTCGGCATCGTCCAAGACATAGGGCTAAGCTCTGCCTACGCAGTGCTATTCCTCGTACTCGTCTTGACGATAAGCTGGGCTGCGATGTATGCCATGTTCAAGATCAGACGGGGATGACCATGAGGAAAAGTCTAGCCAGCAGAGTCATACTGCCCATCCTCATGATACTGATGCTGGTATGGATTTTCTTCCCGTTATACTTCATGTTCACCTCGGCTTTCAAGAACAACACCGATATTTTTTCATATCCTCCAAATCTTCTGTTCAACCCTTCAATACAGGGATTCATGGACGCACTTTATGCTCCTGCCTCGGGTCAGACCGGACGAGCCTGGGGACTACATTTCATGAACAGCGCACTATTGTCAACGACCTCTACCGCAATCGCGCTTCTTCTGGGCGTGCCGGTAGCATTCGCGCTGTCTCATCTCAAAATCAAGAATAAGGACAGAACAGCGTTTTCCTTCCTGACAATCCGAATGCTTCCTGCCGTGGCGATATTGTTGCCGCTATACTTGATGCTCTACCGGCTAGGCTTGCTAGCCACATACATTGGATTGATCATGGTCTACGTCATCTTTGGGCTACCATGGATTGTCTGGTTGATGCGGAGTTTTATGGACTCAATCCCCCATGAAGTCTACGAGGCCGCGCAAGTAGATGGCGCATCAAACATACGCATTCTTCTTACCATACTACTCCCTGCAGTCAAGGCAGGGCTGCTCGTTAGTGCAGTATTCAGCATCCTTGAGTGTTGGAACGATTTCGTGGTAGCGTTCATCATAGGCGGCCCTAATACAATGACTGTGCCCGTGGCCCTGGGAACCTTGTTGAGCGAAAGATTGGCTCTTTGGAACACAATCTTCGCCGTTGGTGTTCTCAACTGTATACCTGCGGTGATCATAATGGTCATAATGAGGAAGTACTGGGCTAGGGCGCTCACCCTAGGCTTGGTGGCGTAGCTACCAAGAGTGCGTCAATCGTCACTGAGCGTCCGCAGTACCTGGCGCTTTTTTCATCCGGCAATCCAGAGCAAGCGCTCTCCGCGCGATTCCTGCTCGCTGCCTGCTGTGCAGCGACACGTAGGTCTGAGCAAACGTCTAGGCCAGTCTCATTCGAGGGAGCTAACTGGATGGACATCGCAAATCAAGCTGCGCGCCCATGCCGCTCATTCTCATACGATCTATTGCTAGAGGAAGAAGGTAAGCACGATCTGACCCTTGTGCATCTTCATGTCATTGTTTGGTGACACCGAGATTGGCGCGCCATTCACTGTCCCATAAACTGGGAAACGGATTCTCAACATAGGGATGTGCGGCAATCGCGCTCTCATCTATGTCAAGACCCAACCCGGGCTTGTCGGACAGCTCGAATTCACCGGTCTTGATCGGATTCCAGCCGCCCACCAAGCTATTACGCCAAGGAACATCGTATTCCCCGAACATCTCCTGAATCATGAAGTTTGGCGTGCTCATGTCGAAATGAAGGCAAGCAGCCAGAGCGATTGGACCGATTGAGCAATGAGGCGCAATACGCATGTCCTGTGTTGCGGCCATAGCCGCAACCTTCTTGCTGACTAGAATACCACCACAGTGGGCGATGTCCATCTGCACGACATCGGCGGCGCGCAGCGTGGTCAAACGATAGAAATCCGAGACCGTGCACAGCCGCTCGCCCGCAGCGATCGGAGAACGCACCTGTCGCTTGACTTCAGCCAGGAGGTCGAGGCTTTCGGGTGCGACTGGCTCCTCGCACCAGACCGGATTGAACGGCTCCAACCTTCGTATCGTCTCAACGGCACAACCGACAGATAACCGTCCGTGAAATTCGATCATCAACCCGACTTTCGGCCCGACAGCCTCGCGGACAGCGGCAACTAGGGCGACTGCGGCTTCGATTTCTTCTGGGGACATGTCTTTCCATGCGCTTCCGAAGGGGTCAAATTTGAGGGCCCGGTACCCGCGGGCTACTGCTTCTTTTGCGCGTTCGGCGTATTCTTGCGGTGTGCGTGCTCCCCCGTACCAAGCGTTGGCGTATGCAGAAATCTTCGGGTGGCATCTTCCTCCTAGCAATCGATAGACCGGCTGACCGCAGGTCTTTCCGATTATATCCCACATGGCTATCTCAACGCCGCTGATGGCGGTCATAACCGTTGAACCTCCCTGATACTGGTCGCGTATCATTCCTCCGACGACAGTTTCGAGGTCAAAGGGATCGCGTCCCAACACCCGACCTTTGACCCATTCATGACAAATGGTCTCTACGGTCCTCTCCTGCCACTCGAGCGAAGCCTCTCCAACGCCTGTAACCCCAGTATCAGTGTGCAATCGAATGAAGAGGTAGTTGCGCCAACCAGCATTAGTTAAGAACGTCTCGAACTCTGTGATGCGCATCTTGCGTCTCCATACAATCTCCGAGCTACGTACATAAGATGTGCTGCACCAAAACCTTGCACGCGTCTATGTGCGCTGAAAGTCACCGCGATTGTTACTCCATGGAATTCAAATACACCGTCTCGCGATGAAAAAGCACTACTGCCCGCTATGTTTTCGCATGTCTACGTCGTGAACCAGGGGCTTTCCACTGTTTCCAGCTCTCGCGGATATGAATATGAACATACTTCCCGCGTGGAGGAGGACTAAGAACCCAGAAGTACACGAGATCCTCACTTCCGGTGTTGAACGATTGATGCCGGACTCCGGGAGGGAACCATATCACATCTTTCGGCTTCACATGATAGACCTTGCGATCAAGCACCAGTCTGCCTCGTCCCTTGACAACGTAGTAGATCTCTTCCTCTCTTGGATGAATGTCAGCTCTCGTCTTCATGCCAGGCAGAAGGGTGTACATTCCGGCCTGGCTCTTCCTCGCGCCGATCCCTCTATCAACTAAGACCTGGATCCTTCTCAGGAGCGGCGGGGGTGCTTTGGTACACAGGAACCTGCGTCGGCGTTATCACGTGCCCTCTCGGTATCATGCACGATCGGTCCTACCATCTACATATATGACTTTGGACTTTCGTGCTGTGTTGCATGACTAGGTCTTGAGGGGTTCTTTCCTTGAGGGTTGTCGTCTCAGGTTATGGGTTCACGGTTAGTCCTGTGAGGAGGTTGTACAGTGAGGCTTTGAGCATGATCTCGTTCGCCAT
>Ga0208039_1000538_pt1 | contig 23178 bp, 25 predicted proteins | sample June2015DPH_20_1_2_FD_184722 | JGI IMG/M metagenome (GOLD analysis project Ga0208039, IMG submission 184722) | Peatland microbial communities from SPRUCE experiment site at the Marcell Experimental Forest, Minnesota, USA - June2015DPH_20_150... | ecosystem: Environmental > Terrestrial > Soil >... | reverse complement strand
ACGGTCCCCGTCCTCAATGGATTGCACCACGACTACCGGTATGATCTGTGAGCCGGAAGTCCGCCCTATAATCTCGGACGGGGTTTTCGGCCAGCACAGGTGGGAACAGCGAAGCGAGTAAGGCTGTGATCCGCCAAGTCGTCGCTACAGCGCGGGCAAGGTTCGCAGAAATGAAACCAAGGAGAACTTTATAATGGACGCAAAAAGCAAGAAAATGTCGCCGCTTAAACTCGGACTGAATGTGGTGATGACCACATTGTTCTTTCCGGCAATCACGCTGCTGTTAGCGGGAAACTGGCGCTGGGCGGAAGGGTGGATCTTTGCCCTCTGGCTTGTTGTGATGATCCTGTTCAGTCTCATCTATCTGTACTGGAAGGATCCAGTTCTGCTTACGGAACGAACGAAAGCGCCAGGCTCTGATAACCAGAAGCCATGGGATAAGATTCTCATGGGTTCTCTTCTCTCACTGGCATTGCTCTGGTTAGTTATCCTCCCGTTGGATGCAGAACGTTTCCATTGGTCACCCGCCTTTCCATTATGGCTGAAAATCCTGGGTGGCGTGGCTTTATTACCGGCTTTGTATCTGATCGAACGAGCGGTGATTGATAATACGTACCTGTCAGCGATGGTCAGGGTTCAAAGTGAACGCAAGCAACGTGTGATCACTACAGGTGTATATGGCTTCGTGAGGCATCCGTTGTATCTTGGTTGTATGCTGATGATGTTGGGCGCATCATTTATGATAGGTTCTGTGTGCGGACTGATCATCGCATTGGTCGCGTTGCTTGTTCTAACGGGTCGGATTATTGGTGAAGAAAAAATGATGCTCGAAGAGCTGGAGGGCTACGAAGCGTATCAGAAAAAGGTAAAGTACCGGCTGATTCCATTTGTTTGGTAATTCGCCTGTTCATCGCTCGTTTGGGCGCGTTTCACCCGCTGTTTCGACCTTCCCCTTATTCATGATTGGCGAAGGTATTGCTATTCAATCAAATTCGGTGGAGACCAACAGGCCGATCCAGCAGCTCGAACTTGACATCAGCGCCTCAGAGGGATACTCTTTCGATCAATTCGCGATCGTGATTCACCAGGCACGTTTCGACCAGGGGTCAGTAGGCATCCTCGAGGGCGCAAGAAAGGGCGCTGAGGCTGGCACCTGTGGACGAACTCTCATAACCCGAAGGACCCTGGTTCGAGTCCAGGCCCCGCTACTAGGCAGGAACCGTAGCGCGCAAGGCTACGGTTTTTTCTTGGCCCGGTGAACTCCGGTTCCGAAAACCTTGCCAAAGAAGAGATCCTCCCATCAACCAGGCTTCATCAGGCTCGTCCGTCCACCGGAGCCGTCCGGTCCACGGCCCTTTCCAGGATCGACATGTTTTCATGGCGAAAATCCCCACAGAGAGGAGATTTTCGCATGAACCGCACTTCATCGGGTTCGTCAGATCTCCAATGTTCGTCGAACGCAGCTTCGCACCCCTCGCACCCTGTCCTGGCCAAGAACCCCATCCACACAAAAATCGATCTGGATTGGACGGGCACAATCGGGCCGATAGACCGAAGGTCGCTGGTTCCCCCCTGCCTGCGGCTGGGGCAGGTTGGCTTTGCCAGGGCAGGCGAGTCCAGCGTCCGCCACAAAACAGACGAACCGAGGCGACTTGAACCTCGGTTCTTTGTTCATCCACACCAGTCCCGATCACGCGACTTCAGCCAAATAGCCCATCATCGTCGCGGAGTAATGGCAAAGCATTCTATGACGTCTCAATCACCACTTTCCAAAGCTTTCTCGCGCAGCTGTTGCATATCACGTATCGGGGGAACTCCAAAGACGCTTTTATATTCCCGATTGAAATAAGACGCGTCGCGGTATCCCACTCGAAAGCCTGCATTGGCTGCGTCAAGGTCTTCGCCCAACATCAGCCTGCGGGCCTCTTGGAGCCGCAGTTGCTTCTGGTACTGCATCGGGCTCATTGCCGTGACGGCCTTGAAGCGATGTTGCAATCCCGAAACGCTCATTCCCAGGTCTCGTGCGAGTTCCTCGATGCGTAACGGCTGGTCGAAGTCTTTTCGGATGCGTTCGACAGCCCGTGCGATGTGTGATGTGTAGCCCCCCTGAACCGCGAGATATCGGAGCCGGGCACCTTGCGATCCCACGAGAAGCCGGTAGACGATTTCCCGCGTGATCAGCGGCATAAGGGTCGGCACTTCGGCAGGGGTATCCAAGAGCTTGATCAGCCGCAGGAGGGCGTCCTGCAAGTTCAAGTCCAACGAGCTGACGTCCATTGCCCTTGTTCTCGTCTGGGGTGTAGGTATGTCATGACTCGCCTCTGCCATGACCGCGCCGACGAGGCCGGGGTCAAGTACAAGACGGAGGCTGAGGTACGGTCGATCCCTGGATGCCTCTAGAATCTGACTGACCCACGGCAGCTCGACCGTGGAGATCAGGTAATGGAGGGGGTCGTACCGATAGCGGCTGTCGCCAATTAAGACCTCCTTGCTCCCCTGAGCAATCATGCAAAAGGATGGCTTGATGACACCATGAATCCGCTGCTTTGGCACAGAAGCACGGGCCAGATATAAGCCTTCCAGAGGTTGTACGGTTCCATCTTCAGGGACGGCTCGCGCGATCCGCTCGATCAGTTCCTCGCGATTCACCTGCATCCGCAGTGCCTCGCGCTCTATCAGCTGCATCTTGCTCCTATCCATAAGATCCTCTTTCTCCGGTTTCTCAGTTGCCCTTGATCAAGATGTGCAGAATCGTTCAATCATTCTCCAGATTCATTCTACCCTCCTGACCACCAGATTGTTACACTGAATATCAGACAACAAAAAGAAGACAATCACCAACAATAAGGCATTCGCAAGTATTCATCATCACTCAATCTGGCTCGCGGTCTTCCGCCAAGGGGCCAGCCGAATGGTTCACGTCTCTACAGCGGAGACAAGAGATTCGAAAATGAAAACACGTAAACTGGGAAAAAGCGGCTTAGAAATTTCGGCCCTCGGGCTCGGTTGTATGGGTATGAGTTCGGCTTATGGCCCCGCTGCTGACAAGCAGGAAATGATTTCCCTGATCCGGGCGGCTGTGGACCTTGGCATCACTTTCTTCGACACCGCCGAAGCTTACGGTCCGTTCGCCAACGAAGAGCTCGTGGGCGAAGCGCTTGCACCGGTCCGCAGCCAGGTCGTGATCGCTACCAAGTTCGGGTTTGATATCGATCCGCTCACTGGAACTCGTTCGGGTGGTGTCAACAGCCGTCCAGAGCACATCCGGCTGGTGGCGGAGGCATCCCTCAAGCGGCTCAGAACGGATGTGATAGATCTGTTCTACCAACATCGAGTGGATCTTGATGTGCCTATCGAAGACGTCGCTGGCACGGTGAAGGACTTGATCCGCGAAGGCAAGGTGAAGCACTTTGGTCTTTCGGAAGCGAGCGCCCAGACAATCTGTCGCGCACATGCTGTCCAGCCGGTTACCGCTGTTCAGAGCGAATACTCGCTGTGGACGAGAGACCCTGAAGCGGAAGTGCTACCAACCTGCGAAGCGCTCGAAATCGGCTTTGTTCCCTTTGGCCCTCTGGGTGCGGGCTTCCTCACAGGAACAATCGATGTGACGACATCTTTTCACAGCACGGATTTCCGCAATATCTCGCCTCGGTTTACCCCTGAAGCGAGAAAAGCGAATCAGGCTTTCGTCGACCTGCTCGGATGGATCGCAGAACAGAAGAAGGCGACACCAGCACAAATCGCACTCGCCTGGCTGCTGGCTCAGAAACCGTGGATTGTTCCCATTCCTGGCACGACAAAACTCCATCGTCTGGAGGAAAATATCGAGGCAGTGAATGTTCAACTGACTCTCGATGATCTGCGCGAGATAGAAGACGCTGCTGGAAAGATCCATGTGCAAGGAGCTCGGCTCCCCGAAGCTGTGTTGAAACTGACAGGGCGCTAGGCGGTAGTAAGGCGATCTGAATTGAACTTAATCAGAAATAGGAGAACAAAATGCAAATGCGTCAGCTCGGAAAAAGCAATCTGGAAGTATCGGCTCTCGGGCTCGGCTGCATGGGAATGAGCTTCGCCTATGGTCCGGCTGCAGGCAAGCAGGAGATGATCTCGTTGATGCGCACCGCCGTCGAACGCGGCGTCACGTTCTTCGATACCGCCGAAGCGTACGGCCCTTTCACGAACGAAGCGCTTGTGGGTGAAGCGCTAGCTCCCTTCCGCGGTCAGGTGGCGATCGCCACCAAGTTCGGATTCACTTACGATTCCAAAGGGGAGCAGGTGGGCCTGGATAGTCACCCGGAACACGTCAAACAGGTGGCCGAGGCCTCTCTCAAGAGGCTCAAGGTCGAGGCCATTGACCTGTTCTATCAACACCGGGTTGACCCAGAGGTGCCGATCGAGGATGTGGCTGGAGCGGTCAAGGACCTGATCCGGGCAGGAAAAGTGAAGCACTTCGGTCTTTCGGAAGCCGGCGCGCAGACGATCCGCCGCGCTCATTCTGTCCAAGCGGTCACTGCGGTTCAAAGCGAATACTCGCTCTGGTGGAGGCGCCCTGAGGAGGCGCTGTTCCCCACTTTGGAAGAACTCGGGATTGGGTTTGTCCCATTCAGCCCCCTGGGGAAGGGTTTCCTTACAGGCAAGATCGACGAAAATACGCAATTCGATAAAAGCGACTTCCGCAACATCGTGCCTCGTTTTACGCCGGAGAATCGAAAGGCCAATCAGGCGCTGGTCGATATGCTCGGCCGGTTCGCAAAACAAAAGAAGGCGACCCCTGCCCAGATCGCGCTCGCCTGGCTGCTGGCCCAAAAGCCATGGATCGTTCCGATCCCGGGCACGACCAAGCTGGCGCGCCTCGAAGAAAATATCGGGGCCGCGAATATCGGGCTTTCGTCCGACGACCTGCGCGCGATCGATCGCGCCGCAGCGAAGATCCAGGTGCAAGGAGACCGGTATCCCGAAGAACTGGAGAAGCGGACGTATCGTTGAGGCGCTGGGTTAATGTGAAAATGATATGTCAAAGGATCGAGTAGAAGCTTTCAGTGATCGAGTCTTTTCCGTAGTTTTGACATTGTTCGTCCTCAGTTGGACCACTGTCCTGGCCAAAAACCTCATCCGTCCGCAAATGGGCCATGGATTGGACGCGCATAATGCCCCTATCATGGATTCTGACGGTCTATCTAGGGACCAATTCGCGGCCTTGGTGATTCAATCAATCTCGGTGCCCAGCAACTCGATCTTGACATCGGCGCATCGAGGGGATACCCTTTCGATCAATTCGCGGTCGAGATTCACTAGGCACGTTTGAACCAGAGGTCAGTAGGCAGCCTCGAGAGCACAAAAAAGGGCGCTGAGGCTGGCACCTGTGGACGAAGTCTCATAACCCGGCGAGCTTCGGTTCGAGTGGACCTGTGTGCCCATGGCAGCGAAAACAGTGGCAGATCAAGTTGATCTGCCGCTTTCTGTTTGAGCTACAGATCGCCGGGCGATTGGCCCGGAGATCCCAGGTTCCACCCCATGGAGGCGCCCCCTTGTCCTGGCCGAAAACCCCATCCGCCCGACAATGGACCTCGATTGGGCCTGGACTATCATCAACTGATAGGTTCTGATCGTCCGTCGAGAGGGCCTTTTCTGCATGTCTTCCTTACCAAGCGCTTTATCCGACACAAGCACTCCGCATGGGCACATGATCGGACAGGGCTTTCGGCCACCACGCCAAAGGGCGGTGTACTGCCCGCGTGAGGCAGAATTATTGTATTGTGTGCAATTCAGCCAGGTGCCACAGAATTCGTCCCATAATGATCTGCATAGGCACTCTGCCGATCGCTCGGTATGGGTGCATTCCTCCTGACTGCGAGTGCAATGGCAGGCGAGAGCGCGAGGATCATACCAAGAGGGGGCGCAAAGTGAAGAAATGCCCGTACTGCGCCGAACAAATCCAGGACGAAGGGGTTGTCTGCCGTTATTGCGGCCACGACATGCAAGTGCCTGAACCACCAGCAGCAAAGCCCAACGGAACCAGAGGACGTCCGATATCAATGAAGAAACCATGGCTCGCGGCTCTGCTGAATGCTGTGATTCCTGTCATGTTTGGGATAGGCTACATGTATTTGGGCTTATGGGGTCGATGGGCCGTTGCTTTCTTTGGCCTGCAAATTGCGGCGGTGATGTTCCTCGATGGGATGGGGGCTGGACCTTTACCCCGGGACGTGTTGCTTCTTGTCGTATGGGTCGCAACCATATTCGATGGCTACAACCAGGCCAAGAGAATCAACATGCGAAGGGCAGCAATCAAGTCCGAGACACAATGACCAGTGCAGGGGCCTTCTGTCATGGCCAAAAACTACATCCGTCCAAAAATGGGGCTGGATTGGACGTGCACAATGCTCCTATCATGGATTCTGACCATGGGAGCGTGAGGAGAGAATGCCTCGATCACATCCCGTTTGTCGGGGACAGGCAACTTCATCGCGGGATCAGGGAATGAGTCGAATACTTCAACCGAGCACGGCCACCTCAGGGGATTGGGCAGAGAATTCCGGAGGAAATCGCGCCCCCGCCAGCTTGGCCGAGGCGAGGAAGGCTCATCGCGGTTCCCGTCCTCAATGGACTGCACCATGACTACCGGTGTGATCTGTGAGCCGGAAGTCCGCCCTATAACCTCGGACGGGGTTTTCGGCCAGCACAGCCCTTTAACAAACTGCAACGCAAAGGCGAAGGATCTACCCACTATTAGCCTCTCTAAGGAGGAAGCCATGCCTGGCAAGAAGGAGATTACCCCCGTTCAAGGAACCGTCTTATCCGTTGGTAGAGGCGACCAAAGAAAGGTCATTGCCACATCCCAGGCAACTCAAGTCAAGAGCGCTGGGAAGATCATCAGAGGGGAGGGACTCTTGGATGTAGTTTTTGTGTTTGACACGACCGGCTCGATGGACAGCAAGATCAACGCCCTGCTTCAGACCTGTGCTCAGTTCGTGGATGAGGCAAAGTCGCTTGATCTTGACTCCCAGTTCGCCCTGATATCCTTTGGGGATATTAGTATTGTGGGAGGTAGCGACAAGATAGAGTTGGTGGTTCCTTTAACCGACAATATCGAGCGCATCAAGCACGGCCTGGCCCATATCCCCAGAAACAGCGGCTATGGGAACGAGGGCGAAACCAGCCTGGAGGCGATTCAGGAAGCCTTCAAGATCCAGTACCGGCCCGGTACGATTAAGGCTTTGATCCTGATCACGGATGAACCGGCCGTTCAGGCAAACCTGAAGGCCAAGGAGATGATCGAGGCTCTGGCGCAGAAAGAGTTTCTGGTGTTTGTCATCTCACCGCCGGAGCCGTACTTCAAGGAGATGGCCAAGCGCAATGGAGGAATTTGGCTCGAGGTGGCTGCAGATACGCCCCTCGACAAGATTCTTGAAATGTTCAAGAACATCGCCAAGAAGGTCTCCGAAGTTGCCCAAGAGGTCACCCTCATAACTGACGGGAGCGTCAAGGAATACCTTCGCTTGAAAGCTCCCAAAAAGTAGCTGTGGGACCCGTTTAGCAGAGGTCAATGAACATTCTTGGCCTCTGCCGTTTCTTTCACAAGGAGGACACCATGTCCGGCAGCGCTCAAGATCAGGATCAAGATCTCTACACTGTCTTGGGCGTGCCCAGGACAGCGACTGGGGAGGAGATCAGGAAACAGTACCATAAGTTAAGCAAAGACATTGGGTTACCGCACCTCAAAGGGCTACTCAACAAGTATGAAGCCCTGGGGGATTTGGCTGACGAGGATACTGTCAAAATCCTTAAGGAGAAGATCGAGGAGGCAAGCGAGACACAACTACTCCTTAACCAGGCCAACGAAGTTCTTTCTGACCCTGTCAAGAGGGCAAAGTACGATGCCGAGCTGGATAGTTTAACTCCTCCACCCCCACCCGAAGTACCACCCGACATCGTCATCGATTGTTCCGGGATGGACCTCGGCAGAATGAAGGAGGCAGATAGCAAGGTAGCTTCCTTTGTGGTCGACAACAAGGGCGGACCCGTGGTCAGCATTAACATTGATTGGGAGAGACAGCCCGTCTGGGGAGAGATACAAGTTAAACCCACCCTAGGCACGGTCTTTCCCATCGAGGTCAAGGTAACCGTCAAGGCCACAACGGCAGGCGGTCGTCACAGGGCCAAGATCCTGGTGAATGCTGACGGAGAGGTTAAGGCTGTGCCCGTGGTCTTTACCTGTGTTGTCGAGCCAGTTTCCGACACCACATACACGCCGACGGCTACACCTGCTTATACACCTTCACCCAGAGCTCCTTTGTCAGCCTCAGTAGCAAAAACCGTATCCGATATGTCCAGAGAAACTAAGGGCCGCGTGCTTACACTTTTGCTTATCTTGGGGGTGGTTCTCTTTGGAGGGTACCTGATTCACTCGAGGCTTGCATATGTTGACGAGATTAGTACCCAAGAAGTAGAGCAGGCAACACGGTCAGTACAACAAACCGAGGAGTTGCCAAACCAAATAAGTGAATCCTTCGCTACCCAAAACGCTACGGCAAGCCGCTTAGACCTGGAGGGGGAAATATCAGCATTTGCCAGGAATCCCGCTGCATTTGTAACGATAGAGCGGATTGGGGCGGGGATACCGAATAAGGAAGAACCGTGGGTATACTACGGCTTGTACGAGGTAGAAAACCATTCGAAGTTCTCCTGGGTCACGATTGGTGAAGGTAGTGGTAGTGAGGTTGGTGATTTCTATACCTCGGTCGCTCTACCTGTACCTGACAATGACGCCCTTTATCCTGGGGGGGTACGCCAGCTAAATGCCGGGGAAGAGTTGTACTACGGTGGTGCAGCCGGATGGCAGGCGGGTCGGATTTGTATAGACGTAACACTCAATAACCAAACAGCGAATTACGGTATAGAAAAATGTTTTAATCCCCCAATAGAAATGGATCTATCCCAGTATGTACACATTACTGCGAGGACATTGCCGACCAACAACATAAACCATACTGGACTATTGGAGGTGACTTTCGAAGTGGACAAAGAGATTCCCTACCTGCCGGTGTCACTAGGTGAAATAACGATGACTCCCGAGACAGATTCGTACTACGATTATCTCTACCAACAAGATCCGACTGACAGCCGTGTTCTTGTAATGTCACAAGATGCCGTGTCATCCGGAACAACTGTGGAGTATGTCTATCTTGACAATAACTACCAACCGAGCAGTGTTTGCATCAATATCGGGGATGCCTATGCGGCGAACGGGAAGGTCTGTTCATCGGTGCAGTAAGCTCGGTGACTGAGGATTGCCTAAGTTGAGAGATAGGACGGGAGATTCCGTTGGCATGTACTGGCCGAAAACCCCATCCGTCTGAAAATGGGCCTGGATTGGACGTGCACAATGCTCCCATCATCGATTCTGACCGTCTATCCAGGAATCAACTCGCAGCTTTCGTGATTCAACCCCCTTCGGTAAATTGACAAACGCGCACATCAGGATGTACGCTTCGAGTCACACTTGCGGATCAACCTCGTCGGGCTCGAGGATACTGAACCACGGGTGGTACCCTCAAGCGGCGGGAAATCCTGTTTGAGGCCGCCTCCCCCAGGTTCAAGCTCATAACCCGGAGGTCGCTGGTTCGAGTCCAGCCCCCGCTACCTCAAGGGAAAACCGAGGCATTTGAGCCTCGGTTTTGTCTTAAATCCTCACGTTGTCGGGTCCCAGACTCAGCAAGATCACGGAGGAATCGACGATCGCAATCACATGGCAGCTCGTCAGGCCAGTAACCGCCTGATCGTTGGTCCTCGTCTGAAACAGACGGGGTCGGATTCCATGTCAACCTCGGTTCGTCGGGCCGGTAGCCCTGAGATGCTAATTCACGGTCCAGTCTGAGACGCTGGGTTGCGGAGAGCCCGCAATTCACGGGGCTGTCTCGCGCCCTAGGCAGACGCGTCTAGACTCCGTCCGGGGATAGAGCTCTCGAATATGGTTGCCCTTCGGGCAACAGGCAACTCGCAGCCCTCAGAGGAATTGAACTTCATTTGGCAGATGCCAGATCCAGGGCTTGGGATATGTCGCTAATGAGGTCCTGCAAATCCTCGCACCCGACGCTTAGTCGAATGAACCCCTCTGGGACGGGATCGCCACCCCAGCGGGCCCGGCGCTCGGCCGTCGTGTGAATACTTCCAAAACTGGTTGCCTCATACACCAACCGGCAGGACTTGAGAAACCTCTCGGCACAACCGCGATCAGGAAGGACGAAACTGACAAGGGGGCCGAACAGTTGCATTTGGCGAACTGCGATTGGATTGGAAGGGTCGTTCGGCAATCCTGGATAGCGCAGGCCGGTGACATCTTTCCTGGTCGCCAGGTATTGCGCGATCGCCAGGGCGTTGGCGCATTGCTTTCGCAAGCGCAAATCCATAGTGACAAGAGACCGATGTGCTAACCAGACTTCCATGGGCCCGGGTATCGCCCCGATTTGAGTCCGCCACGTCCGAATTCGTTCGGCCCAATCCTCATCACGCATTGCCACGTGACCTAGAATCAAATCGGAGTGGCCGGTTATTGCTTTCGTGTCGGATGAAACGGAAAAGTCGGCCCCCATCGCAATTGGAGCCTGTCCAAGAAATGTCGCGGTCGTGTTGTCCACCGACACCAGTGCCCCGGCCTCATGAGCGAGCCTTACCAGTTCAGAAATATCGCAGACGTCAAGCCCTGGATTGCTGGGCGACTCAAGCCAGAGGAGTTTGGCACCTTCAAGAAGCTCACGCTGTGCGTTCCCTGCTGTTGCAGCCATCTTCACCCGAACACCCATTTCGCTGAAATAGGCAGTGGCCAACCTGCGCGTCGTAAAGTAGCAGTCTGTTGGCAACACCACAATATCACTTGGGCGCAAAACGACCCCAAGTACAGCCGCGATGGCTGCCATGCCAGAGGAGAAGACGACTGCTGTGCCGCCTTCCAACTCACCTAGCGCTTGTTCATACATTGTCCATGTCGGATTGTGAAATCGTCCATAGGTGAATGGCGAGCTAGAAACATCCCCTGCGGCGTGGAACGGGCCTGCAAATACCGGCCCAGGGAGAAAGGGGGAGCCTTGAGATGGTTCGGGAAACCCGATTCGGGTTACTTTGGTTCCCTGGCGCATGGCTCAAATCCTTCCTACTAGATCTGCAAGTTGTCGGTCGGGCATCCACAGCGGTGGATCAACCAGGAGCCTCATAACGAGAAGAAAGATTGCAAGCCGCTAGCGAATTCGTGTAATTGTAGCCGAACTCGATACCTGTCCTGGCCCGTTAGGTTATTGTGGACACGGAACAACTGACGGGGTAGAACGGAGGTTAGCCCTATGCCATCCGTCTACCCCGTCGGCGTTCGGCCTGGGAAAAAGGACCTAGGCAAGAACCTCATCCGTGCGGCAATTGACCTGGACGATCACCTGCGAAAGTGCGGTAAGAACCCCTCAAAAAGTTTCCCAAATTGCGAGAGAGTCAGCATAAGTATAATATTGACCATTCTCGATCGCCGCCAAAAAGAGGTAAGGATGACCCCATCAATTCTTGTAGCTTACGCCACCAGCTATGGTTCAACTCAGGAAGTGGCCCAATCAATAGCTGAAACGCTTCGTGGCCATGGGCTTGAAATCGAAGTACAGCCCGCCAAGAAAGTCAAGGCTTTCTCTGGGTATCGCGGTGTGGTGCTGGGTGCTCCCCTTTACATGTTCCGCTGGCACCCGGAGGCGCGCCAATTCCTGGCGCGGCACCGCACCGTCCTGGCTTCGCTGCCAATGGCGATTTTTGCCCTCGGGCCCTTTCATAACAAGGAAGATGAATTCCGCAGTGCGCGCGAGCAGCTCGATAAGGAACTGGCGAAGTTCCCCTGGTTGAAACCGACAGCGGTTGAAGTATTTGCCGGAAAATTCGACCCGGACAAGCTGAGATTCCCCTACAGTCTGATGGATCCCCTTAGAAAGATGCCGGCCAGCGACGAGCGGGATTGGGAGGCGATTCGCGCATGGGCGGCGGGTGTTGCTGATGCGCTGAAGGTGAAAGAGAGTCTGTAGACCATGGACTTCTGGCAAAAAACCACAATTTGGGTCGTGGGTGACCAGGGGGCTTACCTCTTCAACCGGGCCGAGGGTCTGTGGAAGCCTTTCCACCTTCCGCCGGCTTCTTGCCCAGATCGTCTTGATGCGCTCACCAGTTTCTCATTCGCTTCAGACCAGAGAGTATGGAATAGGAATAGTCCATGAAGACCCCGAGGTTTCTGTTGATACTCGCCATAATGGGAGTCTCAATTTCAAGTTGCCATTCTCAACCAGCTGTGGCGTCTTCGCCTGCAAAAGTTCCAACATCTGTCATGCTCCCTACTGTGACTGAAACTCCAACGATAATTGCAACCGAAGCCGCTACTCCAATTCCTGTACAATTTCCGGCAATTGTCTCCCCCAAGAGTTGCGCAACTTTGAATGGTCAATTGCCCACATTATCGAATCCAGAAACACCATTATCGACACGCCCCGTACACAGGACGCTTGGTGGCGGGGTGGTACAAAGCAAAGAATTCACTATTGAGATGTTGCTGTATTGCGACTCGGCTTTCCAACCTAATTCTGCTGACTATATCAGCGACATTGGCGGCTTGGCAATCTACCATAATTGGCGATATGACGCACCGCACGATAGTGGGCTGATTTACGGGTATTTTGGAATTGAGCCTGATATTCTCTGGCAATGGGGAGAAGGACCATCGACAAGCCAGGGGCATGTATCGCAAGGACAAAGCGTCGGTATTCGTTTTGCTCCGAACACCTCCCCGGATTTCTCTAAGCCAAAATCCTTGACATTTGTTTATGTGCTGCAGACAGAGTCTGGGCAATTATCTGGTGCCGTGCTTTCGTTTGATACTCAGCAAGTCTCTGACGGTCTTCAACCAAGCAATATACTTGTAGCTCCTTGTTCCGATACAGAATTGCAATCCATTAAGAGTGCATTGCCAACTGCTACCCCCTAGGGGGTATGCCAGATGACAGCGCCGATTGGCAATTATGTACCACGTGCTTATGCTGTTAGACCAAAAACCCCATCCGTCCGAAAATGGGTATGGATTGGGAGTGCCAATGCTGCCCTCCTGGATTCTGACCGTCTATCTAAAGATCAATTCGCAGCCTTCGTGATTCAATGTGTCTCGCCCCCAATCTCGGGGCGTTGACAAACGCGCCCATCAAGAGGTACCCTTCGAACTAGACTCACGGATCAACCTCGTCGGGCTCGAGGATACTGAACCACGGGTGGCACCCTCAAACGGCTGGAAATCCTGTTTGAGGCCCCCTCCCCCAGGTTGGGGCTCATAACCCGGAGGTCGCTGGTTCCCTGGACCGCCCCAGGGCGGGCGAGTCCAGCCCCCGCTACCTCAATGCAAAACCGAGGCATTTGAGCCTCGGTTTTGATTCATTCGACGGGATTGTAGACAGTCAAACACCAGCGGAATTCCCCAGATTCATTGTGCATACGTGGTTTGGCAGCTCGTCGGTCCCGTAACCGCCTGATCACTGGTCCTCGTGCGAAACAGACGGGGTCAGATTCCACGTGAACCTCGGATCGTCGGGCCTGTAGTCCGGGAGGTCGCTGGTTCCCCGGCATGCGGCCTGGGCAGGCGAGTCTCATTCAGGCGATGTCAGGTCGGCCAACGATCGGTGGATCATTTGCCTCACGGAGGTTCCTTGCCCAGCAAGGTTCCCTTAGCATGCGGTTCTTCAGCGACAGCTCGGCCACCACCGGGCTCGGTCAAGACCCCGGGGAATCCTGTTGACCTTGTCAAGTTGCATCGAGGGCGCCGGCCGCGACTGGGGGCTGGGGCGGGCCCAACCGAGGCCTGGCAAGGTGGACCCGGGGGCAAGCCCTGCTCCACCCGAGGGTGGTGGTGATAGACTCACCAGGGGTCGGCGCAAGGCGGCCGGGGTTCTTCTCCCAGCTCACACATGCGCGCCCGGGGGCCTCCAGAGCCAATGTAATCTCGGCACAGAAGGCCTCCTGCTGCCGGACGGAGCCGGACCGGGGATCATGCACCTCCCGGGACACTTGCGCGAAGAAGGCATTAGGGATGCCAGAGCCACGGGTGCAGGAACTGATCGTCAAGCTTGAACGCGGGATGCAGAAGACCGAGCAGCGGTTCCGTTCGTTGCCCCCTGAGAAGTGGAGCATCACCGTGTATGACGGCTCGCCGCCTTGGACCGCCCGCAGTCTCCTGGCCCATTTCGCATCTTCCGAGGTCGCTCTGCTGGCAATGGCCAAGAACGTTGCCTCAGGTGGCCCCGGAGCGCCAGAAGGGTTCGACTTTGACGCGTTCAACGCCGAGGAGCAGATCCGGCTGGCCTCGCGCACCGCAGAGGAGTTGCTCGGCGACCTGATCTCTGCCCGGGACGCGTTGCTCAGTTGGTTGCGCGCCTTGCCAGAAAGTGCCCTCGACTGCCAGGGCCGCCACCCGGCCCTTGGAACGGTATCCCTCGAAACAATGATTACGGCCATCTATGGCCACCAACTTCTCCACATGCGGGACTTGGCCGCCAGGCTCGCCTAGTAGCAGCACAAACCCAGCCCGTTACCCAGGGCTGACATCTGAGGGGCGGCGCGCGAGACTTGTGTGGGCCGTCTCTGCCCACATCCCCCTTAAGGGGGAGGCCCCCTCACTCACCCAGTACCCACGAACTGGCGCGGGTGATGTGAATACCGCCTCCATGAGGAGTTAGGGCTCCCGCCCAGCCTCCACAAATGTGACGGGCCGGATAGCTCACCGTACGAATACCTTCCTCCCCTCCCGGCTGAATCCTGGACTTGCCGGCGTGATGAGCGCATTTCCGCCCTGAGCCCTTTCTGTCTTCCGAGGAGTGGAACCAAGCAGCGCAGCCGTTTCTTGCGAATAGCCGCCACCAAGGTCGTCTACCAGAGAATCCTTTCCACCACCCACAGCCTGTGTTGGTACACCGAGAAACTCGAGCATCGTCTTTTGCGCTTGAATCGCTGATCGCACAGGACGCCCTTTTGACTGTTGGCGCGCTGCCCTGAATCGGCCTATAACTATCCGTGACCGAGGTGCCGGAGATCGGCTGGTGCCAGAAGAGCGATCCTTTTGGCGCCTGGCCGGAGCCAAACGGTTCTTGGATGTCCGAGGGCGGCTCCTGGCCACCCCGACGAATGTAGCCTCTCCGGCATCAACGCAGCCACCGTGTCGCGGCCGCTCCTCGAGAAGCCGCCACCGGCCTCTGGTTCCAATCGGGGGACAACATGAAAACGCCTCGTTCGTCACATCGTTCGAAGATGGGGGGATCGTTACCAATCCTCCTGGTCCTCATCCTAGCGACCGCCTGCAATTTCGGCACCGGCGGCAGTCCAACACCCGCCTCCTCACAATCCTGGTATGTAGCTCCGTCAGGGAATGACAACAACGATTGCCGCATCCCGATGACGCCCTGCCTGACGATCAGCACGGCGATTTCCAGGGCGGTCGATGGGGACACGATCTTCGTCTCGCCAGGAAAGTACCCCGAGTTATTAAGCGTCAAGAAATCGATCAACATTAAGGGTGTCGGCACCCAGCCCTCCGACGTGGTGATCGACGGCGAGAACTCCCACCAGGTCCTGCTCGTCGGCTGCATGGCCTGTTCGATCGCGGTCTCGGTTTCGAACCTCACCATCCAGGACGGCCTCGCCCCCGCCAGCGGCGGGATTAGCGGCGCGGGAGGCGTCTCGGTGGACGGCGCCACGCTGACTATGAGCAAGGTGGTTATTCAAAACAACAACGTCGCGCCGGGTGGAGAGGGAATTGCGGGCGGCGTTTCTGTTTCAGGGACCGCAACGCTCATCCTCTCGGACGCCACCATCACCGGGAATACGAATTCCAATGATGGCACGGAACCAGGGGGCTGGTACAACGGCTCTGGCGGCGGGATCTACAACCTGGGCACCCTCACCATCACGGGGAACGTGACCCTCTCCAAGAACAGCGCCGAGACCAGCGGCGGAGGGCTCTATAACGCGGCGGGCGCCAAGGCCGACCTGACGGGCGCAATCGTCCAGGGCAATACGTCGCATGCCACGCAAGAGTCGGACGGCGGGGGCGGCATCTACAGTGCCGGGACGCTGCATATGACCGGTGGGACAATCAAGGGCAACACATCTCAATGGAATTGCGGGGGCCTGCTCAGCACGGGAGCGACGACGCTGAGCGGGATGACAGTTGACAGCAACACGGCGAACTCTGAGGGCGGGGGAATTTGTCAACTGTATGGCGCGAATTCAACGCGGCTGACGGCCACGGACATATCCGTGGTGAACAACCACGCCACTCTTGGCGCGGGCGTTGCCAACGAGTTCACCGGAGATCCAAGCCTCGTTCCCAGCCTCGGATACCTGGATATCGAGCAGTCGACCCTGGCCAACAATGACGCCAGTGGATCCGGCGGAGGGGTTCTCAACGAGAACCGCGCCAGCATGTACCTGACCAACGACACCATCAGCAACAACTCCGCGGTGGGTGGGGGCGGGATCGCCACCGGCCAGAACGGAGGCAATGGCGTTGTCCTCAACGTGACCATTGCCTACAACAAGGCTTCCGTCGGGGCTGGCATTCTCACAGGTGGAGGCGACCTGACGGTGCAGAACGATTTGCTGGGCAAGAATGCCCCTGACAACTGCAGCAACAAGTACGGGGGCACGATCACGAGTGAGGCCGGAAATCTTTCGAGTGACAATAGCTGCAATTTCCAGGGCCCTCTGGACCGCAACAACCTTGACCCCAAGATCGGCCAGTTGGCAGACAACGGCGGGTCGACCCAGACGATCGCCCTGGAGAAGGGCAGCCTGGCCATTGATGCGGGCTTGGAGTGGCTGGCGCCTCAGGTGGACCAACGCGGGGACCCGCGCGGTGGGGATGGAAATGGAGATGGGATCCCCGGCTTTGACATCGGCGCCTTTGAGGTGATCCCCCAAACCCAAGGGATGAGCGCCCAGATCACGATGGTGCCGATCACCGTCACCCTTTCTTCGGAGACCTTCACTGTCTCGCAGCCCACGTTTTGTCGCTCCGGCCCGGCATTGAGCTACCCGGTGATGACCAACCTCCCGGTTGGAGCCGCCCCAGCCGCCGTGGGAAGGAACGCGGATGGTTCCTGGTTCTACGTCTATCAACCTGGCAAACTCCTCTGCTGGGTCCGGGCTCTCACGGGCAGCTTGAGCGGCAATCCGAGCGGTCTGCCGGTCCAGGCAACAGGCCCCACACCCACGCTCGCACCGCCTGCGCCCACTCCCAAACCGAAGAGTAAGCCGGCGAGCTGTTCGAGCTTTACCGATCAGGGAAGTTGTTCCTCTCACGGCTGCACATGGCATCCAGGGTTGGGAGCCCCAGGGTATTGCAGCTAGCAGCACGCTCACCCAGTGGATGCTATTCATGATCGGGCTGGTTCCCTGTCGGGTTGACTGAGGAGCCAAAGGAGGCGGTCCGGTGTGTTCCCCGGTCCGCAAGGAGGCTGTCCGAAAAGTACATGAACGGGCAGCCAACCGCGGTCCAGGCGTGGATCAACCTCTGGATCAGCGTAATCAAGGTCAATCCGAGTGCCTTTGGACATCTTGTGGCGATCGGAGAGACAGCAGTCGCACTTGGACTGATTCTGGGCGTCCTCAGCAACCTGACGGACATCGGCGGCGCACTCCTTGCGCTTGTCATCTGGTCAACGGCGGAAGGATTCGGTTGACCCTATGCCGCCGGATCGACGGACATCGGCTCGGCGATCATCTACGTGTTGGTCTTTGTCGCACCTTTCCTGATCCACGCCGGGCTTTTCAGGGGCCTTGACCGGCGGCTGACTCCAACAATCGGCCGATAAGGTTTTCTGGCTTCGGGGCCACTGTCTGGGGACGCCTAAGCCGCACAACCATGACGCATCGCTGCGTCCCCCGGCGATGACCGTCGCCCGGCCCAGTTGCATCGCGACCCACTACAGAAAGGAGGCGCTGCTCTCTCCAGCGGCTGGTCCCATGCTCTCGATGATCCCGCGACTCGCGCGATGAGGTTAGAGTTCAGGCATGATGGTCGGAGGGCGGGAGGAATCCTGGTTAGGGTGATGTGCCCGGAGACCTGGCCAATAACCCCATCCGTCCGAATATAGGCCTGGATTGGACGTGCACAATGCTCCTATCATGGATTCTGACCGTCCATCTACCGATTCATTCGCAGCCTTCGTGATTCAATCAATCGCGGTGCGTTGACAAACGCACCCATCAGGAGGTACCCTTCGAATTACACTTACGGATCAACCTCGTTGGGCTCGAGGATACTGAACCACGGATGGTACCCTCAAACGGCTTGAAATCCTGTTTGAGGCCCCCTCCCCCGGGTTGGGGCTCATAACCCGGAGGTCGCTGGTTCGAGTCCAGCCCCCGCTACCTCAAGGCAAAACCGAGGCATTTGAGCCTCGGTTTTGATTCATTCAACGGGATTGTCGACAGTCAAACACCAGCGAAATCCCGCAGGTTTATTGTGTATACGTGGTTTGGCAGCTCGTAGGGCTCGTAACCGCCAGGTCGTTGGTTCCTGTCCGAATCAGGCGGGGTCAGATTCCATGTCTACCCCGGATCGTCGGGCTGGCAGCCTGGCGGTCGGCGGTGCAATGAGGCGCGCACAGCGAGCATCGGCCCAGTCCTGCTGGGCACGCAGAACGAGAACCGAGGCCCTTTGAACCTTGGTTCTCTCGTTTCGGATCCGCACTCAGGGTGGTCTCGAGTTCCGTTCTGGCTAACACAGCCTGCAGGAACTCTACTCCACGGGGTTCTTGTCCGTCCCTCATCGACCAATTCCGCTACCCCCGGTTCCTCGGATGGGGTTTTCGGCCACCACAGGGGTCTTCGGCCAGCACAGGATCGGGAATATCTGCGCCGTCGGGAGAACAGCTCGGCACGGAAGATCCGCCTGGCGGATTTTCCCCTGCGCGCCACAATGGAAGAAATCGAATTCGACGTCGGTCGCGGGATGGAGCGGCGTTTGATCCTCTCGCTGGCACAGTCTGAGTGGATCGGAGAGAAGCTCAATATGTTGATCACGGGAGCCACCGGAGCCGGGAAAACGTATCTGGCTTGCGCGCTGGGTCAGGCGGCCTGTCGCCATCAATATAGCGTACGGTATGTCCGCACCTCCCGCTGCTATTGCATCTCTCTTCGGCTCGTGCCGATGGAAACTGGACGCGGGAGCTATCGATTCTGGGCCATGCGGATCTTCTCATTTTCGATGAATTGATGCGAGATGCCCTTACGGTCCGCCAAGCACAAGACTTTTTGGAGGTACTGGACGATCGTTATGGTCATGCCTCGACGATGGTCGTTTCGCAAGTCCCGGTATCGGATTGGCATATCTGCTTCCCCGATACGACGATCGCAGAAGCCATCCTGGACCGTCTCGTTTACAATACACATCGTATTTCGCTGGAAGGAGACTCACAACGCAAACTTCGCGCCCGGAAGATCCATTCGCACGCTTGATATATAATCCGGCCATTGCTTGGTGACTGCTGTTGGGTGGAACCTTTCAGCCGGATCGCGTGGAACCTTTCAACCGGATTCTTTGGAACCTCTCATCGGATTGGTCACACGCCTCATTGATTTGAGAAGAGCGCCTCTTCAAATGTGACGCCCGCAGGAATGATAACTGCGGGCGCGGTAAAGGGAAGGGACGAGAAAATAGCCCCCTGGAGCCACCGTCAGTTGCTGCAGAATCCCGAGGTGAAAAAGTGGAAAGTACCGCCAAATGGATATTAAGTGAGGCCCTCGTGCCACGAAGAACCTTGTGGCGTGAGGCGCTGTTGGTTTTGGGAGCAAGTGTCCTGATCGCTCTGGCGGCCCAGGTCGCCATCCCGCTCCCATTCAGTCCAGTACCGGTCACCGGCCAGACCTTCGCTGTGCTGCTGGTGGGAGCATTGCTCGGCAGCCGTCGGGGGGCATTGAGCCTGCTGGCCTATCTGGCCGAGGGTGTGGTGGGGTTGCCGGTCTTCGCCGGTAGGAGTGGCGGTCTCGTCCGGCTCCTGGGACCAACAGGTGGCTATCTCCTTGGCTTTGTCGCTGCCGCCTGGGTGGTGGGTTGGTTGTGCGAACAGGGGTGGGGCCTGAGGGTGAAGACGGCGCTACTGGCGATGCTAGCCGGCAACATTGTTATCTACTCGTGCGGCTTGCTCTGGCTGGCCCACTTCGTGGGGGCCGGGCGGGTGCTGGCCCTGGGCCTCGTGCTCTTCATCCCCGGCGACCTGGTCAAACTGGCCCTGGCGATATCCGCCCTGTCTTCCATGCAGAAGATGCTTGGGTGGGCTGGCGGTGAAAAAGGCAGGTCGAAATGCAGGCCTGTCGCGTTACTGTATAGTGGACTTGGAACGACTGACGGGGTAGAACAGACGAGGGAGTGACCCGTCGTCCATCTACCCCGTCGGCGTCCGACCCGGGAAAAAGGACCCCTCTCCTCTCCTGCGCTGCGAGCGCCAGGCCAGGATTGTCTCCTGGGACCCGGGGACCAGGGTCCCCCGGGTCTCCTTGGCGGGACCCTCCAAAGCGCACCGCGCCACGAGCGCCATAACGGGACCACGATCGCCAGGCCGACGCCCTCGGACCTCTGGCCAGAAGCCCAGGGAGTGCCGATGCCAGTATGTCTTGGAATCGATTGGAGCCAAGCCAAACACGACGCCGTGTTCCTCCGCCAGGGGCCGCGGAGCGGGCTCAATGAGGCTTGGGCCATCGTTGCACAACTCACGGCTTCCCACCTGTCCTCGCCAAAAACCCCATCCGTCCGGCAGTTGACTTGGTTCGTGATCAGGAAAAGAGAGGCCCCGAGCAAGAAGGAAAAGGGTTCCCCGGAGCCAGTCTCTCGAACACCAGGTTAGACGCATGCGGAAGCCCCAGGCCGGGGCTGACAGAACTTCCGCAAGATCCGCGGCAGCATCGCGGATTGATGTCATTGCAAGGCAGAGACCACATTCCCAGGTGTCAGCTCCGACAGTACATGTCCTCATTCGACCACTTGCGTTTCGCCTCAGTTAGGAAGAAAAGCAATAACCGGCAACTCGAACTTGACATCGGCGCATCAAGGGGATACCCTTTCCATCAATTCGCGATCGTGATTCGCCAGGCACGTTTCAATCAGAGGTCAGTAGACAGCCTCAACAGCGCGAAAAAGGGCGTTGAGGCTGGCACCTGTGGACGATACAATACACAGAAGTCTCTCAAGTTCGAAATGGTATCGAGATCAATGGATCCGGTTCAACGGTCTATGGCTTTGAGGTGACTTCAGCAGACCCCGCGAACCCCTTCGCGATCATGCAAGAAAGCAGGGGTAGATATATGGCCCTGTCCTCTGGCGGACCTCCCTGGAAATGAAGCCCGGCAAGTTCAAAGGAGGCTCCATGAACCACAAATTCTCACGACGAGATTTTCTCAAGGGAGTGTCGGTCGGCGCCGGTGCGGGGCTTCTGTCCGCTTGTGCCTTTCCCCCTTCCGTTTCCGTGGCAACACCCGCTGTGTGCCCGACCCAACGGTTTTGCGAAGCCCCGGCGGCACCGGCATGCCCAACCCCAACCCCCATACCTGTCCCTCCGCCGACTCCTGTCAGCACGAATTTTGATGTCTATGCCTACTATTTGCAGGGAATAAATCTTCCTGAACAACCGGAGCCCAATAGATTAAATTTCGGGTTTGCAACGGTTGCGCCCCTTTATGGGCCGGTACAGGACCCGGTGACCATGAGAATGGACATTAAGTGGGCTCGTGAGAATGGGGTCACAACATTTGTAATGCCGGAGTCGACATCCAATGGTGGTTGGGTGACACGAATAGCCGATATGTTTCTTCCCGCAAGCGAGCCGCCGTTTGAGATTGATTTCTCGATCTTGTTCAATCCTACTCTTGAGTATATGCCCTCAGACGAATTAGCAAATCGCGTAGTGGATGTGGCAAAAAATCTACTGTCAGGGTATGTACAGCACCCGCGTTATAAAAGACTACCTGATGGAAGACCTGTAGTCTTCTATTTCTTAGCGGGTGTGGTTGCGTACTCACTTGGCGTGGACGTATTAGAGAAGACTGTGGGTCTACTACGCAGCAATGTGGGTGAAGACATATTTCTTGTTGGAGACATAATGGTTGAACCTTATGAGATGCAAACAGACCCCAAATTCCAGATTGCAGACTATATAAGCAGGCAGGTGAAACTTTTCGATGCTATTGATAGCTACTATCTGTGGCATGCAGGGTACGAATGGCATAGCCTGCAGGATTACAATCATGTGGTAACACCTTTCAAGGATATGATTGCGGGTTATCAAGAGGCTTGTGATGTGTGGGCGGAGAAGGCACACCATTACGGATCAAAATTTGTGCCACCGATCTCGCCGGCGGGGTTGTCAAACCGTTTACTCTATGAAGCAGGAATCGACACAGGCTTATCCGACCGGCATGAGGGCGTATCTTACGATACAGCCAAAGAGATGGCGAAAATAGGCGCAAAGTATGCTGACCCAGAATTGAAAATGGTGATAATTGGAGCTTGGAATGAATGCACCGAAGGGACTGCTATTTTGCCCTCGAAGGGATTTAAATTCGGTCCGGTTCATGCGGTAAGGGATACATTTGCCATAGAACCCACTGGTGGTTGGCCCGAGGATTACTATCCACCGTCTTAGAATGCAGAAGGGCCAAGTGCGGGCTAACATCGGCACCAGCGGACAGCGGCTCCACCGCTCGGCCAGCAGCACTTTTCCAGAAATGGCGCGAAAATGAGAAGGAGTCTCGCCAGCCGCTGTCCTGGCCAAGAACCCCATCCGTCCGAAAATGGGCCTGGATTGGACGTGCACAATGCTCCTATCGTGGATTCTGACCGTCGATCTAGGGATCAATTCGCAGCCTTCGTGATCCAATCAATCCCGGTGCGTTGACAAAAGCATCCATCAAGAGGTACTCTTGGGCTCACATCTACGGATCAATCTCGTTGGGCTCGAGGATACTGAACCACGGATGGTACCCTCAAACAGCTGGGAATGCTGTTTGAGGCCCCCTCCCCCAGGTTGGGGCTTCCATGATGGGGCCGCTGTCAAGCCCCTCGGTTGTTGGCAACGCTCTGCCCTGCCGGTGTCGTTGCCGGCCTCGAGTTTCTACCATCCTTTGGCG
>Ga0208039_1000536_pt1 | contig 23317 bp, 23 predicted proteins | sample June2015DPH_20_1_2_FD_184722 | JGI IMG/M metagenome (GOLD analysis project Ga0208039, IMG submission 184722) | Peatland microbial communities from SPRUCE experiment site at the Marcell Experimental Forest, Minnesota, USA - June2015DPH_20_150... | ecosystem: Environmental > Terrestrial > Soil >... | reverse complement strand
TAGCAGACCTCGAAAAGGAGAAGGGCACTAAAGTTGACGTGGAGCGGTTGCTTAGAATGGCGCTCTTGCACGATGCCGAGGAGGCCCGAACCGGCGACATTCACCACCCCTTCAAGCACCAGGATGCCGCTTTCGCAGAGAAATTGGATAACCGTGCCCTTGAGTGGTTCGAGAACTTGATGGGAAGCCTGCCGCCAAGCCTTGCCCACGAGTATATTCGTTTGCGCAGGGCGAGTCGAGAAACCTCCCTAACTGAGGTAAACATTGTGAAGGCTGCCGACAAAATTGAGGCACTTCTCTGGGCCTACGAAGAGTATTTGCTGGGAAACGTACATGTGCGAAAGGCGCTAATCGTTGAAGACATCCTCTCGAAACTCGACCAAATCCAACTTGCATCAGTGAAAACATTAGTGGCGGAGATAAGGAGAAGGATCGAAGCAGAGCCCATACCGTAGCCATGGAACTCGCAAAGTGATCTAGATGCCCAGGCGCGTACAAATCCTTGTCATCGGATTCGGAAAAGACCATTGCCATGAGATAGCATACCAGGCGGCCTACCAAGTGGGGTTGGAGGTTGCAAGACGCGGCGCGCTTCTAATCAGCGGGGGGCTTGGCGGGGTGATGGAGGCAGCTAGCCGCGGCGCTAAAGACGGTGGCGGCTTCGTAGTTGGCATTGTACCTCAAGACGATAAAGGGGCAGCGAACGAATACTGCGACGCCGTAATTGCGACTGGGATGGGTTTCGCCAGGGATTTCTTGACCGCGTACTCTGCGGATGCAATCATAATCGTTGGCGGTGGGGCGGGAACTATGATCGAAGTGGCAGCGGCCTACCAGAAGAGGATACCGATCATAGCCCTGAAGGGGACTGGTGGAATGGCTGACCGGCTCGTGGACACTTACATCGATGATCGCAAGGTCGAACGGATACTTGGAGAGAATACTCCGCAGAAGGCGGTGGAAACGGCTCTCGCGCTGATTAAGTCAAACACCTAAACGCTACTCAGCCATCATTTCAAAGAACTTGGCCAATCACATTTTAGATACGTGCACCTTTCAAGTGCCCATGCGCTTTCGTTATGAACGTGCATCGGACGTCTCCGAGATGTTAGTGAGCATCATAGACAAACTAGGTTTCACGCATATTCCGAAGAACCGGGTTTACTGCTACCGAAGCTACGGGTCAAAGGCGGGCAACACCATAGCCCGAGTCCACTCGTTGCCACGCATTTGGCAACAAGCCTTGAGCGAACCAGCTTACTATGCAGTTGAAGTCTTGGCTGAACAATTTGACCCATTACCCTACGCAGAAAAAGAGAAAACGCTTATCCACGAACTGCTCCATATTCCAAGAACTTTCGGAGGCGGCTTTCGCCATCACAAGAACTGGGTGACGAGACGTCGTGTGGAAGAACTTCATAGAGCGCTAAGAGAAAATTAACAAGAAATTCGGTAAGGGGGCGTTGTCGTTTGGTCGCTAAGGGAGCGGCAATTCGCTTGGCGTAAACCATAATGCTCAGACGTTTCAACAATAGCCAATGCTCTCCACCTGTTCAACATGCAAGTGTGAGGAAGCGTCATGCGAGAATTGTCAGAATCCTGACGAGTGTAGAAACTGTATTTCATGTTGCTGTGCAGAGACTCACTCGTCATGGCGACGACTAAGGATTCATCAGGGGCTTATCGTGGAATATGTCAGTCTCGGTTGGATGACTGTTGAAGTTATCGGTTCGATCGGTATCGGGTTGCTCTCAGGGAGTCTTGCTCTAATCGCTTTTGGAAGCGATAGTCTTGTCGAAATGATTTCTGGAGTAATGGTTCTAATGCATCTGAAAGGCGACTCTGCCGGTTCGAGCGACCTCGGCGAATTGACGGAGAAACTTACGAAGCTGCTTCTTGTTGCGTTGATTCCAATAATCGGAGCTGGTGCTGTCTACTCTTACTTTACGGGTCTAAAGCCTGAATCCTCACTTTTGGGGATAGGTGTGGCTATCGGGGCTGTGATAGTCATGCCTGTTCTATGGATTCAAAAGAAGAGGATAGGACGTGAGACGAACTGTACGCCTCTTTCAATCGATGCCGTAGAATCGGTTACGTGTTTCCTTATGGCTCTGGCTTTGCTTGGAGGTTTGCTTGTTAACTATTTCTTTAGGATAAGTTGGGTCGATTATGTTGCCACTGCCATAATTTTGGCGTTTGTGGCAAAAGAGAGTATCGAGGCATTCAACGAATAGACCACAATCCACTAAACGCTTTGCCGCACCCCTATCGACCAAACGAGGACTACTCGTTACCAGAAATTCTCTGTTAGGCTTGCTTGATTCTTCGGCGACGAATCAAGATAATTATTGCCGTCCCGAAAACGGCGGCGAGTAAGAAGTCTGGATTAGGTAGTTCTGGAATCGGGTTCAGAGTTGATACTCGTAAGATAGTTCCTTGGCTGCCAGCAGCCTGCGACGCGCCTACGACTAAACCGAAACCGTTCGACGAGATGTAGATGGAATTCAAGTTGGGATTACCGGAGAGTGAAGGGGAAGGCGTTGTCTGGTACCAGCTTACTCCATCCCAGTGCAGGATTGCAGCAGAATCGCCTACTGCCCATGCTTCCTGCGGGTTCACCTGTGCCACAGAGTTCAGGTTTGCTGAACTTCCGGTGGCAACGGAACTCCACACTAAGCCATCGTAATGGAGGATCGTGCCTCCAGAACCTACAGCCCATCCGTGACTTGAATCAAGGAGGTAGACGGAGTTCAAACGCGCGCTTGTAGCGCTGGGATAGGTTGACCATTGGCCATTCTGGTATCGAAGTATCGTTCCTCCATCACCCACAGCCCAACCATCAGTGGAGCCAACCATGAAGACACTCCGCAACGTGTTCGGCGTGGGAGCGGAGACTGATCCCCATGAACCTCCAGCGTATCGAAGGATCGCGCCGTTATCTCCCACGGCCCAACCGTTGCTCGCATCAATCATGAACACTGAGCGTAAGATCCCATTCACGGATGGCCCGGGGATTTGCTCCCATGCTCCCCCATTGTAATGCAACATCGCGGGGCTGCTTCCCAAACCGCCCACAGCCCATCCGTCAGAAGGGTTCGCCATAGAGACAGAGTAAAGATCCGTTGTGGTCGCGAGAGCAGTTCCTATCGTTAATGAATTGCCGTTCCAATGCAGCAGCGTGAGGTCGCCTGCACCGGTTCCGCAACCTCCGGTGGAGCACCCAACAATCCATCCATCACTACTGCTGGAGAGGTAGATTGACTCAAACGTTGATCCGGGAATACCTTGGGGAGGTGTTTGCGCGCCCAACAGGGCTATTGTTCCTAAATCACCCACAGCCCAACCATTTCCGCCGAAGAAGGAGACTGCGTTCAAATTCTGGGTTATTCCAGACTGATTCGATTCCAACAACCAAATGCCGTTCAAGTAATGCAAAACCGTTCCGGAGGCGCCCACTGCCCAACCTTCCGTTTGACTAATCATGAAGACAGCCTCGAGGTTCTGGTTCGTGGGCGAGGGTGAGAAGGAGCCTGTCCATGTCCCCGACGAGTAATGGAAAATGGTTCCGCTATTGCCAACGGCCCATCCCTCGTTTTGATTCACCATGAACACGGAGTTCAGCGTCATTCCAACCGTCGTGTATGATGTCCATGCGCCGCCGGCGTAGTGGTAGATGATTCCGCCAGCTCCAACTGCCCAACCATCTGAGGCGCTGGTCATGAAAATGGAATTGAGCCCTCCCGAAGCCGACGAAATCTCATTCCATCCACCCCCCAAACCCACGACTCCAGACCAATGCCAGAACGCACCCGATACGGAATCGACCGCCCACGCATCGCTGGAGTCGACCTCGGAGACAGATCCAAGCTTCTTTGCGTCCGGTCCGGAGAGCCCAGTCGTAATGAGCTGCCACGAGACTGGGTTCCGGAAGAGTGCTACAGCCGTCCCGCCGCTCCCACCCACTGCGAAGCCTGAATCTGAATTGGGAGCTCCTGGCGGCCCGAATGAGACTCCAAAAAGGTCTGAGCTCGTCCCCGAAGGAATCAGGCTCCAAGATGAGCCGTCGAAATGCTCGATTGTCCCCGCGTTCCCAACAGCCCAACCATTGTTGGACGCCAAAACAGCTATACCGTTTAGGTTGTCCGCAGTCGAGGCCAACGGATTAGTTTGCGCCGTGGATAATGGAAGTGCCACTAAGAGCAAGAACCCTAGCAAAACCACACCGTAAATTATTGGACGCAAGTTTGAGGGATGCATCTCTCCGCGATCAATCATACATATTTCGTCTGTATCTATTAGTACTTCGCAAAGATTGTTATGTCACGTACGTTTTCCATGCCTTGATGTTTGCGATTGCCCAGTCAGTTCAAGATAACGAAGGTGGGCGGCCGGGAAATCCTAGACTCGAGGGGAAACCCAACCGTTGAGGCAACCGTTTACTCTGATGACATAGGCGAGAAGGCTGCAGTCCCCTCGGGCGCTTCGACGGGAACGCACGAGGCCCTGGAGCTCCGGGACGGGGATCAGAAGCGTTACTCAGGATTGGGCGTGCTCAAAGCGGTAAGAAACATTGAGGAAGTGATTGCCCCGAAACTCAAAGGCCTCAACCCACGGCAACAATCGAACATTGACCATGCAATGATCGAACTAGACGGAACTCCGAACAAATCTCGGCTAGGCGCGAATGCCATCTTAGCCGTCTCGTTGGCTGTGGCGAAGCTTGCCTCTCGGCTTGAGGGAAAACCCCTCTACGCCTATCTGAGTGATGGAAACGGCAGGACCCTACCCGTACCGGCCATGAATGTAATCAATGGTGGCAAGCATGCTGGGACGGAACTGAAAGTCCAAGAATTCATGGTCCTACCCGCGGGGGCGAAGAGCTTCACAGAAGCCCTACGCTTTGGCACAGAAATCTATCACACACTCAAACACGTCATCGAATCCAAACATGGAAAACTAGCAATCAACGTTGGCGACGAAGGCGGATTCGCGCCGCCACTCAACAGAACCCTCGAGGCGCTAGAGATTCTATCGCAAGCCATATCCGAAGCCGGCTACGCCGCTGGAAAGGATGTTTTCTTAGGGTTTGACGCTGCCTCCTCAGAATTTTACCGAAACGGAACATATCAGATCGATGGAAAAGAGCTGTCCCCGGAACAGCTGGCAGATTTCTATGAACAGTTGATAGATCGTTTCCCAATCCGCTACATCGAAGACCCCTTCGAGCAGGAAGATTTCGACCATACGGCGCAGTTCACGCGGAAGATGGGCAATCGGGTTCAGGTTGTGGGGGATGACATCTTTGTCACTAACGTTTCGCGATTTCAGAAGGGAATCGACGCAGGTGCCGCGAATGCACTCTTGCTGAAGGTCAACCAGATTGGCACATTGACCGAGGCCTTGGATGCCGCGAAGCTGGCGTTCGCTAACCATTACAGGGTTGTGGTAAGTCACAGGTCGGGGGAAACGTGGGATACAACAATCTCAGACCTCGCTGTAGCCTTGAACTCGGGGCAAATCAAGACGGGGGCCCCATGCCGGGGTGAACGAGTTAACAAGTACAACAGGCTCCTTAGCATCGAGAGAGAGCTTGGCAGCAAGGCCCGCTTTGCAGGGTTAAGTGCCCTTCAACCCGGCTAACGTATCCTATGTTTATCTCTTGATTTTGTTCCAATAAGGGCGAGGATGAGTTAGATGGATGCGTATGAATGCGTTGCAGCCAAACTGGACATACGTGAATTCGACCCTAGAAACGTTCCAGCAGACGTGAAGCTGAAAGTGCTGGAGGCCGCCCGGCTCACGGGCTCTGGTATCAACAACCAGCATTGGCGTTTCATTCTAGTTCAAGGGCACGATCGTCTCAAACGTTTAGCGGAAGACAGCACGACGGGCAGTTGGGTTGCTCAAGCCAACTTCGCGGTGGTCGTTCTGACCAACCCGAAATTTGGTTTCCACTTGATCGACGCGGGGAGAGCGGTTCAAGATATGCAAATCGCCGCATGGAACTTTGGCGTAGTCTCCTGCCTGTATACGGGGTTGAGCGTTGAGGGCTTGCGAAAGGACTTTGGTATCCCTAAGGATTTGAATCCCAGTGCGGTCGTTGGGTTCGGCTACCCAACCAGAAAGGTCACGGGCAAGAGGAAGAGCCGTAAACCGCTTAGTGACCTCGTCTTTCTAAACAGCTACGAAAACCGCTTCGAAGCAGGTAAGCTTCAAGACTAGCCGTGAGAGGGGAAAGTTGCCATTATCTAAGATCGAACTCGAAAAATTCTTGCAAGAGCCACGATTGGCTCATCTCGCTACCGCGTCAAAGAAAGGGAAGCCACGTGTGAATGCTATTTGGTACGCGTACCAGGATGGAATATTCTACTTCACAACCCGCCTCGGCCGCTTGAAGGGACAGCATATGAAGCGTAATCCCGCGGTTGCTTTGAGTATCGCAACGGACATCCAACCCTATGTGGCGGTATGCGCGTTCGGCAACGCTCAGGTCCTCAAGGAGAATCGCGATGACTGGTTGAAGAAAATTTCCTTCCGCTACGGGGAAGAGGATGCAAAGGAATGGTTAGCTGAAGCCGTTAAACAACCTGACCGAGTCGTTATGGTGCTGAAACCCGACCGCGTCCTATCATGGGATTATGGGCGCGGAGATTCTGAGCGGCAGGAAAAGGGCGAGTCAATGGCAACGCCCACATAACAATGCGTAGCTATCCTCTCCGGCTGAACTTTCGCTTTCTTTTCGCGACGATTCTCCTTCTGAGTTGGCCAAAGTATTGTTCACGTTCTTTCATTTGGGCTTCAAAGAAATCAATAGCTTCCTTACACGCCGCAGGGTCAACGCGGGCGTTGGCAGCGAGAAATGGGATAAGAGACCTGTAGGTTCGCTCCCTTAGCTGCGGCTCAGTTATTTCACCAGCCACCGCACATGCAACCGACGAGGCTAAGGTTTCTTTCAACTCAACAAGACTCTGCGTTGAATCGGCAACGTAACCGGTGCCTTCTTTGAAGAAGGTGAAGACGAAGTCCCCAACAAAGGCCCCGATTTGCATGGCGTGAAAAGTTGTGGTGTAAGAGCGAATGGGGTCCTGGTACAGTAGCCCGTCAGGGTGTAGCGTGAAATCCGCCTTCGCGGCTCCGGTTATGAAGCTTGCCACAACTCGTATGTCTCTACTGTTGAAGGTGGAGACGAGGCAACGGCCTGGTTTGAGAACCCTGTAGCATTCTTTCAACACGGCGGAAAGAAGGGATTCATACTCTTCAACTCCCTTCCCCTGAGTTTTGTTAATTATTACCTCGCTGCTCTTGTCAATGGTTTTTCCTTCGCTCAGCCAGATATGCCAGTAATCCGAGAGTTCAGCATAGTTCACGTTACCGCCGTATGGTGGGTCTGTGATGATGGTATCGACGGAGTTCTCAGGGAATGGAAGTTTGGTGGAGTTCTGGTTGAGGATGAGGCAAGAAGCGTTTCCGGTAACCAGTTCGTTGAAGTTTCTTGCAGGTGTGAAGAATTTTCCTATTTGTTCATTACTATACCTCTTCCCGCGAAGAATCGCCTGTGCTCGTCTTCGAAAAGTGTTCCAGACGTTGATTTCGAGGCTTTTCGAATATACCCAGTAGGCGTGCATGGCCCAGCCCTCAACTATTTCCCCTCTAAGGTGAGATTGCTTGCTTGCCCACTTCAACGAACTACTGAACGCAAACTTCAGAAAATCCCTGCACTCTCTGTCCTCCACCCGATTAATCTCAGCTAGAAGAATGGAGAGCCCAAGTAGATTTCTCTTCGTGAAGAGCTCGTAGAAGAAATTAATGTTCCTGCTCAGGAGAGAGTTAGTTTTGTCACCGCTTGGTATTCGAGTCTTAGGGTACCATAGCTTTTGCTGTCTAACGTTTTGGGCAAAGTTTTCGTTGGTTTTTTTTGCAAGCTTGAGATCGTGCGGTTCAGGTATTCTCTTGCCGCTTGTCCCGCATTTCTGGCAATTGTATTTCAGCCGAAGTATTCGTCCTGTTGCCTCATCCCATTCAATCCAATCGGCAACTGCTTCAGACCCGCATCTAGCACATTTGGTTCGATAAAGCTGCGAGATGTCCAATTCGACCTTTTGACTTAGGTCGAGGAGTGCTTGTTGGAAAGAATGCAGGCTTAGGGGTTTACATTCCATCTCCGTTACGTACGTGGCCAGCGGGTTAGCGTCAACTCCGACCGCCTTCCTGCCAAGTTTGAGGGACTCAACGACCGTGACCCCGCCGCCACAAAATGGGTCTAGAACAATATCCCCTGCCGTGGAATAGTGTGAGATGAGTTCGTTGAAGACGTTCCAAGGCCTTCGCGCGAAATATTTGTGCATGGTGTAAACTGGTGTGTGGGGTTTTGCTTCCACGACTTGCGAGAATGCGGATGTCAAGGTTCCAATCTTGGAGGTTTGTGTTCAATTCTTATATTGTGAGCGGGTTGTAGCTTTGCGCCGTTGCTCATAATGATCAAGAAAGCGCTGTTCATGGAAGGGCATGTGCCGAAGGGTGGTGCATGCATTTCTGTCTTCCTCGTTCTGAAGGGAAAGGGTGGTATCCTTGTTGGGAAGATGGCTAAACCTGAGGTGTGGGTCGAAAAATTCTACGTTGGCGAAATGTTCGCGCCAAAATACGCCTCCTCTAACAAGTGGATTCTCCCTGCGTCCCATCTGGAGTACGGCGAAAAGCCTGGCGATGCTGCCATGCGAGTTCTTACGCAGGAAGTTGGAGTTGGCCAAGGTAAGCTAACGTTTCGGGAGGTCCAGTCCCATCTTTCCCAGGATCCGAAGGACTCCGAGGCCGCCCATTGGGACCTTTGCTTCGTATACGAGGGGACATTGAAGGATAGGGTGGAGCGGCCAGACTGGTTCTCTGACTTAAAATTCGTGAACCCCAAGGAATTGAGTAGCGAGGATTTCACGCGTGGGCACGGAGACGTTCTGAAGGACTCCGGCATAATAGCACGATAGCCTCGTCTCGGCGATTATCGATTTCAAGCACGTGCTGTTTGACTAGAACGTCTTCTCTCTGTCCAAGACGGCTTCCGTATCTAGGAAACTCCATTGGAACATTTTGCGAATGTGTAGAACTCTCTTCATGTTTCCTTCAATTTCTCTCTCGCTGAGTTCAACGTGACCGTCAAACATTTCGAGGATGGCTTGAATGTCCGAAGGCGTGTGAATTTGCGGGTTCAGGGTAGCTACGACTGTAAAGCCGAGAGACTTGACCCTGCGGAGGGTTTCCGTCAGCCACTTTCGCGTGACCACGCTCTTGTGAATAAGCAGCATATCGTCAAGGACATCGATGCATAGCCGCTTGGAATCGACCACTGCCTCTGACGAGGAGCCCTGCAGGAGGGCCATTAGGTCGATATTGATGGCCGTGAGGTTTTCCAATTTAGTGCTAAAGCGAACGTTTGGAAGCTTTTGCGCTTGGTCCTCACTCCTTGTAACTACAGCCGAGAGGCTCGAGGGATAGGAGGTCAGTAGGTCGGTGACCTTTGAGAAATCCCTCGTCAAGTAGACGTTCCGCCCTCCCATCTTGGCTCCAGCCTCTAGGAATCTGCGGATTATGTTTTCCCGTTCGTCACTGGCCGGAGAGGTGAGTAGAGTTGCGCTTGCTTTTGGCAATCCGCCTTTCAGCAGGTAGTCTAGGATCGGAAGGCCGGTGGGTACTGTTTCGCCGGGCGCTTGCGCAGCAAGCTCTTTCGCTTTACTTTCCAGCACTACCTCTGGTTCGACGCGGCGTTTCTTGGAGGATTGGAATCTTCTGAATCCATACAATCCAAGGCCGGCGAATGCTGCGACCGCCCCAGCGTATGGCAATAGGCTTGCCGGGTTGTACACCGAAGGGGTAGATTCCGCGTTGAATCCCAGTGCGAGCCCAACAGATGGTATCCCTGACAGGTTTGTTCCGGTCCAGGTTACGTAGCTCCTACCGTCCTGTTCCTGAGTTACCGCTGCTGAAGTTGGTTGTACACCGGTTGGGCTGTAACCGATGGGCAGTTTGATCGTCACGGTCAGTGATTGAATGAGGATTTGAGACGAGTCGAGGGTTTCGCTCCAGGTGAATGAATCTTGGTCCGAGGCAACATCATAAGCGTAGGTGAAATTGTAAACTTCGCCGCTCATGAAAGCCTTGGGGAAGAGAATTCGCAGGACAGGTTGGTCAGATGGGGAACCAGGTGCCGGATAGACAAATCCCAAGCTTCCTCCGTTGTCAAAGACCTTGTTTATCGCCACTGTCTTTCCTTGGTACCACAGCCCCCAATCGAGGTAGGTCCAATTTCCCGATTGGAAAAGCATAGACACCTGCCTAGTTACGTGCGCCAGTCTTGGAGAGACTATGTCCACGGTAACGTTAATCGAGTTGAACTGAAAGTTAGCCCCTGATTGTGCACGTGCGGGCGCATAGGAAACTGCCATACTAACTAAAGCGAAAAATACGGCGACAAAGCACAAGCGTTTTCCAAGCGACATGAACTGAATCTACCTTAGCCGTATTCCGCAATCGGGGCAGTTCTTGGATCCGCGCGCAATGCTCGTGCCGCAGTGAATGCAAAATTCTGACGTACGCGGCCCTATCAACGGGCCTGGCTGAATTTGCCTCTGTCCAACCTGAGCGCTTTTGGACAGGCCGGGGCCGATGCTCGTGTGAGTCCCTGGGCCGACTTTGGCAACGACTTGCTCGGACCCGGACGTTACAGAAGGTTGTGAAGTGGTCCCCGGGCCGAGAGAGGGCGGTTTAGATGAGCCCTTTGGAATTTTTCCCTTAAGCGACAATGCTGCGCCCACGGCCACGCCTGATACAACTGCAACTGACACCTCAGCAAGGTTCAGCTTTGGTATCACTTTGAGCTCCTGCACCGCACTCTGTGATGGCTTAAACCCACTGCGTGTGGCATTCGCTAAGATGCTGTATAAACCAGGTTTAATCGAGCTGTCCATTCGAATCGCGCCTGTCTTGAAGGTGCCATTGCTACCGGTGAGTACGCTGTATTGTTTACTCAGAAAGAAGATTGTTACATTGGCTCCAGCAACAGTCTTCCCCGTTCCGGTTGCCGTTACATTTCCCGACGCGACAAATTCGTCGCCTTGAGCAACCGGCGCCAAATTATCCAGCGCTACAATAAGGTCGTGGTACTTGACGGAAAAACTCTGTACCGTAACCAAATTGGCTTGGGTTACTGTGATGTTGTGGGCGCCTTCTTGAAACGGTTGTGTTTCTGGAATTGGAATTGTCAGGGTAAAGTGGCCGGTTGAATCGGAGGTGGTCGTGAAATTGTCATCCACGTAAACAGCCACAACCATGTTTGGAATCCATCCATCGCCATCCAGAACGACATTCTCTCCAGGAAACGCGGCGTTCGCTGACGTCGCGTACGTGATGCTTAGAACCGGCTTGTATGCTTCAACCCGGAAAGAGGCTGAAGCACTATCGCTCGCAGTTCGGAATGTTGCCGTTGCAACGGCAGTGTAGTTGCCTGAAGGTTCGGTAAATGGAATTGAGTAAGTTCCGTTAAAGGAACCGCCCGACGAAGGCGTTATGGCCAACTTTCCGCCAAGAAGCTGAACCTGCACCTTTGATTGAGTAGGTGAGATTTCTTGAGTGTCGGTGTAGCTCTGCCCATAGCAGTTCACGTGGAGTAGGTCCTCGCCAACTTGCACGGTTCCGGAATATGTCAGTGATTCACCTGGGCGATAAGTTGTCTTCCCCACGCCGAACGCTGAGATCTTGATCTTGTCGTAAACCTCTGCGATAAAATACACCTGCGGGTCGCAAGCTTGACTTGTTTGCGTGAAGATCTGAGTTGGAGTGTACTGAGTTGGAGGGTTATACTGAAGGTTACAAGGTTTCCCACCGCAGGCTGTCAGGCTCGCATTGGATTGGGACGGAAGCATCAGTACTAGCGGGGCTAGTAACATTAGGATGAATACGATGCGTGAGAGAGCGCTTGTAGAGAAACGCATCGGTTGTTCGATTATACGCGGCCGAAGTTTGCTATCTGCTTTGCGTTCCCGTATGCCGGAAGCAAAAGCAATAATTCAAGGTGAGGCAAGACGATTATGACGATCTTGAGGCTAATTCTCTCCACAATCTTATCGCTCGCAGTCCTCATCCTAGGTGTATTCACCATCTACCAGTTACTCACTTCTTGGGTCCCAAGTGGCGGATGGGTTCTCGAGAACCTAATCAGCCTCGCTTTCGCATCCGCAATGATCGCGGGAAGCATCATGGAACTAGGCCGGCACATGCTCCCAACTTCGCCAACGGGTGGCGGCACCAAGCGGTGCCCGTCATGTCGTGCTCGCGTTCCCCGCATAGCGCAGTTTTGTCGCGAATGTGGAAAGCCATTTCATAAAGAAACTTAAGCCGAGTAGATTCGGCTCGCTATGACTGAGAACGACTGAAGTTAGTCGCTAAGTTCTGGGGATGCGATATGGTGGCTCAGGAATGGAGGTGTTGAAGCAATGTGTGGTGGACGTCAATTCCTGACGAAAGAAAAAAAGTTAGAATGGCTTGAAGAATACAAGAGCGGCCTCGAGAATGAGCTGAAAGGCGTAGCTGAGAGAATCGAAGAACTGAAACACTAAGAGCAGCCTCTCCCTCTCCTTTTTCCCATCTTCTTCTCCAACTTCATATGGGACGGCCGAGTGTCAAAGTCCCTTGCTGAAGCGGTGGAGTGCATTGCTCTCACTTAGACGTACGATAGACCTGCTGATCTACCTTTCAGTCGCTTTGGGAATAGTTCTCCTCCCGCAACTATACCCCCTCGTCCCTACCTGGCTTTTCCTCTCAGTCCTCGGAGGATGGTTAGCTTATGTCATAGTCGCCATACTCGCCGCAACTGGGCGTAGAATCGCTTACCCACTTGCGTTCGTTCTCTCAATTCTAACGCTCGCAGTCTCACTTCCACAGCCAGAGCACCAATCGTTCGTAAGGGCGGGGTTGTCACTTGCCTCGCTAACATTTCTAGTCGGTTCAGCCTTCCAACTAGTCCTCCTAATTCTCATCCCGGTCTACCTGCGCAAGCGCCCAAGTAGCAGGCCTACCTAGCGTTTGAGCAATACGTCCGCAAACTGGAACCCATCCCGCGAAACAGATTCACCAACTTCCACGGGAATTGGTTCTCGGAAAATAGGCCCGTCGTATACAAATGTGTGAAATTCACCGTTCTCACCGCAGGGGTCGACACTCGGGGGCAGGTCTTTCAGGAGGGTATTGTCGAATTGCCGGCCCGCAAATTTCGCGTCAAGTTTCTTCGGATCTACACAGGTTAGGATAGCCCGGAACCCGACCTTCAACATATCCTCTGCAAGGCTTGCTGTATCCCTCCCCCAGACAGGGAAGATGGGTGTGAGGTCGAGCTGGGCGAGGTTCGCTTCCCGATACTTCCGAATATCCTCAAGGAACAAGTCACCAAATATGACATGTGTAACTCCTTTTTTCTTCCACTGCGATAGGACTTTCCGCATTTTTTCCTCGTAAACCACGTTCGGGCAGGGATAAGGGATCAGCACCTTCTCCAAGTGTATGCCGACAGACTTGCCCTGCCTGTCGAGGAGTTCCTCCCTGACGCCATGCATAGATACGCGGCGGAATAGGTCGCTAAGGGTCGTTAGCAGGCAGACTATCTCAAATTGCTTTGCGGCACGAGTTCGGTATAATGCCATTGCGCTGTCCTTGCCGGAAGACCAAGAAAGAATAGCCTTAGGTTTATGCGTCATGCGTGCTCCCGCTAAAGTCTGCGCTCAAACCAAACTGAAAAACATTAGTAACCTTTTATCATGAGCTCGGACAGAGTACCTTGGGTGAGGACTATTGGCTAGAGTCGGCTATTTTGAAGGAACTGATCCGCTTCTCCTATCTAGGTTTGCAGCTGAAGGCGTTGAGACATTGCCGGTCGCGAACACGTGGGACGGGCACGGTAAGTACGTCAACCATCTTAGCAAGGGCGAGGTGAACGTGGTGGTCGGCTACTTCCATAAGGTCGTGCCGGCCGAACAGGAGCGCATGGGCCCTGCTGACTTGCTTTTCGCATGTAAGACCTTGGACATACCTGTCGTGCTCATCGCCCCAGCGACATCACGCGACAAAGCCAAGAAACTCCTAGGTGAAGCTGGGCCTAAGGTCCACGTCGTGGCCCCAGATGAAGTTGAAGCCGAGGTCAGAAAACACCTCTAGTCCCAGCGGTCTTTGCGGCTTTGCCAGACGCGTCGTCAAGCTTCTGAGCAATATGTTGGGGCTTCAATGCCTCAAGTGAGCAGCGGGCCCATGGCTCTCGTGAAGTAACGTGCGTGAAACTCTAGTATCTTTGAAGTCACTATTTTTGTAATGCGCCGTGAGTCAATTTGTTTTGTCTAGCGCGAGTTTGTTCCGGAGAAGGTTGAGTTAATGTCGAAAGCGTACAGGAGAAGCGTGGAATTATACCTGATGGCAAAGAAGACAACTGATACCAATACCCAATTCAATATCGATTCAGAAAGGATCTCAGTTCATGAGGATTATATTGATTGTCTGAGGCTTCTGGCCACTTACGCAAGAATGCATGATGTTTCAGTTGTGGCATGCGGCATTTGGGGAGGAAGAAAAAGGCTAGGGATTAAGTTTCAAGGAAAGAATGTGACAGTTGGAGTTCTGAGAGGCGGGGATGTAGGAATTGGGATGACGCATGAATTGAAGAGCCCTTTTGAAATCCAGAAATTTCTAGAAAACGCTATGAGGTTTACAGTCGCGAATCTAAATGAGGAATTGTTTGAAAAAGCATACGAGCAGCTAAAGCGGATAGAATCTGATAAGAAAATCCTAATCGAACCTGAAGAAACAAAGAAATGGTGACATGAAGCCTTCCGCAAGCCAACTTCCTCGAATAAACGATACTTCTTTTACGAACACCATACCCCCAAAGAGTGAGGGAATTTTAAATGGCGAAAGCTAAGAGAACGAAAAGTAAGGCGACTCCGAAGGTAGCTCGAATTACGTACGCGACCCTTAGGGTGACACCTGAGGACGACAAGGCGTACGAGAAGGCAGTCGCAGAAACAAAAGCAAAACTTGGCAACCACTACCCAATTTTCATCAATGGTGAGAAGCGGGCCGCGACTGGGGAGGAAATGGCACACGCCAGTCCCCTCGACACCCGCATGATCGTCAGCTACTTCCCCAAGGGAACCTCCGACGACGTAAGATCTGCCCTCGCAGCTGCCAAGGAAGCGTATCCAAAATGGGCTGCCACACCTTACAAAGACCGCGTCGCAATTCTTCGCAAAGCCGCGGACCTGATAATTGAGAGAAGGTTTGAGTTAGCGGCTTGGATGGCATTCGAAGTCGGCAAGAACCGCTCCGAGTCGCTAGCGGAAATTAATGAAGCCGCTGAGCTAATACGCTATTACTGTGGGCAGATGGAACTTCACAAAGGCTTCCTGCAACCACTTGAATCGCCAGGACCAGGGCAGGAAACACAGAGCATCTTGCGGCCGCACGGGGTGTGGGCGGTCATCGGGCCTTGGAACTTCCCCCTTGCTTTGACCACTGGCATGTCTGCAGGCGTACTCGTCGCGGGTAACACAGCTGTGTTCAAACCCTCAAGCGACTCACCAGTGCTGGGCTACGAGCTCTGCAGAGCTGTCGTTGACGCTGGCATCCCACGTGGCGTATACAATTTTGTAACTGGACCGGGTGGAACGGTGGGCGCTGAGCTGCAGCAGAACCCAGGGGTTGATGGGCTGGTTTTCACGGGTTCGAAGGATGTGGGCATGCAGGTATACCACCACTTCGCAAAAGACTACCCCAAGCCCGTTATAGCCGAGATGGGAGGTAAGAACCCAGCCATCGTCACCGCTAACGCAGACCTAGACCAAGCTGCGGAAGGGGTCATGCGTGCAGCCTTCGGTTTCGGAGGACAGAAATGCAGCGCCTGTTCCCGCGTATACGTCGACCAACGTGTCAAGAACAAGTTCCTAGAACTTCTGAAAGATTACACTCAGAAATTCGTGAAGGTAGGCGACCCCACGCTCAAAGAGACATTCCTAGGGCCAATAATCAACAGAGCCGCGGTTGAGACGTACCAGCGAGCGGCAGAGGATGCGAAGCGAGATGGCGCGAAATTCATCAGCGGAGGCAGCACACCACAGGGTGCCGAGTACGGAAACGGCTACTTTGTTGAACCAGCGGTCGTTGACGGACTACCGCCAACTCACCGGCTGTTCAAGGAAGAACTGTTCGTCCCGTTTGTTTTGGTCGCAGGGGTAGAATCGTTCGATGAAGCCCTCAAACTCGCGAACGAGAGCGAATTCGGACTGTGCGCCGGAATCTACACAAAGGACAGGAAGGAAATGCAAACCTTCTTCGACCAGATACAGGCTGGCGTGACTTACGCGAATAGGCGCGCAGGCGCAACGACTGGTGCGTGGCCTGGGGTCAACTCCTTCGGGGGATGGAAAGGCAGCGGCTCCACCGGCAAGAGCGGATTAGGCCCGTATTATGTACAACAATTCATGCGCGAACAATCAAGGTGGATCGTGAAATAGACCTGCATGACTGAGATAGAAGAAAAGATCCTGTCTTCGCTTAAGGCACAAGGAGTAGAGTACGAGGTCTTCGAACACGACCCCGTATACACCTGCCCACAGATGGCGAAGTTCCTGAAGACCGATGAAGCCCACATAGCCAAGTCAATGATAGTGAAGAAAAGCGACGGGACCTACTTGCTCGCCGTTCTTCCGGGGAATAAGAAGATTGACTTCCACCGGCTAGGCACAGTTACCAAGTCAGCACCTGTCATCTTAGCCCCAAAGAAGGAGGCAGAAGAGATTGCGCAATGTTCAGTAGGCTGTGTCTACCCACTCGGGAATATAATTAATCTCGAAACATTGTTTGATGGAGCGCTCTTGCGCCAGGAATATGTCTACTTCAACCCTGGCTCGCATACGAAAAGTGTGAAGATTAGCACCCGAGCCCTCGTCAACCTAGTGAACCCGAACATATTTGAATTCACATGATTTCAGGTATTTTCCTAAACCGACATAACGTCAGTTGCGACCTTCATCAAGTCCCGTGAACTTATTATGCCTGCCATTTCACCATTCTTGCTTAGCACAATCAAATGCCTAACATGTTTCTCACGCATGAGCTTAATCACGTCCGCCACAGAGGTATCCGATTGCACGGTGAGAACGGGTTTTGACATATGATGTATAGCCAGATTTTTTTCAAGCAAAGCCCCCACCTGTTCGACTATTCGGACAAAATCCCTCTCCGTCAATATGCCAACTAATTTTCCCTTTTCCACTATAACGACCGATCCAATAGTGTGGCGTTGCATCTCACCAGCGATTCTCCAGAGGCCGTCGTGTGGCCCACTGGTCACGACATGTTCAGTCATAATGTCAGCAGCTGTAAGCCGTCTGCGTTGCGACATATACCCCTCACCTTACAAAACGAACTTCCATGCTCCTAATTATACAGCTTCTTGAGTTCTCTCAGTTTGCCCAGACAATGCGTATACTTTAATCGCTGAGATTCGGGACGAGTGTCCTAGGCGGACATGGTATCGGTTGGGTGTTTCGATTTTATTGTGTGGCAAAATCGGTGTGCGTCTTCGTTTCCGGTCCGCGTAGGCTGGATGCGAACATTCCTAAGAAGGTGATTATGGCGGCGACAACGAAAGCGCGTCCAATGCCGCTCACAAACCCTATGGACTCTCCTGGCGTAAGCGTTGTGTAGCCGCCAGTAATTATGCCGGAGACAACTTGGTAGGGGATAGCTGTCGTAATTATGTATGCTACGAGGCCGATGCTTATCACACTACCCGTATTGAAGACGGTTGCTCTGATTCCTGAGGCAATGCCACGCCGTTGAGGGGGAACCGAGCCCATTACTGCGCTAATGTTTGGGGATGAGAAGAGTCCCAATCCCAGGCCGAGCACGATGAGGATGATCTCTATCTGTAGTAGCGGGGTTGTAGTACTCACAAGAAATGCAAGAGCAACGTAACCCGCGGCTCCCACAGCCATTCCTAGAGTAGCCAGCCCCCGTGTTCCATAACGATCGGAAAGTTTCCCGCTTATTGGGCCGATGCACACGAAAGCCACATCTAATGGTAGAAAAAGGAGCCCGGCTATGAGCGCGTCATATCCGCGAATGAGTTCGAAGTACAGAATTATGATGAGGCTCATGGAGCCGAAACCGAGAGAATACAGGAATTGGCTAACGTTCCCTGCCGAGAAGAGCCGAATCTTGAACAGCCGCATATCTAAAATCGGCTCAGCTGTGCGCGGTTCGAGGTAGAGGAAGAGTGCAAGAGTTACAATGCTGATGAGGTAAAGTATTGCGGCTCCGATGTTATCGATTGCAGCCATAGTCTGTAAGCTAATGACCACTAGAAGCGATGTCAAAGAGGTCGTGAACAAGCAGAGGCCCGAATAATCAAAGCTGGAGTGCTTTTCGGTCTGAGCGATTTCCTTCAGACGAAGGTGAGCCCAGAGAGTACCGAAAATCCCGATGGGAACGTTCAGGGTAAATATGCTTCTCCACCCAACCGTATCGATCAAGACACCGCCCACTGTCAACCCAAGAACAGCGCCGAGCGTGAACGCAATTTGGTTCACTCCAAGAAAAAAGCCAAGCTCTGCCGCTGGCGAGGCGTCGGTGATTAGGGCAGCGCTATTAGTGATCAACATGGCCGCCCCAACGCCCTGGATAATCCGGAAAATTATGAGCTGCTCTCCCGTTTGCGCAAAAACGCAAAGCGCCGAACCGACAGTGAAAATTGCAAAACCCAAATTGTAAACCTTCACCCGCCCAAAGATATCGGTGAATCGACCGAGGAAGAGCAGGCCGATCGTTATTGCGATCTGGTAGCCCTGAGTCACCCATAGCAGCGTCTCAAGGTCTGTTCGGAGTGATTCAGCTATGGTGGGAAGGCCGATCAGTACTATTCGTGTATCAAGGCCGGCCATGAAGATGCCGACTGTCGTTACTGAAAGGACAACCCACCGATACTGCACGATCTTGACACGAATCTACGCCAAACCAATCCTCTCAAAGAAAAACTCTTCACAACCTCAACTATTCCCCATAAAGGGGACGGACTCTGCGGTTGAGGGTATCCGGAATGGTCTTGACTGGTTTAGTGCAAGGGACGAAGGCATGGCGATTATTGGATTCCCTTAAGGAGCGCCTTCCTTCGGCTGGTCAGTGCCGGCTGGCACTTTGAAAGCAAGGGCGAGGCCAGCTATCGCTATCAGAATCGAAATGGTGGCGATTCCAAAAGCAACGGTGTCGTAATCGGATTGTTCTGTGACAAGAGAAAAAATGATTCCCAATATACCTACAGCAGTCAACACGTAGGCAAGAGCCGACACGCCCCTCTTCTGACTCAAGATACCGTCTCATCTCTTTGATGGAATCTGTGGATGATTCATCCAGCCTTGTTATATATTCCTTTGAAGACAATACTAACTACGAGGTGTAGTTCACTGGCCAGCAGCCGCCATAAGTTTGGCAACATAGTGCAGTGGGTAGCTACTAACGCGAGGTCGTTCAGTTACTTGTTACCTGACACATTGGAGCTTGCGCTTTACCTTGGTCTCTTGATATACTTCGCAGTCCAGCTTGCACAACAGCAAGCGTAATCAAGTCTCGAAGCAACTGTTAGGACAGGTTCACCTTGCAATGATTAACCTCGTTCGATTCGAGAAGTCTGTTGCGGACAGCCTTCTCAGCTATGCAATTGACTCGTACCCGAAGGAGGCAATCCTTCTACTTCGCGGTAAGGCAGGCAAAGACGGGATATTGATCAACGAGGTTTTGATTCCCCCTCTAGCTACGCATGGGCGGGGCTTTTCCAGTTTCTCAAACATAATGCTCCCAATGGACCTGAGCGTGATGGGCGTTTCGCATTCGCACCCTTCCGGTTCTAATCATCCTTCAATGCATGACCTAAACCATTTCTACGGAAGAATTATGGTAATCATGGCTTACCCGTTTCAATCGTACAGTGATATCGGAGTTTTCAACAGCCACGGCGACCGCCTCTTACTTGAAGTAGTGCCTGACAGCATCCGTGAAGATTCTCAGTGAGCTCTACACTTTTTCATTCATTCCACAGGGATTGTTTGGAGACGTTGCGTCTCCACTACGCGGCTGTGACTGCGCCTGCAATGACCTGTACCTCTTGATAACTTCCTGACCTGATTATGCCCACCCGAATTGTTTGCCCGGGGAGGATGTATCGCTCCAGATATGTTGAGAGTGCATCATAATTCACTATTCTGCTTCCGTTTACGGAAACTATGATGTCACCTCCTATGATGTACTGTTGGCCGGCGATTGTGGCAATTTGCTGGCCGCTTCGTAGCCCTGCTCGGTCTGCGGGTCCGCCCGAAACGGTCTTTTCGATTAATACGCCGTAAGTCACGTTTGCCCCAGTAGCTTGTGAGAGTTCGTAGGTCATGTCGACTGCTTGAATTCCAAGGGCCGGATGGTTACGGTACCCGCCGCTACTTATGATGGAAGGTAGCTCTCTTAGTATGGTGTCGGATGGTATCGCGAATCCGACACCTTGCGAACCACTTGCTGTGGCGGTTGTAATTCCGATCACCGTTCCGCCAGCGTTCAAGAGTGGTCCTCCGGAATTTCCTGGGTTTATCGGTGCACTAAACTGGATAACATCTGATACTGAGAGCGCCTGAGTGGCGGACTGATACTGTATATTTCTTCCCAACTGACTTACTATTCCAACGGTGATGGAGCCTGAAAGCCCAAACGGGTTACCTATGGCCATCACTGTCTGCCCGACCTTGAGAGAGGACGATGGGGTGAATTCGAGGGGATGGAAATCCCTTTCCGAAGCTGGGGTCACAATTACTGCAATATCGCTGTAAGGGTCGGAACCAATAACCTTCGCTGGGTAGGAGTCGCCATTCCAGAAGATTACAGTCGAGTTCACCGTGCTATCGATCACATGAAAGTTAGTCACAATGTAGTAAGTATTTGAGTAGTCGACCACGAAACCCGAGCCGAGTACACTCGATATTGCGGTCTGTGGTCCAAAGATCGTCTGAACAACAGAGACTTGGGTGCTCTGAACGGTCACCACGCTTCGATTCGAAATGTCATAGATCACAACCGGATTGAGGCCGAAAGACGCATTCCCGGCAGGCTGAGTCTGTGACGACAGGGCGTTTTCCAACAGGTTGTTTCTGTCTTGTAAATCAGATGCTAAAGTCTGCAGTTGCGCGATTCGGGAGGCCTCCGATATGACGACGAAACTCGAGTATGCTGAAACTGATGCTAATACCACTAAGGAGATAATTAGGACAACCGTAACCTTTCGTAAGATACTTGCTCCAATCTTCAAGGCAAAACCATATCCTTGGAATTCCAACTACGCCACGTAGTTGCATCCATATTTACACATTATTGCGTAATCGGACTGCACGTGCGGGCACAAGTCAACGAGCTATGGCCGTTAAGGCCTGTTGGAAATCTTCGATTATGTCTTCGGTTGCTTCTATTCCAACTGATATGCGGATGAGTCCGTCGGAGATTCCGAGTGCCTTGCGGTCTTCTGCGGACATTCCGGAGTGCGATGTCTTGGCGGGCAAGGTGAGCAATGTTTCTACGCCGCCGAGGCTGGGCGCTATGATTGGTAGAGTCGTGTGTTGCATGAACTGTTGGGCTGCTTTGGCGCCGCCTTTGAGTTCGAAGCTTAGCATGCCTCCGAAACCATCAAACAGCTCGCCTGCCCGTGCGTGTTGGGGGTGGGTGTCGAGGCCTGGATAGTTGACCTTCTCAACAGCCGGATGGTCGTGTAGGAATTTTGCGATTTTTAGTGCACTCTCGTTCTGATACCTGACCCTAACTCCAAGCGTTTTGATTCCTCTATGGAGTAGAAAGCAGGCGTGAGGGTCGAGTGAACCGCCTAAATGGTCAAGCTTATGCTTGACTCTGTCCACCAATCCTGCTCGGCCTATGATCGCACCCGCAACAATATCGGAATGGCCGTTCAGATACTTTGTGCAGCTATGGAGTGATAGGTCGAAGCCCCATTCCGATGGGCGAAAGTTGATTGGGCTCGCGAAGGTGTTATCGATGAGCGTTACCAGGCCGTGGGCCTTGGCGAATTCAACAATCGCTTTGTGGTCCGCAACCTGCATGGTGGGGTTCGTTATTGTTTCGACATACATCGCTTTGGTGTTCGGCTGCAATTTTTTCTTCCAAGACTCTGGGTCGTTTGCATCAATGAAATCGTAGGATATACCGAATGTGTGAAAATCTTTCGTGACGAAATCATGTGTTCCTCCGTATAAGCAGTCTTGGGCAAGCAGATGGTCGCCTGTTGAGAGGATTGACAATAAGGCCGTGGATATGGCTGCCATACCGCTCGCTGTAACCAACGCCGCTTCGGCGTTTTCTAGCGCTGCCAACTTTTCATGGAGGGCTACATGGTTTGGCGTGTTATTCAACCGGATATACTTGAGGTCGTGGTAACTTGTCTCGCCGGCATACTCGAACATAGCCGACTGGAAAATCGGCATACTCACTGCACCCATGATGCGTGGTTCAGGTTCGCCCGCGTGAATGAGTTTGGTATCAATGCGTTTGAAATTCTTCGTCAACAGATTTTCATTTCCTTAAGCCAGGACACCCTCTGGACCGCTAGATAATAAGCCAACACTCTAATGAACAGCCTCGAAGCCTACGCCGGTTCGCTGCCGACAATAGATTTCGATGTGCACCACGTGACCCACATGAATTAGCTCATGGCTAATGGTGCGGGGTGTTAGCTTTACACCCACGTTTTGAACGCCCATAATCCATCGTAACGGCCGGATATTCAGAGATGGGACAGAGGTTCTGATCCCAATTTACCGGTACATATAGGCTCCCATCGTTGGTGTAAGAATTCCTAGTAGACGGTATTCTTGTAGGCACAGTCTCTCCGGCATTCTAACGCTTGAAGGACCTGTGATACTTGTCGGAAACGTTCATTTTCTGGCGGTTCTGAAGGTGGGAGGGTCATCATGACTAAACTCCTGAAGCTCATCGAGGAAAGGCACTCGTCGAGGGGACTCTTTGATCGAGAGCGCTCTGTGACCAAGAAGGATTTGAAGCAAATTCTTGAAGCTGCGCGCTGGGCGCCCACGGCCCACAACATGCAGAACTTCGAAGTTCTCATCATCGACGACGAGGAAATTCTGAAAGAAATAGGGCACATAAAGTCTCAGGTATCAGAGGAGTTCATCAGGGAAAACTATGAACAACTCTCGTTCTCGAAGAAGGAGTTCCTCCAAAAGAAGGTTGG
>Ga0208039_1000534_pt1 | contig 23521 bp, 24 predicted proteins | sample June2015DPH_20_1_2_FD_184722 | JGI IMG/M metagenome (GOLD analysis project Ga0208039, IMG submission 184722) | Peatland microbial communities from SPRUCE experiment site at the Marcell Experimental Forest, Minnesota, USA - June2015DPH_20_150... | ecosystem: Environmental > Terrestrial > Soil >... | reverse complement strand
ATTAGAATGCTCGAAGGCCTAAACACGCCTCTTCTGGAAAAAGATGATGTCTCGATTGATAGCGTCGACATCATGGAGATTGTAGGCGGAGGCTGACTACCGCCAAACTGGCAGCACTATGATTCCACCAGTGTGTTGATGACAGCTCTTGCAACTCAGGCCGCTCGACCTCGTCACTACCTCAACTTTCAGTGTCCTGACTGCAATCGGATCTTTTGTATTCTTTCCTCTCTACCCTGTTCCATTGACGCTCCAGACTCTGTTCACATACTTAGCTGGAGCGGTATTGGGGCCATCGCTCGGAGCCCTTAGCCAAGTGATCTATATCTTGTTGGGCGGGATTGGACTTCCGGTCTTCGCCGGCGGCAAAGCGGGCTTCGGAACGCTTCTTGGACCGACAGGCGGCTACCTTTTTGGTTTCATTGCAGCCTCTTTCGCAATCGGCAAACTCTCCGACCTGCACACACAGCCGTCTGCCCATCGTATCGCAGCTTCTTTTGTCTTGGGGACCGCAATCATCTACGGCTTCGGGATTGCGCAACTTTCGCAATGGATGAATGGAGACATTCAGCGCACCCTCGCGGTCGGTGTCCTCCCTTTCATTATTGGTGACGCACTCAAGATCGTAATCGCCACTGCGGTGGCAGCAAGACTGCGCCACGTTTTGCCCCGAACCGAAATCCGACACCGACGCATTGATGTTAGCGATTCTAAGCGAGAGTACTTACGCAGTCTTTAAGTAAAGTTCTCGGGCTCACGATAAGCACGAGGTCGCATGCTAATGAAATTGGTTGACCTTTCACAGCCTCTGTGCCAAGACACCCCGTTCTGGCCGTTGTATCCTCCGTTCGAAGTCAAGTACATCAAACGAAAAGCTGAGCACGGCGTGAATGCGCAATATATCATGACTTCAAACCACATTGGAACGCACCTAGACGCACCATTGCATTTCGTCACAGGAGGCAAGGACATCGAGAAGATTCCGCTCGAATGGTTGTACGGACCCGGAGTCATCGTCGATGTCAGCGACGTTGGAGACCTTGGCCTTTACACGCCCGAGATGGTTGAGAAGAGGGTCGATCTCCATGACGGCGACATCTTAGTCGTGCACACCGGGTGGTACAAGTACTCGTGGTACCAGCCGCAGGGAATGGCGGACGAAGAACGCTACATCCAGATGCATCCGGGACCATCGAGAGATTGGGTTGACTGGATGATCAGCCGAAAGATCAAGGTCTGGGGAGTCGACGCTGTCTCAACGGATCACCCATTGAACCTGCCCATCGGACATCCAGAATTTGGGTTGAGATGCGTGCCTAAAGTTCGTGCGTTTGCTGAGAAGAAGTTTGGTAAAGGCAATCTTGAGAAGCTGTTCCCGATGGAGGACTACCAAGCGACCCATAACAAGCTCTTCCCGCACGACATCATCCACATGGAGAACCTCGGCGGAGATATCGGCCAACTCTTGAACAAGCGCGTCACCCTCGGATGCTTCCCGTGGAAATTCCGCGGAGGCGAGTCAGCCTTCGCGCGAGTGGTCGCTTTCGTCGAGTAGACTACGTGCACGCACCCCGTCTCTCCTTCTTTCCTGTTTCTTCTTCACCTGCAAGCAACGCTCATGCTCGGATCTGGCCCTTTGTCTGTTAGGCCATTGGCGGATAGAGCAATATAGAACGGAAAACCACGGTACGCCTGTGAATTAGGAATGCACTTTGAAGGCAAAGCCGTTGTGAAGGCTCCTGTTGACAAGGTGTGGAACTTCATCTCCACACCTGAATCGATCGCCCAATGCCTCCCAGGCGTGGAAGAGTACAAGGTACTCGACGGAAAGCGAACAGAAGCAAAGCTGAAGATTGGCGTCGGATTCATCAAAGGAAGGTTCAAGGTCAACAGTCGGGTACTGGAGGAAGACCCAGTCAATCATCGAGCCAAACTCCTAATCGACGGTTCAGGCGTGACGAGCGCATTCAAGGCTGAGATTCAGATCAGCTGCAACCCGCACCCTGAGGGAAGTGAACTAGCTTGGATAGCAGAAGCAACAGTAAGCGGGCCTCTCGGAAGCGTCGCCAAGGGACTCATTGAGAACGCATCGCAAAAGGTCATCAATCAGACTCTCGAATGCGTTACGAACAAGGTCTCCGGCTCATCATCCTGAGTAGTGCAAACAGTCGATACGATGACTTAATACGAATTACACGTCGAACGCAATCGTGCCGGTGAGACCTTGGGCTACAAGTATGTTGGCAAGGGAATTCCTCGAATTGACGCATTCGAGAAGATCACTGGAATGACCAGATTCGTCGCCGATATGGAAGTTCCCGGCATGTTGTACGGGAAATTCGTGCGAAGCCCCCACGCGCATGCGCGCATTGTCAAGATCGACACGAGCAGGGCTGAGAAGTATCCCGGCGTCGTTGCGGTGATCACTGGGCAAGCCTTCCCATACAGAATGGGGCTATACGTTAGGGACAAGATGGTCATAGCCAAAGACAAAGTTAGATGGGCCGGTGAACCGGTCGCGGCGATTGCAGCAGAATCTGAAGAAGCCGCCGAAGAAGCCATCGATCTCATTGACGTCAAGTATGAACCGCTAGCACCAGTATTCGATGTCAACGAAGCGTTGAAGCCTAGCGCCCCGCTCGTGCATGAAGACCTAGCGCAGTACGAACATTCCCCGGTCTTCACTCCGGTTCCGGGCACCAACATCGCGAGCATCTTCAAGATTCGCAAGGGCAACGTTGAGGAGGGCTTCAAACGCACGACCACAGTCGTCGAGAATGAATTCTCGATGCCACAGGTTAGTCATGCGGCCATGGAACCGCGAGCATGTGTAGCACAGTATTTCCCGGACGGAAGCACTGAGGTTTGGACGTGTGCCCAGTCTCCTTTCACGGTTCGGTATATCCTCAGCCACGCCCTTGGAATTCCGATTCAGAAGATCAATGTGCACGTGCCACATGTTGGTGGGGGATTCGGCGGGAAAGCGGGCATAAACTTCGAACCGCTCGTAATTCTTCTGTCGAAGTTCGCTCGGGGCCGCCCGGTCAAGCTCCTTCTGACGCGTGAGGAGGAGTTCACTACTGCTCCGCTCAGGCAAGGGTTCTACGGGTGGATTAAGACAGGCGTCGACGCGAACGGTAAGATCACTGCAGAGCAGATGAAATACATCTATGATGCCGGCGCTTACGCTGACTACGGTGTGAACATCGGTCGAGCCGGCGGCTATGCTTGTACGGGTCCATACGAGGTGCCAAACATACACTGTGACTCAATCACTGCCTACACAAATCACCCCTACGGGACGGCATTCCGAGGTTTCGGACATCTTGAGTTCCTATGGGCCATAGAGCGCCAGTTAGACATGATCGCGCAGAAGACCGGAATTGACCCAATGGAGCTTCGGCTGAGGAACGTTCTCCGGCCTGGGTCCATTACAGCAACAGGAGAGAAACTCAGAGAGGACGCAGGCAGGGTTGACCAATGCATCAAGGCCGTCGCAGAAGCGATTGGATACGGCAAGAAAGCAAAGCGAGAAAGCAACGGCAAGCTGCGCGGAGTCGGGTTAGCAGCTCTCTGGAAAGCGCCAGCAATGCCTCCGAACGCGGCCTCATGCGCGATAATAAAGTTCAACGAAGATGGAAGCGCCAACCTCTCAGTAGGCATTACTGAGATCGGCCAGGGGACGACCACGAGCCTCGCCCAAATAGCTGCAGAAGAACTGGGCATGCCAGTTGAGAAGATACGGGTGGTTCCGGAGAGAATCACCGATCTAACACCCTACTCTTGGCAGACCGTCGCCAGTAGAGGCCTATTCATGGAAGGCCGAGCAGTCATCAGCGCCGCTCGCGATGCAAGAGAACAGATATTCGACATGGCAGCGCAGGTGCTCAAGGTCCAGAAGACCGAACTCGTGCTCGAGAATGAGATGGTCTACCCCATAGGGCAACCGGATAGAGGAATTCCACTTCAACAATTCGCTATGGGCTACACCTACCCGAACGGAAACGCGATTGGTGGCCCGATCATCGGACGAGGATCGTACGTCCCACGCGGACTCACCTATCTTGATCCGGAAACTGGACAAGGCTACCCGGCGCTGAAATGGACATTCGGCGCGCAAGCGGTGGAGGTTGAAGTGGACGTTGAGACCGGAGTCATCAAGACGCTGAAGGTCGCTTCAGCGTTCGATATTGGAAAAGCGATCAATCCGCTCAGTGTGCAAGGACAAGCCTACGGAGGCATGCTTCAGTCACTAAGCATAGGCCTCATGGAAGGATACATCTACAACAAGGATGGCGTGACACTCAACAGCAACTTCACCGACTACAAGATCGCGCGAGCATCCGACATGCCCGACGAACACCTTGTCACATTGATAGAGAATCCACAGAAGGACGGACCATACGGCGCCAGAGGAATAGGGGAACTCACCATGCTGTCAATTCCTGGAGCAATCGCCAGCGCCGTCTTCGACGCCACAGGAGTGAATCTGTTCAAACTCCCAATGACACCTGAGAGCATCTGGACAACGATCAAGCAACAGAAACCAGAACTCCTAACACAGAAGAGGTGAATGAGATGCTTCCAAATTTCGACTATTTCGCCCCGCAAACACTTCAAGAGACCTTCGAGCTATTGGAGAAGCATGGAAGAGAAGCGAAATTGTTGGCGGGAGGAACAGACCTGATCATAAGCCTCCGTGCCAGAGAGCAGCGCCCTAAGAGCCTCATCGATGTCAAAGGAGTCAAGGAGCTTCACGAACTCTCCTTTGATGAGAGACGCGGACTTGCCGTAGGAGCTGCGGTGAACCTGAACAAGCTCATCCACTATGAGGCAGCCTCAAAGAACTATCCGCTCCTCAAGGAAGCAGTGAGCACGATTGGAGACTATGAGATTCGAAACCGGGCCACACTTGTTGGAAACATCTGTAACGGATCTCCGGCAGCTGATTCCGCTCCGGCTTTGCTTGTTCTGGACGCATACGTCAATATCGCGAGCCAGAAAGGCAAACGAACCGTTCCTCTTCGAGAATTCTACACAGGTGTGAAGAAGACAGTGCTAGCCAGCAACGAGCTTGCTACCTCAGTTGCCGTGCCCACTCCGCCGAAAGGATACAGGGGAGGATACCTGAAGGGCCGAAGAACAGTGGGAGAAGACCTCACCCTCGTCGGGGTTGGAGGACTTGTTGCCCCCGCCAGTAAGGGCGGCAGGAGTGTTAGGCTGGCTTACGCTTCAGTCGCGCCCACTCCGGTAAGAGCGCTTGAGGCAGAGAAGGTGTTCGAGAGTAACAAACCACTGGACGATCTTCTCGAACAGGCGATGCCGATTGTTCGCAAGACGATTTCTCCAATCTCAGATGTGAGAGGTGGAGAGGATTACCGCGCGAACCTTGTTGATGTTCTGACTCGGAGACTCCTTCGCCAACTGTGGGAGGCGAGCTAGGTTGGCAGAACACGCAATCAAACTCATAGTGAACGAAATCGAGAATACAGTTGAGACTGAATCTAACAAGACGCTACTGTGGGTGCTGCGAAACAAGCTCAAATTGACAGGAACTAAGACCGCATGCGAACGAGGAGACTGCGGCCTCTGCACCGTACTGCTAGACGACACCCCGGTGAAATCGTGCCTAGTGCTCGCGGTCGAAGCAAATGGCCACAAGATCACAACAATCGAGGGAATCGCCAAGGAAGGCGTTCTCAGTCCAATCCAGAGGAAATTCATCGAGCTCGGAGCACTCCAGTGCGGCTTCTGTACGCCAGCGGCGGTGCTTGCAGGAGAAGCCCTACTGAAACGCAACCCGTCCCCGACACGCGACGATGTGATCGAGGCAATTGAGGGAGTACTCTGCAGATGCACAGGCTACAGGCAGATAATCGACGCGATCCTTGAAGCATCGAAGATGAAGCAGTAACCCTCTGACAAGCCTTCAGTCCGCATTCTGCCAGACGGGAACCAAGAAGCCCGCTGGCAGGTGCCCCGGGCTGTACCTGAAGACTCTCAGTCTTGAGAGTCAGAACTAGCTTTGAAGATCGGCCGATATCGTTAAAACGCAAAGTGATCTCGTCCTAACGAACTAGTGAGTCCGAGAAGATCGAAATGGGTTACATCGGAAAACCGATGCCGCAGTACGACTCCTTCCTGAAGGTCACCGGCACCGCGACCTATGCTTTCGACGTCGAACTTCCTGGGATGTTGCACGCGAAACTTGTAACGAGTCCTCATGCGCACGCGAAGATAGTCAAAGTAGACACTAGTAAGGCTGAGAAGGTGGCTGGAGTCGTCGCTGTTGCGACTGGGCGAGAGTTTCCCTACAGGCTTGGTATCTATGTCGGTGACAGAGACGTACTTGCCATCGACAAGGTAAGATGGGTCGGTCACCCCGTCGCGGCAGTGATAGCTGAGACGTTGGAAGCGGCTGAACAGGGGATCGACCAAGTTGAGGTTGAGTACGAGCCACTGCCGACTGTCTTGGACCCAATGGAGGCGCTCAAACCCGGCGCGCCAATTGTCCATGAGAAGATGGCAGAGTACAGGGTCTCAACAGCATTCAAACCCATTCCCGGGACAAATATCGCGAACCAGTTCAAGCTGGTGAGAGGCGACGTTGAGAAAGGCCTCAAAGAGTCCGACATCACAATCCAGGGAGAGTTCTACATCCCGCACATCAGTCACGCGTTCATGGAAACCCAATGCCTTGTTGCTCACTACAAGAAAGACGGAACCATTGAGATCTGGACGAGCACGCAATCACCATTCTCCACACGATACCTAATGGCCTTGTCACTGGGCATCCCCATCGACAAGATCGTGGTCAAGGCGCCTCTGTGCGGAGGAGGATTCGGCGGAAAAGTCGGAATCGGTTGGGAACCACTCGTCTCCCTACTATCAAAGAGAGCTGGCTATAGACCGGTCAAACTTGTCCTTTCGAGGAAGGAGCAATTCTGTTCGTCAGCAGTCAGAGAAGGATTCCATGCTACAGTGAAAGCTGGGTTCAAGAAAGATGGAAAGATGACTGCGTACAAAGCACGTTTCGTTATGGATGCAGGCGGCTACGCTGACTACACAGTAAACGTTTGCCGAGCGGCAGGATACTCGTCCGAAGGATGCTACGAAGTCCCCAACATCTCCTGCGAATCTCTTGCCGTGTACACAACGAAAGGCGCAACAGGCTCCATGCGAGGCTTCGGCTATCCGGAAAGTCACTGGGCGCTTGAGAGAACTATGGACATGGCGGCCGAGAAGCTGAAGATTGATCCAGTCGAACTCAGATTGAAGAACTTCCTCAAGCCGGGGAAGTCGGAGACAGGCACCGGCGAACGACTACGAGAAGACGCTGGAGACCCAGTCAAATGCCTCAAGTCAGTAGCCGAGTCCATTCGCTGGGGACAGCCTTCTGAGAAACCCACTCGACCTGGCAAGTTCAGGGGCAAGGGTATCGCAGCATGCGTGAAAGGCCCAGCGCAGCCACCGAACGCTGCTGCCTCAGCGATCGTGAAGTTCAACGAGGACGTGTCCGTGGACCTAATCATAGGGACCGCCTCTTTCGGGCAGGGAACGCCCACGAGCCTAACCCAAATCGTAGCTGACGAAGTTGGAATACCCGTCGAGAAAGTGCGTGTGGGGCTCGTAAGAAGCACCGACATGTCAGCCTACACTTGGCAAACAGTGGGCAGTCGAGGACTCTTCACTGACGGAGTGGCCGTAATGGATGCCCTCCGTGACGCCAAAGCCCAGATCAAAGAGATCGCCTCGCAGGTCCTCAAAGTCAAACCACAAGACCTAGAGATCGCGAACGAACAGGTCTTCGTGAAAGGCTACCCCTGGCGCGGACTACCACTCTCCGAAGTTGTGTTCGGTTACACGTATCCGAATGGAAGCTCGATCGGCGGCCCAATAATAGGCCGCGGGAAGTTCATGTCACCACTCACGACCTACCTTGACCCCGACACAGGCCAAGGCGTTCCCACGATCTTCCACACATTCGGAGCGACAGGAGTCGAGATCGAAGTCGATGTCCTGACCGGAGAGATCGAGGTTCTCAAGGGATCTCAAGCCTTCGACATTGGCAAAGCCATCAACCCTCTTCTCGTAAAGGGCCAGATCGACGGCGGCTTCATCATGGGCCAAAGCGCAGCACTCTATGAACAGATTATCTTCGACGAGCAAGGCTGGGTCTTGAATCCCAACTTCTCCAACTACCGAATACTTAGAGCCAAGGAGATGGCTCGCGAAATGGATGAGATCATTGTCGAGACACCCCAGAGCGATGCTCCGCATGGCGCACGTGGCCTCGGCGAGGTCGTGATGATCGGCGTCGCACCAGCCATTGCCAACGCTGTCTATCGCGCAATCGGTGTGCAGATCACGAATGTTCCAATGACACCTGAAAACGTCTGGAGAGCAGTACAGGAACAAAGACCCGAGCTGATCGAGGAGGCGAAACGTAAGCTGAAGGAGAGCGGAGGCCAGTAAGATGTCATTCGGATCATCATATTTGACACTTCCCGAATTTCAGTACCTCAAGCCGAAGAGTCTGCAAGAGGCAATGCAAATCCTAGACGAGCATAAAGACGAAGCCAAGATCCTGGCTGGTGGGATCGGACTACTCGCATTTATGAAGGAACGACTCGTTGACCCACGCTGGGTCGTAGACATCAAGGCGATCGATGAACTTCATGCCCTTCGCGACGAGGGTGCTAAAGGCTTGACCATCGGCGCCACATCGACCATGAACCAGCTTCTAGCTTTCGAACCACTGAAAGAGAAGTACAAAGCACTTCGAGATTGCATCTCTCTTCTTAGCGACCCCGTCATCAGAAACCGCTCAACACTCCTCGGAGATGTCTGCGAAGCACTCCCATACGTCGACGGCCCAACACCACTCCTGCTCTTTGACGCAGAAATCGAAGCCGCCAGCGTAAAGGGAAGGAGACGCATCCCAATGTCAGAATTCATCAAGGGTGTGGCAGAGACTGCGCTCGAGCCGAATGAAATCGCAGTCGCGATCCATGTCAAATCCCCACCCGAACACTCAAAGAGCCTATTCCTGAAACACACATCGAGCAGCGAGTTCAGCGTCGCAAACATGGCAGCCTTGTGCGCAAATCCCACCACACCCGAGAACAGGACGGTGAGGTTCGCTTACGGAGCAATATCTGCGACTCCAGCAAGAGTCCACGAAGTTGAAGAGTTGTTCAAACGCAAGACCTCCATCCCACAGCTGATTGATGAAGCAGTCGGAGTGATCAAGAAGTCGACTGACCCCATGACTGATGTTCTTGCAAGAGCCGACTATCGATCACACATGTTGGAAGTGATGACGATCAAAGCCCTTCGGGGATTGCTCGGGAGCTGATGAAGATGACACACTCAATCAACATCAAGATCAACGGCGTAGTTCGAAAACTTGAGATTAAAGACAACGAGCTGCTTCTGGACGTTATACGCGAGAGGGCCGGCGTGAAGAGCGTCAAGGCAGGCTGCTGGAGAGGAGAGTGCGGACTGTGCACAGTCCTTCTTGATGGGAAGCCAGTGAAATCCTGTTTTGTGCTCGCAGTCGAAGCTGATGGCAGAGAGGTCACAACCGCAGAGGGACTTGCCCCTGAGGGACAACTCTCTCCGATACAGAAGCACTTCGTTGAGAAAGCCGCACTCCAGTGCGGCTTTTGTACGCCATCATTCGTGTTGACGGCTCACTACCTACTTTCGGTCAATCCGAATCCTACGGAGAGCGAGATCAGAGAGTACCTGAGCGGGCACATTTGCCGGTGCGGAACGTACAAGCAGATGATCGAAGCCATACTTGCGTGCGCGAAGGAACAGAACCAGACGAAGCAGGCTACGGTCTAGAAGACTAGGCGGTGAGAACCACAGGTTCCACGGCACGATGGCGGCGACTGGCGGGGGCACTGAGGTTAGGGTTATTCGAATTGGAACTCGCTGTGCAATGTCCGCTGCTTAGACATCCGTGTCTCTATGAAAAAGACTCTTGAGCCTGCGAGACAGGCTTGATTCCGAGCGAACCAACATCGCGTGAGTTGGGTTGACCACGTTCACCTTGATTTGTGGTTTCTGATCGGACATGGTGAATCAGCCCATGTGTTCTTGCTTGTCGGTATATAGGAGTTCTACACTGAAACGATGGTGTTTTTTTGACATGGGAGAGCATGCGAAATACTAGTTGACCTCAAGCCCCCGCCTGCTCGACGAAACACTCCTGCGGCATCTAGAGTATCTTAGAGAGTATGTCTTCATACTCTTTTTCGAGCTTCGGAGCCGGCTGCCATGAAACCTGAACAGAATCGACGCCTTGGGCCTTCAAAGCGTCATTGAACAGTTCAAGCCCAATGTTGATGACTTTCAGCTCCGAAGAGAAGAGCTTGAGAATATTGTCGACCAAATCATTCCCTCCAATTAGAAACCTGTAAGGAACGTCCCGTACACATCTTGCATTGTCGAGTCGCTAATCCTCCCTTTCCTTGAGACCAGCGCACTCGCAATCGCCATGAGTGCGTTCGTTGGGAACACCTCGATTCCGGCATTGCGCAGTTTTGCGACCTGTTCTGAGAGAGGCTGCGGATCCTGCTCGGTGCCACAGACGTGAGCGAGTATTGGCAGCGCCCTGCCGTCCTTCTCCGCGATCTTCTTTGCTTCTGAGACTGCGCCAAGCATGGCTCCAGCAGGGTCAGAGTGAGAACCGTACCCGAGCATGAAGTCCATGATGATCACAGCGACCTCCGGATCCTTTGCCTCCTCGACAAGTCTCATCTTACGGATCGTCGGGTCTATCATGGGGTGCGCTCTGCCAACCGTGAATTCCTCCTCACCCAAGTCTACGATCGAATCCCTCGTACTCTGGTAGGAATCTGCGAGCTTCAGCCTGGAATCCAATGGAGCGTTGGAGTACACATCGCCGATCATGCGTCCGAGTATCACAAGGGCCTCGTAGGCAAACGTGCCACCGGTGTATAGTCCTCTGACGTACTTCTGTTTCTCGGTCAATCCTTTGGAGATCTTGCTAGTGAGAGCTAGAAGCTCGTTTTGAGACATCGAAAATTGTTTGGCGATCTCCTCGCGACGACTAGGCTCAGTCGCCTGGATAGCTTCCATAACAGCGGCGTGCAACGTCTTCGTAGCCCTAATACGCTCGCGAGCGTTTGCAGGGACGACGTAGCTTTCAGGACCTACGAAGCACGTCACGTACTGCTTCTTCGTCTTGCTAGCCACATGATCGAGTATCATCTTCTTCACATCTGCGTCAGGAGGTTTCGAAACGACAAGTACTGTGGTCGTCAAATGGTCCTGCTCAAGCGCGTCTATTGATTGGAGTGTTGTTATGCCACCGATCTTCGTCTTGACATCTCCTCCGCCGGTGCCCAGCGCCTCGGAAATTCCCAGCCCAGCCTCGCTCAAGAGGACCGTGACCTCTTGTAGCCCAGTCCCGGCAGCGGCTACGACTCCTATCTTTCCTTTGTTCACAACATTGGCGAATGCGATCGCCTTGCCGCCGATGATTGAGGTCCCGGCTCCAGGACCCATGACGAGCAGGCCTCGGTCTCGCGCGTACTGCTTCAGCTCAAGCTCATGTTCCGGCGGGACGTGATCGCTGAACAGATGCACGGACAACCCCTTATCGAGCAGCTTCAGGACGATTTCCCTTGCATGCTCTCCCGGGATCGAAACAATGGCAAAATTCGCGTCGGGGACAGCTTGCAGGGCTGCATCGACGCTGTAGAAGGAGCGTCCCTTGGCGACGGGCGGCTTGAGAACCATTTCTTCGATCTTTTTCATGCCTTCGTCTATTGCAGATTGCGTGTCGGCCCTCACGGCGAGTATCATGTCGCTTTCTGAGGCCGCTCTCCCCTCGTCCGTGAGAAGGTTGAGTTTCTGTAGGATCTCCTTGTTGGTCGGCGTACCCATGACGACCGCTGCGTCACTAATGCCGTCAATCTTCTTCGCCTCTTCCGAAAGGTGAAGAAGCTGGACTGAGTCTCGGTGGAAGTTCTTCCTTACGACGTTGCTTACTTTACTCAATCCGGTGCGCCCGTGCTCACTAACGGCATGAGCAAGTTAAGCCTTGTCGAAATTCCCCGCCACCAAGTTCTTCGTCTGTAGCGTGTTCGAGCCTGAACAGACTGTTTGCGTTTGACCGGTCTGGGGTCCGTTGCCATACTGGCGCAAAGCTTCGTCGTGTACTATAATCGAAAGGGGAGATTCATGTGGTCATGGTGAGAGTCGAAAGTGAGAGCACAGATCGGGGCATCAGCGTGAAGATGGCACTGCCGACTAGACAGCGGTGGTAGGTTTCCCATTCTCCTTCTACCTTGATCACCTGCCCAAGTCGCGGATGGCTGCATGTGTTCCATTCCTGAGGTAGGCTCATGGCGGCGAGAGGGATTTAATCGGAAGACCGGTCTGAGGAGTGACTGGCCGAAGAGTCACCGTGGAAGACCTTCGATAGTGACAGCACTTCAATCTGGTCTGGTTGTCACCCTTACGTGGGTGTGCTCGTCATTGGGGACTGTTCAGGTGGTCGAGTATTGTCCCTCATGTGGTTCAGATGATGTCCGGGAAGAGGTACCTGCCGTGATGCGATGTAGCGGATGCGGACACATTTGGGCAATCTATCTCGATTAGCTCACTAGGGCGAGATTGAGGCCTGTGCGGCTTTCATAGCCACATCCTACTTATTCAGGACTGGACAGGATCCTCGTGGATCCGCCTGCGCAAACCCACCACTAGGACAAGCGACATGCCAGAACCGGAGAACACTAGACCGGCTTCGTTGAGTGGAGTGTGTCCCAGCAACAATTTTCTTATACTTACGTCAGGCTTCAACGCGCAGGCGTGACTTCTTGACTTCGCGGAATCCTAGTCAAATCAAGGACGAGATTGAGAAGGCCAACCAGCAGGCCGTTGAAAGAATGATGGAGTCAGACCCTGTCTGGGTGGACATGGGACTCGCTCGAAAGGTCATTCCAGGCATGAAAGAGAAAATGCTGCTACACGCGGGACCGCCTATCGAGTGGGACCGTATGGCCGGCCCGATGAAAGGAGCCGTAATGGGAGCTGCAATCTACGAGGGATGGGCGCGTGACGGACCCGAGGCGGAGAAGCTCGCGAAATCGGGCAAGATCATCTTCGTTCCGAATCATCATCATAACGCAGTTGGACCGATGGCAGGGATCATCTCACCCAACATGCCTGTCTACGTTGTTCACGATCGCAAATATGGCAACGACACGTATTCGAACCTCAATGAGGGAATCGGGAAAGTTCTCAGATATGGTGCCTATTCAAGCGAAGTTATTCAGCGGCTGACTTGGATGCGTGACACGCTCGCCGGCACACTCGGAGCTACAATCAAGGAGATCAAGAAGGAGAAAGATGGCGTCGCGATGAAACCAATCATCATCCAAGCATTGACGATGGGCGACGACTGCCACAATCGCTACAACGCCGCGACCTCACTCTTCCTGAAGGAGATTACTCCTTACATGATGCAGGCAGGATTAGACAAGAAGACAATGATCGACGCGTTCAACTTCATGGCCCAGAATAACTTCACTCTGCTCAATCTTGGGATGGCGAGCGGCAAAGCAATGGCCCTCGCTGCACACAAGATCAAGTACAGCACGGTCGTGACTGTGCTTACGAGGAACGGAACTGACGCAGGAATATGGGTGAGTGGGCTCGACAATGAATGGTTCACCTCCCCAGCGCCTGTACCAAAAGGCGTCTGGTTCCCAGGCTACAGCGAGAAAGACGCGAACCCGGACCTAGGAGACAGCGCGATTACTGAAACCGCTGGCTATGGAGGATTTGCGATGGCGGCGGCACCGGGAATCGTCTCATGGGTGGGCGGGTCTGTTGCGTACGCCATCGAGAACACTCAGAAGATGTACGAGATCACCTGCACGAAGCACAAGTACTTCATCATCCCGTTCCTTGACTTTCAAGGCACACCGGTCGGAGTGGATCTCCGCAAAGTGGTCAGGACTGGCATCACGCCAATCATCAATACAGGAATCGCTCACAAAGAAGCCGGAATCGGGCAAGTCGGCGCGGGCATGGTCTCGTTCCCGCTTGACATGTTCAAGCAAGCACTCAAATCGTACGCACAAAAGTACGGAATCTAAGGACGAGAGGTTGCTAAACACTCTCCGAGCGGTGTCCGTAGGGTCTCTCGCACTCAGAGCCCTCTCGAGATGTGGCTCTGTCGTCGCCGGAACAGTGGTAAACACATTCGCGAACTCGTTCTACGCAAGGACCGGCAAAGATGAGCTTCTCTTCTTCACAAATCATTCGATAAGATCCCCAGTAACTGTCAATCTCGACGCGAAATCTGATTTGGAGAAGCTAGTAACGCCGCTGCAGCCTATTACTATAAAAGGAAAACAGATACTCATCGGGACAGACACGACAATCACGCTTGACGCAGCATTACTCTACGATGACACAACTGAACAATCAAGCGAGCTGAATCTCGACTTCTCGATGATTCGCAAGTCATTCCGGATTGTCTCGGTAATACTTGAGATCATAGACACGAGCCAGAGCGTATTGGACCCTCATTCGATTGCCCACAATTCGCTCGTGGAGTTTGCGTCTGACGCAGTGATGAGTCTCCTCCGTCCGGGGGGAGAAGAACGATTTTGTAAAGTGGCCCTGAGAATCGTGGGCCTAGGGTCAGGGTTCACTCCATCGGGTGACGATACGTTAGGGGGATTTCTCGCCGTATACAACTCATTTGCGAGTGCAATCGGACGAGCACCAATCCTCTTGGACCTTCACGCAATAGAAGAGAGGACGAGCTGGATTAGCGCGAAATTACTAGATCATATGCAACATCTGATCCTCGACGAGCAAGTCCGTGACCTGACTGACTCGGTTACTGACGAAGACGAACTAGTTCTGGCCTTCGAATCACTTCTGCCAAGGGGACACACATCAGGAATCGACATCTCAGTGGGGGCAATTCTCGCTCTGGGCCTGATCCACGACATATCCCTGAACGAGAGGCGTACCAGAACTATCGCTGATGAACTTGGCCTATCTTCGTAGTGCAACAGTTACCCTCAAGCTTCTTCATTCCTAATCTCCTCTGAGGCAGAAGATCGTGTCTCGATCCTCTTTCCTCTTCCCATTGGCGCATTTGGATGATTCTTCCTCATTGAACTCTTCCGTGTGAATAGTATCTAGAGAGAGCACTTACTAGGGGACGAATCAAGGCCAGCGAGTTCAAAAGTGGACACTGCTATTGGGAATCGCTTATCAATACAAGGTGAGCTGAATAGCGAACGCGAGGTACTGAGGATGAGTTCAACTTACTATCCGCCACCCGAAACGGTCGCTTATCCGGAGCACAAACTCAAGGTCGAGGATATGGAGCCGATTCTCAGATGCGGCGTCCCCGAGATGAAGATCATGAAGGAGAAGCCGTGGAAGCCCAAAGTTGTCACTCTGAGAGGCGGCCAGCAGATGGTAGTCAGATCTCTCAGAGATGATGAGTTCGATCAGCTGCTGGAAGTGATCAAACCGTACATGTTCATCGCTAAGGACTTCTACGACATAGTGGGCGTTCGGACTTACGGCGAAGTTCTTGCCCAGAAGGTCCACAGAATCAAGGACGCCTACACATTCGTTGGCGTGATCGATGGACAGTTGGCAGGCTTGGCCAACGCGCGGATGTTTAACGAGAAGGTTGCCTACAGCCTCCACACAATGAGCTTCATGAGAGGCGTCGACGCGGGACCAGCCCTGTACTTTGCGAAAGCTGAGTATGCGTTCGACTATCTTGGTGCAGATATGTGGGAAGCCTGTTTTGAAAGCTACAACGGGCTAAGAGTCATCGGCCTAAAATGGGCTCACAAATCGAAGGCCTATCCTGAATTTCAGACCGAACTTGGCGGAGCCAGAGTATTCTACCTAGACCGTGATTTGTGGGACAATTTCATCAAGAGGAAATTCGCACACTATGTCGGATCTTACAATGTTCCGCAAGAACTACTGAAGAAAGCAGAGCACTTCGAAGTCGGCCCCCCAATCGTGTAGGATTTGCGATCTAGACCAAGCACATTGACCAAGATCGTCGTCGATCCGGGCACTAGACGATGATCTTCATCGCATTCGGGAGTATCTCAAATCGTGCAGGAAGGCGGCCGACTACCTCGCCTTCCATCTCGACAAGCTGAGTTTCCTCCGAGCTTGCAACAACAGTCTTCCCCTTGGAGAACGTGACTTTCGGGATTTCCAAGTAGGTCCCTTTCCTGAACTTCCCCAAGCTGGAGATCGCTTCGAAGAAGCCTACGTCTCCAATCGACACGATGTCAAAGACTCCATCGTCGAGTTCCGCATTGGGGGCTGGCTTGAGGCCTCCCCCATAGTATCTGCCATTTGCGACTATGAACGTGTTGAGGACTTTCTCCTCTTCTGGGCCATCGTCGACTCGATACTTAGTCAACTTGTTCTTGTATGTAGGCAGTGTCGTTAGTATTCCCCACAGGAATGAGATCTGTCCTCCGAGGACCTTGGTTGTTCTGTTGACTTTGTCGACGACCGCTCCTCCTGAACCGAAGTCTGCAATATTGATGAAGAATCTCGATCGTTCCTCGCCGTCGAGACCTGTGAAGGTACACTTCCCCAAGTCGATTGTCCAGACTTTCCCTAGCCGTATCCTTTCCGCGGCCTCAAACGGCGTTGTCGGAAATTCGAGCGTCTTCACGAAATCGCTGCCGGTTCCGATCGACATCACTGCCAGTGCGGCGTTCGGGTTGATGAGTCTCCCTTTCTCGAAGAAGCCATTCATGACTTCGTTGATTGTTCCGTCTCCTCCGACCGCCACCACGCGGTCGTAGCCTTCCTTGATCGCTTCACTCGCCAGAGTCGTACCGTGACCTTGTCGTTCAGTAAGTCTGACATCAATATCGGTCTTCAGTCCACGCATGATCTCCTGACTGATCTTCGTCCAGTTCCTTCCTGTTGTCCCATTGGCTGATCTGGGGTTCACGATGAGAACACTCTTGCGAGCTGAATCACCCGACATGATTTGACACCTACTACTTCTCTCAGTTGGATCCTAGTAGCTTGCCCGGGTTCATTACACCTTCGGGGTCAAGTTGCCTCTTGATGGCTCTTAGGAGAGCCAGCCCGTTCTCGCCTAGTTCCTGTTTGATCCAAGGCGCGTGATCCTTTCCGATACCGTGGTGGTGGCTTAGCGTGCCTCCGTTCTGCATGATGCAGTCTGTCGCCGCCTTCTTCATTGTCAACCATTGCCGCACTTCTTTCCCAGCGACCTGTGGTGCCACGATTGTGTAGTAGATTGAGGCGCCGTCCGGATAGGCATGTGAGACGTGAGCAAATGCGAGCCCAGCCACGCCCATTTCCGCAATTGCTTCTTCGATGGATCTCTTCATGGCTCCGTGCAGTGCTTCGAGCTTGTCCCAAGTCGTAGCAGTCTCAAGGGTATCGACTAAGATGCAGTGGTCCAAGAGAACGTCCCGCAGATATGGTAGTTCGAACCTCTCATTCAGCCATGTAGCGCCAACGCCCTTGCCGATTGCGAAAGCTCCATTTCGCTTACACGCCCCAACCGCGACCTGACGTTCAGCCTTGACGATCGTGGGATCTCCCTCGGATCCGAGGATCATTACACATCGCCGTGACGGAGCATACCCCAGTCGTTCAAGCATCCATAATCCGAGCTTCGTTGTGGCGCTTTGGGATGAAAGCATGAGTGAGACCATTGTCTCGTCAGGATCTGAGAGACGCATCATTGCAGGGACCGACCCGCTTTGCATCGTCTCACGGATGGCGTTGATGCCGTTTCGGAATGATTTGAACATCAGGCCCTCGTATCGACTAACCGCAGGAACATGGTGAATGCGCAACTTTGCCTTCGTGATGACGCCCATGGTTCCTTCTGACCCGATCAGGACCTGCTTGAGTTGTGGACCAGATGCAGAAGCGGGAACAGCTTTGGTGTCCAACTTGCCATTTGGCGAGACGAGCGTGAGGCTCTCAACCATGTCCTCGATCTTGCCGTATTTGGTTGACACTTGCCCTGCAGATCGGCTGGCTATCCATCCGCCGAGCACAGAGAACTGAAATGACTGAGGAAAATGACCTAGCGTGAAACCCCTCTTGTTCAGTTCATTCTCCAGTTCAGGTCCAGGTATGCCTGCTTCGACGGTTGCAGTGAGCGAAACCGCGTCTACATGTAGCACGTTTTTCATTCTTCGCAGATCAACTGTGATCGCGCCCTTCGTTCCTCTCGCCTTGGCTGGTTCGACTCCTCCGACGACGCTGCTTCCTCCGGCAAACGGGACGATTGAGATTCGGTTTGCACGAGCAAAGCTAAGCAGTTTCGCTACTTCCTGCTCGTCTTTCGGATAGGCTACAGCGTCGGGCGGATTTCGGATCAGACCCTGACGCAGATTGAGCAGATCAAGATATGATTTCCCGAGACTGTGCGTAAGCCGGTCATGCTTCCCTGTTGAAATGCCTGCGCCAACTGTCCGTTTCACCCTTGCCAGAGTTCTGTCATCGATTCGGCATGGCGGGAGTCTGACTTCTTCAAATGTCATGCGTGAGCATTTGCTAAGTTTCGCGAGCTTCAGAGTCTTTAGAAGATAGGGCCAGAATTGCGGTTTGTCATCGAGTGGATAAGTTTTCGATTCAAGACCCCAACCCCACCACTTCACCGCGTTCAGATCTTTCCCAGGGCTACTCGTGTTGCACACCTGTCCATCTTGATAATAACGACTCGCTCGGATATCGCTTTCCACAGAACATGGCGTAACCCGCTTCCCATTACGGTGAGGTGGCACGAACGGAACTGGGAGCGTTCTTCAACGACGTATGCTCAAGGCCCGGATGCTGTCATTTGTCAGCTGGTTTCCTTATCTTCTCCACGATGAGGACGATCACGAAGAGAATCACAGACCAGACAACAACGTCAGCCAGGAAGTTGAGGAATTCGATTCTCCAAGGATTGTATTCTGGAGCTACTATCATCCGAATGAGCCAAGCGAGAGGAAAGCCGTAGTGTTCCGCACCTAACAGCATTTCCGGCGTGTTCGAGAATAGGCCTGTCAACAGGGCTATGATTACCCCGCCAAGTACCGATACTACCAGACGGCTAGTCGTATTCATCACTCTCACCGCATCCTGACTGTTACAACCTGAGAGATCTTAGCCTGTCCAATGCGACATTTGGGTCGTCTGTTCCTAGGACAGCTTTGTCGAAAGGACAGATGTCATTCTTCTTGCGATTCAATATCTTCGGAACCAAGGTTCCATATTCGCACTTGATGCCATTTGCCTTGAAGACGGACAGTGCGCCTTCACTCATATTGGCACCGTAGACGGCGATTATCTTGGAGTAGATGCAGAGCAACGCAGCAGCCCTGCCTACAATGCTGTCGGCAAGTGAAGAGCCCTCAGCCAGCCTGCCAATATCACTAACCATCGCAAGCAGATCGCTGACGCCGTGCGACTTGCTCCTGAAGAGAACTCCTCCATTCTTTGCAACAGCGAGGGACAAATCTTCTTCGCGCAGTGTTCTCTTGGCTAGATCCAAGTCGTCCGACGCATCCACAGACATGATATTCTTCGACCTAGAATGCTACGCATGACCTCTCGTGGATTCGTGCTGGTCACATGCGCCAACGTCGATTAGCGCAATGGGCTCGTCAACTGGAACCTCTGAGCCTGCTGGGTGGAGTGTCCTGTGAATGCGGCCAGCTGCAGGAGCCTCAATCTCGAAGGTTGTCTTCTCTCCCTCAACTACGGCGATTGGCTCACCTTCTGAAACATGATCGCCTTCCTTTCTCAGCCACTCAATGAGTTTCCCTGTACCCATGGACTCATCCAATCGTGGCATCGTGACCTCTAGCATGGCCACTCATTGGGTTTGTGTGTTAATTGAACGTTGAGGGAAGGTTTTGCGTGATAACTTTTGGTGTCTATTTAGAGTTCGAGATTTCGCCTGATAACGTGGTTTTGTCACTCATTGTCTTTTGAGCCTCTCACTTTGTCTTGTTGCGCTCGTATGTGTCTGAGAGCTGAAGGTTCGACCGCACCTCTTGCATTGCATACGTTGTACCTTGTGCATTCTAGGTCGGGATGCTAGAAAGTATCCGATTTTGATGGTTCCGAGTGACCCGCAGTGAGGACATTTCGGTTTCAGTTTCTTCGCTTTCATTCATCCACTCTCCTTGTGTATGGCTGTCCCCAAACACACGCCCAAACCGCGTCCCTACCCCGCTCGTATGGTTTTAAGAGTTTGTCTTCGCATTCCCGATCACGATCTCGCCGTTTGTAGCAGCGAATTTTGCGAAAGCGTTATCCCTTCACATCGGAAGCACTCAACAAGGTCTAAAATGTCCCTAGCAATAATATAATGACCTTGCATTTGGAACTGACCTGAAACCGGAGACGGCCCCAATCCGGCAAGAGATTAGGAAAACCTAGAGTGGGCATTCCTTGAGAATCTGAACAGCGCTGCTGGTTCCAATTCTATTCGCTCCAGCTTCGATCATTGCAACACAATCCCTGTAAGTTCGGATCCCTCCCGCGGCCTTAACTCCGAACCCTTCTCCAACGGTCTTCCGCATCAAAATGACATCCGCCACTGTGGCGCCGCTTGAGCCGAAGCCGGTTGATGTCTTTACGAAAGCCGCACCTGCTTCTTGAGCGAGCTTGCATGCCTCAACCTTCTCTTCGTCACTCAGGTAACCTGTCTCTATGATGACCTTGACTCGAGCCTCTTTGCACGCTTTCACGACCTGCTGAATATCCTCCAGAACAGTCGCTACGTCTCGTGATTTTAGTGCGCCAACATTCATGACCATGTCCACTTCGGCAGCCCCGAGGCCTACGACGGTCTCGGCCTCAAACGCCTTGACCGCTGGTAGGGATGTGCCCAGAGGAAAGCCCACAGTCGAGCAGACCTTGACATCTGTACCCCGTAGCGTACTGACAGCAAGTGGAACCCAGATCGAGTTCACGCATACGGCGTAGACTCCGTAGCTCTTTGCTTCGTCGCAGAGTCTTTCCACTTGGTCTCGGGTTGCTGAAGGATTTAGCAACGTGTAGTCAATCATCTTGGCGAGTTCTTTCCGACTGATGCCCATATGCGTCGCCTATCATGAAGAACTGTCACGTCTCGTATTGAGATTTGCGAGATCCTAGCGCGAGGTGGAACCTCTGGAAGCTAGGAAAATGGATGCGCAAACATGTGCAGCTCCGAGACCGCTGCCGATTGCGAACTGTTCATGGCGGCAAAGGAGGTCCCCCAAAGGACACCGGAGAAGGCTATCACGCCAATAGGTGCGCGGATGCTTGCATTCAAACTCATCGTCTGGCCCTGTTCAGTAGGTCAGCTCGGAACTGGCACGACGTAGCATAGGGAAGTTCCGGTGCTCGCCTGTGACCGGATCCGTTTAATGTTGCGCTTCAACTTCGTACGAATAGATCGTGTGTCCGAGCAGTTCGTTGTAGACGACTGACGGCTTCCAGTTGCCTACCTTGAAATCATGCGAGATGACTCTCGCACCGTTCTTGAGTTCTCGTTCCAGCTTCGGCCGAAGCCGCTCATTGCCGCTTGTGGTCAGGTAGAGAGTTACTACGTCGGCCGGGCCTAGGTCCACGTTGAAGAAGTCATCGTGAATCATTTTGACTCTGCCTTCAAGGCTCAGCTTCTTGATCTCCGAGCGCGCTCTCTCGATAAGATCGTCCCTCATTTCAACTCCCACAGCGGAGGCTTCTGTCTCTTGGGCGGTCATGATAACTAATCTACCGTCCCCGGCGCCGAGATCGAACAAGGTCTGGCCTGACTTCAGATCCGCCAGCTGAATCATCTTCTTCGCAACTTCAACTGGTGTTTGCACGAACGGTGCACAGCTCATGATCTCCTGCTCCTGTCTGAGACTAGGCGTAGCGTCTCTCGCCTTCGCCTTTGTCGTCTTTGGCAATCTTCATGGGGCTTTGTTCCTTCTTTCCGGTCCACTTGATATCTTCTTCCAAGAATTTCGTTGTGACCTCTTTGAAACTGGTGAATATCCCATTCAGTTCTTCCTGCGTGAAGGTCTCCATGAACGGTGGATTCCTTAGCCAGCTGTCCCAACCACGGACGCTCTCAAAAAGTGCGGAGTTGAGCCTGATCAGACTCGCGTAAAGTGAGAGACGGTCGGCTGGTTCAAGTTTCTTCAGATCCGCGAGGACTTTCGCTCGCTCATCGGTCCAAGACAATATTTGCGCTGCTCCCTGTTTGAGTCGCCTGCATGAGATGAACGCTCATTTAGGCTTATTGCCATCGCGACGAGATTCCAGTCGGCGAGATCGGTGCAACACACTCGGTGCGCGCGTGCGTGAGAAATCTCAGATGGCAAGAACATTATCAGTCGATATAGGACTTGGAGAAACCGATTTCCGCAAGGCTTTTGTTCACATCAGAATCATAGAGTATCCATGCCAATAAGAAAGAAACGCGCGGGCCGGCGACGAGTCGGACGCCCGAGAACTTTGCGAGGCAAAGCGAAAAGAGGAGCCCGAAGAGCAAAGCGACGTGTCAAGAGGACTGTGCGCCGAATAAGGCGCAGACTGTAGAGAAATCAGTCGCCGTCGCACGCAATACTGTCGGGGTCACTCTTTCGAGAGTACTCGGACTTCACATGGTGCCAGAGTCCTGAACCTTTCGGCGTCGCCTTCATCACCGACAATCGACCCGTAATGCATTGGAATAGCGACTTTCAACTTGATGTGCTTAGTGGCCTCCACGGCTTCTTCTGCAGTCATCACGTAAGTTCCGCTGACTGGCAAACATGCAACGTCGACATTGAAGTGTTCCATCTCGGGGATGAAGTCGGTATCTCCTGCGTGATAGATCCTGACTTTATTCATTGTTATGATGAACCCGAGCATTTCGCTCTCTTTGGGATGGAAAGGATTACCGGGAGACCGGAACTTGTTTACATTGTACGCCGGAACCGTCTCGATTGACACGTCATCAATGAGGATCTTCTGACCGGGCCTGGCTACCCGTACCTCCTTAGCTTTCGTCTTCGAGAGCTTACGCTTCGATTCGGCTGTTGTGACTATCGTTGTCTTCGCAGAGACTATCTTCTTGACATCTTCGAGGCTGCAATGGTCCATGTGATCATGACTGACCAGGAGGATATCTGCTTCTTCCCCGCCCTTGATCTCATACGGATCTATGTACACCGTTTTCCCGTTCTTGATCTTGAAACTGTCGTGGCCGAGCCAAGTGATCTTCACGCCGCCATATTCGAACAAACGCGTCAAGACCTCCTTCTAACCTGAGATATTGGGATCATTCTAGGGATAAATCCTCTGCGGGTGAACTGACGGGTAGTCCTGTGTACCGACTAGGGGTCGACGAATGCAAGGATTTGTATTGATGAATGCGAGCTCATCTTGAGTGTTCAGGAGAACGAGCGTATTGGTGAACGTGAAATGGGAGGGCGGAATGCGTTTCACCGCCACGACAGAAGAGGGC
>Ga0208039_1000533_pt1 | contig 23552 bp, 20 predicted proteins | sample June2015DPH_20_1_2_FD_184722 | JGI IMG/M metagenome (GOLD analysis project Ga0208039, IMG submission 184722) | Peatland microbial communities from SPRUCE experiment site at the Marcell Experimental Forest, Minnesota, USA - June2015DPH_20_150... | ecosystem: Environmental > Terrestrial > Soil >... | reverse complement strand
ACCCGTTCATGACGGAGGTCCGAAAGCTTCACGAACTTCTTGCAGTAACGTGAGTACCGCGAGATTGAAAGTTCGTCATCTACGACGCACACAGGTATGCCCTGCCGGCCGAGGCTGCGAACGATTCCCAATCCCTGGTAGTCGCCGCCGATCACAAGTGCTCCGACGGTCTGGTCCACATCCTGCACGGCGACGGGTTTTGGAACGGGTTGGCTCAAAGTACTCATCGCGTCAGTTGCTTCCGTTCCGACTCATGGAGCGAACTAATTCGTTCGAGGCGAACTCCGCTCCCGAAACAAATCCAAGGAGTGGCCCAAAGCTCCACGCCGCAGGTTTGCCCAAGAAGTGCAATCCTGGAATCGAAGACTCCAATCCGCGCTTAAGTACGGGGAAGCCGTTGACAGTTTTAAGTTGCTTCGCCAATGACGGAGACAAGAAAGGATACCTTGAGACGTCGACCCGGAATCCCGTCGCCAGGAGCGCATGATCGACGAGGCGCTCCGTCCCGTCGTCCAGTCGAAGACGGAGCTGGCTGCCTACAACAGCGGCGGATTTCACCCTGCGCCCCAACGTGATGGGCACTCCTGCAATTCGTGGTTGCAGCCAGCCGGCACCGGCCGGCCTGATGGCGCGGTAGGCAGTGCGATCTTGGAAGCTTCGGGGGAAACGACGGAACAGATGCGGCATCGACACAAGGCGGCTGATCCCGGCCGGACCAACGTCGCGCGTCGAATACAGCATTTTGGAAATCAGGCCCAGATGATGCAGCCTCGCGTGTAACCCGACCCAGTTGAGAGTCTTTGTGCGCGCGATCACCTCGACCTGAATGCCGGCCTCTTTCAACAGTGCAGCGGACTCCAGAGCGCTCTGTCCCGCGCCGATGACGGCCATCCGCTGGCCCCTGAACTTACGGAGATCGTTGTGCTTGCTCGTATGCGAAGCCAGGGTCGAAGGAATGCTGGCGAACTCCGCAGGCCTGCTCGCAAACGGGCTGATTCCAGCTGCTACTACCACGCGCCGCGAGGTGAATTCCTCACCATCCGCCATGACCACCTTAAACCCCCGCGCGTCGAGATCAATGTTAAGCACATTGCGTTTTTCAAGATCTCGCACTGCCTGGCTCTGATACCAGCGGCCGTAATCAACGAAGCGCTCGAGTGGAATCGGTTTCGATACGTGATTACCGTTTTGACGACAGTACGCGTCTAATGTCAGCTCTTGTTTGGGATCGGCAATGTGCGACGCACCCCAATTCGACCGCAAACACATGCCAACTGGCATCTGGTTCTCCCAGAATGCCATCGGTTCGCCGAAAACCCTCGTTTCTACTCCCGCTGCTCGCAAATAGGCCGCTGAGGAAAGTCCGTAGGGACCTGCCCCGACAACAACCGCATAGCAATTTGATGATTTGCTGTTCAGAGATTTGTTCCTTTACTTCGTGCTAAGTTACTGCAGGCCATGCTTGGTAATGCACCGCAGGCAAATCTCTAAACCAGCCCTGCGTTCACACACAGCCCTCTCCTCCTGAAATCCTAACTCCTCTGAGGGCAACTGAAAACCAGAGGCCGAACAGTTTTCGCTTAGGTGCTCGCCTGAATCCGCCTTCGGCAGGTTACGCACTACCGCCTTATGCCTGACACTGCGGAATCTCGGCTGCCTTGCCGGTACCACGCAATGGTCCGGTGCAAGCCTTCTTCAAAGTCCACATGAGGTGTGTAGCCGAGATGTTCCTTAGCCCGCGTCAGATCGGCTAATGAATGTTTCACATCCCCGGCGCGCTCCGGTCCGTACTTTACTTCGCCCGCATACCCGATCAACTTCTTCAGGACTCGAACAGCTTCATTCAAGTCCGAAGCACGTCCCGTGGCCACATTAAACACCTGTCCTGCAACTGCTTCAGCGGGCGCTTTGATGGCCAGCAGATTGGCCTCAACCACGTTGTCTACATAGGTGAAGTCGCGACTCTGGGTGCCATCTCCGAAAATTGTCGGCCGCTCTCCCTGGAGCATTCGCAGAATGAATTTGGCCAACACCCCGGAGTAAGGGGAGTCAGGGTCCTGGCGAGGTCCAAAGATGTTGAAATAGCGCAAAGACACCGTCTCTAAACCGTAACAGCGCCAAAACGATGCCATGTAGTGCTCCCCAGCAAGTTTGGCCACAGCGTAAGGAGAGATTGGGCTGGGCTGCATGTCTTCGCTCTTAGGCAGAGTGGGTGTATCCCCGTAGGCCGCAGAAGAAGCCGCATAAACCACGCGTTTGACTTTGGCGTCACGCGCGGCCACCAAGAGATTCATGGTCGCATCGACACTGGTGCGATTGCTCTCCAGCGGATCAGCCACGGACCTAGGAACAGATGGGATAGCGGCAAGGTGCAAGACGTAATCCACGCCGCGGCAAGCAGAATGCACAGCACCTAGATCGAGTAAGTCGGCTTCTCGAAAGTCAATCCGATCGAAAACTTCATCGATGTTTTCGCGCTTGCCCGTGGAGAAATTGTCGATTCCGCGGACTTGCTCTCCCCGCGCCAGCACCGCCCTGGTCAGCGCAGACCCGATAAAACCGGCCGCACCCGTGATTAGATAGGTAGACATGTACTCTTAATCAAATATCGCGTACCAAGACAGGTTCCGATACCCACTGTCGGCAGCCGACCACCCGAAGTGCTAGCTCTCGATGATTCATCGATTTGATTCAAAAAATACATCACTTGTGAGGGTTCACCGCTAACGAATGCTCCCGTTCATCCGCCGTCTGGACAGTTAGGACGAGGTGGCCATCCTTTTCAGTAGCGTAGGCGATCCTAGCTCGTTCGCTGCCAGCACCTTCGATTCGCAGGCCTTCGCCCTCCTCAATTAGCTTCATCTGCGAACGCTGTCTCCACCAACGATTCACCTCGCCCGGAGTTGTTATCCATACGCCCTTTTCTTGTCTCAACCGAGCTAAGTGAGTCAACAATGCCTCATAAGTGGCGCGTTCTCGTGGCTTCGTAACATAATCCGGATGCACAATGAAGCTAATCAGTCCATGTTTCTGCATGATCAGATCAATCTGCTTTTCCCAAAGGGTGGTTGAATAATCATTGAGAATGTGGAACAGCATATAGTCTTGGGTCGTGGTCACGGGCAGTTCCACCATGTTGCCAATGAAAAATGGCATGACGGTACAGCAGCCACCGTGCTGCGGATCCAAGTGGGCTACATTTGGAACCGACATGTCGTAGGAGAATTCGAGAGCGTCATACCACAGCTGCTTTCGATAGAGAACTGCTGCCCGAAATCCATCAGCTCCAAATTGTTTGCCGTAAGAATTGATCTTTGCGGCTCGTTGCAGAAATTGTTCCCTGTCTCTGTACAAATGACCATCATGGTTCAGATCATGAACAACTATCTCGAAACCGCGCTCGCGAACAGAGGCCAAGAACGATGAGCTGACACAGTAGCGCTTTTCCGGGATTATCTGGAATGATGCTTTAATCCCAAACGAGTCATCGATATCCATCAGCGTCGCACTAAATCTCTGACCCAACTTTGTCTCCACATCGTGGGTCATAATTGCAGAACTACAGGCGCCTTTCGGCCAGAACCAGATAAAGGGGATCCGCTGAGCATCGCTTGATTTGACTGACACGAGCAAAAGCTGTTCAAGCAGGCTGTCCACTGAACAATCAACGGGCCAACGTGGAAAAGCTAGCCCTTCCCAATCGCTCAAATGTAGCCTTTTCAATCGAGTCCGCAAATTGAATGGAATAATGGGTCGAAGAAAGTAGTAAATTGTCGCCAGAGCAGATTTGGCGTGCCCGCCCCGCCAGTCATCCGCATAAAGTTCGCACCGGAGATTGTCTAGCACCTCGGCTGGGTCAAATGGTAAATAGGTTGTTCCATTCTCGGCGACAGTATCATACAAAGCGTCGTGGAGACCCTCAGCTGGAGAGTCGGATGGGCGCAATCCGCAATACTTTCCGTAGCAGACGGCTTCTCCTCCGAAGCGAAAGTATCCTCTAGTCTCCGAGAGCATGCCCTTCTGGGCAAGTCGCGCGTAGCCTTCGGGACATCGAAAGTACTGAGACAGATAATTGTTCATTCTAGTTGTTTCATAACTCGCACTGGAGTGAGGTTAGTTTCTTACGGGGAGCGGAGTTCCAAAGTAGTCAGTAATCAATGATAATTGTGTACCAGGCTCCTTCGTGGAAAAAATGGTCTTGTTTCAGCCGATATGTCGATACAAAAGCATTCCTATCGTGCGGAGAACAGAGTTTGGTGTAGCTGGAACTAGTCGTCGTAGTATGCTCTGTTGCCAAGCGTTTGCAGTCCCTACGGGTTGACTTGGATATCTCCAGTAATTCAGCTGCGTTCCGACCGCTCCCCAGTGTTCCTTAAACGATATGAGGCCGGGGGTGCTACTGTCGGAGCGTCCCATCTCAAATTCCTCGAGACCCTTGTCCTTGGCCTCTTGGATCGTGTTCCAAAGGAGAAGCGCCATTCCGCCCAATCGGTTGAACCGTGCATCACTGCAACCATACTTGTAAACCATTGTCTTTTTGTGGGAAATCGTCAGGATACTCGCCACCGGCCGATCGTCCTTGCACACAACTCGGATCTTCAGGTCTTCCCCAAACGAGGCAATCAGTGCGCGAAACCACGACTGTGGCTGTGGTGGCAAGAGCAGTCGCCGACGGGTGATGACCAGAAGCTTATAGAACTGCTGCAGCAGTACTTCCGATGTCCCTTCCTCGTATTTCAACCGTTCCCGCTCGGCTCGCCGAATCTTTCTTTGAACACAACTTTTGTGGAAATTGTGGAACAGCTCCGGCGCGCTTCTTCCGCTCAGATTGAGACGATGAAGACAATACGTAAGACTCTTGCCGAAACCGGTCAGACTGCCCGGCTGATAGAAAGGGGGCCGGATCTCGATGTACTTCCAGCTGCCGGTGTCGACATCGTGCCTCATATTAAAGAGCAGGTCATCCAACTCGCCTGAGTTGTTTCCCAGTGGCTCGCAATGATCGGAGAAGGGCAAAGAGACCATTCGCCGGCCTGTCAACCAACTCTCGACACGGCAAAAGACCAGACCATTGGTCAGGGCGGCCTGCCGGGGACATGTAGTCACAACGGCGGGATCATACCCATAGGCAATTTGTAAGGCTCTCAGCCAGTTTGTACTGTGAAAGACTGAAGCTCGAGCATGGTTGCGGACGAAAGTCTCCCAGCGCGGATCATCCAGCGGGTTGAGTTCGTAAACGCTCGGTCCAGACTTCTCCACCCACAAATCAATGCCGGCGGTTGCAGGAGTAGTCATCTTGTAACGTCTGAAGTTGTCTCTTCTTGAGGATCCGCTTTGGAAAGCTCTAATGATGCAGGCACTTTTGTCACCAAACGAGCGTAACCTTCTAACAATGCTTTTCGTGAACGATCTAATCCTACCAGTCGAACTGAACGTTCCAGACCGATCTCGCCCATTTTCTCTCGACGGGCCTCGTCGTCAAGTAGTGCGAGCACGGCACGCGCAAACATCTCAGTGTCTTCCTTCTCGACGTACAAAGCTGCCTCGCCCGCAGAGCGGCGTGTCTCTAGCAAGTCGAACGAGACAATGGGCCTTTCGCACGCCATATATTCCATGATCTTGGTCATCGTGGACAATTGGTTCATCCGATCAGGCGGATCAGGAGCCAAGCACACATCTGCCGTTGATAAGTAATCGATCAAGAGGTCGTCTGGCACAAACCCTAAGAACTGTACTACGTCCGCCACTTGCAGCTCTTCGCTTAGTCTCTGGAGCTCATGCCAGCATTCGCCTTTGCCAATCAGTACAAATAGTACATCCTTGCGTCCAAACGTATGAACGATATGGTGTGCGGCTTGCACGACTCGGTCCACGCCATCCTGTTTCCCCATGATACCCAGATATACGGCCATGTAAGCAAACTGCCGCTTGAGTTCTGGACGAGGCGTTTTGCGATGAAAGCGGCTAATTTCAACTCCGTTTCGGACGATTATCGATCGTCCATCAGTTATTCCACCCCGCTCCCGTGCAACGTCACGATAGGATTGATTCGTTGATATCACCAAATCAGCTGCGGCGTATGATTGCTTTTCTAGAAATAACAAGGTTCGATAGGCTTGACCTTGCCGTTCGAACTTCGACTGATAAAGCTCGGGACACAGATCGTGTTGATCATAGACGAACTTCTTACCCAGTAGTTTGAACGGCCAAGCTATGAGAAACATTATATCGGGTGGGTTAGCGCAATGAATTATGTCAACACCATCGCGAATCCAGATAAGGAGGGACAATGCTGCCAAACAAAACAGTGCCCACGAATATTCAAGAAGGTATCCCAGCCTCTGGCTCGCGTGAAGCATCGGATAGCGGTATACCTTGACGCCATCAATCACATCGAAACTGCTCTGATCGTGATCTTCCCCTTTGGGGCAGATCACAGTGACTTTGTACCCAGCTTCCCGCAGCGCCTCAGCCAAGTGCCGCATCCTTCGGTCGAATGGGAACGAACCGTTCTCCAGCAGCATAAGCACTCTGGGGGTTACTGACATTACCGCACTACTCGTTGGCATCTCTTCACGCTCCCTGAAACACTTCGTCACAAAGAAGGTCACAGAACTACCGCATCTCGTCGCGGTGTGTCCATACTGTAGTATTCTCCTCCAACCTCTACCGCCGTAAGCGTCCGAACCAAGTCTATACACACCTGGTCGGCCCTCATGGTGCTGAAATAGCGCATATCGTCCGCTTTCAACTGCTGCATCACCACCACCACTTCGGAGTGCTGGAGAAGTTCATCCAAACTACCGACCAGCAATTTCCAAATATGAGGAATCGATCTTTCGATAAAATCAAGGTTCGTACCGTGCAATCTTCCCGGTGCAATACTGGGCTCGTAGATCCTTACGTCACGGCCCTTCCCGATCAAACGCTCCGCCAATTCCACGGCCGGGCTCTCGCGCAAATCGTCGGTACCCGCTTTGAACGATAAGCCGACGAGGCCGATCCGCCGTTTGGCAGTGTCGTTCACCACTTGGATACAGTTGCGAAGATGCTCCTCATTGCTCACCCGGACGGACTCTAGAACCGGAAGGCTAAGGCCTCGTCTTCCCGCTTCGCATACAAGGGCTCTCAGATCTTTGGGCAAACAGGAACCTCCAAAGGCGAACCCTGGTTTCAAGTAACGTGGGGAGATGTTGAGTTTTGTGTCTTGACAGAAAATCTCCATCATCTCGGCGCCGTCGACTCCCATGTCACGACAGAAGGCACCCACTTCATTGCCAAATACGACCTTCAACGCATGAAATGCGTTGCTGAAGTATTTCACCAGGGCTGCGGTTTTAGGAGTTGTACGGACGATGGGAGATGAGAGGCTCTGGTAAAGCGAGGCCGCCGTGTCACCAGCCCGCGAGTCCAAAGCTCCAATGATTGTCCAAGGTGCCTCGTGGAAGTCTTTGAGCGCCACGCCTTCTCGCAGAAACTCGGGGTTGTAGACGAATCCCACCCTCTGGCTGAGACCGTTGCTGGAGTGCGGTGCGAGGATCGGGATCAGTTCTTCTTCCATCGCTACAGGCAAGACGGTGCTCCGTAATGCGACGACGAAGTAATCTTTCTTGTATTGCAGCTCGTGATTGATGCTAGTGAATACATGCTTCAGGTAATCCAGCCGGATCGATCCGTTGGCGTTAGTGGGTGTGCCTACGCAGACCAGGGCGATGTCGCTGTTGCGCACTGCGTCTGCCTGGTCGATGGTCGCGCGCAAACGGCCTTCGGCAACCTCCTGGGCGACGAGTTCACTCAGCCCGGGTTCAAAAAATGGCGCTCTTCCTTCGTTCAAGGCAAGAATCTTGATTGGGTCCACGTCCACACCAACTACCTGATGGCCCAGCCGCGCCAGACACGCTGCGGTCACACAGCCCACATAACCGAGGCCAAACACGCTGACTTTCATAATAGCTCCTATACGAATCGCAAGTACTATCCATCGCTCGCGCGCTGAGTTTATCCCAAACAATATAGCTGCAACCCAGCACAAGGCACGCTGTAGCGTAAAAGCAAGACCCTAGAAACCTCGCGAATACAAAAACTCGAGGGATGCCCTGATCGGGCGTGCTGGGAAGTGAAGAATCGCGAACTCTCTATGTCTTTCCAAGAATCAAGCGCTTAATGGAAAAGGCGTAAGGAAGCCAACGGTACGCCCCCACAAGCTTAAGGTAGAACTCAAAACCCCAATCGGTGGGTTCCACTCCGACCCGGCCGGTAACGAACTCGGCCGGCTCTCGAAAGGCCAGCAACGGTAAAGTTGTAAACACCCTTTCATAGCCCACATTCTGACACAAGCCGACGAGGTTTTTGTCGAAGGCCCCATAGGGAAAGCTGAAGATACTAACCTTTCGCTTCAACATGTCTTCCAGCTGCGCCTTGGACAGGCTTAGTTCGCGTTCGGCCTCTGCTGCCCCTAACGTCGGGAGCTTGGGATGGGTCAGGGTATGTGATCCGATGGTTATCAAGTCTGCTGGGAGCTGTTTGAGTCTCTCCGCGGTACTAATCTTCTCTTGCCGCTCGCGCGCGCCCATGGGCCACCAAGCCGCTGGCTGTCCGAGGAGGCCGGGAGAAACAAATACCGTTGCTGGAATGTTTCTCTTGACTAGCTCGGGTAAAGCATTATCAAACACATTGTCAAACGCATCATCGAATGTGACAGCCGAGTAACTTAATCCGGGACGCAGTGGAGGGACCGCATCGACCTTGATGGGCCTGGTCAGCGTGACCACTTTGTCCATCTGGCCAGCAAAACGTTCTCGGGATTCAGCCGGGATCGAATGGTAGTACAAGATCACGCAAGAGCCGGACACTTCCTTACCGGCCAGACGCCTCGCCCACCGCCACCAACATGTGCAACCCCAGAACAACGCGCTTATGAATAGTTTCAAGAGCCTGAGAGGAGGGCGCAAAGCCGTTGCCATGGTTTTTGGTCCTCCACTTCCAAAAGACATAAAGTGAAGCAGTCTAACTACTGATTTTCTTGGGAGCGCTTTGCCCTTGTTGCGAACCATCCATTCCATGATCCAAAGAGCCTTTGCATCTGCTCATTTCGCAGAAAGCGCATGAATTCTGGGGTGACCTCTCGTTCTACACCGCTAATCGAGGCCCAGATAAAAGCCATGGACCTTACGGCTGCGCCAACGACGTACGGCTTCGAGCGAACCCGTCGAGCCATCCTGAACACTTCAAACAAGGGATGCGTCCCGACATAATAGTCCATCATCCCGCCTCGATAGCAATACCGCATAAGGCCGAAGCCCCTTCCGGTCGGCCTATGATGATCAACCCGTAGTTCTCGAAAAGACTGCACGTGCCATCCCTTCATCCGAAGACTAACCTCCGCGTGCCAATCTGCTCCTGCCCAAGAGAAGGGTTTATAGCCTCCGATAGCCTCTAGACACTCCCGACGAAACAACTGGACCGCGTGCGCGACCGAAGAGATATTATTTCCCCGCCGAGGTCGAAACTGCTCACCTTCCTCTTCGTAAATGAATCCACCCGCCAACCCTAACTGAGAATCTCGCGAAAACATTTCAAGCAGTCTCTCGAAATATTCCGGTGCAAACGACACATCGGCGTCCAGGTTTCCCACGAAGTCAAAATTACCATCCTTTAATTGCGCAAAGCCCCTATTGATAGCATTAACCTGAGCGGTAAGGTTCCGAGGATGTTCCTCGACGACGTTACACAGTTCGATGAAGCTGTACTGCTCAGCATACCGGCGGACGATTTCTTCAGTCCGGTCGCTGGACCCGTCGTTCACAATGATCCACTTGGCTGGCTTTGCCGTCTGAGCAGTCACCGACTCTAAAGCTCTTGTGATGTAGTTCTCTTCGTTGTACGCAGCAGTCACCAGAGCGTATGATCTGCGGTCGACGTGTTCGGTCACCATTTTGTCTTCTCCTGCGTGCCTTTTGGAATTCTCAAACTCGTGTATTACGGGTCCTCTTTGTACGGCGGGCAGCCTATTTCGTTTTAGTTCCAGCAACGTAGACACAGGGAAAGACGACACCTTTCATTCCTGTAGCTAAGATCACGTTGATTGCCGTGCGATGGCGTTTATACAGGCTGCGGTAGTAGAGGGCCCTGATGTCCGTTGCGCTGCCGAAGGCGCTCAAGCAGTAGTTACTTAGTTCGGCAACTGTGAATCCTGCATGGGCGCCAGCTTCGTTGCTCCATCGGCCCGTAAGACGCATGGAGAGATCCTGAAAACTTCCAACGATTCTCTGACGTAGAGGAAGCGGTGAGCTGAAACCTCCAAGGAGGCGCGATTTATTCGGTGTGCCGATCAGATAGACACCCCCGCGGCGCAAAACCCTGGCCATCTCGCTGAGAGCACGTTGTGGCTGGGGAATGTGTTCAAGGGCATGGAAAGAAAAGGCCATATCAAAGGACTCGCCGGCAAATGTCAGATCGCGGGCATCCATAGAGAGCAATTTGGCGGGTGCAGAACCTTCATGATCGAAGGAGAAATCATTTCCCACGTCAACGCCGATCACATTCGCGTCAAACGCGCGCGCCAGCATGCCTGCCTCGCGACCAGAGCCGCATCCAACGACCAGAATATCTTTCAGCTTTTGCTGAAATAGCTCTGAGATCACCTCAATAAGCGCTTCTGTCTTCTTTGCTTTTACTTCTTCGTTGAACTCGTTATCCACACGATGCTCCTAGATCGACTGCCATCGCATCTCGATCTTAGTTTGTGAAGTAGCTGACAGATCAGTTGACTACTGGATTGATCCCTATGACGTATGTGCGAAAAAGCCCACACAAGGCGCTTTCCCGATTGTAGGGCGAGGGGAAGCTACAGCTTATGTCAGATTTGGCTTTGCGCACCATGCCTCAAAACTCATAGGGGCTGGGACGTTACTGAAAACCGCGAACCACTCTCCAGTGAATCTCTCGATTGACATCCTCTCTGATGGAACGACCTGGAAAGCCCGGCGGACAAGTATCGGCAGGGAACATGTCTACAACTGTTTTGTTACCAAGCTCGACAAATGCTTGCGGCAGTACGCCGAAACTCTTGTCGGGGTCATGTGTTTCGGCACCTCAGACTACAACGGGCGGTTGTAAGGGCACTTGATGTGTTCCCCGCATCGCCTCTTGGTCTCTCTCCCGGAAGTACTGAATAACTAAGTCGATCGTGGTGCTCAGAGGGGTGACAGGGCGCCATCCGATGCACTTATAGATTTTCTCGGTTGACGGAATCCGGCGGAGCATGTCTTCAAAGCCCTCCTCGTACGCCTGATCGTAAGGGATGTGGCAGATCTGTGAATTGCTTCCAAGTCTTTGTTTCACCAACTGCGCAAGTCCTTCGATCGATATTTCTTCAGTGCTTCCGATGTTGAAGACTTGTCCTACAGCTTCAGGCTTCTCCACCAGCTTTATCAAAGCTGCAACCACATCGCCTACGTAACAGAAACAGCGTGACTGCTGCCCGGTGCCGAACACGGTGATGGAACTTCCGTTCATCGCTTGGCGAACAAAGTTCGGGAGAACCATCCCATACCGACCCGTTTGGCGTGGTCCTACGGTGTTGAAAAACCGGCCCACGATGACGGGCAGTTTCTTTTCTCTCCAGTACGCAAGGGCGAGGAATTCATCGAGCATTTTTGAGGCAGCGTAACTCCAGCGCCCGCGGATGGTTGACCCCAGAACAAGATCAGCATCCTCCTGAAACGGTATGGCAGTACTTTTTCCGTACACTTCTGAAGTTGACGCAACAAAAACAGATTTTTTCTTCTTCTCAGCAGCCTGCAACACGAGTTCAGTTCCCTTGACGTTGGTCTCGATTGTGCGAACGGGACTCTCGACAATTAAGCGCACACCAACCGCTGCGGCAAGATGCATGACGAAATCGCTTTCGTCTACCAGTTCGGCAAGAAGAGATTTGTTCATGACGGAATCTACGCAGTAGCTGAACTTCGGAATAGCCTTTAAGTGACGAATATTTTCCATGCTTCCGGTGGAGAGATCATCTAACACCATGACTTCATCGCCTTTTGCCAGTAGTGCTTCTGCAAGATGTGAGCCGATGAATCCTGCTCCGCCTGTAATGAGAACTCGCATTGTTTTTTCCTCCTTGAATGTGTGAAATGGGTCTTCGATTTGATGGTGGGTTTGGAGATTCCTGTGCTTTCCGACCGAGATCGAAGGTCAGCAGCTTGGACGAATAGCTGGGCCGTGCCGAAAACTCCACTAGATATGAGAGTGTTTAGATGGGCTCTGAACGCTGGGGCTTAGCCTACAGAAGCCGTATTGGGCGTGCTGGCGCTGGTCGACTCGGTCGGATGGCGATTAATACCTAGCACCCACTGTACGCTTGCCAGCGATTTTTCTGCTTTGAACCCAACCCGCGTGCGCCAAGATTCTCCCAGCCGGGAAAGAGTCGAGTAGATCACATATCGACTTAGGTCATGTACCAGCACGGACGCAAGAAAGGCCATTTGCGCCGGGCGTGAATGATGCTTTTCCCAATACTGAAGATTCGCCTTCTGCATTTCGACGTAGAAGTACACAGGTGCACGACGAGTTGTTCCTCCACCGTAGTGGATTGCCTCGGCCTCCACATCAAACACGACCGGCCAACCCGCTTTGCGGAAGCGAAGGCACCAGTCGATGTCATCTCCGTACATGAAGTAGCGGTCATCGATCAGGCCTACCTGGTCCATGGCCGAGCGGCGAATGAACAGGAAGGCTCCATTTAAGACATCGACTTCGCGTGTGTGGTCATGCGCAAAGTCGAACATCATGTTTCCACCGAAGAGCGGCAGCCGGCCAAGTATGGTCCGATCGATTGCCAGCGCTCGGCACCAAGCTGTCCACACGGTCGGGGACCTCATGCAGGACCACTGTACGGTGCCGTCGGGATTGTGCGTCAGGGGTCCTACAACTCCCACTTGTGGATGCTTCTCCATGTATTCCAAAAGCTTTCGAAAGCATCCCGGCATTACGCGAACGTCGGGATTTACCAGACAGACATACTTCGCCGACTGGCAGGCTTCGATCGCGACAACATTGCCTCTCGGGAAACCTAGATTCGTGGCGCTCCGTATAAGTTTTACTTCCGGAAACTGCTCCGCAATCATGCCTGCAGTCCCATCCGTGGAAGCGTTGTCGACAGCGATCGTCTCCGCTGAAAGACCTTGTGTTTCTTCTCGGATGGACCCGAAACATTCTTGTACAAACTTTTTGGCATTCCATGTGACCACAACGATTGAAATATCCATTCGCAAAACTCCTCTCTAAGATCGCATCGCAAGACAGTGCGACAGTCGGCAAACAACCTCTCGTCTACCTATTACGTGAAAATGTGTCGCGGAGCTGCATCAGCCCATCGAGTACCATCTGGGGAAATTGCGTCAGGTAGGGGTGTACTCGATCCTGCCTCAGTCGTACGTTCACGTTTAGGCATTGCTGAAGTGATCGTGGCGATCATAGCCAGCAGGGCATACCAGACGAGTGAACTCTGATCAAAATACCAGATACCTACAAAGGCTACCGCATTCGAAAAGAGCGTGGCGCCGAAGCCCCACAACAACAACTCCAAACGGCGATCCTTGGTCGCAGCAGCTTTTCTGGCTAGCCCCAGTTTTCGGAAACCTTGCCAAAGAATCGCCAAGAATGACAACAACGTCGGAAGTCCCCCCTTGACTGCCTCGCTCACGTAGGCATTGGAAAGATCCCCCATGTAGTAGCCCCAGCTGGAAGGGTTCTTTACTCCAATAAGGCACCAGTCCCAAAAATGTGCAATCGAGTTGTCGATAAGTTCAAAGCGATGCCACCCTGAACTACCACCCACAATGTCAATCCGCTGAATCAGCGCCCAAACGGGGGCCTTCATGACCAGGTGAAGGCTCACCACTGCAATCACAACACCCCAACGTATCCACCTGAGGCGGCGCCGCAAAGGCCACAGACAAAGGGCTACAATTCCCGCAACCAGAGCAAGCAAAGGTGTCGCTGAGGCTGATGTGAACGTCATGATGATCCCGGACACGATGCCCAACGCTGCAGTTGCCCTCCATTTCCTCCCCTGGCACCACAGGCCGACAAACAAGGGCACAAGAGTTGCTCCGAGAGTACCGGCCACGATCGCATGAGCGAAAACCGCTTGAGACCGAACCCGCCCTTCTCTGATCGCTGTGACTTCGGAAACGCCACCGAATATCGCAAAGAGGTTGTGCCCGGTCATTTGTTCTCGCACCATGCCGACTGCAAACAGCGCACATAGTATTGCGAGAGTACGGATGGTCCGGTTCACATCCGCACGATCCCTGAGAATGATCCGCAACAGGAAATACCCGCCAAACAGGCTGTAAAGAAAACCCAGCCGGTTGATCAGTACTCCTACGTCTCTCCATAGCAGAAGCCCGCAAATGGTACTTATGACCCCGTACCAAATCACGGCCTTATCAAGCCCGTTCCATTGAAAGCGCTGAGTCTTTAGATAGCTCAATGGTTTGGCGCCGAGCCATGCAAAGGGAAGAAGGATGCGGCTGCCCACGAAATGGAGGCCACCGATCACAACGACCTGTCCGTACGGGACGAAGATCGAAACAAGCAGGAACGTTACGACCAAGTACTTACGACGCAACAGGAAGAAAAGCAGGATCGCAGCCAGCAGCACGATAAGAGTGGCCACGGACATCGCGGTGGACGCTCCGCCTCCGCCGAACTGAAGTAGCTTGTCTGCTAAGTCGTCTTCCACAGTGGGTTCCTGCGAATTATGTGCTGCTTTTTACCCGACCAACCTTCATCCCGCGGATCTTCTGAGCGTCATCCTGACAATCAGAACGCTGATGTGGTCCGTTCTCCCCACAATCCAACCACATCTGAGAAGGTGCATCGAAGTATTTAACGACTTTGGCGGGATTACCGACAAGAACGCTGTAAGGGGGACAACTCTGCGTGACAACCGAATAAGCGCCCACGACGCTGTTTCGACCCAAGACCAAGTCACCCTTTGTGCCAAGTATCATACTGCCATAACCCAACCAGCAGTTCCGTTCTATCAGAATCTTTCCTCCAGGAGTTATTCCCTGGGTAGCTATGGGGGCATTGACGTCGGAGTATTCGTGATTATGGTCGGTGATGAACACTGCCGGAGCCACAAGGACATCCTCCTCAAGCCAAACACGATTTCTTGCGGATATTACTGACCTACGCCCCACGCTGCTTCCCTTACCGACGACTATGGTCGGTTGCGAATCGGACGAAATAACAGGAACGTTGAGCCAGACGTCGGAATCGAGTATTACGGAATCCTCTATTCGTATCTTGTGAGCGTAAAACCGTTGAATCTCGCACGTGTAGTGGATTGACACCCCCCGACCAAACCCATCAAAAGGGTAACTCACCTTCAGCCATATTGAGAACGCTTTTCTCAGAAAGCGCGGTATCCACATTAGTGGATCTTTTCTCGGATTGCTACCTTTCGTTTGGGGGTTGCCCAAGGTCAGTCCCCAGTCTCCACGGCCGTTGAAACCGCTGTACGATCGTCCATCAAGCCGTCACCACGCTTCGAGTCGGGACCAACAGCGCGAGCTTCGAGTCTGGGGTAGCAAGGCAATCGTCGATAAACGCCCCAGCAATATCTGTCGAATCTTGCGAGGATCTCAGCGACCGCCGCAGCTGCTGGTCGCTTCTTATGCGCCAACTCGGCGCGCCACAGTTCTCGGCGATTTCGCGAAAGCTCGCGGTTAAGAAGTTTCCTGGTTCGTTCGTGCGCGTCGCTGTCCCCAAGCATTTGTAGTATCTTGTTGCGCATTCGTATTTCACATTTCTTCAAATGTATCTCTTCGTTTAGAGCCTTTTCAGACCAGCTTCCCGGAGCACCCTGCTGCCAAATTGTCAGCGGTTCTCGGATGAAAACCCAGGGACCCTCAAGGGCAAGCCGCAGCGGAAGTTCGTAATCCTCATGGTATTTCAGCGTTTCATCGAACCCGCCGATCCTCCTAAGCACCTCGCGGCGAATCAACACCGTTTGGCAGAAGAGGACAAACCTCGTCGCCAGCACGTCTGACACATTGGTCCAAACACCTTCGCCACAACTAGGGAACAACCAGGCTCTTTGAAAGGATGTAAATTCCGGTCGACCCTCATATCGAAAAATCGCGTTGCACAGACAGCAGACTACGGATTGGTCCGACCTCTTCAGAAGATCGACTTGTCGTTCTAATTTGGTTGGCACCCAGAGATCGTCGGAATCCTGAAACGCAATGAATTCTCCGGATGCTACCTCTATCCCTCGGTTCCTTGCCCTTGCAGGACCAGTGTTGGACTGGGAGATAACCCGGATCTGACCCGAGTATCGGCTAAGCACTGCCTGGGTGTCATCAGTTGATCCGTCATCCACGACGATGATTTCAATCTCCCGGTGGGTCTGGGCCAGAACATTATCGATGGTCCGGCAGATAACACCCGCCCGGTTGTAGGTCGGAATGATGACGCTGACTAACGGATTGTCGCTCACGGACGCCCTTTCCCGCTCATCTGTTGAAAATTCCCTCACAGCAACCGATCGCTCCGAGGATCCTCGGATAATTGGACATCGCGCTGTGTCTCTCTAATACAGCGCTCGAAAGATGAGCGCTGCAGTACAGATAATGCCTAGGAACGCCGCAAAAGATACGCTCTCGATGGTCATTAGCGACGCCATGTGCTTTTTTAGCCCACAAAATTGGGGCACGTAACTGGCAAGCTGGGAAAGCGCCAGAACCCATATTGCTTCCCGAAACCCGTATTTGGTAAAAGCAATAGTGAGTCCGACCGACAAAAAAACAAGTTTGGCTATGTTCCCAAACGCCGAGTAGCTGGAGACCCCGACGGCGAAGAGCATTGCCGTTGTGGCAGAGGAGAACAACTCCAGAGCGGCACGGAAGCCGAGCAATTGCAGCATCCAGCCAGCATCGGCATACTTTGGCCCCAGCAAAAGATGCACCACGAACGGACCGAAAAGAATGAATCCACACCCGAGAACAGAGCTTATTGCGAGCAGCAGGACTCTCACTTTTCGGTAATCTCGGGTCGCCGCCGAGCGGTCTTCGCGCGCGGCACGCGCAATCAAAGGGAAAAACACCTGAGAGATCACCTGTTGAAGCGCCCGGGAGGGCCCCCACGACAACGCCAAAGCGAGAGAAAAGCATCCCAATTCCGCCAGGGTGATGAACTTTCCGATGGCTAGACGCTCGGCTTCTCCGGAGAGGAAATAAGTGGCGGAAGAGAGGAACATCCCCGTTCCGAAGACAAAAATGTCCTTGGCATCCCTGGAATCCCAATCCCAGGATACTGGATGCTCAGACACAAGGTGACTCCCGATCACGTAGACTGCGCTGCTGGCCACCCGCCCTACTACTAGAGCCCATGCGGTGGGAGAGACTATTGCCCAGACCACCGCAACTACGAATCCCACAAAATCGCCGCCCAAGTTAAGCGCGGTCAGCTTGGCGATCTGAACGTGCCGCGTCATCGTCCAAATAGAACTGCTGGCGAATCCCCGCAGCCCTACCGAAATCGCTGCGACCACAATCATCGATCGCACTAGCGGCTGGTGGTAGAAACTGGCGAAGGGGTAGGCGAGCGCCGCAGCGATGGCCCACAGGATCAATCCCCGGCCTGCCTGGATCAGGAAAGCCGTGTTCATGAAGACAGGGTCGTCGCCGCGTGGGTGCTGGATCACATCGGTGCCAACCCCGAGGTCGGAAAGCAGTTCCAGCCCGCTCAGGAACACCGAGACCAGGGCAACCAACCCAAAAGCATTTGGCCCCAGCAGCATTCTGGCGAGCAGAAGCTGGGTGGCCAGTCGCAGAAGCTGACCACCTCCATAGCCGGCCATGGTCCACGCGCTGCCTCGGATGGCCAGAAGACTTCGGGCCGAGGCCCCAAGCGTCCGGTTACCAGGCACAATGCGAAGAGCCGCTATCGCGGCACGGTCTAGCCAGGAAAGCTCGGCTGAGAAGTCGCTTGCTTCGAGTTCCATGAGGTATTAAGGACGCGCGCGGAAAGCGAAAATGCTTCCCGCGGCGCTGAAGTGGCCTTTGATGGAGAGATAGTGGTTACTGGACAGCTGCGGCCAAGCCCGTTGGAGGTGCGGGCGCTGAACCGCTCGTTGGATCTTGATATGCTCCAGCAGCCCAAGCCCCGCTGGTCGGACGCACCACGCCGGCCATGTCTGAATCAAGAGCGGTGATTGCTAAGGCTGTCAGATTTGCTCCAATGCCGATTGCCGCGGAGCCGGACTGGGGCATGTAATTGGCCAAGCTTGGGTTGCCTGAGCTGCTATTTTTGTCAAAACCTTGGCCTTGCCAATCTGCGAGAGTGGTAAAGGCGTTCTCCGGCCCAGAGTCAACGTTGTCAGCGGCGATGCTGTTGTTCCCGAAGAAGTCGTTCGGACCTGAAGTACTCAGTGAGCTCAGGCTATTGGGGCCAAAAGTCATTGCAACTGAAAGATTAAGAAAGATATTGTTCTCGACCACCAAGCCCGTTCCGGCTTGGCCACCCCCGTCCTTCACGCCCACCGTGTTACTAGTCTGGCCAACGAGGGTATTGTTGTAAACCGACATGTTAGACGGCGCGGGACCGGGCGAATTGCCACGAATTATGATTTCAGCCTCTGGCCCGTTGCTGGCGCTTGTGGTGTGATAGATAACGTTGTTAAATATCGATGTGCGGGAGTTACCCTGCGTGTATATGTAGCCACTGCAGTTCACCACAGGGGTCGAGCACATGTCGCCGGTAATGTAGTTGTCATAGATTTGCGCGGTCGCTGACGAGCCTGAGTTAGCCGCAAAGATCATGATTCCGTCAGCGTGCATGGTCTGGGCCGTGTCGAGCCACTCGTTAAAGTGCGGTCCAAGGGTGTTGCCATAAATCAAAACGCCGGAAGCTGAAGAGCCGCTATTGTCGTCACCCATCACGATCATCCACGAGCTATGATCCAACGTATTGTTGTAAATCTGAGCGCTGGTTACGCTGGAGTAGGCGACAAAAATCAGATTCCTGGACATGAAGATAGTGTTGCCATCGGCCTTGATGTGGTCGCATCCCGCGTCGAAATAGACTCCGTAGGTCTGACTGCCGTTGGAACTCGTATCGTTTACTCGCTGATACAGATTTTGGACTGTGAGATTCTTGACCTCCGCGTTGGAACAGTTCGAAAAGTAGACGCCCTTGCTGGGATTTTGGTACGTCAGATTTGTTCCATTGTTTGTGTTCGCGATTATTCCCGAGTTATTGCCGTCGATAGTGATGTAATTCTGATTCGAGCAAGTGATCGCACCGTTGGCCGACCAATACGGGGCATTCAGCGCGGCCCCACTTTCAAATTGAATGATGACAGGGTTACCGCTTGAGCCGCTGCCCTGCACGTTCAGCATGGTGGCCCCGGCACTCCCGGTAAAGGTCCCGCATAGATGCACAGTGGTTCCGGGTCCAACCTGTGCTGCATTTGATCCCCAGTTTGCCGCGCTGTTGAACCAGGACGCAGCGTGGGCATCGGCACAGTCGGCGCCGGTATTTCCTCCGGCTGCGTTCTGAGCAATATAAATGTCACTGGCCGTAGAAAAAGCTGCGGCAAGAATCACAAACATTACTGCGAGTGCGAGATTGCGAGGCCGGTTCACGCGTTCCTCCATTAATCGTGTGCTGGGTTCGCCATGGTGGCGAACCTGCTGGTCAGACTCGTCGTGCCCAGTAGGGGAGTGGCTCACGATCTACTGGATGATCGAGTCTCTTTTGTAAATGGAGGTGTCTACTTAGAATAGGTCTCGGGAGGACATGGCCGACTGCGAAAACTCTTATGAACCGGAGGGAAGTCGTTGAAGATGAGGCACTTAAGCTCGTCCAAGCTTCGCAAGAAAGTTTTTCCCGTTTTGGGGATGTACCGGGATTTGTCGAGACGAAGATCCATAGCTGAGTTCGTATGCGCTGTGCGTCAGGCCGGAACTTCCTGAGCATTCCTGTCCGCCTGCCACGGGGAACGATTGACCTTTTCGGCGGCACCAGACTGCCCGGGCACGGCATCGACGCGGCCGATGCTGACGTAGCGGAATCCCTTCCGGCTTATCTCTTCCGGGTTGAATACATTCCTTCCGTCGATCACTAACGGTTGCTGGACGCTTGCAAGTAGCCGCTTCCAATCCATTTTACGGAATTCGTCCCAGTCGGTGACGATCAAGATGGCGTCGGCGGCTTCAGCCGCCTGGTAAGCGTCGCCGCAGTACGTAATCTCGGGAAGGACTGCCCTGGCCTTTTCGGTGGCCTCGGGATCATAGGCCTGGACTACAGCACCTTCGGCCAGCAGGGCTTTTACAAGAGTGATCGAAGGCGCGAAGCGGACATCGTCGGTGTTGGGCTTGAAGGCGAGACCCCACATTGCGACCTTCTTGCCACGCAGGACCCACAGCTCCTTCCTAATTTTTTCGACAAAATGCTCCACCCGGCGCTGATTGATCTTCTCTACCTCTTTTAACAGGGAAAAGTCGCAGCCGGATTTCTCAGCGATCCTGATGAACGCCTGCACATCCTTTGGGAAGCAGAACCCTCCAAACCCTATTCCTGGATTGAGAAATGACGAACCAATTCGAGGATCGAGCCCCATCCCTTGGGCGACCTTGGTGACGTCGGCTCCGACCACTTCGCACAGATTCGCGACCATATTGATGAATGAAATCTTCATCGCCAGGAAAGAGTTGGAAGCATGCTTGATGAGCTCGGCCGAATTGGTGTCAGTAGCCAGGAAGATGGGATCTTTGTGCTTCGGGCAATCCGAATGCACAGGGCAAGTGAAACTTTGGCGGACGATTGGTTCGTAGATTTGGCGGAGGAGTTCTTCGGCCCGTGGCGAATCGACTCCAATCACAATTCGATCGGGATGCAGAAAATCCTCGACCGAAGAGCCTTCGCGCAGGAATTCAGGATTGGACGCGACGTCATAGCTCAAACCGTTCTTGCTGTGGACCGACAGGTGCTTCTGTAGCTGCGCTCCGGTCTGGACTGGCACGGTGCTTTTTTCGATCACCAGCCGATATCCTGACGCGCCCTTTGCAATCGCTCGAGCGACTGCTTCGATGGCAGAAAGATCCGCGTCACCGTTCGGCAATGGCGGCGTTCCCACACAAATGAAGATCGCGTCTCCCCAAGCAATTGCTTCTTCCGTGGAGCCGAAACGGAGTCGGCCAGCCTCGCGGACAGCCTTGATAACGTCCTCCAGGTGCGGTTCGAACAGCGGCATGACGCCACTCTGCAGCTTGTTGAGTTTTTCTACATCACTTTCGCTGCAGAATACTTCGTGGCCGACTTGTGCCAGGCAGGCGGCGGTCGTGAGGCCTACATAGCCCGCGCCAATGACCGAGAGTTTCATGTGTACCTGTCCTTCGTGTGTAAACTTTGAGGTTAAATGAAAAAGCTGCCTATGCTGTGTGATTCACAGCCGTTGCAGAGACTGAATCAGTCTCGAGGTGCTTGCGAGTTGTCATCGAGCTGAAAGTAAGGATTTCCTCTGCCACACGTGCTTGCTGCTCAGCCGTGAGCTGCGGAAACATTGGTAAGGAAACGATTTCAGCAGCCGCTTTTTCGGCTACCGGCAAGTCTCCCCGATGGTAGTTCAGTGCCGCGTAAGCTTTCTGCAGGTGCAGCGGAATCGGATAGTGAATCCCGGTGCCGATGCCCACTTTCTTGAGATGGTCCATCAAGCCTTCGCGGTCGGCCGTGCGAACGACATAAAGATGATAGACCGCACGCGACCACGAGGGCTCGTAGGGTGGAACAACGGACTCGTCTACGGAATTCAGCAGACGGTTGTATTCTGCGGCGCGCTCGCGGCGCTGCGCGTTCCACTTTGCCAGGTAAGGGAGTTTGGCGTGTAAGAGGCCGGCTTGAATCGCGTCCAGACGTCCGTTGTAGCCTTCCACGTCGTGGTAGTACTTCTTTGCCTGGCCATGATCCCGCACCATCTTTATCTTGTCGGCGAGATCGGCATCGTTGGTGGTGACGGCCCCGGCTTCGCCGCAGGCACCCAGATTCTTCCCCGGGTAAAAACTGAACGCGGCCGCGCGTCCCATGGAGCCCGCCTTCATCCAGCGATTGTGTTTGCGGGAAAAACATTCGGCCCCGTGTGCCTGACAAGCGTCTTCAATCACCCCGAGACCATGCTTCTCAGCCAGCTTGAGGATGGCGTCCATGTCGGCCATCTGTCCGTAGAGGTGCACGGGAATCACGGCGGTCACGGGCCGGCCGCTGCGCCGGCTGATGAGCTTGCCGGATTTGTCTCTCGCGCACTGTTGCTCGAGGAACTCCTGCAGTTTTTCCGGCGCCAGGTTGTAGGTACGCTCGTCGATGTCGACGAATTCTGGAAGGGCTCCGGCCTGCGAGATGGCCTCCGTGGTGGCGATGAAGGTGTGAGGCACAGTGACGACGACATCGCCGGGCTTCACTCCGCTTGCCATAAGGGCGAATCGCAAGGCGTCCGTTCCGCTGCTGACGGCAACCGAATGGCTGGCATCGCAGAAGGCCGCGAATGCCTTCTCAAAATCTTCCACCATGGGGCCGCCGATAAATCCGCCAGTCCGCAGGGCTTTGTGAAAAACGGCAGTCAACTCCTGCTCAAGTTCAACGTGGGGAGTAACCAGATCAAGAAAAGGAATGCTGTTTGGAATGCTATGAGAAACGCTCACTTTGAAACCTCCGTAATTTGTTCGATATAACGCAGAACCTTCGCTGGATTTCCAACCACAATGCTGTTGGGGGGGACGTCTTTGGTGACAACGCTGCCCGCCCCTACAATGGCGTTCTCACCAATGCTGATGGTGGAGAGAATTGTTGCTCCAGAGCCAATCGATGCTCCCTTCTTGACTACGGTTTGCTCGACCTTCCAGTCGGCTTCGGTTTGCAGATTCCCGTCGGCGGCAGTGGCCCGCGGATAGCTGTCGTTGATGAACATAACGCCGTGGCCGATGAAGACGTTATCCTCGATCGTGACGCCTTCGCAGATGAAAGTGTGGCTCGAGATCTTGCAGCGTTTACCGATAGTTGCATTCTTCTGGATCTCGACAAACGCGCCAATCTTCGATTCATCGCCGATCTCACAACCGTACAGGTTGATGAACTTGGAGAGCTTGACGTCTCGCCCAAGCTTCACGTCCGGCGCGATGCATAGGTAAGGGTTCATGAATGAAATGACTTCCGATCTGCTGGTGATATTTGAATCCGGAAACAACCACGGTGAGGGACAATCAGGCGGCGCTCAATCGGCACTTGCAGTTCGCTGCTGGGGGTCGTAACGCCACGCTGCGGGATCACCACCCACACTCTGGACGGGGAGCGCACGCGACTCCAGTACGCCCAGCCGGAATTCCTGATGTGTGGTATCGAGGGCTACTCTCACGTCTTGCTTCGACACGACGAAGGAAATGTTGCACTCCGAAGAACCTTGCGCAATCGCGATGATGTTCAGATTTTCGCGGCCGAGAGCGGTGAACGTGCGGCCGACAATTGCAGAGCCGCGCATG